>RCMY010000346.1_pt1 | contig 78108 bp, 60 predicted proteins | sample 2041341 | NCBI WGS metagenome assembly RCMY01 (sample SAMN09708234, study PRJNA481090) | Marine sediment metagenome, whole genome shotgun sequencing project. | reverse complement strand
GCCGCCACCGCCATCTTCCTGACCTCCAGAGAATACATCTCCACCCCTCTCCGGGGTGGTGCAATCATCGCGAGAATCCGCCCCAGTTGACGCGTTCGTGCCGTGGCAAAATGTGCGTTATCAAAAGTGGACATTCGAGCCGGGGCGCTGACCGGAGCCCGCCACCTGGCGAGAAGTCCGCGAAGCTGAAAACGCTACACGAACGGCCCCGAAAGCGCTCATGGCGACGTTATCCGACCGTTCGTGTAGCGTTTTTCAGCTTCGCGGACCCCGGCTGGCATCGATGATTTTTTGATTTTCACACGAAGGGGCCTTTTCGGCGTTTTGGCAAAGATAACGCCCTTCGTGTGAAAATGCCCGCCGCGCATCGCCCATCTCGCTTCAGCCGGCAGCCTCCGCTCCGCGCCGCCGCGCGCGCCATTCACTCCCATTCAGTGGACATGGAATATACACCTGTCCCCTATTCCATTTCCAAGAGCTTACGCAGGCAAGGGCGCGTTCGCGGCCCCGTCGTGTACAATGGCAAGCGCTAGCGGACTGTCGCCTCATACGACGCCGCGCCTGCAGTCTAAGAGAAGGGTCCTCATGAAACCTCGACCTCACAGTCGATGACCCCAGCGGCGTGCCCCCGTCAGGCCACACCGTGAGGGGTGTGACCGGTGCCGAAGTCAGGCACAATGCGCGCGCGTCCCCTGCGCGACGCAACAATGGTAAGGAGCACGCATGATCTATCTCTCCCAACTCGTGGGAAACCCAGTCCTCGACGCCACCGGCGAGAAGATCGGTACGGTCTCGGACCTCGGCATCGCCACGGGCGAGGTCTTTCCTCGCGTGACGAGCCTGGCCTTCATGGGCCCCGGCCGCACGCCCATCATGATCTCGTGGCGCAAGTACGTGGACACCTATGACGAGCACGAGGTGCACCTCAAGGTCCCCTCCACCGACATCCGCTTCTCGTACCTCCAGCCCGACGAGATCCTGCTCGCCCGCGACATCCTCAACAAGCAGATCGTCGACACGCGCGGCATGCGCGTCGTCCGCGTGAACGACCTCAAGCTCTCCGACACCAGCTCCTCCCAGCTGCGCCTCCTCGGCGCCGAGGTGGGCATGCGCGGCATCCTGCGCTCGCTCTCACCCAAGGTCGAGAAGGTCGGCGTGCGCATCGCCCGCACCTTCGGCCACCCCGTTCCGGAGCGTATCATCGCCTGGAGCTACATGGACCTCGTCGAGCGCGACCTCTCCAACGTCAAGCTCTCCATCTCGCACAAGACGCTCGAGGACATGCACCCCGCCGACGTCGCCGACATCATCGAGCAGCTCGACCCGCGCCTGCGCGGCCAGGTGTTCGCCCAGCTCGATGACGAGCAGCGCGCCGACGCCATGGCAGAGCTCGAGGACGACAAGGCCGCCGAGATCATGGGCGACATGTCCGAGACCGACGCCTCGCGCATGCTCTCGGCCATGGACCCCGACGACGCCGCCGAGCTCGTGGACGAGTTGGGTGCCGAGAAGGCCGAGAAGCTCCTCAAGCTCATGGGCGTCGAGGACGCGAAGGCCATTCGCCAGCTGCTCGGCTACCGCGACGGGACCGCTGGCCGCATCATGACCTCCGAGTTCGTAGCCCTGCCCGACGACGAGACCGTCGCCTTCGCCGTCGACGCGCTGCGCAACCTCGAGGAGGACTTCGAGACGGTCCGCTACGTCTACCTCGTGGACGAGGACAAGCGCCTGACCGGTGCCGTAACCCTCAATAACCTGCTGGTCAACGAGGCATCGACCAAGCTCTCGGACATCGCGGCCGACGACCTCATCACGGCCGGACCCGATGACGACCAGGAGGACGTGGCCGACTCGATCTCCAAGTACAACCTGCTCGCGCTACCCATCGTCAACGACGAGCAGAACCTCCTCGGCATCGTGACCGTCGACGACGCCCTCGACGTCATGGAGGAGGAGCACGAGGAGGACCTGCAGATCGCCGGCGTGGGGTCGAGCGGCTCCAACGACGAGAGCAGCCACGACCTCGGATGGCTCCTCCGCCACGAGCTCTGGTTCTTCTTCTGGATTCTCAGCGTCGGTCTCCTGGCGGCCATCTCGAGGACGAGCGTCTCGGTCGACAACGTACTTCTCGCCTGCGCCGCCCTGCCCATCGCGCTCATCCTCGCGGATGACTCGGTGAGCTACGTCACCAAGTTCTTCATCGAGAACGACCCCGACGACGAGGACTCACCCTCCATGCTCGGGTTCACGCTCAAGAGTCTCGCGCTCGGCCTCGTCTTCGCCGCGATCGTCATCCTCTTCGTCACGGTGTTCAACGGAGCCGTGCTCCCGACCGCCGCCGACTCCGAGTTCGCCCGCGCATTGGGTGCCGGCTTTGCCGGATCGGCTGCCTCGACGATCGTCTCGTTTGCGCTCACTCCCGTCTACCTCGCCATCCTTCGACGCCGAGACGATCAGAATGCCGAGACCTCGGGCACGGCGCTCTCACTCATCTCGATGGTCGTAGCCCTCGTGGTGTTCGCCGCCGTGGCGGCGACCATCGCCGGACCCGGCGTCCTTCTGGTGTAGCCATGGGACGCGATACGAACAAGCCGCAGCGTCAGAAGCTCGACCGCCGCCGCATCCTCATGGCCATGGGGCCGGGGATGGTCGCAGCGCTCGCGGGCGCAGACGCCGGCGGTGTGGCGACCTACTCCACCGCAGGCGCCACCTACGGCTTCGGACAGCTCTGGACCGTCCCCGTCATGTGCTTCCTGCTCATCGTGGCGCAGGAGACCGCCGCCCGCGTGGGCTGCGTCACGGGCAAGGGCTTCGCCTCGCTCATCCGCGAGCAGTTCGGCGTGCGACTGAGCGCCCTCGCCATGCTCGCCCTGCTCGTCTCCAACACCACGGTCACGCTCTCCGAGTTCGCTGGCATCGCCTCTGGCCTCGGACTCTTCGGCGTGCCCGTGTACCTCTCCGTTCCTCTCGCCGCGATCACCATCTGGCTCATCGCGATGAGCGGGTCATACGCGCGCATCGAGAAGATCCTGCTGGCGATCAGCTGCATCTTCGTGACGTACGTCATCGCCGGCATCATGGTCGGCCCCGACTGGGGCGAGGCGATGAACGACACCCTCATCCCCAAGTTCGTGTTCGAGCCGCAGTACTTCTCGCTGCTCGTTGCTAACGTCGGCACGACCATCGCCCCCTGGATGGTCTTCCTCGCCCAGAGCAACGTCGTCGAGAAGAACGCGCACGAGGAGGACCTCCCCTACCAGCGCATCGACACCGTGACGGGCGCCGTCGTGGCAAGCGCCATCAGCTGGTTCATCATCCTCGCGACCGGTGCGGTGCTTCATCCCGCCGGCGTCATCGTCAACTCGGCTGAGGACGCGGCAACGGCGCTCGCGCCGCTCGCCGGCCCCTACGCGGAGATGCTCTTTGGCGCGGGACTCGTCGGGGCGTCGTTCCTCGCCGCCTGCGTCCTTCCCGGCATCACGGCAAGCGCCATCTGCGAGGCATTCGGCTGGGAACGCGGATCGGACCGCACCTGGCAGGAGGCACCGGTCTACCGCGGCATCATCACTGCCATCCTCTTGATCTCGGCCGTGATCGTCCTCATCCCCAACGTCAACCTCTTCGGCATCATGATGGTCGCGCAGGTCATCAACGGCATCCTGCTGCCCGTGCTGCTCGTCTTCATGGTCAAGATCGCGAGTGACAGGCACGTGATGGGCAAGAACGCGAACAGCCGCGTGTGGACTGGCCTCACGTGGTTCACCGTCATCGCCGTCATCATCCTGACCGTGGTGATGTTCGTCCTCCAGGCGATGGGCGTCTAGCACCTTCGCCGAGAGCAGTAACCGGGGTCTACTTGCTGGACTTGTCGAACTCGTCCTTGAACGAGCCGAACATCTTGCCCATCTTGCCGAGCTGGCGGCCCATGTCCTTGGCCATCCGGTCGCCGTCGACCTTGGGGGCGGAAGCCTTCTTCTTGGCGGTGCCCGAGGTCTTGGCAGCCCCGGTGGCCTTGGCGGTGCCCGAGGTCTTGGCGGCTCCGGTGGCCTTGGCAGCACTCGCCGGCGCTGACGTCGCGGTCGGCTTGTAGGTCTTGGCCTCTCCCGCGGAGCCTCCGTCGGCGATCTGCCCGACGGGCTCGGAGACACGAACGTCGACGGCTTCCGTCGCGGGCAGCTGCGCCTCGGGCTCGGCATCCTCAGCCTGCGCCTCCTCCATGGCGCGCTTGGCCTTGCCGATGGCCTTGCCCAGGGCAAACGAGCCCTTGTCCACGGCCTCGGACGTGGCGGCACCGGCCTTCTCGCCAAACTCGGCGCTCTTGACCTTGGCCTTCGCGGACGCCTCACCAGCCTTTGCGGCCAGCCCGCCGTTGAGGGCGAGCGAGGCGGCCTCGGGCGAGACGATCATGCACCCGTTGGCGTAGCTCATGAGCATCGATGGCGGAATCTCGAGCGAGCCCACGAGGGCGCGGGCCATGCCGCCGTCACCCACGAGGAACTTCGTGACCTTGCCGGTCTTCTGCTCGAACTCGGCGTCGTTGACGTAACCGAGCACCTTGCCGTCGCTCGTCTTGGCGTCCATGCCCGCCCACATGATGCAGGCGTCCCAGTTGACATGCAGGCGCTCGCGAGCCGCATCGTCGAAGGCGTCATCTCCGCGGGTCACGCGAATGCCCTTCTCGACGGGCGCGTACGAGTCGATGGCGAGAAAGACGTCCTCGCGCTTGACCATGCCCGCCACGTCAGGTCGCCTGACGAGGAAGCCCACCACGCGTCGACCGTCGGGGGTGAAGACGGCCATGTGGACCTTGCCGAGCTTCGAGAGCTTCGTGGTGGGCTGGCCCTCCTTGGGTCGGCGGACGTCCTTGACGACGAAGACCTTCACTCCGGAAAGATCGGACACCTTGGGCACGGACTGCTCCTCTCAGAAGGGCACGGCGGGAACGCAGAGACGGGCACCACGAACCGTGGCACCCGTCTCGAGGTTCAGCATGGGGCGCGCGGGCGCGGCGAGAAGGACTACTGCTCGTCGGCCTTGGTCTCGGGCTCGACGACCTCGACGTGCACGGCCTGGGCCTCGGACTGGTTGGCGGACACGGCCTCGTCGGTCATGGAGGCGACCTTGTCGGTGACGGAGGTCACGGTGTCCTGCACCTGGGCGGACGTGGTGGCGACGGCATCGGAGAGCGAGTCGCGGAGCTGGTCCATGCGCTCGCGGGCGAGGTCGACCTTGGCGCGGAGCTCGTCGGTCGTGGCGTCGACGTTGGGGCGAACCTCCCCGATCTTGTCGTTCACGACGCGCGTGCCGCGCTCGTACGAATCGACTGCGGAATCCCAGGCGTCATTCATGGCGTCTGCGGCCATGGCACGGCTCTCGGCGCCGGAGCGCGGGGCGAGCATCATGCCCGCGATAAGACCCGCACCTGCACCGATGATGCTGCCAATGGCGAAGTGGAGCGCTTTGCTACTCATGAGGTCCTCCTGTCAGGGTGGGCGCCAACGGCGCACGTACGCTATATACCCTCGGTCTGATTCTGTGAGTCAGACCTTCTGCCAATAGGTGCGAGCGACGTCCTAGCGGACGGGGCGCGGCTTGGGAACGTCAACCATGTCCCAGTCGTCGATGGCCGGGGAGTCGTCATAGATGTCGTGCCCGGACTCTGGAGCAGCGGGCGCTACGGGAGCTGCGGGAGCGGCTGGCTGCTCAGATACCTCGGGCTGCTCAGGCTGCTCGGGCTCTGGCGGCGTGACGTCGTCCGGCTCGTCGAGTTCGTCGGCGGAGGGCTCGGGTTCCGGGGCGTCGTCGAGCGTGATGGGTTCCGAGATGAGCGTGGAGCCGGGGTCGGTGGAGTCCGCCGGCTCGATGACGGCGTCCTCGTACTCGAGCTCCTCAACGTGCTCTCCCTCGGGGTACTCCTCATCGACGGGCTCCTCGGGCTCGGCCGACTGGCCGTCACCGTCATCGGTGTCGTCACCAAGGCTCTGCACGAGGCCCACAAGACCGCTCGCGATGGCATCGATGTCGGGCACGGGGTCCCCGCCACCGTTGTACGCCCACTCGAGCACCCACTCCGCGCTCGAGAGAGCACCAATGACAAGCACGTCATCGGGGCAGTCGAGACGAATGACATAGGTCCTCTCGCCAACTTCGGCGGTGCGGCCGCTCGTGATGTCCCCGGCGACGTTGGTACGGGCGAGAAGCTCGACGGTGACGTGCTCGAGGAGGTGCGCCACCTCGGTGTCATCGACGACGTCACCGAACTTGGGCGCGTTGTCACCCAGGCAGACGTGGTCGGCAAGCTCGGGGATGAGGTCCATGATGCGGGCGGTGCCCTCGGCGTCATCGCTCGTCATGAGCGGCGCCGACTCGCCGGCCTCGACGACTGCGTCGAGGTACTTGGGACCGACGGTGACCTTTTTGATTTCCACAACCTGAGCCATGGGCAAGCTCCCCTTCACTCGGGCCCATCTCGGAGACGGGCGAACGCTTCTCCTGCCCCATTGTAGTTGTTCTGACTTGACGACATGGCACAAAGGGGCGGGTGCCACCTGGATACCAGACGCGAGCGGCAGCAGGGCTACTCCTCGTCGGTCTCCTCGCGGTCCGTGTCCATGGCGACGGCCTCGGGCGCCGTCACGCGAATCGACCTCAGCCTGCGGCCATACATGGACTGCACGCTGAACTTGAAGCCGTCCTTCTCGAAGACGTCTCCGTGGCGCGGGAGCTTGTCGGCGAGCTCGAGCACGAAGCCGGCGATGGTCTCGTACTCGTCGCTGTCCTCGATCGGCCAGCCCAGCTCGATGGCATCATCGATGGAGAAGCGGCCGTCGACCACCCACTCGCGGTCCGACAGCTTCGTGATGTAGCGGTTGTCGGGGTCGAACTCGTCCTCGATCTCGCCCACGATCTCCTCGACGATGTCCTCTATCGTGATGACGCCCGCCGTCCCGCCGTACTCGTCGACGACGATGACCATCTGGTCGTGCCTGCCCTTCATCTCGGAGAGCAGGGGGATGATGTCCTTGGTGTCGGGCACGTAGCTGGCAGTGCGCATGTGCTTGGAAATCGGCTCGTCGCCCTCGTCCTCGTCCAGGATCGGGGTGATGAGGTCCTTGATGTGCGCGATGCCCACGACGCGGTCCACCGACCCGTGGTAGACGGGCAGCCTCGAGTAGCCCGTCTTTCTCATGACGTCGAGCGCCTCGCTGATGGTGGCGTCGTCCTCCATTGCCGTCATGTCCACGCGCGGAATCATGACCTCGCGCGCGATCGTGTCCCCGAGGTCGATGACGTCGTGAATCATCGACTTCTCCTCGTCGGAGAGCTCCTCGGAGTCCTTGACCAGGTAGCGAATCTCGTCCTCCGAGACCTCCTGGCGATCGTCGGTGCCCTTGATGCCCATGAGATGGCAGATGCCGTCGGACGACTTCGAGGTGAGCCAGACGAGCGGCTTGACCGCCTTCGAGAAGCCCGCGATGAAGGGGGCGACGCTCTTCGCGCACCGCTCGGCGTCCGCGAGGGCGATGCGCTTCGGGGCGAGCTCGCCGATGACGATGGAGACGAACGAGACCACGAGCGTGATGAGGATGGGCGCAAGCAGACGCGCGCCGGGGACGCCCAGGCCGGAGAGCCACTCCGAGAAGGGCTCCGACAGGATGTCAGCCGCAATCGCGGAGGCGAAGAACCCCACGAGCGTGATCGCCACCTGGATGGACGCGAGGAACTGCGACGTGTCCGACGAGAGGTCGAGGGCGAGGCGCGCCTTCCTGTCCCCCTCGTCCGCCTCGGGCTCGAGGAGCGAGCGCCGGGCACTGACAAGACCCATCTCTGCCATGGAGAAGTAGCCGTTGGCCAACGTGAGCAAGAACGTGACGATGATCGCTATGGCAATGTCCATATGGACGGAGTAGGCCTCCTCAGACGTTTTGACAACTATAGCAGGGCGGCGAACGCGCGACGAAATCGCTATCGGATGGTAACCAGCTCGTACGAGCGGGTGCCGAGTCCGATCTTCTCGCCGTGCGCGAGCATCTCCTGCCAGCGCGTGTCGGGATGGACCATGTGGAAGTGGTCATCCATCTGGTCATCGTCAGGGTGCTTGGCCTCCATGTCGGTGAGCTCGGTACCTGGCAGCTTGGGCGCGGCGTTCACCGCGTCGACGCAGGCCTGGTCGAGAGCGACGGGGTCAAAGCTCGCGAACATGCCGATGTTGGGAACGATCGCCGAGTCGCTCTCGTTGTGGCAGTCGCAGTTGGGCGTCACGTCCATGACGAGCGACACGTGGAACGACGGGCGACCGTCGACGACGGCCTTAGCGTACTCGACCATCTTGTCGTTGAGCACGTCGACGGCTGCGTCGTAGTCCGTCTGGATGGCATCCTGGTTGCACACCGCGATGCAGCGGCCGCAGCCGACGCACTTGTCATGGTCAATCAAGGCGAGCACGTGCTTGCCGCCGCGAACGGGGTCGGGCGAGAAGGAGAAGGCGTCATGCGCGCAGATCTTGGCGCACTGGCGGCACCCGATGCACTCGTCCTGGTCGACGCTGGGCTTGCCCGCGGAGTGCTGCTCCATCTTGCCCGCGCGGCTGCCGGAGCCCATGCCGATGTTCTTGATGGTTCCGCCGAAGCCGGCCTGCTCGTGGCCCTTGAAGTGCGTCACCGAGACGAAGACGTCGGCGTCCATGATGGCGCGGCCGATCTTTGCCTTCTCGACGAACTCGCCGCCCACGACGGGCACCTCGACGTCGTCCGTGCCCTTGAGACCGTCGGCGATGATGACGTGGCAGCCGGTGCAGAACGGGTTGAAGCCGTTGGTGTACGCGGAGTCGAGGTGGTCGAGGGCATTCTTGCGGCCGCCCACGTAGAGGGTGTTGCAGTCGGTGAGGAAGGGCTTGCCGCCGAGCTCGCGGATGAGGTCGACGATGACCTTGACGTAATTGGGGCGCAGGTAGGCCGTGCCACCCGGCTCGCCGAGGTGCAGCTTGATCGCCACGAACTTGTTGTCGAAGTCGATGGTCTCGATACCGGCCTTGCGGCAGAGACGGTCGAGCTTGACGAGGGTGCTCTGCCTTCCATAGGTGCGGAAGTCGGTGAAGTAGACCTTCGAGGGAGTTTTCTCGGGCATGATGACTCCTTGCTGATGGGGACGGACGATCTGCCCGGCGCAGTGCACGGGCTTGCGTGCTCCTAGTATGCGCCATCGCGCGCGAGGCGTTCTGGCTCGCGGCGAGGAACGACCTGGGCGGGAGTCGGCCAGCGGTCGGGGGCGCACCGGACTTCTCGCCTGCCAAAGGTGCCAACGCCCTTTGGCAGCCAAAGGGCCACCTCACGACAGCTTTTGGGGGCACGGTCAGACTTCTCGCAAAAATACACCCCGAGAGCCCGACCGAGCGCGCCGGTCGAACCTCTCGGGGTGCGGTTCGTGCAACCGAGAAACGGGACGTCTAGCCGATGAATGCCTCGACCTTGGCCTTCGTCTCGTCGAGGATGGTCTGGTCGGGAATCCAGTTGACGGTGATGGCCTTACCCACGGGCATCTGGAAGCCCGCCTCCTCCATGGCCTTCTCCACGTTGTTCGGGCCGAGCGGCGCCCAGCCGTAGGAACCGAACGCCAGCCCCTCGCGGTCGGCGTTCTTGGGCGAGAGGCCCTTCATGTACGTGAGGAAACCAGCGACCGTGGGCAGCATCTGCGAGTTGAGCGTGGGCGAGCCGACACAGACGTACCTGCAGTCGAGGAAGGCGTCCATGCAGTCGGACACGTGGGTGACCTTGAGGTCCATGAGCTGGCAGGGAATGCCCTTGGCGAGAAACGCGTCAACGACGGCGCGGGCCATCAGGTCGGTGGAGTTCCACATCGAGTCGTAGACGACGATGGCCTTCTCCTCGAGCTTGCCCGAGGTGAACCCGTCGTAGGCGTCGAGGATGTCCGCGACGTGACTGCGCCACACGACGCCATGCGCGGGGGCGATGAGGTCAATGGCATCCGGACCAAGCCCGCGAACGGCCGCGAGTGCGGCAGCCGCCTGCCTGCCATACGGCTGCACGATGTTCGCGTAGTACTTGCGCGCCTGCCGCATGACCTCGTTGAAGTCGTTCTCGTCATCAAAGCGGGCGGAGCTGGCAAAGTGCTGGCCAAAAGCATCGTTGGAGAAGAGGATCTTGTCGTAGGCGTCGTAGGTGACCATGTTGTCAGGCCAGTGGACCATGGGCGTCTGCACGAAGGCGAGCGTGCGCTTACCGATGCAGAGCGTGTCGCCCGACTTGACGCCGTGGTAGCCGAGGTCGCCGTAGTGCGCGGTGAGCCCCTTCACGCCCTGCGGCGCTGAGCAGTAGATCTCGCAGTCGGGCGCCGCGGCCTTGATGGTGGGCACGTTGCCCGAATGGTCCATCTCGACGTGGTTGGCGACAAGGACGTCGATCTTCGACGGATCGACGATCGAGGAGATGCGGGAGAGCAGCTCGTCCTTGAAGGTGATCTTGGCGGTGTCGATGAGCGTGACCTTCTCGTCCATGATGAGGTACGCGTTGTAGGTGATACCGTCCTCGGTGGTATAGCCGTGGAAGCTGCGGGCGTTCCAGTCGACGCCGCCGACCCAGTACACGTCGGGCTTGATCTGCACTGCTGTAAGCATGAGTCTTCCCTTCGACATGGCGCGTGCGGAGGGCCGGACGGATGCCGACCACGCAGCGCGCGATGGTATTCTGCTACCAAGAAGATAGCCGATTTCGAGGGTCTTAGACATATCTCTTCGAGAAGTGCAGAGCGCGGCGGGGGCGGCTGTCTTTCAGCCTGCCAAAGGTGCCAACGCCCTTTGGCAGCCAAAGGGGCACCCGTCGTGGCGTGCGCGTGCATGCCCGTGCAAGACGCAGAACAAAAGCCCGGTTGGCAGCCTCATCTAGGCACAGAACGCGAGCTACCAAATCGCGAGAAATCCTCCAGCGTGGCCGCCGCGGCACCAGCTCCCTGGCGGCTGTCGAGAAGGCCGATTTACTGAAAATTGCATCACGAAGGGCTGCATTACCTCGTTACGGTCACTTTGACGGCCGTTCGTGATGCAATTTTCAACTTCGCGGGCCTCTGACAGGTGCAGAGATGGCCGCCGGGTTTGACGCCCGACGACCATCCACGCTCGAAGCTGTCGAGAATCCCGCGCCGCTACATGGCCGAGTCCATGTAGGCGTCGGTGATCTTCTGCGCCTCCGTCATGTAGACGTCGCTGAGCTTGGTCGCCCAGTCCTCGTAGTCCTGGTACGAGCCGCTGCCCGAAGTGTACATGAGCTGAGCCATCTTCTCAGTGCCCTCCGTGCTGATTGCGGCGAGCTTCGAGATCTTCTTGTCGCAGATGGTTGCCAGCCCCGTCACGCCGTCGGTGTTTGCCGCCGCCTCCTGGTTGTACTCGTCGATAAGACCAGGCGTCGCATCCTGAAGCTTCTGGGTGTACTCGTTGTAGATGTCCTCGTAGGTCGTCTCGCTGCTGGTACTCGTCGTAGTCGTCGTGGTCGGGGTCGTGGTGGTAGTTGGGGTTGTCGTGGTGGTCGTGGTAGTTGGGGCAGCAGACGAGACAGTGGCTGATGAGACGATGGCGTCGAAGTCGCCCGAGTAACTGGTCTCGGCATTAGCTTCCTCGCTAAGAGTGATGCAGGCTATCTGGTTGTTCGATGTATCAATAATGATTGCGCTTCTCAGGTTCATATCCATATTGGAGATGGTACCGGAGTACTGGATTACTCTTCCGGGAAGCCCGGCGATTGTCATGTCGGTCGAACTGACCAGCTTCGCTCCGCTGATGCTCTTGCTCTTGATAAGACCGTCTTGCACGGAGTTAAGCTCAGACGTGAAGTCCGCTTTTGACGAGTCAAGATTTACCGAGTTTGCCGTGAACATGAGTAGTGGAGGACGGTTCTCCGTCCCAGCGTAAAAGTACTTCATTGTGTCCGTCGACTTACTCGACGGGCCCTGCCAATGGTCGGGGATGGCAAAGTCGAAACCAGCAAACGTCAACGTCTTGGTGGGTATCTCGGTTGAGCTGCTCACCTCGGAAGTCGCGCTGTCCGACTTGCTCGAGCTCGAGCGACCGCACGCCGGAAGCCCGACCGCGAGCACCACCGCGCAGAGCGTGGCAACGACAATCCTCGCCACACGAGTGGCCGCATTCATTCTTTTCATAAATCCCCTTCCTGTGGTTGGTCCTGATGAGCCAAACATAGTTCAGGGACTTTTGGGATTCCTTAGCTGCCAGCTAACCCAGCACGGTTGGATGCCGCAGAACCGTTCGCGGGGCGAGAGGACCATTTCGGGGGCAACGACAATTTTCTCAGCACTTTACGGCACCTGTCCCTTTGGCTGCCAAAGGGCGTTGGCACCTTTGGCAGGCAGGCACCTTTAAGGGCGTTGGCACCTTTGGCAGGCAGGCACCTTTGGCAGCCAAAAGGGACAGGTCACGACGCACAACAAAATCGGCGGCCGCACGACCCCGTGCGACCGCCGACCCTACGTTCTTCTCAGCGCGTCTTGTCAGTTTGCCTACTTCTGGCCGGCGGCGCGACGGTCCTGGTACTCCTGGGAGAGCTTCTGCTGCACGTCGTGCGGCACCTGCTCATAGCCCACGATTTCGAGCTCGAACTCGCCCGTGCCGCGGGAGAGGGAGCGAAGACGCGTGGCATAGTCGGTGACCTCGGCGTACGGCACCGTGGCAGAGACCTTGGTCTCCCCCGCGCCCGCAGCTTCCATGCCCTCGACGCGACCGCGGCTGGCAGAGACGTCGCCCATCACGGAGCCGGCATAGCTCTCGGGCACAGTGACCACGAGGTGCGCCATGGGCTCGAGCAGCACGGGCTCGGCCTGGTCGACGGCCTTCTGGAAGCCGATGCGGGCGGCCGTCTTGAAGGCCATCTCGTTGGAGTCGACCGGGTGATACGAGCCGTCGTACACGGCGCACTTGACGTCGATCATGGGATAGCCGGCGAGGACGCCCTCGCGCATGGTCTCCTGGACGCCCTTGTCGATGGCAGGGATGAAGCCGCGCGGAATGTGTCCGCCCACGACCTCGTCGACGAACTCGTAACCGGCGCCCGGGTTGGGCTCGATGCGGAGCCAGCAGTCGCCGTACTGACCGGCGCCGCCCGTCTGCTTCTTGTGGCGGCCCTGGGCGGAGGCGACGCGACGAATCGTCTCGCGGTACGGGATGCGCAGCGCGACGGTGTGCGCGGTGACGCCGGCGCGGTCCTCGAGGCGGTCGAGAAGCACGGAGACCTGCGCCTCGCCGATGGCGGAGATGACCGTCTGACCGGTGTCCTCGTCACGCTCGACCTTGAGCGTGGGATCCGCGTCGGCGGCCTTCTCGAGGAAGGCATACAGCTTGCCCTCGGTACCGCGTGCGTCGGGCTCGATGGCGATGCGGTAGAGCGAGTTGGGGAAGCGGAAGGCGGCAGCCTCGACCTTGCCGGTCACGGAGAGCGTGTCGCCCGTCATGGCCTCGAGCTTGGGTACGACGACGATGTCGCCGGCAGCGGCGGACTGAACCTCGTCGGTGTCGCGACCGGTCATGAGGTAGATGTGGCTCAGGCGCTCGGCCTTGCGCGTGCGCGCGTTGATGAGCTCGACGCCCGTGGTGACGGTGCCCGCGAGGACCTTGAGGAAGGAGAGGCGGCCGTTCTGCGGGTCGTTGAGCGACTTGAAGTCGAAGACGACGGGGCGGTCGTCATCCGGGGAGATGTCGAGCAGCTCGCCGTTGACCAGCGGGATGCGGCCGAAGGCGGCCATCGTGGGGAACCAGGCCACGGCGGCGTCCATGAACGAGATGACGCCCTCCTCGCGGACGCAAGAGCCTGCGAAGACCGGGACGAAGACGCGCTCGGCAAATGCCTTGCCGAGAAGTTTGTCGAGCTCGTCCTGGGAGATTGCCTCGCCCTCGAGGTACTTCATCATGAGCTCGTCATCGGCCTCGACGACGAGCTCAGTGAGCTGCGCGCGGGCCTCCTCGGCGGCGTCGGTGTACTCGGCGGGGATGTCGGTGATGACAGCCTTGCCGTTCTCGAGGTGGCGAGCCTTCATGTGCACGACGTCGATGACGCCGGAGAACGCGTCGCCCACGCCCATGGGGATGGTGACGGCGGCGAGGTTGTTGCCAAAGCGCTCCTGCAGCACGGACATGGTGGTCTCCATGTCGGCATCGGGGCGGTCGACGCGATTGATGAAGATCGCGCGAGCCATGGAGAGGTCCTCCGAGGCGTACCACAGGCGGGTCGTGACCGTGCCCATGCTGCCAGAGGCGTCGACCATGAAGAGGGCGGTCTCGGAGACGCTCATCGCCGCGTAGGCGTCACCCACGAAGTCGGGATAGCATGGGGCGTCAAGTACGTTGATGCGCGTACCGTTCCAGACGATGGGGGCGATGGTCGTGGAGATCGAGAAGCCGCGCTCGCCCTCCTCGGTATCGTAATCCAGCGTGGGCTTGGTGCCGGCGTGCCCTCCCAGCCTGGTGGTCTTGCCCGTCAGGTGGAGCATGGCCTCGGCCAGCATGGTCTTGCCCACGCCACCTTGGCCGACTAGCACCACGTTCTTGACCTTACCGGTCACGGTCTCACCCATAGCTACCTCCTCGGACGGTACGTCTTCCTTACCGGGAAGACGTGTACAGAGCGGGGCGCGGCGGTGGTCCTGGCGACCTGAACGCAGGACGTCGCACTTCCGCCGCGCCATTCCATTGCTCTAACAATACCCATGTGTGGGACGGGTCTGCCCGTCTCGCTGGCAGGCGTAGGTGAGCGTAGGCGAGCGGGGGTCGCAGGAGCTAGACATCCGTGTTTTCCTCGGCTTCGTTCGTGGTGAGAAGGCTGCCAGGGGCATTGGCGGCCCCGACGGAAAAGGTGTCAGACGCCGCATGTCCGGTATCGAGGGCAAGCTGGCGTTCGGGCGGTAACGCAGGCACCGGGCGAGCGTCGCTCGGAAACGTCGCATTCGCCTTCGACACCCCAAGTGCGTTACGCTTGTGTCTGCGGGATTGCCTTTCGATACGGGTGCCGCGTCGGCCATCTCGTAATGACACTCAAGAGAAAGGGGCGCTCATGAGCAGCCCTGACAGCGATTCCGACGCCGACTCCGCAACTCCGACTTCCGACCAAACGCAGAAGATCGAGCAGCTCAACTTTGACGGGGTCGACGCGCGTGTGATTCGCGTGCCCGCGCCCGGCATCTTCGTCGCGCTCGAGCCGCCCGATGCGAGGCCGTACATCTCGGCGAACTTCAAGGCCTCACCAGACGAGATTGTCGCCTTCGTGAACGAGCGTCTTCCACGCATCCGGGACATGCGTGCCGACATGATCAAGCACTTCTCGAAGACGAACTCGCTCGAGTGCCGTTTCCAGACCGGTGACGTTGCCTACCTGCTCGGACGTCCCTTCATGATTCGCGTCTACCCCGAGGCGAGCGGTCGGAAGCTCCGGCACGCGGCACGCGGGCGTGCCAACACCACGGCGACCGCCTACACCGACATCAGCCTCGTGAACATCTTCGTGATTCAGGTCGGCAGCTACGACCAGCGACGCTTCACCTTCATGAAGTGGGCTTCGGCGGTCTTTGCCCAGAACGCCCAATCCATCGTCGACCAGGCGTCATCGATGGCGGGCATCACTGACAAGGTCCCCGGCAAGGTGCAGACGCGCCCCATGCGCGGGCGTCTCGTCAAGATCGATCCCACCCGGCACGTGGTCTGGATGAGCGAGGACCTTCTCGCCTTCCCGCCCATCTGCATCGGCTACGCCTTCATGAATGAGATGGCCCGAGAGCTCGCGCCGCTTGCCGGCGACGGAGCGACGCCCGAGGAGCGCGAGCAGGCGAGAGCCGCCCACGACGCCTTCGTCGAGAAGGGCTGCCCGTCATGGCGGCGAGCGAAGGAGCTTCTCGACGCCGAGAACAGCCCGTATCGCAGGCAATGACGACCGAATTTCAGCCGAAAAAAAGACCAGCTCCGAGAGTCGCTCCGGAGCTGGTCCCTTATGCTTCATGACACGGGCGGACGCCAGGGTGAATGCTAGTCGAGAACAGCCTCGTTCTCGGCGTCCTCCTCGGCGATCTTCTGGGCCTTGAGCTCGAGCTTCTCGCACGACATGGCGTCATCGTAGATCTTCTTGCCCGTCGGGTGCTCGTCGAGCCAAAGCTCCTTGGCCTTGGGCGCCCACTCCTTGGCGTACGGTGCGGTGCGCTCGCAGAGCTGCTGGGCGGTCTCGGGAGAGGTGTAGTCCGAGCTCTTGGCCTCCGACTCCTTGACGATGTCAGGAAGGATGTAGGGGTTCTCGAGCATGGGGCAAGGCTGGAGCATGTTGTCGTTCCAGGGGTAACGCTTGCGATAGGCCTGGAAGATGGGCTGGTGCAGGCAGTCGAGCCAGCTCATGTCGCGGATGTTGACGTTGGAGTAGTGGATGAAGACGCAGGGCTCCACGTCGCCGCGGGCGTTGATGTGGCAGTACGCACGGCCGCCGGCGATGCAGCCACCCACGTACTCGCCGTCGTTCTGGAAGTCCATGGCAAAGATGGGCTTGCCACCCTCGACGGCGCGGACCTCACGGATGCGGTGGAACATGTACTCGCGCTGCTCGATCGTGGGCATGAGGTCGGCATTGGCGCCGTCGCCGACGGGCATGTAGTGGAAGTACCACGCATAGCGGCAGCCCTTGGCGATGATCAGGTCCATGAACTCGTCGGACGAGACGCGCTCGACGTTGGCACGGGTGTAGCAGGTGGACGTGCCATAGAACAGGCCGTACTTGTGCATGAGGTCGAAGGCGTCCATGACCTGCTGGAACGAGCCCTCGCCGCGGCGGCCGTCGTTGACCGTGGGCTCGTAGGACTCGAGCGACACGGAGAAGATGATGTTGCCGAGGCGCTGGACCTCCTTGCAGAACGGCTCGTCGACGAGGCTGGCGTTGGTGAAGATGTTGAAGAGGCTGTCGTGGTGCGCCTCGGCGAGCTTGAGGACGTCCGCCTTGCGGACGAGGGGCTCGCCGCCGGTGAGCATGAACAGGTGCGTGCCCAGGGCCTCAGCCTCGGTCACGAGCTTGTCCATCTCGTCGTACGTGAGGTTGAGGCGGTTTCCGTACTCGGCCGCCCAGCAGCCCACGCAGTGCTTGTTGCAGGCGGACGTGGGATCGAAGAGGATGATCCAAGGCACGTTGCACTGATACTTGACGGCGTTCTCGGTGGTGTTGCGAAGGCCGCGGAACGCCGCCTCGTAGCCGCCGGTCAGAATCGTGGTGCGCAGAACGTTGGGGTCGGTCTCGTCGATGATGGAGAACAGGTACTGCTCCCACTTCGAACCGGGGTAGATGGCGGCCTTCATGCCACGCGTGGCACCGGGGTTGGTGTCCTTGAGGAGCTTGGCTGCCATGTCAAGGAACTTCATGACGTTCTTCTCGCGATCAGGACCAGAGACGGTCTTGAGGGCCTTGTCGAGCGCGACCTCGAAGGCCTTGCGCTCTGCCGCGTGTGCGATCTTTGACTGCATTCTTGGTACCTCCTGTGCTTCAATGCCAGATCCATCAGCCGAAATGCTCACCTGGCATTTTTAAACCCTATTCAAATCTTTGAACGTACTGACTATAGCCGTTAGCCTGCGGGTAGGCAAGCATTTTTTGAACTGACGTCAAGCATTCACGCTTGCCATCGAGGGACTCGGACTACCCTTACCCAGCCCCGAGGTCAACTTACGATGCACATTATACTGGTTAATCTAGTTTCGTATACTAGATTATCGAGTCTTTGCCTGGAAAAGGGGACAGGTTGTTTTTCCAGGTTTCAGTTTCAGGGATTTCGGTAGGCGAGAAGGACGGCCCGGGCAGCAGGGCGGGTCGGCTGACTAGGCACAGAGCAGATCGGGGGCTCGTCCGCGGAAATCCGTCGTACGATGCGATCGTTCGGCAAAAGCCATCATACGCGGGGCGCGTCCAGCCTCGCCGTCAACGTGAAAGCGATTATGACGAAAAAAGCAGTCCAATGCGTGCGCTGCCGCAGACGTTGCCCAGACGCACCGCGCCGCATCTCGAGCCTTCCGTACCGCCCGTAGAAATCCCGGAAAGTGGGACCTGGAAAAGCAACCTGTCCCCTTTTCCAGGTCAGGCGAGCATGCCGAACATGAGGACGAGGGCCATGACCACGCCCACGAGCGACTCGCCGCCGAGGAAGCCGGACGCGAGCGTCTGCCCGCCGGCCGTGACCTTTGCCTGCTCCTCGGAGGTCTTGTCCTTGGCCCTCCGCTCCACGACGAGACGGACGAGCGCACCCACCATCACGCCCGACGACGTGGTGAACGGCAGGTACACGCCAAGCCCGAGCGTCATGATCGGCAGCCCCGCGATGGCTCCGACAGCCCCCAGGACGACACCGACCGCGAAGGCGGGCACGTTGGGGATGCCGCCCGCCATGGTGGCGACGACGCTTGCCTGCGCGGCGACGAACATCCCGTTTCCGCCGAACTGATCGACGCCATAGGTGGTCTTCAGGACCGCGAGCATCCCCGCCGCGACGACGGCACCGACGAGCCCGCCCACGACCATGCCCGTGAACTGGTCGCGCGGATCGGTGCGAAGCTCGTCGCCTGCCTTGAGGTCGTTCATGACGTCGCCGCCGATGCCGCAGGCCACGGCCACCACGGCCGCCGCGAGGAAGAGGCTCGCGGTCGTGATCTGATGGAACAGCACCTGCAGGAGGAGGAGCACCATGACGCCGAAGAGCTCCATGGGGTTGACGCCCGTCGTGCCCGTGAGCCACCCAGAGAGGTAGACGCAGAACCACGCGCCGGCGACGAGGATGACGCTGGGGAGAAGTCCGAGGTCAAGCAGCGTGGCAGCGATGGCAGCCGCGACCGCCGCGGCGATGCCCACGAAGCGGCGGTCGGCGTGGAGACGTCGCGTCTCCTCGTCGGCGTCGGTCTCGACCGCGGCCTTCTCGCCAGAGGCAAGTCGCTTTACCACGGGGGCGAGACCCTTGACCACGATGCCCGCGCCCACGCCGAACATGAGGCCGAGGCCGAGGCACTGCCGGATGGCCGTGGACTCCGCCACGGTGCAGATGCCGAGCGCGGGCAGCCCCGCGCCGATGCCCAGGCTGCCGATGACCGTGCCACCGAACCACACGAACGCGGGCACGACGCCGATGAGGAAGCCCATGGAGAGCATCATCGGCGAGTTGTAGAGTCCCAGCGTCACGCCGGGGATCGCCGCGGTGTAGCCGAGGTACTGCGGGAGGATGCCGAGCACGTCCCTGAGCAGGGCGTAGACGGCCGAGAAGCCCATGCCGCCAAAGAGGAGCCTGCCCTCCGCGCCGCCCGTGTCAGACGTCGCCTTGAGCGTCTCGGCGGCGGATACGCCGATGGGGTACGCGAGGCGCTGCTCGCGGATGAAGTACGGCTGGAGCATCGCGCAGGCGGCGAGGCCGAGGACCGTTCCGGCGAGCGAGGCCGCAAGCACCTGGACGAGCGACACGTCCGCGCCGCCGAGCATCCACAGGCCGGGGATGGTGAAGGCGAGGCCGCCCGCCACCATGGACCCCGCGCTCATGGCCGCGTGGCAGACGTTGGCCTCATGCAGGTTGTGACTGCCAAAGAGGCGAAGCGCGCCCACGCTCGCAAGCGCCGCGAAGACGATCGGCCAGGGAAGCGCGCCGAGACGCAACGCGATGAAGAGCGAGCTTGCGGTGAGAATCGCCGAACCGAGCGCGCCGATGACGAGCGCTCGCGCCGTCAGGGCGCGGTCGGTTGCGGCCGTGTGACTGGAATCAGTTGCCATGGGATGCCCTCTCTGCGCATTGCTGCTGGTAGCATGGGGGTCGAACCCCTCTTGGTCGGACCTGTCGTGCCTGTGCGGCATTGTACACATTCAGCTTCTGCGCGCGGCGGTGTATTCTAACTTGAAACGAAAGGAGTCCCATGGGATACCGCACCTATACGTGCCCGATTGCCCGCACCTGCGGCGGCTGCGAATGGCTCGCCGTGCCCTACCCCATCCAACTCGAGCGCAAGCAGGCCTTCGTCCAGGAGCTTCTCGGCGAGCCTGCCGAGAAGGACGGTGCCGTCGTGGAGACGATCCGCGGCATCGACGACCCTGTCGCATATCGCCTCAAGGCCGCGACGCCCTTCTCGCCGGGCAAGGGCGGGCGCATTCGGAGCGGCTTCTACGCCATGGGCACACACCGCATCGTCGCCTGCGAGAGCTGCCTCGTCGAGGACCCACGCGCTCGTCGCGTGCTCAACGCGGTCGCCCGTGCGGCGGAGCATCATCACGTGAGCGCCTACGACGAGGACCGCGGCAAAGGCGTGCTGCGGCACGCCGTGGTCCGCTTTGGCTACGAGAGCGACGAGGCGCTTCTCGTCATCGTGACCAACGGGCCCGACCTCCCCCACCTCGAGGCCTTCATGACCGAGCTCCGCGAGCAGTGCCCCGAGGTCACGAGCGTGGTCCAGAACGTCAACGACCGGCGCACCAACGCCATTCTGGGGTGGACGAACAAGACCCTCTACGGCCCCGGCTGCATGCACGACCGGCTCTTGGGGTGCACGTTCGAGATCGGCCCCACGAGCTTCTACCAGACCAACCCCGCGCAGACCGAGGTACTGTACCAGCTGGCCATCGACGGCGCCGAGCTTCTCCCCGGCCAGCGGCTGCTCGATGCCTACTGCGGGACCGGAACCATCGGAATCTGCGCCGCATCGCTGGTGGAGGGTCTGCGCGTCATCGGCGTCGAGCAGGTCGGCGACGCCGTCGCCTGTGCCGGGCGCAACGCGCGCGCGAACGGGGCCGGCGAGCGCTGCCGCTTCCTGCGCTCCGACGCCACCGAGTATATGGACGCGACCGTGCGCGCCGACAGACCCGACGACCGCTTCGACGTGGTCGTCATGGATCCCCCGCGCGCGGGCTCCACGCCGAAGTTCCTGGCAGGGGTTTCTCGCCTGGGACCGTCACGCATCGCCTACGTCTCGTGCAACGTCGTCACGCAGGCGCGCGACATCACGATCCTGCGCGACTACGGGTACCGTCTCGAGCGCGTGACGCCCGTGGACATGTTCCCGCACACGAAGCACGTCGAGTCGGTCGCGATCCTGTCCAGGAAGCGCTAGGGGCGAGCGCTCTTCGATAGATTCGGTCTTCTCGACGCCACACCCTGCTGCACTGGCGCAATCGTACACGTAGTAAGATAATAAGCAAGTTAATATGCAAGATAAGGAGCTGCGCCTTGGCCGACCACAAGCCCCCCTACACGCTTTCGGACAAGATGCTGCGGCTCGTCTCGTCGATTTCGAGCAAGGTTAGCCGGATTGACGTGTACGGCAACTTGAGCGCGCGACCTCATCTGACAAGAAGCAATCGAATCCGATCGATACACTCCTCCCTAAGAATCGAAGCGAACTCCCTGTCTCTTGGAGAGGTACGAGACGTCATTGACGGCCGACGCGTACTGGGCCCTGAACTCGAGATTCGAGAAGTTCGCAACGCATACGCCGCCTATTCGAGAATCGGAGAGGTAGACCCGTTCAGCCTGACTGACCTCATGTCCCTGCAGGGAGACTTGGAGGATGGCATCAGACCTGATGCGGGTAGGTTCCGCGCTGGCGAGGAGGGCGTTTTCGACGGCGACAGGTGCATCTTCATGGCACCCCCCGCGCGTCTCGTTCCTTCGCTCATGGATGACCTCTTCTCCTGGATGAGACGGAGCCGCGAAGAGGTCCACCCGCTGATTATGTCCGCCGTCTTCCACTATGAGTTTGTCTTCATCCATCCGTTCTCTGACGGAAACGGGAGAACGGCGAGGCTCTGGCACACGGTTCTTCTCTCAAGGTGGAGCCCGGTCTTCGAGTACCTTCCGCTCGAGAGCCAGATCGAGAAGTTCCAGGGCGGCTACTACCAGGCAATCTCCGACTGCCATGTCGACGGCACGTCCGACAAGTTCATCGAGTTCATGCTCGAGAGAATCGACGAGATGATGGACGATGCCGTGGATTCCGCAAGTCACTCGGATGAAGCACTTTCGCAGTATGTGCAGCGTCTACTCGACGTGATGGATTTCGAAGTCCCCTATTCCTCGTCCGAGATTCTTGACCGGCTCGGTCTGAAGTCGAAGGAGACCCTGCGCAAGAACTACCTTGACCCAGCCATGAGCCTCGGACTTGTGACGATGACGATTCCAGACAAGCCAAGGAGCCGCAACCAGCGATACGTGAGGCGATAGGCACAGCTGCCCGCTTTCGGGCACGCCGCCCACGCACGTCGCCTATCATGGTGCTACCAGCAGATACGTCAGCGCGGCAACGGCATCGACCACGGGTCGGTTGCCGACCGCGCCAGGGAGACACGATGAGAGACAGGAACGGCAGCACGCAAGGCGGAGGAACTCGTGGGGCGCGGAGCCGCAATGACCGACCGACCGGCGGCAGGCCTTCGGGACAGGGACATGGCGGCAAGCCGTACGGTCGTCACCGCGACGACAAGCCAGCGGGTCAGAGCGGCAGCGAGAAGCCCTTCTCCCACGGTCACGGTCGCGGCGGCAAGCCTGCCGGGCAGCATCATGGGGCTAAGTCCTTCTCGACCCGCCCCGTCGACATCCGCAGGCAGCAGAAGACCAAGCCCGAGCCGCCCGCCTTCGCCTTCAGGCTCTTCCCCCTCGACGGCGTCGAGGGTCGCGGGGTGCGCATCGGCCTTGGCGACACGCGCGAGCAGGTCGTTGCCGCCTGCGGCGCCGACCGCTTCGCCGGCGAGCCCGTCGAGGGTGACGAGGGCAGATCGCTCTCCTTCTACCAGGGCGAGCTCGTGGTGAGCTTTGCCCCCGACGACACCGTGGAGCTCATCGAGTTCGTCGGCAGCTACCACGGCCGCCTGCACCCCATGCTCGGGGGAATGGACCTCGCGCGCGTGGACGCCGACTGGGTCATGCGCAAGCTCTCCGAGAAGATCGGCTCGCTCGACTCGTCCGGCGAGCCGTACGAGTACGTCTTTCTCCGCGCTGAGATCTGCCTCTACCGCGAGAGCTCGCCCGATGACTTCGAAGACATGAAGGACGAGGGCGCCTTCGCCGACGAGCGCGAGCGTGCCGAGGAGGAGCTCATGGCGACGAGATGGGCGACGGTCGGCATCGGCCGCAAGGGCTTCTTCGACGAGTAGCGTTGGGCGGCATGGCCGATGGTCGGGGAAGTGTGTCGTGCGACAGGTTCATGTACAAAAACCTATCGCACGACACACGCCAGGGCATATTTTGTATCGCACGATACGTTCATGTACAAAAACCTATCGCACGACACAGCCTCTGCGGCCCTATCCGTCAATCGACACCTTGCCGTCGGCCACGTGCACCCTACCCTCGGCGAGGAGCTGCACCACGTCGGGATAGAGCACGTGCTCGATCTCGTGGATGTGGGCCTCGAGCGTGTCCACGTCCCAGCCCTCCTCCACCGCAAGCGGCCGCTGCGCGATGATGGGTCCGCAGTCGTAGCGGTCGTCGGCGAAGTGCACCGTCACGCCCGTGACCTTGACGCCGTAGTCGAAGGCGTCCTGGATGGCGTGCGCCCCCTTGAAGCTGGGGAGCAGAGCCGGGTGGATGTTGACCACGCGGTCGGGGAAGGCCGCGAGGATGGGATCGTGCACCATGCGCATGTAGCCGGCCATGATCACGTAGTCGACGCCATATCTGCGCAGCTCGGACGCAATGATCTCATCGGCCGTCTCGGGGTCTGCGTAGATCTCCTTCGAGAGCGTGAGCGTCTGGATGCCAGCCGCCTCCGCGCGCTTGAGGCCGTAGGCGCTCGCGCGCGACGACACCACGAGCGCGATCTTCGCGTCGAGCCTGCCCTCGGCGATGCGGTCGATGAGTGCCTGCAGGTTGGTGCCGCTCCCCGAGATGAGGACGCCGAGCGTGATGCTCATCGGTAGGTCACCTTGCCCTCGCCGGGCACACACTCGCCCATGACGAACGGCGAGAAGCCCTGGTCGACAAGGGCCTCGCAGACCTCGTCGACGTCATCGGGAGCGCAGAGGATGCTCATGCCCACGCCCATGTTGAAGGTCTTGTACGCCTCGTCGGGCGTGAGGCCCGCAGCGCGCACGCAGTAGTCGATGACAGGCGGCACGTCCCAGGCGGGACCGTCCTCGCCACCGCGATCGACCACGGCGTCGACGTCCGAAGGCAGCGCGCGGTTGAGGTTCTCGGTGATGCCGCCGCCGGTGATGTGGGCCATGGCGTGGATGGGAGCGCCCGCCTTGAGCACGGCGACGAGACCGCCCGCGTAGATGGTGGTGGGGCGCATGACGGCGTCGGCGAGGCTCTCGCCGCCGAGCTCGTCGAGCGGACGCTCGAGCTCCTCGACGGTCTTTCCCTCGATGGCCACCTTGCGGACGAGCGAGTAGCCGTTGGAGTGGATGCCGCTTGACGGCAGGCCGAGAATGACGTCTCCGACCTTGACCTTGTCGGGCCCGATCATCTTTGGTCGGTCGACGACGCCCACCACGAAGCCTGCGAGGTCGTAGTCATCCGGGTTCATGACGCCGGGGTGCTCGGCCATCTCGCCTCCGACAAGCGCACAGCCGGACTTGCGGCAGCCCTCGGCGATGCCCCTCACAATCTGCGCCACGTGGTCGGCCCTGAGCTTGCCGATGGCGACGTAGTCGAGGAAGAACAGCGGCTCGGCGCCGATCGGCACCACGTCGTCGACGCACATGGCCACGAGGTCCTCTCCCACGGTGTCGTGGCGGTCGAGCAGCTGCGCGATGGCGAGTTTGGTGCCCACGCCGTCGGTACCGGACACGAGGACGGGATCGTCCATGTCCTTGAATGACTTCATCGAGAAGCACGAGCCAAAGCCACCGAGACCACCGATGACCTCCGGACGGTTCGTCGCGGCGACTGCCGCCTTGATGGCGTCGACGGCGCGGGCTCCCTCGTCGACGTCCACTCCCGCGTCTGCGTAGGTCACGTGCCTGGGCTGGTCTGACATGTTGGTTCCTTTCTTGGGAAGGGTCCTGAAGGGGCGCACCCCCGAGGGCCTAGTCCTGCTCCAGCAACTCTTCCAACGACATCTGCGAGCCAGGCGAGGAGGGTTCGAGGTTGTTGGGCTCGTAACCCGGAAGGAACTTCTCCTCGTAGAACGCGCGCGGTATCTCTACGGGGTACTCCCCCGTGAAGCATGCGGTGCAGTAGCCGCCCTCGGGGACGCAGGCGAGAAGCCCCTCTGTCGAGAGGAAGCCGAGCGAGTCGGCACCGATGAAGTCCCTGATCTCCTCGAGCGTCATGTTGGCGGCAATGAGCTGGTCCTGGTTTGCCGTGTCGATGCCGTAGAAGCAGGGCCACTTGACCATGGGGCTCGCGCTGCGCACGTGCACCTCGGTGGCGCCGGCGTTCTTGAGCATCTGCACGATCTGCTTGGACGTCGTGCCGCGCACGATGGAGTCGTCGACCATGACCAGACGCTTGCCGGCCACCGCGTCAGGCAGGGCGTTGAGCTTGAGGCGCACGCCGAGGCTGCGGAGCTCCTGGGTGGGCTGGATGAAGGTGCGGGCGACGTAGCGGTTCTTGATGAGGCCCGTACCATAGGGAATGCCCAGTTCGGCGGCGTATCCCTCGGCGGCAGGCGTACCGGAGTCCGGCACGGAGATCACGAGGTCGGCATCGACGGGCGTCTCGCGTGCGAGTTCGCGCCCCATGCGGTGACGCATGAGGTAGAACGACGAGCCGCCCTTCACGCTGTCGGGCCGCGAGAAGTACACGTGCTCGAAGATGCAGTCGTGGAGCGACGCGGCAGGCGCGCCCTGCTCGGAGACGATCCCGTTATCGGAGACGCGGATAATCTCGCCGGGCATGACGTCGCGGACGTAGGTGGCGCCCACGATGTCGAAGGCGCAGGTCTCGCTCGCCACGACCCACTCGCCCTCGTCGAGCTTCCCGAGCACGAGCGGGCGGATGCCGTGCGGATCGCGGAAGGCGTAGAGGGCGTTCTCGCGGGCGAGCACCATGGCGTAGCCACCCTCGAGCATGTGCATGGTGTGCGCGATGCCGGAGCGCAGGCGGTGTCCGCGCTGGGTGAAGTAGCCGATGAGTTTGGCTGCCACCTCGGAGTCGGTGTTCGACCGGAAGGGAATGCCCATCTCGATGAGCTCGCGGCGCAGCGAGTCGAAGTTCACGAGCGTGCCGTTGTGCGCGAGGGCGATGATCACGTCGTTAATCGTGGAGAGGTGCGGCTGGGCGGACTCCCAGCCCTTTGCTCCGGCGGTCCCATAGCGACAGTGTCCGATGGCGACCTTGCCGGGCATGGCAGTTAGATCGGCGTCGGTGAAGACCTGCGCGACGAGACCGAGGTCCTTGCGCACGAGCACGGTGTGGCCGTCGCCCACGGCGATGCCCGCGGACTCCTGCCCGCGGTGCTGCAGCGCGCGGAGCGCGAAGTAGGTCATGCGAGCGACGTCACGCTTGGGCGCCCAGACGCCGAAGACGCCGCACTCGTCGTGGAGCTTGTCGTCCCCCGGCTGAATGCCCATTTAGCCCGCCGTTCCCGAAGAGGCGGCGGACGTGGAGGTGTCGGTCGTCGTGGCGCTGGTCGCCGCCGTGGCGGCGTTGGCCTCCGACTTGGGCACGCACACGAGAATCGTCCTGCCGTAGCCGCTGATGTAGTTGCAGGTGCAGAGCGTGAGCACGTGGTCAGTGCTCGAGATGATCTGCGAAGCGTCGGACCTGCTCGTCACCGCAGAGGACAGGAGGTCCGAGAGGTACGTGTGGAACTCGTCCGTCGAGGCGAAGCTGAACTGGCGCACGTTCGTGTCGTTCTCGTCGGTGTAGTACAGGAAGAGCGGCTCGAGCTCATAGGTGCCCGTCTCGGTGACGTACCAGACGGTGGATACGCTGTCGAACATCTCCTGGTTGTCCATGTCGGCGATGGGCTTGAACATGGCGCCGTTGCGGAGGTGATGGCCGTAGATGATCGTCTGCTGGTCGACCATGCCAGGCGCGGTGTTCTCGCTGTCCATGAACACCTGACCGCCGAGCGAGTAGTTGCCCTCGGCATTGGTGTGCAGATAGTAGTCGTTGTCCGAGGCCTGGTACACGGGGAAGCTCACCACGGTGCCCGGAATCTGGACCCAGCCCACGACGTCGTCGTTGATCGCCTTGAGCGATGCCCAGTCGACGGTGGGCGCCGTGTTGCCCGTGTCATCGACGGTGGCATATGCGGCGAGCTTCTCGTTCTCGGCGTCCTGGTCGGCATACTGCTTCTGCGAGTAGAGCCACATGCCGCCCGCGACGGCGATAAGGACGATGCCCACCACGAAGAGGATCGTCGACGCGATGCGGACGCGCTTCTTGCGCGGGTCGCGAGAGCGCTTGCCCGAGAGGTCATAGGGGTCGGTCTCCCTGAAGTGGCCGGCATTCGAGCTCTGGTCCTTCTTGCCGTGACGCTTGGAGCCGCTCTTCTGGTCCGCCCCGCTGATGATGGGCACGAAGCCGCTCGTACTGCCGAGCGACGTGGCTGGAGAGGGCTTGGGCGCCCTCGACGAGTCACCGTCATACGAGCCCGTGTCCTCCAGAGACGAGTCGGGGACGTCCTCAGAGCGGACGTCGTCTGAACCGTTCCCTGTCGAGAAGTGCTTGCCTCTGCTCTCTGCCATGCTGTCCCTCCGTCGCGACCCCACCATAAGGGTCGCGGGCTAGTCCTCTGCCATCCCCTTCTTCATCGCGACGATCTTGTCGCGATATTCGGGCATGGTGGCCCCGAGAATCTGAGTCGCATAGATGGCCGCATTCTTCGCCCCGCCGATGGCCACGCATGCCACGGGGACGCCAGACGGCATCTGCACCATGGAGAGCAGCGAGTCCATCCCGCCGAGGTCGCTCGTCTTCATGGGGACGCCCACGACCGGCAGCGGCGTGAACGCCGCGACGACGCCGCCGAGGTGTGCCGCCTTGCCGGCAGCGGCGATGATCACCTTGATGCCGCGGTCTGCGGCGGACGAGGCCCACGCGTGGACCTTGTCGGGCGCGCGGTGCGCGGAGGCGATGATGAGCTCGTAAGGAACGCCGAGAGCGTCCAGCTCCGCGGTGCAGGCCTCCATGGCCGGCATATCCGACTTGGATCCCATGATTATTCCCACTAGCGGCGAGTCTGCCATTCGTCCTCCAAAACACGACTTTGGGCATGCCCGTCTAGTATACGTGTAACGGCCGTTGCTCGCCTACCTTCAGGCTGTTGCCACGACGTAAAAAGCGAGAAGGACAGCCGGGCTTCGGGTGGACGACCTTGCGGAGTCCTACTCCCCGCCGCGGCGCTTCAACAGTCGACTGGCGAGAAGGACCGCGACGGCCACTCCCGTGACGGCGCCGTATGCAGCGCGCTGCTCGCCGGTCCTGGGAAGGAGTCGGCTCGCGTAGCTCCCCGCGGTCCGCGCCATGCTACCGAGCGTGGACACAGACGCTCGGGCGGCGGACGCGGGTGTCATCGTGGTCTTGTCGACGGGCGTCACTCCGTCGCTCGAGGTGTGGGGCGCGGTGAACGTGTTGGTGAAGGTCACCTGGCTGACCGCCGTCCCGTCATCGCCGACGATGGACGTGCCCGTGACCACGTAGGCTCCCGACTCGGCGTCCTTCTCCACGGTGACCGTCACGGCGAAGGCGGCGTCGTCGTAGGTCCAGCCCGACTCATGATCGTCGACCTCGCGAATCACATAGCGATACGTCCCGGCGCGCGAGAAGCTCGCGGTCGCGAGGCTGAAGGTCGTGGAACCCGACACGGAGCCGTCGCCGTCTGCGGCGACATCGAGATTGAGGGTGAGCGGACTGCCGTCGGCCGTCCCCTCGGGCATCGGCGCAAAGAGGACCGGCGTGACGCGCACGGAGAAGGTCGGATAGCTCGCAGGCGTATCACCCTTGACGACCTTCTCGATGCTCACCGACGGGCCGGAGGTGCTGTCGGGCTCGTTCGTGAAGTCCGCGTGCGCGATGCCGATGCCGTGGATGGTGCCCGTGGCTGACGCGGGAGCGCCCGAGTCGTCCTTCGGCGAGACCTGATGGTAGCCGGGGGCATCCTGCTCCGTGACGGTATAGCCCGTGCACGGCAGGCCATGGACTAAGAGCATCTGCGCGTCGGAGAGCTGGATGGTGGCCTCGCCATTGGAAAAGGTCACGGTCTCGGTCCTGATGGGCGTGGAGCTGATCGACGCGAGCACCGCGCGGCAGTCGCCAGAGAACGAGCCGTCATCGAGCTTGATCGTGAAGGAGAAGACCGTCGTGTCAAGCTCGAGCGAGGAGTTGATCACGGCCTTCGAGACGGCCAGAGTACCACCGTGCGCGGCCTTGAGCGAGACCTCGAGCGAGAAGTCCGTGGATACGACCGCCTCGATATAATCGCTCGCCTCGGCGTGCGCCGCCCAGCGCGAGAGCGCCGAGTCATCGTACCAGCCGTCGATCTCGTCACCGCAAGCATCGAGCGTTCCCGAGGCGTCGGCATCGAGCTCGAGCGTGGCCGAGTCGGATGAGTAGATGTCGTCCCCGCTCACGGAGGCCGTGTTGTTGTTGACCGTGACGCCCGAGCCCACGGTGAGCGAGCCGTGGTTGGCGATGCCGCCGCCGCGGCCGAGGAGTCGCGAGTCGTTGTGCTGGATCACGCCCGACTCGAGGTCGAGCGAGGCCCCCCGCTGCACATAGACGCCAGAGCCATCGTTGCCGGTCACGGAGAGCGAGCTCGAACCGTCGACGGTCGAGCTTCCACCAACGACGACGGCGGCAGACGGGGCGAGAAGCCCGGCGGAGCAGGCGTTACTCGAGACGGAGACGGTCGATCCATCCGTGACGTCGAGAGAACCCGAGGTCACGATGCCCGAGCCTCCGTTGTCACATGCGGTGATCGTGGAGGCGCTCGAGGAGAGCGCGTCGGCGCTGACGCCCGTCGACGAGAGCCCGGAGGCCGTGAGACTCGAGGAGGACAGGCTGACCTCGGTCCCGGATTCGGCCTCCAGCCCCATGCTCGCGCCCGAGAGCGTCATGGCGGTGCCCTCGAGCTTGAGGGATGCGCCAGAAGTGAGTTCGACGGCGGCGGAGGCTCCGGGGGCAGCCGAGGAGAGGCTCACGGATCCGTCGCGGATGACGATAGATGGGCCGGCGATCGTGAGGCCGGCGCCGGAGAGCACATGGGATCCGAGGTCGATGGTGAGCGAGGTGGTGATCGTAGCGCCAGAGGTCGTGGCGTCTGAGAGAAGCAGAATCGTGTCGCCAGACTGGGCGGCGGCGACCGCCTCGTCGAAGCTCGCGTACTGCGTTGAGCCGATCGTGGCGACGGGGTTCTCGATGGTAACGGGAGCGGTTTCGGCTGGTGCGGCTTCAACGGGCGCGGCGTCGGGTTGCGTCGCCTCGTCTGGTGTGGGTGCGGCGGAAGCGACGGCGGTTGAGACAGGTTCGACGACAGAGGCCGTGGCGTCGGTGCGCGCCGAGCCCGACAGGTCATCCATAACCGGTGCCACCGCGGCACTGGACGAGGAGTCGTCTTGGTTGGCAGAGTCGTCCGTCTCGACGACCTTCTCGACAGGCTCCTGCGAGCCAGAGGCATCGGTTGTAGCGCCCGCCTCGCCCATGGCGTTCGACGGCATGAGGGCAAGCAGGAGCGCCAGCGAAGCGACGGCCAGGCATACGATGTCCAGCCATTCGTCGAACCAATCAAGCAGCTTCTTCTTGTCCATGCTCACCTCCCAGGACGAATCTTCGCGTCAGATACGGTACCCGTGTCTTGTCACGGTTTTCAGCAAAACTGAAGAGTTCATTAGGATTTTTAACATTAGGTCGAAACGCTGTCCATCGACCTTCTGAACTGCATGCCGCTTCCAAAGATAATCGAACCATCCATTAACTTTGTTTCATAACGGCAACCACTTGTTCTCGTGTTTGTTCATGCGAGACGAGTGGTCTATCCTTGCGGCCAACGTCGGTCCATCAGTCCACGTAAGGAGAAACCATCATGACCGAACCAAAGGACATCTATCTCTACAAGCGAGAAGGGGCGTACATCCCGCGCGTAGCCGCCGTGCACGACCTCTGCGGCTACGGCAAGTGCTCGCTCGGCGTAGCCATCCCGGTGCTGTCCGCCGCCGGCTGCGACGTGTGCCCGGTGCCCACCTCGCTCTTCTCGGCGCACACGCGCTTCCCCAAGTTCTACATGCATGACACGACGAGCATGCTCTCCGACTACCTCGACGCCTGGGTCGACGAGGGCATCGAGCTCGATGCGATCTACTCAGGCTTCCTCGGCGCACCAGAACAGGTGGCCAGCATCCAGCGGCTCTATCGCGAGCACCCCAAGGCGCTCCGCATCGTCGATCCCGTCATGGGCGACGGCGGCTCCATGTACCCCACGTACACCCAGGAGCTCTGCGATGAGATGAAGGCGCTCGCCAACGGCGCCGACATCCTCACGCCCAACCTCACCGAGGCCCATATCATCACGGGCATCGAGTACCGAGGCCAGGACATTAACGACGCCTGCGTGGACGAGAACCTTGAGGCGCTCGTCGCCACAGGAGCCAAGGTCGTCGTGCTCAAGGGCATCGTCCGCGGCGACGGTCTCATCCGCAACTACATCGCCGGCGAGGGCATCGAGAAGACTGAGGTCTCCTCCGAGCTGCTGCCGTACATGCTGCACGGCACCGGCGACCTCTACACCTCGGCGCTGCTGGGTGCCGTGATGTGCGGACGCAGCCTCTACGAGGCCGTTGAGTTCGCGGGCACCTTCGTCATCGACGCCATGCGCGTGACGCGCGAGCAGCCGAACTTCGAGGTCCGCGGCGTGAGCTTTGAGAGCGTCCTCGGCGAGATTGCCGCGCTGCTCAAGTAACCAACCAGCAAGGTAGATACGGAACCGACGCACCCCTCGTGCCGAACCTGGCACGAGGGGATTTATCTGGCTTGAGAGCTCTGGGAAAGGCCGCTGGCGAGAAGAAGGCGGCCACCCCTTTCGGGATGGCCGCCTCGAGTCGTTCAGCGGGCCGGGAAAAGGAGTTACTCCTGGTCCTTCCTCTTGGCGATGGCACCAGCAGCGATGGCCGCTGCGCCCGCGACGAGGGCGGCGAGAACGCCAACGCCGGAACCGTCACCGGTGTTCGGAATCTTAACGATAATCTTCTTGACGACCGGCTCGACGTAGGTGTTCGTGAACGTCGGCGCGTCGTCAGAACCGTTGACCGTCGCGCTCGTGACCGCCAGCTGGCCCTTGACGTCCTCGACGTTGACCGTATAGGTGAAGGTGCTGCCGTCGTAGGTCACATTGGCCTCGCTGCCTGCGACCTCACTCGCGGTGAAGGTGTAGGTGCCGGGCTCGTCGAAGGAGACGTACGGGAACGTGATCGTGCCATCCGCAGCGTTCTTGGCGGTGTAGGTCTTGCCAGACTGGTCGGTGAGCTGGAAGTCGAACTCCCCAGCAACGAGGTCACGTCCGGCGAGGACCTTCTTGGCCTGGAGCTGCGTGGAGGTGCCGAGAGCCTTGTACGGGTTGTTGAACTTGTTGGACGTCTCACCATAGCTGGTGGTCACGGCGAGGGTGCCGTCGCCGTTGTCGGCAACCTTCACGGTCGCGGTCGCCACATGCGTATCGTAGGTGTAGCCGAGCTGTGCGTCGTTGACCTCGACGATGCTGTAGGTATGGGTGCCGATCTGCGTCTCGTCGTAGGAGAGAGGCTCGAAGGAGAAGGAGCCGTCTGCGGCGTTCTTCACGGTCTGGAGGACCTTACCCTGGGAGTCGATGAGCTTGAAGGAGAACTGGCCATCCGCCACGGTACCGTTGGAGACCTTCGTACCACCCAGGTCGCCCTTGCCGGTGGAGCCGGTGGCGTGATAGGAGTTCGAGAACTCGGCGGGCGTGTCGTAGCTCGCCGTCGCGGTGAGGTTGCCCTTGCCGTCGTTCGTTACCGTCACGGTGACGTTGACGATCTTGCCATCGTAGGTGTAGCCAGACTGGTTGTCATTTACCTCGCTGATGGTGTAGGTGAAGGTCTTCTCATCGTAGGAAGTGGACATGCCTGCATCGACATCGGTCGTCGTAGCATCAACGGCCGCGTCGTCAACCTTGACGGTATATGCGATCTCATTGCCGTCCGCGTCGTACTTGTCCTGCTCGCCAGAATCGTAGGTCGCAGTTGTCACGGTGACGGAATCACCACTCGCAACGCCATTGGCGAAAAGCTGAACGGTTACCGGCTTTGTCTCACTGCCGTTGACATTCGCGGAGACAGTGACCTTCGTTGCCTTGTTCGGGGTCGAGGTCTGCATATCGGCAATGGAGTACTCGATGGCATCAAAGCTCACAGAACCAGAGGCGTCGTTAGTCTTGGACTGGAGAACATTGCCGTCCTTGTCCTTGAGTTTGAAGGAGAACTGCTTATCAGCGAGCGTACGACCAGTAAGCGTCTTCATGGCATGGAGCGTGATACTGCCGGAGGCGTTGTACGCATTGTTGAAGGTCGTCTTATCACCATATCTGGTTTCGGCCTTCATGGTGCCGTCGCCGTTGTCGGTGACGGTCACCGTAACATCGACGGTGCCGTTGTCGTAGGTATATCCGGCATCACCAGAGTTAACCTCGGCAACGCTGTAACTATACACGCCAGGGGCCGTGTAGGTGATGTCACCGAAGGTAACGTTGCCTGAAGCATCATTGGTCGTCGTGACGGACTTTGGCATCGGGGTGTCATTAGTGGTGCCCGAAATCTGGAACTCGAACTCACCTGCAGTGAGGTTGGCGCCTGTGAGGGCCTTCGTAAGCTTGATGCCATTCGTGACAGTGACAGGAGCCACGGAGTAGGTGTTAGTGAAGCTGGACACCTGGTCGCCAGAAGTGACCGTTGCGGCCATCGTACCGTCGAGGTTGTCGACAACGTGCACGATGACAGTCTTAGTAGAAGCCGTGTCATTGGCCACGCCCTTGACGTCGCCCTTCTCGGTCACGGTGTACTGGTAGTAACCAGGGGTATCGAAGGAGATGGGATCGAAGGAAATCTTCGTTCCATTGCCATCAGGGTTGGTGATGGTTTTGCCGACCGCATTGCCGTTCGCGTCCTTAAGCGTGAAGGTGTACGAACCAGAAATGTCAGGCGCGTTGGTGCCAGACTCAACCGCAAGCGTCTTGGATGCGCCAAGAGTGATGGTCGTATCTGCAGGCTTGTGTTGGTGAACGTCTGGCCGTCGTCGCCCGCGCCCGCGTAGGCCACGGAGGCGGAGAGGGTGCCGTCCAGCTTGTCGGTGACGGTGACCGTGGCCGTGGAGGTGGCGCCGGAGTAGGAGACGCCGCCCGCCGCGCCGGCCTTCTCGGTGATCGCGAACGTGTAGGTGCCGGCCTTGCTGAAGGTGATGTCGCCGAAGGTCACGGAGTCGGTCGTGCCGGACGTGGCGTCGGTGGAGAGCTCGGTCGCGGTCGGCATCGTGTAGCCGGTCGTCGTTGGCGTCGGCCAGGTCGAACGTGAAGGCGTCGCCGGACTTGAAGTCGCGTCCGGAGAGGACCTTGTTGGCGGTGAGCGCCGCGGTACCAGTAGCCTTATACGTGTTGGTATACGTCACGGCATAGCTGGTCTTGTTTGCCGCAATAGATCCGCTAGTGGCCGAGGAAGAAACGTCGACTGCCGCATTGCCGCCATTGTTGGTGATGGCCGTATTGGTATATCCACCCCCGAGGTTGACTTCCGCGACACTATATTTCGTACCAACGGAAAGGCCGTCAAAATATATGGTCTCTCCGACGTGGATGTTCGCAGTGAACGCAGCGTTGCTTGCCGCAGTGTAATAACCAGTAAGGTTACCTGCGCTGTCCTTCTCCGGCGTCGCTCCAATCACTCGCGATTCGGTGATGACGTCACCTTTTGCGTCCTTGATTGAGAACCTGACATTGTTATTGCTCGGGTCAGTAACAGTCATCTTGAACGAGAAGAGTTTGGTCTTATCGACGCTGCTGCTGTTGTTGATAATGTTTTTCGTGACGCTTAGCGTGCTTTTGCGGGTGTTAGTTCCCGTGAGGATTGCGTCACCATTCTCGTACGTGAGCATTCCGTCAATGAGCATTGGGTGCTCGGTTTCGGACGTGAACACATAGTTGCTCTCGGTACTTGAGATTTCCGAGAGCGTGTAGTCATGACCTGCATTGAGGGTTTCTGTACTCGTTTTCAGACCGGGAGCAATATAGACCGTCGCTGTCCAGGTGTTAGCCTTGAGCGTTACGGTATCGACTTTCGTTGTTCCCGCGAAAAGCCCAAGGGTCACCTGAGCAGCATCAGCAGGAGTCCCGCCGTCCCATACTTTGGTTATCGTCATTGGGGCAACCGTCAGCGGCATACCGTCTGGGTTCTTCGCGCTGACGGGCGTACCCGTCACCGTATAGATACCCGTCTTCGCGTCATACGTATACGTATAGCCATCCGCGCCAGTGATTGAACCATCGCTGTTTGTCGTTCCGGCAGGCTTCTGGTTCGTCGTCTTGGTGAGCACCTGGTCGTAGCTCAGACTGTTCGTTGTATTAGTCAGCAACGAGTATGTGCCGTCACCGTTATCTTTTATTTGGGCCTGTTGCTCATCAGTAAGTTCGTCCCATGTTTTCGTTCCGTTCTTTAGGGCGGCGACAAGGTCATAGGCGGCCTGGCTCGGCCAGACCCTGAAACTCACGGTGTACGTAACGCCATCGGCCAGGGGGGTGCTGCCCATGTTCCAAGTGACGGTAGTGCCGTCATAGCTAGCCTTCGGCCCGTCATAGGTCTTGCCGTCGGAGCGGGTGTAGGTAAAGCTGCTCGAATCTACATTCTTCAGGTCAGCATTTGTGGACGTCATCGTCGTGACGCCGTCCGTAATGACGACTTTCTCGTAGGTCGCCGCATTTGTGATTTTCGCAACGATGCTCGCGAACGCAGCGTTGATGCCAGTCTCGTCGTCGGCCTTGTAATAGTTGCTCGCACCTGCGCCGCTGGCCGTGGCAAGGCTCTGCATCTTGTCAACGTCACCGAAGACTCCGATGGAATACAGGGTCTTCTTTGCGGTCACGATGGCCTTCGCCTGAGTCAGCGCGGCATTGTAGTTGTTGTTTTCGCCATCTGAATTTCCAGTGCCATAGACCGTCTTCCCGTTGATGGTCTGACCCTCGTACCCGTCGTACCCGTAACCACTGCCATAGGACAGTCTGAACGTCGGGTTACCGTCAGAAACGAATATTACGTATACCGAAGCGCCTTTGCGAGTAGTAACCGCATTCGCGGTTTCAAGGGCGTCTTCCCAGTTCGTGCCACCATTTGCTGTTGTGCTGTCCACATAGCTAGTAAACGTGCCCAAATCGGTGGTCGGGGTGGTTGCGGCTTCCGCAGTACTCGCGAATGTCACGAGTGAAAGTTGCACGGCATCAGTATTGTCGGAGGTGTTGTTGGCCAAGAGCTGCTTTGCCAGCTTATCAACTGCTTCCTGCGCGATGGACAGGCGGCTCCGCGTGTAGGTCTGGTAGTAACGAGTCCCCGAATATGTCTGAGTCCGACCGTTGGAATCTGTGTAGCTATATGAGCGACTCCGATTTGAGTAGGTCAATTTAACATACTCGCCGTTAACAAGCAGCCCATACGAATCGTCCTGATGACCCCGATCAACCTTGACATACGAGGGGGTGGTTCCTGTCTCCGAATCGCTCATAGAGCCCGATGTATCCAGCACCACGATGACATCCGCTTTGCCTGTGCTCGAGGAGGAGCTTGACTTCCCCGTCACGCTGAGACTCAGCGTATACGTACCGTCGTCGTTTGTTTTCAGGCTCTTTGTGTATTGAGGCGCCGTCGCCACATCATCGGCATACGCCGAGGTCACACCTACAGTTCCTAGTATTCCAATCAAAGCCATGACAACGACAAGGCCAGTCAGAACCCTCTCGAAGAATCTGCTACGTTTCATCTTCACTACCCCTAACGCTCGAACTTCCAAACCTGCGGCCATCACTCTGTTTGGATCTTTTTGCTATCTGCTCTTAGTCAGCAGGCAGGTCTCCCCGGCCGTATCGACCGTGGACGCCCGTCTTCTCTTGCGGAAAGGAGTGCCGCCAACGACAAGGGCGGCGGCTACCGTGATCGATTTCCTTGATTACCGAGACGCTCAAGCTGAGGTTTAGGCTCTGTTCTCATCGCTAAAGGCATCTCGAGAATTCGGGAAGGGTCGCGGCAGCATCCGCGGAGAAGACCGAGGGGTCTCCTACCGCCAGCGACGCCATGGCATACGCTGCCACGAACGGGCACCGACGAAGAGACTCCGCCTTCTTGTTGTTTGACTAAGCTTCATTTCACTACCCCTATTCAGCTGTGCCACGGGTCACAGTTCCCGTGACATGTACACGCAACCCCCCATCGCGCCGTGGGCCACAGTTCCCGCGGCATGCACAAGCCGACCTCTCGGCCCACGCATAACGATACTCAGATTCCATACCAGGTATTTGGGATTACTACAACCAGAATGTAAACTTACTATAAGTTAGTAAATAGTTTTCCCGACATGCTTTCAGGTGGTGATATTTACACTGGCCTTTTAGCAGCCGAAACGACGAAAATGGAAAGCTATCCGTGAGAAAACGACGTCATGTTATAAATGCGCTACTGCGTCGTTGACTCGCTCGTTACGCTGCTGGTCGTATCAGTCGTGCTGCTCGTGTCCGCAACGCTCGTGCTGCTCGAGCTCGAGCTGTCCGACGCGTCACTCGAACTCGAGTCGCTGATGCCCAGAATCTTGACCGGGGTGAACGAGGTGGTCACCGAGTTGCGGAGCTGCTCCTCGAGCTCGTCAGAGACGCCCGTGATGGTGCATGAGAAGCTCACGCCCGAGGATGACTGCGTCTTCGTCCAAACGAAGGTCATTATCGTGGTGACGTCCCCCGTCGGCTTGAGGAAGCCGAAGAGCTGCGCCGTCTCGAACTTTCCGTCCGAGTCGAGGTGCGCGTTGACGTGGTAGATCACCGTGTTGATGTTGGGGTTGAGCAGGGCGTTCACCGAGAAGGCCGCGGCCTGGATCTGCGAGCCGGAGAAGCACTCGAGCGCATCGATCGAGTTCGTGTCGATGACGGTGACCTCGACGCGGCCGGTGTTCTCGTCCGCCTCCTGGACGGAGAAGTCCGAGGGGAACTGCGTGAAGCCGTTGCCCCACTCCACGCCGCCCTGAAGCGCCGATGCCACGGTGCGAACGTTGACGTTGGCGGAGAGGTCCGCCGTGTTCGCACGGCGAGCGACGCCACAGGACACCTGGGCGAGAATGACAACGACGAGGAAGAAGACGACGAAGCCGACGGCGGTCCTCGTCATGACCTTTCCGACGTTGGATCCAGACGGGTCCTCGTCGGCGAGCGGGTCGATGGAGACGGCGCTGTCACCCGCAGAGCGACGGAGACGCTGCTGGCGAGCCAACTCTTCGTTGACATGGCCGGTCTCGTCGAGCTTAGAGAACAGCTCCTCGGCCTTCTCGGCCGACAGTGCGTTGGTCTGCCTGCGGGCAAACTCGCGCTTCTCCTTCGCCATGCGTCTCTTCCCGTCGATAGACCCCACGTCAGAACGAACCCAGTCAACTCAATCCAGTATACGCATTTGGGAACGGTCGCTAAAGGCACCCTTCCACCGGCGTGTTTCGCACATACCTGGAAACACAACCTGTCCCCTTTTCCAGGTTACTCGTCGTCATCCTCGATGGGGGCGAGTCGGTGCGCCACCGCGTCGCAGATAAGCGCGCCCACGACGGTCTTCGCATCCTCGATGCGACCGTCGAGGACGGCATCCACGAGGTCGGTGAGCTCGACGAGGTCCACGTTGATGAACTCGTCCACGTCGGGGCACGACTTGGAGAACTCGAGCCCCGTCGCCATATATATATGTATGAGCTCGTCGCAGAATCCGTCTGACGTCGCGATGGTGGTGAGAAACGCCATTCGCTCGGCGACCATGCCCGTCTCCTCGAGAAGCTCGCGGTGGGCGCATTCGAGCGGATCCTCGCCGGGGTCGAGCTTTCCGGCGGGAATCTCGACCGTCACGCGGTCAAGCGCCGTGCGGAACTGGCGCACCAGGCAGATGCGGCCGTCCTCCGTCAGCGCGACGACTGCCACGGCGCCAGGATGACGCACCACGTCGCGGATGGCATTGCGCCCGTCGGGCAGGGTCACCCTGAGGCGATCGACGTTGAAGATGCGGCCGGTCCAGACGACGTCCTCCGAACGGGGCGTCTCGGCGAGCGACGCGTCGCGGGGGTCCTCGTCCCCGAGCACTAGCCCGCGCTCGATTGGCGCCCCGGACTCGTGGTCGTGAGCGCTGCGGTCGCCGTCATAGGTGAAGGCCTCGGCGGACTCGCGGAGGCCGTCGACGGCGGACTCGAACTCGTCACGCATGGTCACGGGTTCGATGGCGTCAGGCTCGCCCGGGTTCGTCTGGTTCTTGTCGGTCAAAGGTGGTCGCTTCCTCTCGTACCTACATGTCCGCGCGGGTCTTGGTCGCCTTGAGACCAATGTCGGTGCGGCAGGTCTTGCCCTCGAAGTCGATGAGCGCACAGGCGGCGTAGGCCTGTGCGCGGGCAGCCTCGAACGTGGGGGCGACGGCGGTGACGTCAAGCACGCGGCCACCGTTCGTGACGATGTTGCCGGCGGCGTCGATGGCGGTCCCCGCGTGGTACACGGTCACGCCCTCGAGCTCCTCGGCCTTCTCGATGCCCGTGATGACCATGCCCTTCTCGTAGTGTCCGGGATAGCCGGCACTCGTGAGGACCACGGACACGGCGCGGTCGTCCTTCCAGGCGAGCTCCGCCTGGTCGAGCTCACCAGCGTCGATCTTGAGGAAGGCGTCGAGAAGGTCGCCCTCCATGCGCGGGAGCACAACCTGGGTCTCGGGGTCACCGAAACGGGCGTTGAACTCGAGGACCTTCGGGCCGTCCTCGGTGAGCATGAAGCCGCCGTAGAGGCAGCCCTTGTACACGATGCCGTCGGCCGCGAGCTGCGCGACGACGCGCCTCTCGATGTCGACCATGGTGTCGTACTCGTCCTGGGTGAGGAAGGGCACGGGGCTGTAGACGCCCATGCCGCCCGTGTTGGGGCCCTTGTCGCCGTCGAGGGCGCGCTTGTGGTCCTGCGAGGTGGCCAGGGGAACGAGGGTCGTGCCGTCGGTGAGGGCGAGCATCGAGCACTCGGGGCCGGCGAGGGTCTCCTCGACGACCACGGTCGTGCCGGCGTCGCCGAAGTCGTTGAAGCAGGCATGCACGCCGGCGAGCGCCTCGTCGGTGGTCTTGGCGACGATGACGCCCTTGCCCGCGGCGAGACCGTCGGCCTTGATCACGAGCGGTCCGCCGGTGCGCTCGACGTAGTCGGCACACTCTTGCTCGCTCGTGAACGAGCGGTAGGCCGCTGTGGGGACCTCGGCGCGCGCCATGACCTGCTTGGCGAACTTCTTGGAGCCCTCCATCTGCGCCGCTGCGGCGCAGGGGCCAAACACGGGGATGCCGGCGGAGTGAACCGCGTCGGCGACACCCTCGACGAGCGGCGCCTCGGGACCAATCACCACGAGGCCGATGCCGTGCTCGCGCGCGAAGTTCGCGACGTCGACGGGAGAGCCCTGGTCGACGTCGGCCTTCTCGGCGATGCTCAGCATGCCGCCGTTGCCGGGCGCGACCCACAGCTTGCCCGCTCGCGGCGATTCAGCGAGCTTGGCGAGAAGCGCGTGCTCTCGTCCACCGGCACCAAGGAGCAGGACGTCAACCTTGTCAGAACCTCTCATGAAAACCTCCTCTTGGCCGAGGGTCACTCGGTCATACCGTTCAACGCGAGGCCCCTGCAGGTACCGACGGTCACGCCGTCGAGAAGCGCCTGGGGGACGATGGCGATTCCTATTGCCCCGACGCCCGCATAGGCGGCGACGCAGGGGTTGGCACGCGTGACGCCGAGGCGTCGCGATTCGAACTCGTTGGTGTCGAGGGGCTTCTCGAGCTGCGCGAGAGCGCGGTTGACGCCCGTGCCCACCTCCACGTAGCAGAGCGGGCCCTCGTCGCGCGACATGGCGCTCATGGCATGCGCGATCCTGCCAGTGAGGTCGCCGAGGTCGGACGAGCGCACGACCTCGCTGAGCGACCCATGTGCGAGCGAGAAGAGCCCGCGCTCCCCCGCCAGACGGATGCGCAGGTTGTCGGCCTGGCCGAGGATGCTCGCGCGGCCGCGGCGCACGCGGCGGACCGGTCGCGCGGAGGACGTGGGCACGAAGAGCAAGCGCACGCCATGGGCGAGAAGACGCGCCACGTCGACGGCCTCGTCGAAGGAGGCGCCGCACTCGCTCGCCTCGGCGGTGCCGACGACCACGATGCCTGCCGCGACCGAGCCTGACTCGGAGTCGACGACGACCACGTGCGTCTCGCCGGCAACCCGCTCCGCGGCGGTCTGCGCCACGTCGACGGTGCTCGAGACGGCGGCCGTCACGTGGATGGAGAGGATGTCCTCATATCCCTGGGCGGCAAGCTCACGGTACGTGGTGACGAGCTCGTCCGCCGTCGGGGCGTTTGGCACGAAGCGAGCGTGGCTGGCCGTGAGAACGGCGTAGGCTGCATCATCGTCGAGGTCGGCGAGCTGTCCAGGGTTCGGACCGACAGCGTCGACGTGCAGCGCGACGGACATGACCCCCAGTCGTCCGAGTATCTCGGGCGAGAGGTCACATCCGCTGTCGCAGACGATCGCATAGGCCTTCTCGGCTGATGACCTCTGAGCCACGAAGCCTACTTCCAGTACCTGTCGATGGTCTGCTCGCGATCCGGGCCGACCGTGATGATCGAGGCTCGCACCCCCGCGAGCTGCTCGAGGAAGTCGATGTAGTCCTTGGCCTCGCGCGGGAGCTTGTAGAAGTCGCGGACGTCGGAGATGTCGCACTTCCAGCCGGGGAGGGTCTCGTAGACGGGCCTTGCGTGGTAGAAGACGCTCTGGTGCTCGGGGACGGTGGTGTAGCGCTTGCCGTCGCACTCGTAGGCGGTGCAGACCTTGATCTCGTCGAGGCAGCCGAGAACGTCGAGCTTGGTGATCGCGAGGTCGGTGAGGCCGTTGACGCGCGCGGCGTAGTTGACGACGACCGAGTCGTACCAGCCGCAGCGACGCTTGCGTCCGGTGGTGACGCCGTACTCGTGGCCGACCTCGCCGAGAAGGTCGCCCGTCTCGTCGAAGAGCTCCGTGGGGAACGGGCCCGAACCGACGCGGGTGAGATAGGCCTTGGCGACGCCGAGGACGCGCTTGATCTGGGTGGGACCGACGCCGGAGCCGGTGACCGCGCCGCCCGCGGTGCAGTTTGAGGAGGTCACGAAGGGATAGGTGCCGTGGTCGATGTCGAGCATCGTCGCCTGGGCGCCCTCGAAGAGGATGTTCTTACCGGCCTCGAGCTGCTCGTTGAGGAAGAGCGAGCTCTCCACGATGTACGGGCGGATGCGCTCGGCCATGGGGAGGTACGTCTCGCAGATCTGGTCCACCGTGTAGGTGGGCATCTCGTAGACCTTCTCGAGGATCGGGTTGGTGTAGGCGAGCGCGGCATCGAGCTTCTCGCGGAAGATCTTCTCGTCGAGCATGTCCTGGATGCGGAGGCCGGTGCGGTTCATCTTGTCCATGTAGGTCGGGCCGACGCCGCGCTTGGTCGTGCCGATGAGGTTCTTGCCGAGCTTCTTCTCGTGGGCGCCGTCGAGGTCCTTGTGGTAGGGCATGACGATGTGCGCGTTGCCGGAGATCTTGAGGGCGTCGCAGGAGATGCCCTGGCCCTCGAGGATGTCGATCTCAGAGAGGAGGATCTCGGGGTCGACGATGCAGCCGTTGCCGATCACCGGGTAGGTGCCCTTGTACATGACGCCGGAGGGGACCTGATGAAGCGCCAGCTTGTGGCCGTTGGCGATGACGGTGTGTCCGGCGTTGGCACCGCCGGCGTAGCGGCAGACGACGTCGAAGTCGCCGGAGATGAGGTCGGTGACCTTGCCCTTGCCCTCGTCGCCCCACTGAGTTCCCACGAGCACTGTAGCCGACATAGCCATCCCTCTCGAAATGTGTGAGCAGTTATACGAGCCCCGGCCACCGACCGGGCAACCAAGAGTATACGGCACGTGCCGTTCGGCGTCATCGGCTAACGAGACCCCCACACGGGTGCGGGAGGCCGTTACTCCTCGTAGCGGTTGTCGACCTCGACGAACTTCGTCGAGCCCGCGAGGAAGGTGAGCGGCACCTCGCCGAGCGCGCCGGAGCGGTTCTTGGCGATGATGAAGTTGGTCACGTTGGGATCGGGCCGGTCGTCGCGGGCGGCCTCGTCATCGGTCATCGAGCGGTCGAGAAGGATGACGATGTCGGCGTCCTGCTCGATGGAGCCGGACTCTCGCAGGTCGGAGAGCTGCGGCTTCTGGCCCTTTCGGTCGGTCACCTGACGATTGAGCTGCGACAGGGCGATGACGGGCACGCCGAGGTCCTTGGACATGATCTTGATGCCGCGCGACATCTCGGAGACCTCGGTGGCGCGGCTGTCCGACCGGCGCTGGCCCTCGGGCGGCGACAGGAGCTGCAGGTAGTCCACGATGACGCAGCCCATCTTCTTGTCGTGGAGGATGCGGCGGGCCTTGGCCCTGATCTCGGTCACCGTGGTGCCGGGCGTGTCGTCGATCATGATGTCGAGACTCGAGAGCTGGTTGGTGGCGTCGAGGATGTCGCTCCACTGGTCCTTGCGGATGCGGGCCGAGCGAATCTCCTTGAGGCCGATGTGCGCCTGGGCGGCGAGCAGCCTCTGCGCGATCTCGACCTTGCTCATCTCGAGCGAGAAGAACGCGACCGAGGCACCTGCTGCTGCTGCGTTGACGGCGAGGTTGAGCGCGAACGAGGTCTTGCCGACGCCGGGTCGGGCACCGATGACCACCATCTGGCCGGGGCGCAGGCCGAGGAGGTGTTCGTCGATTTTGGGGAAGCCCGTGCTCACGCCGAGCGTCACGTCCCCGCGGGCGCTCATCTCGCCGAGCTCGAGGTAGAGCTGGCCCATGATCTCCTCGATGGACTGCTCCGACTTGTGCACGTCACGGTCGGTGACCTCGAGAAGGAGCTTCTCGGCCTTGTCGACGACCTCCTTCGTGTCCTCTGGCGCGTCATAGGCGAGCGCGGTGATCTGCGCGGATGCCTGGATCATCTTGCGCAGGGTCGTGTCTCGGTGAAGCATCGACACGTGCCGACGCCACCCCGCGAGGGCGAGCGAGTTGTTGCCGAGGTCAAGCAGGTAGGTCCGGCCGCCGACGCGGTCGAGCTCCCCCTGACTGCGGAGATAGTCGGCGAGGGAGATCATGTCGATGGGGAGGTTCTTGTCGAACATCTCGTGCATGGCACGGTAGACCTTGGCGTTGCTCGGCAGGTAGAAGTCATCGGCACTGAGGTCGATGAGGCATTCCTGGAGCGCCTCCTGCGAGATCATCATCGCAGAGAGGACCGACGACTCCGCCTCGGGGTCCTGGGGCATCGCCTTGCTGACCATCTCGGTCATGCGCGTCGGGTTGATGTCATAGGCGTCCTCTGGCATGGTCCCCTCCTGACTGTGTCTGCAATGATTTGTGGGGGCATACTACCTCAATCCGAAGGGCTTGGTCTCCTCGATTTTTTACCGGGAATAAGCTTCGACACCGATTGTTGATAGCTATCTCGCCTGAGCGGGGCTTATGCGAGTTTTCATCGTTTTCAACAAATTTTAGAGGACTCAGCTCGGTCGAAATCTGTCCACATACATCATCGGAGCGTTATGGTCAAGTCGTTGCGGACAACTGGGCGTCTTTGTTTTGCGGCTTCTGGACAGATGCGCGTTTCCGCAGGTAGATAGGGTCAAAATCTGGGTTTTTCTTAAAAGGTCCCGCAGGCGAACACGTCTGCGGGACCTTTCAACTTGCCCGATGATAATACCTGGTACCGAGACCGCCAAGCCGCTGACCTGCGGTGCTTGTTGAAATCCCCAGCTCAGCGAAGTGGTCGGTCGAAAAGTGCCAGAGCCTACTCGGCTGCCTCGGTCGCCTCGGCAGCCTCGGGGGCCTCCTCGGCCTCGGAGGCCGCGGGGGCCTCAGGGGCGGCGTTGACGCCGACGAGGACCTTGACCGTGGCGGTGATGTCACGATAGAGCTCGATGGTCACGTTGTGAGCACCGACGGTCTTGATCGTGGAACCATGGCCGATACGCTTCTTGTCGATGTCGAGGCCGAGCTTGGACTTGATGGCTTCAACGATCTGGGTCGAGGTGATGGAGCCAAAGAGCTGGCCCTCGTCACCAATCTTGGCGTCGACGGCGACGCTCTTGCCGTCGAGAGCCGCCTTGAGCGCCTCGGCGTCGGCGATGCGCTTTGCCTCGCGCTGCTCGATGCTGTGACGACGCTCCTCGAGCTGCTTGATGTTGCCCGGGGTGGCGGGAGTGGCGATCTTGTTGGGGAACAGGTAGTTCTCCGCGAATCCCTGAGCGACGTCTACGATGTCGCCCTCTCCGCCCTTGCCCCGAAGCTCACCCAAGAGGATGACTTTCATGGGAAACTCCTTCGGTCAGTCGGCCTTGGCCGACTTTTGCTTACTCCTGATTCGACGCGTCCTGGACGGTGACCTTCTTGCCCCTCGGGAGGTGCCTGAAGTTGCGCCACACGTCCACGAGCCCGACGATGGTCATGATGTAGAACTGCAATTCGAGATAGAGCGCGAGCAACGTGAAGACGGTGGATGCGAACGAGCCCATCCGCTTCTCGCGGAAGAACCACGTCAGCACCGCCAGCCCCTGAATGGCGAAAATCACCCTCAGGGACATCACGACGTTGAGTGACACCTGCGCGACGAGCTCCGTCGAGGAAGACACCACGCTACCCGCCGTAAGCCCGAGAAGGCCTATGACGAGCAGGGCAGTCGCCCAGAGAGGGGCATCGTAGTCGACGAGGTGCGGAAGAGTGTCGCCGGGGAGACGAAGCCTTCTCGTCGCCGTCCGCACTCCCAGCCACGCGATGCAGAACTCTGCGAGTCCCATGATCACGTAGCTCATGGGCCACAGGCTCTTATACATCGAGAGCATCGAGCTCACCTGAGCCGCCGTGTCCACGGAAAGGTCTCCGAGCGACGACTCGTAGGCGGCGACAAGATCCTCGGCGATCTGAGGGAGGGTCGTGCCGCTGAGCCAGGCCACGATGGCGTCGCAGCCCATGAGGGCAAGCGACAGGGCCGTGACCGTGATGATTCCGGTGCTCGTGCTCATCGCGCGCTTTGCCAGGAACCCCGCAACCGCGACACCAGCCAGGCAGGCCACGCAGGCCTCGAGCGGCGCCGCATATCCGAGGACGATCGAGACGGCCAGAGCGGGCGCGATCGAGAAGACCGCACTGAGAATGACCTCCTTGGCGCCCCTGCCACGAATGGCCAGAAACGCACCGTAGGAGACCGCGGCACAGGAGACGACGGGAAGCAGGCCGGCAGCCACGCCACCGAGGGCGCAGCTCAAGTATCCCTTCCACGCCGCAACGTCGTCTCCACCCGACTCTCCGGGGTCAACGGGGACGATTCCGCCGCCCGTCTCGCCCGCACCGTCGCGCGAGGACGCGCCGTCCATTCCTGTGGGGATGGACGGATATCCGTTGTCGCTCTGTCCGTTACGAAGCATCGCGATTTCTCTCTTTGCGGCTCTTACCCGCGGCTACGGCCACCGCGGCTGGAAACCACGGGGACGGTGTAGGGCAGGAGTGCCATCTCGCGGGCGCGCTTGATCGCGTTCGCAATGTCATGCTGATGCTGCGTGCAGGCGCCAGTGACGCGGCGCGGCTTGATCTTGCCGCGGTCGGTCATGTACTTGCGAAGAAGAGGCACATCTTTGTAATCGATGTACTCGGTGTTCTCCTTGCAGAACTGGCAGTACTTGCGACGCGGCTGGCGCTGAAAGTCTTGCTTCTGCTGAGCCATGTCTTGTTGCCTTTCTGTTGGTGGCACGCATGCCACCGCTCACTATTCCTAGAACGGGATGTCCTCGTCGTAGACGTCAGCCGACGGCGGGTTCTGGACGGGACTCTGGGAGTACTGCGGGGCTGGCGCCGGAGCCGGCGCTGGAGCTGGTGCCGAATACGACGGCGCCGGCTGACCATACTGCTGGCTCTGGCCATACTGCTGGCCACCCTGCTGATTTCTCGAAGAGAGGAACTCGACCTCGTCGACGACGACCTCGAGCTTGGAGCGCTTGCCACCCTCTTTCGACTCCCAGGTGCTGTAGCGGAGCTTGCCTTCGATGGCAACCTTCGCCCCCTTGGAGAGGAAGCGGCTGAGCGGCTCCGCGCGAGCGCCGAAGACCACGCAGTCGACGAAGTTGGGAACGTCCTCCCACTCGCCGGTCTGCTGGTTGCGACGACGGTCGTTGACGGCCACCCCGAACGAGAGGATCTGGGTGCCGCCGGCAGTGGAACGAAGCTCGGGGTCCCTGGTGAGGTTGCCCGAAATGTTCACCCTGTTGATGCTCATCTGACTCACTACCTCTCATAGGCAGGCATCCGGCCTGCCCCTCCATGCCTACTCCTTGACCTCGCGGCACACGACCATGTGACGCTTCACGGCGTCGTTGATGCGCAGGACTCGGTCGAGCTCTGCGATCTGTGCGGGATCTGCATGGAAGTTGATGAGGGTGTAGTCGCCCTCGTTGAGCTTGTCGATGTCATAGGCCAGCTTGCGCCTGCCCCAGTCCTCGACGTTGTCGACCGTGCCACCCTCGATAGCGACCTCGATACGCTTCATGATGGCGGCTCGGGTGGCCTCGTCGGATGCGGGATCGACAAAGTACAGCAGTTCATAAGCCTTCATGTGGTTCACCTCCTCTGGGCTAGTGGCTCCGGGACGTGAAGGATGCACCCGGAGCAGGAAAGGTTCGGTCTGGCATCATAGCATACGAAACCGCCGCAGGTACTCGGCACCATGGTCTCCACCCTTCCCCCATGCACGTCCTGAGGAGAATGTAGACCATGCACATGACGCCATTCCGACCGCTGGCTTACTGAAACCTGACGCGCATTGGTTCGTTTGCCAGCGCAGGGTCGCCGTTCGTGTGAGACGGCGATTGATGGGCGATTTTGGCCGACACGCAATTCTCATGCCAAGCGGGTCAGAACGGGCCGTCGACGGTTATTCGACGCCGCCGTTCTGCTCAGGCGACTCGGGCTCCGTCGGAGCGGCGGGCGGGTTCTGCGGCTGAGTCGGTTGCTGGTACGGCTGCTGGTACTGCGGCTGGACGGTCGGCGTTGGCTGCGCAGGCTGCTGGTACTGGGGCTGGGCGGTCGGCGTCGGCTGGGCGGGCTGGTACGGCTGCTGGTACTGGGGCTGAGCGGTCGGAGCTGGCTGTGCCGACCGCTGGTACGGCTGCTGGTACTGGGGCTGCGCAGGCTGCTGGTACGGCTGCTGGTACTGTGGCTGAGCGTACTGGGCGGGCTGCGCGGGCTGCGCGTACTGAGCGGTCTGAGCATCCCGCGGGTCCGTGACGAACGGGGGCAGCGGGTCCTTCTCGCCCCTCCACGAGCCCACGTTGAACTGACGCATCCAGAGCGCGACGGCAGTGTAGTAGAGAAGGCTCAGCACGACGGTTCCCAGGCTTCCGATGACAACCGCGACCAAAAGGGTCGGACCCATCACGTAGAAGAACTGCATGATGACTTCGGCGAGCTGGTCGTAGTACAGCGTGGTGTTCGAGGCCGAGCCGAGGGCGCCCAGTGAGTATGCAAGTGACCCGAGCGAGGATGCGACGCCCGCGATGACCACCAGGCACACGGCGAGACCGACGAGCGCTGATACGAACAGGCTCAGCCCGAAGATCCTGAAGAGACCACCCACGTCGTGAGTCGTCATCTGCCAGACGGCACGGATGTTGAGACCCGCGCCGATCTTCTGGTAGATGGTTGCCCGCATCATCGCGACGGCCATCATCAGGCCGATGAACACCGAGAAGATGCTCCAGATGAAGTACAGCATCTCACCCGCCTGCGGAATCTGACGGAGAAGGTATGAGACGACGTTGATGACGATAATCCACACGATGGCGACGACGCAGGCACGGAACCCGCTGGCGATGCACTCGCCGACGCGGACGTCGCGCTGCTTGGGTGCCGACGCCACGCCCCACGCGGTCAGGCGAGCCCACTCGAGGGCGTATCCGAGTAGGGCGAGAGGGCCGACGATGGGCACGAGGGCAGCGACGGTGAGCACGAGCACAGGCTTGATCCAGCCCTTGTCCCTCGTGAGCAGGGCCCATGAGCGCGCGAAGTACCTGTCCCTCTGGAAACCCTCTACGCTGACGTTGCTTGCCATGGCGAACCCCTTTCGGGCAGAACGGTTAGTGACAAAGTCCGACGCGACGTTCCCCGGCTATGCGTCGAGGAGCGAGCCGCGAATATCCTCTACCTGCCGTATGGCCCGTCTGACCTGGCCACGAGCTTCTCCGATTTTGGACTGGACGAGCCAGTCGGCGACGAGGCCATCAAAGAAGTAGTCGGCAAAGTGGAGAAAGCCGTCGACGTCGACGCTCACATCAAGGAAGCCGTCGACGTCCCCGAGCTCCCTCGCGAACACCTGGAGCGCACGCCTGGCCTGCTCAAGATCCTCGTTCGCATCGTCGATCTTTCCGTGCTTGACCGCCGTGGCGATGAAACCACCGCCGAGAAGGTCGAAGAGACCCCAGCTGTTGGCACTCCCGAGGTCGTCATCGGCCTGACGCAGGCAGACCAGCGCCGCATCGGCAGCGGCGACGGCTTCGTTGATCTCTTTCTGTCTGCGGATCTTGTCCATCTCCAGCCCTTCCAGCCGCCAAGAAGACCATTGACCCATGATACTCATTGAAGCGCATGGTAATCGTTGGCGCGAGCGTGATGTTTTTCTCGCCCGCTACGGAGTGGGTTGGCTGCACTCGTACGTACTCCCAGGTCAGAGCTTGTGGGCGGTACCAATAACGGCGAAGGATCCTTTGACGTTATTGCGGACAGCTCAACTGGGCAAACGCGGACGAGACAAAAGTGTCTTATTGGTACTCCCTGGTAGATGGCTTGCGAGCTGTGCCAATAAGCCAATAGGATCCTTCGCCGTTATTGGTACCGAGCCTCGCCCCGCAAGCAGCACCCTCGTGAGCCAAAAAAGGACCGGCTCGCAGTTGCGAACCGGTCCCTGACCTGCAAAATGGCGGAGGAGGAGGGATTCGAACCCTCGTAGCCCCGAAGGGCTAAACGGTTTTCGAGACCGCCGCATTCAACCACTCTGCCACCCCTCCGTGGGGTGAAAGCGGCGCCCTTGCGGACGCCGCAGATTCTACTGGCGGAGAGTCTGGGATTTGAACCCAGGATACGCTTTAGGCGTATACACGATTTCCAATCGTGCTCCTTCGGCCGCTCGGACAACTCTCCTTGAAAAACCGCATACGGGAGTATACATTACTTCTCCCGCCAGCGCATCTTACACACAACTTTTTGCTCGGCGCGTGGTCAGTGCGTGGGTCTCGGCGGGCGCATGGTCCTTCTCGCCCCACGCCCGGCCTGGGCCTAGTTGAGCTTGGACACCTGACCGTTGCGTACAGCCCACTTGCGGCGCTCGGTCTCGGACAGAATGCGCTTGCGCATGCGGATGTTCTTGGGCGTGATCTCGACGAGCTCGTCGTCCATGATGTACTCGAGCGCCTCCTCGAGGGTGAAGGCACGCGGGGGCGTGAGCTGCACGGAGATGTCGGCGGTCGAGGAGCGCTGGTTGCCGAGGCTCTTCGTGCGCGCGATGTTGACGACCATGTCGCCGGGCTTCGAGCGTTCGCCCACGAGCATGCCCTCGTAGCACTCGGTGCCGGGGCCGACGAAGAGGCTGCCGCGGTCCTGGAGCGTGCCGAGCGCGTATGCGACTGCCTTCTCGGTGCTCATCGAGATCATGGCGCCGTTCTGACGGTTGCCGATGTCGCCCGCGAAGGGTCCGTACTCGAGGAAGGTGTGGTAGAAGACGGCCTCGCCGTGCGTGACGTTGAGGATTCGGTTCTTGAGACCCATGATGCCGCGGGTCGGGATCTTGAACTCGAGGTGCGTCTGGGTGATGCCCGTCTCCATGTTGCTCATGGTTCCGCCGGCGTTGCCGAAGACCTCGATGACCTTGCCGGAGTACTCACTCGCGCACTCGACCACGGCCTGCTCGATGGGCTCGAGACGACTGCCGTCCGGACCCTTCTTGAAGAGGACCTTCGGTCGTCCGACCTGGAACTCGAAGCCCTCGCGCCGCATGTCCTCCATGAGGACCGACAGATGCAGGATGCCGCGGCCGGCGACCTCGATGCCCGTCTTGTCGGGGAGCTCCTCGATGCGCATGGTCACGTTGTTCTCGCGCTCGGTCATGAGGCGTTCCTTGAGCTGCCTGCCGCCGACGATGTCGCCGTCGCGACCGACGAGCGGCGAGGTGGACGCCTCGAAGACGACGGAGAGCGTGGGCGGGTCGATCTCGATGGGCTCGAGCTCGACGGGGTTCTCGGGGTCGGTGTAGACGTCGCCGATGTCGGTGGAGTCGACGCCGACCACGGCGCCGATGTCACCCGACTCGACCTCGGTGCACTCCTTGCGGCCCAGGTAGTCGAAGGTGAAGAGCTGCTTGACCTGGCTCATGGCGCGCGATCCGTCGTTCTTGACGACGAGGATCTTATCGCCCTGGTGGATGGTACCGGAGTAGACGCGGCCGATGCCGATGCGGCCGACGTAGCTTGAGTGGTCCACGGTCACGCACTGCATGGCGAGAGGACCGTCGGGGTCGACCTCGGGCGCGGGCAGGCCGTCGACGATCATGTCGAGCAGCGGGAACATGTCGTCGTTGTCATCGTCAGGGGTGAGGCGTGAGAATCCGTTGACGGCAGACGCGAAGACCACGTGCTCCATGGCAAACTCGAGCTGCTCGTCGGTCGCGCCGAGGTCCATCATCAGGTCGAGCGACTCGTTGACCACCTCTTCGGGGCGGGCGCCCTCGCGGTCGATCTTGTTGACGCAGATCATGATCGAGAGGTTGGCGTCGATGGCGTGACGCAGGACGAAGCGCGTCTGGGGCATGGGGCCCTCGGCGGCGTCGACGAGAAGGACCGCGCCGTCGGCCATCCTGAGCACGCGCTCGACCTCGCCGCCGAAGTCGGCGTGGCCGGGGGTGTCGATGACGTTGATCTTGATGCCCTTGTACTCGATGGAGATGTTCTTCGCCAGGATGGTGATGCCGCGCTCGCGCTCCTGGTCGTTGGAGTCGAGCACGCGCTCCTGTACCTGCTGGTTCTCGCGGAACGCGTCCGTTGCCTTGAGCATCTGGTCCACGAGGGTGGTCTTGCCGTGGTCGACGTGGGCGATGATGGCGATGTTCCTGATGTTCTCCTGGCGCATGTGTACCTCTCGTTCGAACGTGCCTGTCGGACGCACACTGCGCCCGCTCGTCTGATCCTGGTTTTTCCCTCGGTACTGTACTGCACGCGCGGCCTGCGCAAACGTGCGCTGGCCCGTCATCGCAGCATCTACAGCAGCGGCTTCATCTCGCCGGCCGGTGCAGGGTCGGTCCATCGGAACTTGTCGCGACGGCCTTTGCCCTCCACGAGCGAGTAGGCCGAGAAGCTCAGGAAGCCCCGCTCGCCGAACTCGAGGATGAGCGCATCGTGGTAGGCGCCGGCGTCATCCGCGATGGCACCCTCGTAGACGAGGGCGTACCTGACGGGCGCGCCGAGAAGGTCTTCCGGACTTCCGCCCGCACGGTCGAGGGCACGCACCTTGTCGCGCGCCCCCTCGAGACACGCCTCGGGGCCGTCGTCTGCAAACTCGTACGAGGCAACGAAGCGCTTGGCATCCTCCACGACGAGAAGGACGTTCACGTTCTCGCCCTCCGCGAGCATGTCGAGCGCGTCGCCCATGAGCTCCGACGAGAGCTCGTCGAGCTCGGGGGACACTCCCTGCTTGCGTTGGTCTTCTCCGTGAGCCATGAGCGTGCCTCCCCTCCGAACGAGCCTGCTTCGCACCATATCTATAGAGAGATGGTACACCGTCCTCATGACCAGCGACGGCGCAGGGCGGCCGCTTGCCAGCACTTCTCGCGGAATCTGCGGCGCAGGAGGGTCGGCAGGGACGATCTTGTCGCTTCCGTACAAGTTTTTGGCGCAATTCCGCTAGTCCGCGCGAGCCATTGGCGAGAAACTCGAAGGCGAAACCGCGCCCTGAGGCGCGCCCGTCATCGTCTGGAGTCAGTCGTGAGCTTGCTTCTCCCCGTCATCTACATCACCTTCGTGAGCCTCGGCCTTCCCGACTCGGCCGTCGGCGCCGCCTGGCCGACCATGTACGTCGAGCTCGGGGCAGGCGTGTCGTGGCAGGGCATCATCACGCTCATCATCGGCACGGGTACCATCATCTCGAGCCTTCTCGCCGTGCGCCTGGTCGAGCGTCTCGGCGTCTTTCGGACCATCATCGGAAGCGTCGCACTCACCGCACTGGCTCTTGTGGGCTTCTCGACCGTGGGCGCGTTCTGGCAGATCTGCCTCTGGGCAATTCCCTACGGCCTCGGGGCGGGCGCCATCGACGCCGCACTCAACACGTACGTCTCGATTCACTACGCCGCGCGCCACATGAGCTGGCTCCACTGCATGTGGGGCGTCGGAGCGAGCGCGGGGCCGCTCGTCATGGCCGCCTGCCTCGCGAGGGGCACCTGGCACCTGGGCTTTCTCGCCATCGGCATCATCCAGTTTGTCATCGTCGGGCTCATTGCCCCGAGCCGCAAGCTCTGGGCGAAAGCAGCCGCCCATGCCAGCGAGGACGGCGAGTCCCTCCCGCCGTCCTCGCGGCGCCAGCTTCTGAGGCTTCCCGGCGTGCGCGAGGTGTTCGTCTGCTTCTTCTGCTACTGCGCGCTCGAGTCGAGCTGCGGCATGTGGGCGGCGAGCTACTGCACGCTTGCCCGCGGCATCTCCGCCAGCGAGGCGGCCGGTTGGGCGTCCCTCTTCTACCTCGGCATCACCGCAGGCAGGGCGGCGAGCGGCTTTCTCACCCTGCGCTTTGACGACAAGGCCATGATTCGGCTCGGCCAGGCGCTCGTGACCGCGGGCATCGTGCTCGTCCTGCTCCCCGTCGGCAACGCGACGCTGCCCGTGGGCCTCGTGATGATCGGCTGCGGCTGCGCGCCCATCTACCCCTCGATCATCCACGCCACGCCAGCCCGTTTTGGCGAGCAGAACGCGCTCTCGATCACGGGCATGCAGATGGCCTTCGCCTACGTGGGGTCGGTCATGGCGCCGATCTTCGGGCTTGTCGCCGAGTTTGTCTCGATCGGGCTCTACCCCTTCTACCTCGCCGCCATCCTCGTCCTGATGGTGGTCATGGCCGAGCGAGCCAACCGAATCGTGTGACGAACGGGCGACGACGATGGCAGCGGCAGGCCTGCAATAACGCACATTTTGCCTGGCGAGAAGGACGCCAACTGGGGTTTCGTCGCCAGTCCCGGGCAAAATGTGCGTTATCAATTGTGGCTGCCCTCCGCGCTCGTGCCGCGCCCTCAACACTCCCGCCCATCCCCGCAGTCCCGCCGCCCGCAAGCAGCCCCGAGGTTGTAGCATGGGCACATGCGGCTCATAACCCGGAGGGAACCCATTCCATGGAACAGCTCGACCTGCAGGCGTTGCTGGCTAAGTCGTATGACGTCTGCGACGCGATAGAGGCCGCCGACGTCGGCAACGTCCACTCCGACGTCGGCTCGCTCAAGGATCGCCTGCGCCTCGACCTCGCAAGGTTCGGCGAATACGTGGCAGACGGCGACGGGAAGGGCGGCAGCGAGGAGACCGAGTTCATCCGCACGACGCTCGGCTACTCCGAGGACGCCAAACCCATCCAGGACATGCGAAACCACGCCCGCGTGGACGCCTCGTTCTCCGAGAGCGTGCCCCAGTCGCTCAAGTACGCCGTGCTGTCCGACGCGGGTAGCAAGCTGCAACCGGACCCCTTTGGCCGGCAGTCCTCCATGTACTTCTACGACACGTTCGCCGTCTTCGGCCAGACCGTCCTCGCGATGCGCGCGAAGGACGTCAGCCACGAGGCCGTGCAGCGCTACACCTCCTACATCGAGCGCATGGAGCAGCTGCTCAAGGAGTACGCGGTGTGGCGGGTCGGCACCCAGAAGACCTACCGGGCCGTCGAGCCGCCCGCAAGCCCGCAGATGGAGGGCGAGCGCGCGCAGAAGCTCGAGGAACTTCTCGCCGACCTCAACTCGCTCATCGGCCTCGAGGCCGTCAAACGCCAGGTCAGGAACATGGTGAACCTCATCAAGGTGCAGAACATGCGCCAGGAGGCGGGCATGAAGACCGCCGATGTCTCCAAGCACATGGTGTTCATGGGCAACCCCGGGACGGGCAAGACCACCGTGGCGCGCAAGCTCGCCGAGATCTACAAGTACCTCGGCGTCCTGCGGAAGGGCCAGCTCGTGGAGGTCGACCGCTCCGGCCTGGTGCGCGGCTACGTCGGGCAGACGGCGACCCAGACCCAGGAGGTCGTCGAGGAGTCGCTCGGCGGGCTCCTCTTCGTGGACGAGGCCTACGCGCTGACCGTCGGCAAGGGCGAGGGCGACTTCGGGCAGGAGGCCGTGGACACCCTGCTCAAGGCCATGGAGGACAACCGAGACGACCTCGTGGTCATCGTCGCCGGATACACCGACCTCATGGGGCAGTTCCTCGAGTCCAACCCCGGTCTCAGGTCCCGCTTCAGCAACTTCGTCTACTTCGACGACTACACGGCCGACGAGCTCATGCAGATTCTGGAGCAGAACCTCGCGCACGAAGAGTACCGGCTCTCCCCCGACGCCGCTCAGGCTGCCCGCGAGATGATCGAGCGGCGCGTGGCCACCAAGCCGACGAACTTCGCGAACGCGCGCGACATCCGCAACTTCATGGAGCACGCCATCGAAAACCACGCGACGCGCGTGGCGGACCTCGCGGACGCGCGATCGAACAAGGCGATTCTGGGAACGCTCGAGGTCGAGGACCTCGAGGACTGGTCGTAGCTGGCGAGAAGGACCTCTCTGCGTCACGAGCGCGGCGGGCGCCACGCAGAATCGCGCAGCGCCCGCCTGGGGGAGGGGGTCTATGCCTTGCCTGACGGCTATGCGGCCGTACGACGCTTGAGGTTCCTCACGCTCAGGAACTCGAGGAGCGCGACCACCGCAGCCACGACGGCGAGGATGACGATGCCGACGATCTGCCACGTCGCGAGACCCGTCGAGCCGGAGCCGTTGGCGTAGGCGTTGCTGTTGACGGTCGTGTACAGGATGTCCTTGGCGGCGGTGCGCATGGCCTGGACGGATCCGGCGCTCGTCGTCTTGGTCACGAGGTTTGCGCCGATGTCATACGGCGCGAGCATGGTGTCAGTGCCGTTGCGGATGGCCTGGTCGGCGTTCATGAACCCGAATCCGCCAAAGTAGTCGGAAATGACCATGCCCTTGAAGCCCCACTCGTTGCGCAGGACGTCCTGAAGAAGCGCGGAGTCTCCGCCCGCCCACGTGGTGCCGATGTAGTTATAGGAGCTCATGACTGCCGTGGCGCCACCGTCCTTGACGGCGAGCTCGAACGGCTTGAGATAGATCTCGCGAATGGCCTGTTCGTTCGACCACGTGCACACCATGGCCCAGCGGTTGGTCTCCTGGTCGTTGAGGGCAAAGTGCTTGATGTAACCATAGACCCCGTACTCGTAGGCGCCAGCCTCCTGGCCTGCGGCCATGTAGCCGCCAAGCACGCCGTCCTCGGAGAAGTACTCGAAGTTGCGGCCGCCGAAGGCGGTGCGGTACGTGTTCATCGACGGGGCATACCAACCCGAGACGTCCATGTCAGACGCCATCTTCCCGATGGCCTCGCCAAAGAGCGTGGCGAGCTGCTTGTTCCAGGTGTTGGCAAGCGTGAGGTTAATGGGAAGGCCGATGGAGCCCTTGCCGGTGAAGTTGTTGTTGATGGCTGCCGGGCCGTCACAGTCGGTCGTTGCGATCTTGCCCACGGAGTCAACGGCGGCCGTGGCATAGCCGCTGTGCCCGATGAGCTTGTTCATGTCCTCGACCGTGAGCTGGTCGAGAAGACTATCCCACTGGGGGTCGTCGTAGTCGACGCCGCGCAGGTCAGAGAGGGTAAGTCCGTTCTTCGCGCCGGTCGTGGGCATCGTGGCATTAACGTCCTCGTCAGACGAGGCGTCATAGTTCGAGGTGTTGACGAACTCGGCCTTGTACTCGTCAGAGAGGGAGTAGCTCGAAGGCGCCGCCGTAGCCTCGGCGTAGTTCGCGAAGTGGTCAGCACGGGAGAGGTAGGTCACGTCGCCCGCCGCGTCGGTAAACTCGTTCGTCGCCGCGACCTTGTCAGTGGAGCGGGCGTTGTCGCCCGAGTAGGTGACGGTGCTGCCCACGTTGAGGGTGCGGGAGTCGATGACGTGGTGGGAGTCTGAGTTGATCGAGATGACGTAGTCTCCCGATTCGAGCACGTACGAGCCCGCGCCGCCGTTGGCGGTGGTGTCATAGGAAGCCATGTCCTCCTCGTTGAAGGAAATGGTCAAGGTCTGACTTGCTCCCGGTTCGAGAAGCTCGGTCTTGTCGTACTGCACGAGGTTCGCGCTGGCCTTCTCGATGCCGCCATTGGTGTAGGGCGGGTTGTAATAGGCCTCGACGACGTCCTTGCCCGCGACGGAGCCCGTGTTGGTCACGGTCACGTCGAACGAGACGCTGCCGTCAGACCCCGTCTTGAGATCAGTCATGGTCTGCGAGAAGGTCGTGTAGCTGAGACCGTAGCCAAACGGATACTGTACGGTCGAGCCGTAGTCGATGGAGCCCTCGGCCGCCGCGGTCTCGTAGTAGCGATAGCCAACGTAGATGCCCTCGACATAGTTTACGAAGCTGGGGTTCGGGTCGGTGAGGAACTGCGAGGTGGTATCAGCGTACTCGCTCATGTTGTCGTACTTGTAGTTGCCGAAGTTGTTGTACCAGGGCGTGGTGGTGAGGTCGTACACAAAGGTGTCGGCAGTCTTGCCGGAGGGGTTGACCTCGCCCGTGATGATCTTGCCGAGAGACTCGAAGCCCACCTGACCGGCACCGGGGAACCAGAGCACGCTCTTGATCTGGGGGTACTGGTCAACCCAGCCCATCTCCATCGTGTTGGCACCGCTGTAGAGCACGATGACGTTGTCAAACTTGGAGGTGACGAGGTCGATCATGTTCTTCTCGGTCTGGGAGAGCGTGAGGTAGCTCTGCCCGGGCTGGAAGTCGGCATACTCGGTCGAGTTGTCGGTGTATGCGCCGCTCGCGTAGGCGGTCGACATGTCGGACGGAAGGTCGTTGCCCTCGCCGCCCGTGCGGGTGATGACGATCATGGCCGTATCGGAGAAGTCCTGCGCGTCAGAGACGAGACTGTCCGAATACTGGTCCACGGGCACCTCGGGAAGGCTCCAGTCAGAGGAGAGGAAGCTCACCGCACCCGTGTGGGCATAGCCGGAGTTCGTGTAGAAGTCGGTGAGCTCGGTGTTCGTCTCGACACCGGCGTCATTGAGGCCCTGGATGAGGGTGGTGGTGTCGTAGTTGTCATTGAGGCTGCCCGAGCCGCTGCCTCCGTAGCAGGGGCTCGTCGACGACCACCCGAAAACGTTGAGCTTGCCGGACGTGAGCGGCAGCGTGGAGTCGTCGTTCTTGAGCATCACGATGCCCTCGTCGGCGATTTTGTAGCTCGTATCCTTGGCCTGCTCGATGCTCTCCGCGCTCGGCTCGGGGCTTGCCCCGGTCACGAGCGTGAGCATGCTGCTCATGGGTCCGAAGGCGATGAGGCCCCCGGCGATGGCGAGCGCCGCGATGACGGCGATGCCCGCCTGGGCGCGGACAAACTTCTTCCTCGGCAGCGCCATCTTCCTCACGGCGATCGAGACCACGATCGCAGCGACGAGGACGACGGCAAAGAAGATGAGGTACGGCGCGCAGAGCGACAGAACGTTCATGACGTCTGCCATGTTGATAGATAGCACTTCTTCCTCCCGTTCCATGTCGACGTGCGCCTCGTATCCAGGCCCTCCGCCAGGGCAAGGCGCTCATGCTGGTGCACACGACCATAAGATTTGATTCAGACCACTCCAATACGTCAGGCGGTTTTGGTCGAGGAGACGACAGATTCGGGAGGAGATTTCCGCTCGGACGGCAGTAGAGAGCCCATGGGACGAACGGATATCATTGAATCCAATAGGGCGGACGTCGCCACGGCGACCGCGTCGCAAGGCGCAGGCGAGATGAGGGCATGGCTACCTACCAGGTGCTGATCGTCGAAGACAATGCAGACGAGCGCTCGCGGCTCAGGGGATGCGTCGAGAAGTACGCCTCCGAGCACAACGATGAGTTTGCGATCACGGAGTATGAGAGCGCGATCCCGCTGATTGAGGCAAGCCGCACGTTCGACCTGATTTTCCTCGACATCAATCTTCCCTGCGGCATCAATGGCATGGAGGCGGCACGCATCCTGCGCACCTACGACGAGACGACCCAGGTCGTCTTCGTCACCGACCTCGCCCAGTACGCCGTCCGCGGCTACGAGGTCGACGCGCTCGGCTTCATCGTGAAGCCCATCAGCTATTACGGCATCTCTCGCTACCTCGACAAGGCGCTGCGCGTCATTCGCCGCAACACCGGCAAGAACATCACCGTGCCGCTCAAGCGAGGGCTTCGGATGTTCCCCTCCACGGAGCTGGTCTTCGCGGAGACAGCTGGCCACAACCTCGTGTACCATCTCGCCTCCGGACAGCCGATAACAGCTCGCGGCAGCCTCTCCAAACTGGTCGAGGAGCTCGAGGGCGAGCCGTTCGTCCGTATCGCCAGCTCGTTTCTCGTGAATATGGATCACGTCAGAGCAATCGAGGAAGGCTCGGTGATCATGTCGACAGGCGAGACGCTCTATTTCACCCGCGCGCGCAAGAAGGAGGCACTCGCGACGATCACGAGCTACCTCGGGGGGAGCATCTGATGGAAGGCGTGCCAGTGGTCGACAACCTCTTCGTCTATCTCGCCATGGCCATGACCGAGCTTCTCGTCGCGATACATCTGTTTGGGTGGTGTCTCCCCCATCGAGATGGATTCCGCGCACGGGTGGTCCTGAGCAGCGTCGTCGCCTATCTCGTTGTCGAACTCCTGGGCTGGGTTGGCTTCTACGCCACGCCCCTCGCACGGAGCGCCTCGTCATCGGTGGCCGTCTTTCTCGTCTTCTCCCTCGTGGTCGTCGTCCTCGTCTGGTGTCTCCACGAGTGCTACGACGCCTCGATATGGACGCTCTTCTTCTGCGCGACCGCTGCCTACACCATGCAGAACCTTGCCTACGGGATGAGCGAGGCGGTCAACCTCGTCATCGGCGCCCAGGGGATCAACTACCAGCTGGCCCCAATCGTCATCGCGAACGCCGTCGTCACCAACGGTCTCGTCTACGCCCTCTGCTTCCGGTCTTTCATCAAGCCCATGCGCCACGGCGGCCCGGTCGACGTTGAGGACAGGCGGACGGTCCTTCTCGTGGCGGCGGTCATTCTCATCAACATCGGTTTTGACCTCGTGATAGGCGCTCTTCCCGAGTACGGGGTGTCGCTCGCGAGGCTGCTCGTACTACGACTAGTCCACATGACAGCCTGCGTCTTCACGCTCGTCGTGGAATACGAGATGCTCTACAACCGACACCTCAAGGAGGAGACCCTCTCGCTCATGCGCATGATACAGGAGGAGGGCAAGCAATACGCCCAGTCCAAGGAGAACATCGAGGCCATCAACATCAAGTGCCACGACATCCGCCACCAGATTCGCAACCTCAGGGGGCGAGGTGCTGTCGTGGATGAGGGAACACTCGAGGACATCGCGCGCGAGGTCGACATCTACGACTCTGGGGTCAAGACCGGGAACGAGGCCCTCGACGTCATTCTCACCGAGAAGGGCCTGGTCTGCGAGCGAGAAGGCATAGCGCTTGCATGCATCGTCGACGGCAGCGCGTTGGGGTTCATGGCCCCGTCCGACCTCTACTCGCTCTTCGGCAACGCCGTCGACAACGCGGTTGAGGCAGTACGCCTTGTCACCACAAAAGAGATGCGCACCATCAACGTCGACGTTCGCCGCCGTGCGAACGTCGTCCTTGTCCACGTGGACAACTGCCTCGTCGACCAGCCGTCGTTCGTGAACGGCCTCCCGCAGACCACCAAGGCAGACCGCGCGAACCACGGCTTTGGCACCAAGTCGATACGCATGATCGCAGAGCGCTACGGCGGAACGGTCACCATGGGGGCAAGTGACGGGGTCTTCTCACTCGACGTGATGCTGCCCGCCGCATAGCAACGGACGACGAGCAGTGGCGGACTCAGACAACGCACGCCGTCTGGCGAGAAGAACGCCAACTGCGGCTGGGGAGGGCGATTTTCGTACATCTTGCCCGGTGAGAAAGGCGCCAACTGGGCTTTTGTCGCCAACCCCAGGCAAAATGTACGTTATCGGTCGTGCCCGGTCTACTTGAACGCCTTCGCATAGATGCCGGCGATCTCCTCGTCGGTGGTCGGGGCGGGATCGCAGGCAAAGAGCATGCCCATGGTCTCGCGGGCGTTCACGGCGAGCGGGAGGAACTCGTCGGGCGTGAAGCCGTACTCGCTCATCCTGAGGTCATCGACACCGCATGCCACCTGCAGGTCGAGCAGCGCGGCGAGGAAGTCCTCGGGGCGAGTGGCGTCATCCTTGCCCAGCGCCTTCGCCATGCTGACGAAACGGTCATCGCAGACGTGACGGTCGATCCAGAAGCCGAAGTACGCGAGGCTGATCATCGTGAGGCCGGCGCCGTGCGGCAGCTCAGGGTGGAACGCGCTCATCGCATGCTCCATCGAATGCTCTGACGTGCATGCCGAGAAGACCATGGAGTAGCCGCTCATCGTGTTGGCGAAGGCGACGTGCGTGCGCGCCTCGAGGTCGGAGCCGTCGGCGACGGCCCGTGGCAGGTAGCGGCCGATGTTCTCAATGGCGGCGAGCTGCACGCGGTCAGAGAGCAGGTTCGCACGGTTGGAGATGAAGCCCTCGAGGCTGTGGAACAGCGCGTCGAAGCCCTGGTAGGCGGTGAACCTGGGCGGTACGGAGAGCATGAGCTCGGGATCGACGATTGCAAAGCGGGCGAAGTCGTTGGCGGAGCCGACGCCGATCTTCTCGTGCGTGGCGAGGTTCGAGATGACTCCGGCGGAGTCGACCTCCGAGCCGGTTCCGGCCGTGGTCGTGATGGCGACCCAGGGCAGCTCGGGGTTCACGAGCGGCAGGGCACGGCCGGTCTTTCCGCCGGCGTAGTCCCAGAGGTCGTCGCTCGGCTGCGGCGCGAACATCGCCATGACCTTCGCTGCGTCCATGACCGAGCCGCCGCCGAGGGCGACGATGAAGTCGACGCCATTCTCACGGGCGAAGAAGGCGCCCTCCTCGGTGACCTCCTTGGTCGGGTTGGCCCCGACGTGATCGAAGACGACGGTCTCGACGCCAGCGGCAGCAAGCTCGGCGAGGGTCCGGTCGAGCGAGCCATTGGCGCGCGTGGACTTACCGTTGGAGATGACGACCATGGCGCGCCGTCCGGGCATGGCCTGCTCGTGGAGGTGGTTGAGCTGACCGGCACCAAAGAGGACGCGGGTGGGGGCGTATGAGTTGTAGGCGAGAAGCGACATGACGTGGTCCTTTCACACGGGTTCGTGAATGCGAGGACCACGGTAGACCTTAAAGTGTGGTTTAAGTCAAGAGGGCTCAGACCAGCAAAAACGGAACGTCCACACCTGGCCGTCAGACCAGGCGAGCGTAATCCCGGGTCCCATGGAAGACGTGAGATACGACAATCTTCCCGTCACGAGGCACGTACAGCACGAGGTACTTCATCACGGGCATCACGCGAAAGCCGAGACGGGCGAGCTCATCGAGCCGGCCTGCCGGGTAGGGCTCTGGCATCGCGCAGACGTTCTCGGTCTTCGCGTCGAACTCATCGAGAAACCTGGCCGCCGCGGACGGGCTCGCGAGGTCGCGTGCCAGATACCGGACGATCTCCTCGACGTCTCGCTGCGCCTGAGGAAGGATTACAGGCTCAGAGGCCATACTTCTCCCTGAGGTCCTGCGTGAAGGACGCACCGCCAACGTACTCCCCCGCCGCGTAGTCCTTCTCGCCACGAGCGACGATTGCCAGGAGCTTTGCCCGCGCCACCTCGTCGAGGAGCAGGTCATAGCTTTCGATCGGCATGACGACGAACTTCCCGTAGCCGTTCTTGGTCACCGTGACGGGCTCGTCGGCAGCCTCGACGAGAGCCGAGAACTTCGCAGTGTCCTTCATGTCTCTGATGGGGACGCAGATGCCCATGTGATCTCCCTCGTCGATGCGATGGCCTTGTTGTACCACGATGGCGAGAAGCCCCAGGCTCTTGAACGACTCCGCACTCAAAGCGTCGGGCCAGTCGGTCGCATGAAACTCCACACCGCCCAAACCGCGCCCGCAGACGCCCACCGATTTTCTCGCCAGACGTTTACTCACCCCCGCCGAGTGGGTATAGTGAATTTAGACCAATTCTAAATTCGAGAAGGGAAGGTCGATGACAAAGCAACGCGAGCTCATCCTCGCAATCGTCCGCGACAACCCCTTCCACCTCACCGCTGAGGAGGTCTATGACCTGGCTCGGCAGCAGATGCCCACGATCGTGAGGGCGACCGTCTACAACAACCTCAACTACCTCTCGGAGAACGGACTCATACGACGCGTGCGGATGCATGGCGGTCCCGACCGCTTTGACGGTGTCCTCGAACCGCACGAGCACCTCGTCTGCGACGTCTGCGGCAAGGTCTCGGACCTGTCGATCAAGGACATCGAGGTGCTTCTCGCCCGCGAGTCTCACATCAAGCTCACGGGATACGAGCTCACCCTGCACTACGTCTGCCCCGAATGCCGGGCACGACAGCACGAGTAGGACTCAGGAGGGACATTCGCCCCTCGCGAGCATAGACACGGGCGCCTTGCGCTCAGCCGCACGACACGAAGGAGGGTTTCCATGGACGAGTACAAGAAGTTAACCAACGAGGTGGGCGCACCGGTAGCCGACAACGAGCACAGCATCACGGCGGGACCGCGCGGCCCAGTCATGCTGCAGGACGTGTGGCTCCTCGAGAAGCTCGCGCACTTTGACCGCGAGGTCATTCCCGAGCGCAGGATGCACGCAAAGGGCTGGGGCGCCTACGGCACGTTCACCGTCACGAACGACATCACGCAGTACACGAAGGCCGACCTGTTCTCCGAGGTTGGCAAGAAGACCGACCTCTTCATCCGCTTCTCGACCGTGGCCGGCGAGCGCGGAGCAGCCGACGCCGAGCGCGACATCCGCGGCGTGGCCGTCAAGTTCTACACCGAGGAGGGCAACTGGGACCTCGTGGGCAACAACACCCCCACCTTCTTCATCCGCGACGTCCACAACTTCCCCGACCTCAACCGCGCCGTCAAGCGCGACCCCATGACCGGCATGCGCAGCGCGCAGAACAACTGGGACTTCTGGACGCTCCTACCCGAGTGCTTCCACCAGACCACGGTCGTCATGTCCGACCGCGGCATCCCCGACGGCTTCCGCCACATGCACTTCTACGGCGAGCACACCTTCTCGATGTACAACGCGGCCAACGAGCGCGTGTGGGTCAAGTTCCACTTCCGCACCGAGCAGGGCATCAAGAACCTGACTGACGCCGAGGCCGCCGACCTTGTCGCCCGCGACCGCGAGAGCTCCGGCCGCGACCTCTATGAGGCCATCGCCAAGGGCGACTTCCCCAAGTGGAAGATGTACATCCAGGTCATGACCGAGGAGCAGGCCAAGAACCACTACGAGAACCCCTTCGACATCACGAAGATCTGGCGTCACGCCGACTATCCGCTCATCGAGGTCGGCGAGGTCGAGCTCAATCGCTGGCCGGAGAACTTCTTCGCCGAGGTCGAGCAGGCAGCCTTCACGCCCGCCCACGTGGTGCCGGGCATCGGCTTCTCGCCCGACAAGTTCCTCCAGGGAAGGCTCTTCGTCTACGGTGACGCGCAGCGCTACCGTCTGGGAGTGAATCACAACGAGATTCCCGTGAACCAGGCCAAGCATGCCAAGGTCGCTGACTACCACCGCGACGGCGCGATGCGCGTCGACGGCAACTACGGCGCCGCACCGGCCTACTCGCCCAACTCGCAGGGATGGTGGTCACCCCAGCCCGAGGTCATGGAGCCGCCACTCGAGATCGACGGGGCCATGTGGGCCTACGACCCGACCGACGATCCGACCGACGACTGCTTCCACTCGGGCGGCGACCTCTATCGCGTCATGAGCGAGGACCAGAAGGAGACGCTCATCGGCAACACCGCGAGGAACATCGCCCCGTGCTCCGAGACCATCAAGTATCGCCACGCGGTGCACTGCTACTGGGCCGACCCCGACTACGGCGAGCGCATGACGCGCGCGCTCAAGCTCGATCTCGACACCGTGAAGGAGCTCGCCAAGGGCGACCACAAGGCACTCGTCGCGGCCACCCTTCCTGGCGGACGCTTTGACGACAGACCCTGCATGATGAGCTGCCATTCGTGCGAGAGCCCCTGCATCGACGAGAAGTACCTGTAGAGCAGCGCTCATGAAGCGGTGAGAAGTGCCCCCGCGTCCGGCTTCGGACGTGGGGGCACGCTCGTGTCGGGGTGAGGCGACGGGCGGTGGCGTGTCCGCGAAAACTCTTCGCACGCAGCGATTGTCCGGAAAAACACGTTCTGCGCGGGTAATCTACCGCGTTTTCTCTTCGTACGCAGCGATTGTCCGGACAACTACACCGCACGAAGAGTTTCCGCGGACACAGCCAATGAGCGGACGCTCGCCGCGCTCCTGCCCCGCAGATACCCTCAATCGGTGCCAGAACGGCGTGGTATAATCCTCCCACACACCGAGAGGAGCCGCTATGCCCATCACCATCCCCCTGCGCGACCTGAAGGACACCACCAAGGTCTGCAAGCTCTGCCGCGAGAGCGAGGAGGCCATCATCGTGACCAGAAACGGCTACGAGGAGATGGTCCTGGTCAAGCCCGAGGAATTTCACAAGATGGACCGCGACAGGCGCAAGCAGGAGCTCTACCAGGCAATCGCCGAGGCCGAGGCGCAGTGCGACCGCGGAGAGTGCTCGAACATGATCGAGGACCTCAAGCGAATCTGGGCTGAATATGGCCTATGAAATCGACTGGTCAGCCGAAGCCCTTCTCGACCTGACCGATACCGTGTCATATCTCGTGAACGTTCTCGGCAGCAGGCAGGCAGGAGCGTCATTCAAGACCAAGGTCAACGCCGCTATGAAGATTGTCGCTTCTCGCCCGCTCGCACTCCCGAGGGTTTCGGACGCGTACCTGGCCAGGCGAGGCTACCGTCGCGCCGTGGCCGGGGACTACCTGCTTCTCTTCAGGGTGATCGAGGAGCGAGCCTCCATCGTTAACGGCGAGGTCGAGGACCGTGGCGAGAAGGACGACGGTCTCGTCCGCGTTCTTCGCGTGTTCCACGCAGGGCAGGACTACCCCAGCGTGATCCGTCATCGCCCCTAGCTCCGAACGGGCTTGAACGCATCGCGCCCCCAGGTTCGCCCCTCCCGCAGCTGCTCGCAGATCAGGCGGTACGTCGACTCGAAGGCACTCCCGCGCTCCCAGACCATCGAGAACTCGTGGGTGACTGAGAAGTCCTCCAAGCTGATCTCGCGCAGCCTTCCGGCGGCGATTCGCTCCGCGACCACGGGCTCAAAGAGAAACGAGACGCCCGCGTCGAGCTCGAGCAGCTGGAGGATAGCCTGCATGCCCCCGACCTGCACCGTGTGACCGAAGGACCTCACGGAGAGCCCGTGCGTGGCAAGTTGCCGCTCGAGGGCGTCGCGTGTGCCCGACCCCGTCTCGCGAACGAGGACCCGCTCGTCGAGAAGGTCCTGCAGGCAATTCGGTTCATGCGCAAAGGCGTGCTCGACCGCGCACACGGGAACGAAGCGCTCGACGGAGAGCGTCTCCGAGTCGAACTCACGGGCGTCGAAGAACCCCTCCACAAGCGCGAAGTTGATGCTCCCCGCCCTCATCCTGGCGAGAAGCTCGCTCGTGTTGGCCATCTCCATCCGCACGTCGGTGTGTGGGTGGAGGTCGAGCAGGCGAGCGAGCGGTCGCGCGACGACAAACTCCCCGATGGTCATCGTCACCCCGAAGTGCAGCGGTGGCTCGTCATCCCCTCCGGCGGCGATGTGTCGTCTGAGCAGCACGTCATCGTTTCTCACCGTCGTCGCGGCCCGCTCCAGCGCTCTCCCGGCGGCGGTGAGGTGAAGCCGTCTGCCCTGGTAGCGGAAGAGCGGCGTGCCATAGTCCTGCTCGAGGGCGTGTACCTGCTGCGACACCGCGGGCTGCGAGAGGTGAAGCACGGCTGCCGCCTTGGTGTAGCTCAGCGTCTCGCAGACCGCGAGGAATGTCTCGACGCGCGTGTCGAGCATGGCGGACCCCCCATCGCAACTCTATCTATAAGGAATTCCATCATACATATAGGTATCAATACGAATTGATTATCGCATGGCGCCCGTAGAATCGTACAAGTCACGAAACGAGATCAAGCGAAAAGGGCAACGTCGTCCGCCGGACGGCATGCGAAGGGGGACGACGTGGAGTTTCTCAAGGACAAGGGCCCAGGCATTCTGTTCTGCCTGGCGATTGCGGTGCCGGCATGGCTGCTCGGGCAGGCGTTTCCCGTGATAGGCGGACCCATCTTCGCCATTCTCGCCGGCATGGTCATCAACCGGACGCCGCTCGTACGCAACGCGTTTGGCTCGGGTATCGCCTTCGTCTCGAAGAAGGTCCTGCAGTGGGCCGTCATCCTCCTGGGCTTTGGCCTCAACCTCGCGGTGATCGCCCGCACGGGCGTCCAGTCGCTGCCCATCATCGTGTGCACGATCACGACTTCGCTGGTCATCGCCTACGTACTCCACAAAGTCATGCACATCCCGAGCAAGACGTCGACCCTCGTGGGCGTGGGCTCGTCCATCTGCGGCGGCAGTGCCATCGCCGCGGCCGCGCCCGTCATCGACGCGGACGCCGAGGAGGTCGCGCAGTCCATCTCGGTCATCTTCTTCTTCAACGTCATCGCGGCGCTGTTCTTCCCGATGCTCGGCAGCATCATCGGCTTTGACACCACCTCGGGCGAGGCCTTCGGCATCTTCGCGGGCACGGCCGTCAACGACACCTCGTCGGTCACGGCGGCGGCCTCCACCTGGGACAGCATGTGGGGCTTGGGCACGGCGACGCTCGACAAGGCCATCACCGTCAAGCTCACCCGAACGCTCGCGATCATCCCCATCACGCTCGTGCTCGCCTTCATCCGCATCCGCCGCGAGCGCGCAGCCGGCGTCGAGGGAGCGAAGGTGGACTTCCGCGCCATCTTCCCGTTCTTCATCGTCTGGTTCGTGGCCGCCTCGGTCATCACGACCATCGCCCTGGCCAACGGCGTCAGCGCGGCCGCATTTGTCCCCGCCAAGGAGCTGAGCAAGTTCATGATTGTGACCGCGATGGCGGCGATCGGACTCAACAGCGACGTGGTCAAGCTCGTGCGCACGGGTGGCAAGCCCGTCGCCCTGGGAGCCTGCTGCTGGGTGGGCATCACCGCCGTGAGCCTGATCATGCAGCATACGCTTGGCATCTGGTAGCTGGCGAGAAGGCTTACTGCCCGTCTCGACCACATCGCCCGAAAGCCCGCCGACGCTACTTGCCCCGCAGCCCCTCGACGGCACCGACGATACCGCACGCGATGCCCCCCAGAGGCCAGAGCAGCCAGAACCAGGACTGGGCATGGAATGCGGGCACGAAGAGCAACACGAGGGCGATGGCGGTGGCAACGAGCATGACGGCCCCGTAGGTATTGCTCGTCCGCTTCGCCCGACGGGCACGCTCACGCAGGGACTCGTCCGGCAGAGTGGCAATCGAATCGTCTGGAAGTTCCGAGAGCGCATCCTCGTTGTACTCGTCAATGTTCAAGCGGCCATTGAGCAGCACGCTTCGAATGATGACCCAGAACCCCACGGCGACGAGCAGCACCGCCATGCACGCCCGGGTGCCGACAAACGCGTCGTCCATCAGAGGCCTGAGCCCCAGGGCGAGCGCCCCAAGGAGGACGGCGATGCCCGCCACCAGATGGCGCGCAAACGACGCGCGCGAGGCATCGCGCTGTGCCGTCGTGTAGAAGTCCTCGATGTAGGGATGGGCCTTCTGGAAGGCGTCGTACTCCATGCCGATGGGAATGAGGAGCCCAAGTCCCGCGACGAGCCCTACGGGAAACAGGACGTAGGGAACGGCCGAGAAGCCACCGTCGGAGAAGCGGGTGACTTCCGTAAGCGGGGCGAGGGAACACGCGGCGATGAGAACGCCCACCCCGGACGAGACCCGGCTGGCGTAGCGGCGCATGAAGTCGTCGTAGCCGACCACGTCCTGCGGCGTCATGCCCGAGGGCATGCTCTGGCTCGGCTCGACAGTGCGACTGGTGAGGTCCCCCGAGACCAGGTCGTCAAGGGTGCAGTCGAAGATGTCGCAGAGCTTGATGAGCTTGTCCATCTCGGGGTAGGCGCGCTCGGCCTCCCACTTTGATACTGACTGGCGGCTCACGCCGAGCAGCATCGCGAGCTGCTCCTGGGTCATGTTGCGCGTCGCGCGCAGGTGCTGAAGATTGTCTCGGAAGCTCATGGTCGTTGTCCTTTCGTGGCCGTGGTGGAGAGCGCCATACAGGGTCGCCCGCCCTTATGCCCTCAAGACTGCGGTTGCCAGGAGTTGCACTCCACCAACCTGCGGGTTCATTTTGGCACGAAACGCGCAACCAGCGGTTGCGCGGGCAATGAGATCCCGCTCGTCCCGAACGATACCGAGCCTCGAACCCCGCTCATTCCATCAGCGACGCCAGCGTAGACGGCAACTCATGACAATAGTCACCCCCTTCGCCGCGAACTCGTGACGCGGCTCACTTCCGCGCGGCGCGGTCCTGGGCGAGAATGACGTCGTCATCTTATGAAGGGACTGCCATGGACGCACCGAGAGATATCGTCTCCATCGAAGGCCTGGTCAAACGCTATGGAGAGCTCATCGCCGTCGACCACCTGTCGCTGCACATCCAAGCTGGCGAGATTTTCGGGCTTCTCGGCCCCAACGGCTGCGGAAAGACCACGACCATCGACTGCGCGCTCTCGCTCCTGTCCTACGACAAGGGTGACATCCGACTCTTCGGCGAGGAGATGTCTCCGACGCGCTACGACCTCAAGCGGCGCATCGGCATGGTGCCGCAGGAGGTGGCCGTCTATGACGAGCTCACCGTCCGCGAGAACATCGACGCGTTCTGCGCGCTCTACGTCGATGACAAGCGCCGACGGCGCAGTCTCGTCGACGAGGCCATCGAGTTCGTGGGGCTTGGCGACTTCGAGAAGTTCCGGCCCAAGAAGCTCTCCGGTGGCCTCAGGCGGCGCCTCAACATCGCCTGCGGCATCGCCCACAAACCGGAGTTGATCTTCTTCGACGAGCCCACCGTCGCCGTGGATCCGCAGAGCAGGAACTCAATCCTCGAGGGGATCGTCCGCCTCAGCCGCGAGGGCGCGACCGTCGTCTACACGAGCCACTACATGGAGGAGGTCGAGCAGATCTGCTCGCGCATCCTCATCATGGACGCGGGGCGCGAGGTCGCCCAAGGCACGAACGACGAGCTCAAGGCCATGGTCGGCACGGGCGAGCGCATTCGCGTCGAGTGTCCGCCGCCGAGCGAGGCCACGCTCGAGACCGTCCGCCGCCTGACACACGTGCGCAAGGCCGACTACGCCGACGGGATTCTCGCCTGCGAATGCGCCAACGGAGCCCACAACCTCGCCGACGTGCTCGGCGTGCTTGCGGAGGCGGGTGTCCCCTATGGCCGCGTCTACTCGGAGCCGCCGACCCTGAACGACGTCTTCCTCGAGATCACGGGCAAAGAGCTCCGCGACGAGTCCGTGGCCTAGGGAGACGCAATGGCAACGACCTTCCTCGCGACCCTCAAGTCGCTTGTCCGAAACCGGGCGCTCCTCTTCTGGCCCCTCGCCTTTCCCATCATCATGGCGACGATGTTCGGCGCGATGTTCGCGAACCTCCAGAGCGGCTACGCCTTCGATCCGTTCCAGCTCGGCGTGGTTCGAGACGCGAACTACGACGCAGCGCCCGGGCTTGACGACCTGCTCGATGAGCTCTCCTCGCCATCGGCTGACACGCAGTACGTCACCGTCACCGCCTGCGATGACGCAGCCGATGCCGAGGCACGGGTCGATTCGAGCGAGATAGAGGGCTATCTCACGGTCGATGCCGACGGCACGCCGCAGCTGCACCTCTCGCGCGGTTCCCAGGGAGATGACAAGGCCACGGTGATGAGCTCCATCCTCGACTCCTACGTGCGCACGGTTGCCGAGCTCAAAGTCGTCGCTGCCGAGAAGCCCGAGCTGCTCGCAAGTCCGTCGGTGGCCCAAGCCACGATCGAGGCGTTCCAGACCGACGCGGTCTCGACCACGCGGCTCAAGCTCACGCGCACCGACCCCGACCCTTCCGCCCGCTATTTCTATGCGCTGCTCGCGATGACGGCTGGCATGGTGGCCATGATCGGGGCATTCGCGGTACAGCGAACGCGGGCAAACGCCAGTCCCGTGGGAGCGCGCGCCTCCATTGCGGGAATCTCCCGCGGGAAGGTCCTCATGGCGACGGTGCTGGCCTCCTGGCTGTGCGGGTTCGCGTGTCTCGTCGTGGCCTTCGCCTACATGCGGATCGTGGTGAGGGTCGACTTCGGCGGGCGAGAAGGTCTGTGTCTCGTGGCGCTTGCGGTCTCGAGCCTGCTTGCCATGGCGGCAGGCGCGCTCGTGGGGACGACCCCCGGCGTGAAGACGGGCATCTTCTCGGCCATCTCATGTGTGCTCTCGATCTTCACGGGGTTGTACGGCTCGGCATCGCAGCGCCTAGCCGACAACGTTGCCGCGAGCTTCCCGATGCTGTCACACCTGAACCCCCTCTGGCAGATCGCGCACTCGTTCTTCTCCCTGCTCTACTATGACTCGCTCGAGCCGTTCGCCCAGTCCTGCGGGGCACTGCTCGCGATGACGGTGGCGCTCGTGGCCGTCGCGACCCTTCGCATGAGGAGGCAGCGCTATGAGCACCTTTAGGACGTCTCTGCGCATCGTCTGGGGACATCGGCTCTATGTGCTTATCTACCTGGTGTTCATCAGCATGCTCGGTGTGCTGGCGGTGGGCGGTGCGTCGAGTTCCCCCGACGCCGAGGAAACGGGCTTCATCGCAGCGAAGCCGACCGTGGCCGTGATCGACCGGGATGGCAGCGACATCTCCCGCGGCATCACGGAGTACGTATGCGCACAGGGAACGTCCGTCGACGTGGCCGATGACGAGCGCTCGATCCAGGATGCAGCGGCCGATGATCGAGCGAGTTACGTCCTCGTGATTCCCGCCGGCTATGGAGACGCCCTCATGGATGCGGCCGCCACGGGAGACGAGGCCCCGTCGCTCGAGACGGTCGTGAGCTACCAGAGCTCGGCTGGCACGCTCATGGACCTCTCCGTGCGAGGATACCTGCAGAGCGCTTACGGATTCGCCGCAACGGTCGCATCGTCGCAGGCAGACGTCGTGCGACTGGCGAGTGACGCAGCCTCCGAGAAGGTCTCCACGACGATCGTAGCCACCGAGGCGGAGCCGCTCAGCTCGTGGCTTCTCTACTACTTCCAGTTCGCGACCTACCCGATCTTCGCGAGCGTCACCATGGTCGTCGCGGTGCTCATGAACTCCCTCAACGAGCGAGACGTGCGGATGCGCTCGCTTGCGGCACCCATCACGAGCGCCCGCAGGAGCCTGCAGACGTTTCTCGCCTGCTGCGTGATGGGCCTTGTCGCCTGGGCGTGGATCTGCCTCGTTGGGTTTGCCCTGAATGACGGCGCCGCCGCCATCGCAACCGCACCCGTGCAGGTGGCGCTTATGTGCGGCTCGCTGCTCGCCTATGCGTTCGTCTCCGTGACGGCGGGGTTCCTCGTAGGACAGCTGGCCGTGAGCGAGATGGCGGCAAACGCCATCTCAAACGTCTTCGGCATGGCGCTGTCGTTCCTCGGAGGCGGGTGGGTGCAGCTTGCGCTCATGCCGGCTGCGGTGCAACAGGCGGCGCGGTTCTTTCCCAGCTACTGGTGCACAGCGGCCGCAAATGACGCGTTCCTCCTCACCGAGGTGAGAGGCGCGTCCGTCGCTGGCGTGCTCGGAGAGATCGGAGTCGTCTGCCTGTTCGCGGTCGCAATCTTCGCCGTCTCGCTGGTCGTCGGCCGCTCGAGGATGCGGGCGTAGCCAGGCCGAGAGGCCGCTGGGTGCTGTGCCAATAACGGAGAAGGATCCTTCTGGCTTATTGGCACCCGCTCAACTGGGCAAACGCCGACGGGACAAAAGGGCGTTATTGGCACCCGCAGGTAGACGGCTTGCGGCCTGCACCAATAAGCCGATAGGATCCTTTGACGTTATTGGTGAAGCGCCATCACATGAAACGAAAACAGGCCAGGGAGCGAATCTCCTGGCCTCGCTTTTTAGTGGTGGAGACGATGGGGTTCGAACCCACGACCTCAGGCTTGCAAATGCTATCTTTCGGTATCGCCGCTTTACAATCTCGATACCGTTATTCAGAATATACCGAGGTAGAGAAGAAATATCCGTCGCGTTTCCCCAAGTAAATCGTCCTTTTTATTAGGCAACAAGAAAGACAACAAGACATGACAACATGGCAATTGATACACGAACGGATTGATAGTATAGGCGCCTTTTTCCGAGCCTGACAACATTGTTGTCAGGCCTTGTTGTCAAAGAATATTTGTTTGGAGGGACACATGGGCACAAAGCGTTACAGGCTCTCAAACGCAGAACTTAGATCGAGAACTCGGACAAAGAATCAAACAAATCAAGAGGAGGCGAGCGGGGGTGTCACCAAGAGGGAGGGCAGCCCATATTTGGCTGTGTTTTACCTCGATGACTCCGTGGGCAAGAAGCGCTCAAGGATTTCTCGGACGATTTACGCAACCTCGATGGCCGAAGCGCGATCCAAACGGGACGAGTGCCGGATTGATCTAGAGCGCGAAATGAACAAGCTCGAAGAAGAGCAGGAGACACCGACACTGTCCGCATGGGTTGACGCGACAATTACCGAGAAACATGGGCTGGGGGCCATCTCGGACACGACGTCGTCGAACTACCTGCGGGAGGAGAAGTACTTCGCAGGAGAGCTGGGCGACATGGCGATTGGAGAGATTACCTCGGTAGATGTTCACAAGTGGGTCGTAGGGCAGCTTGAGGACAGCGTGCCACCCTCGCGTATCAGGAAGACTCTCACCCTAATCAAGCTATCTCTAGAGCACGCCGTAACGTCAGGCGTAATTCCATACAATCCGGCAGCGAACGTCAAGGGCCCCAAGATCCCACGCAAGGAGCCGAGGTCTCTTTCCGAGGAGGAACTAGATAGGCTCTCTGGCGCCATCTCGGGCATGAGAACGGACACCCTCGGTCTCGCCGTCCGCCTGGCCCTCCAGGGAGGCGGCATGAGGCGCGGCGAGATATGCGCTCTTCACATAAGCGACGTGAGTACGACGGTACCACAGGTCTGGGTCAGGAGGGCAGTGGCGGAGCGTCCCGCCATGCTCGGCTCGGGGGTTTACGAGAAGCCACCAAAGACCGCCTCCTCGAGGCGCGTGGTACCTATTCCGGACGACCTCTGGAAGGACCTCCTTAAAAGGGCTGAGAACGTGAGAGCGAAGGCGCCGAAGGAACTAGAAGACCCCTACCTACTCGGGACCGCAGCGAATAGGCCAACGAGCCCGACGGTACTCTCGCGCGAGTGGAAGATACTCGCGGCGCAGAACGGTCTGGCGGATGTGCGCTTCCACGACCTGCGCCATACGTACATCTCGCGTCTGCTCGCGGCCGGCGTGGATGTGAAGACGGTCCAATCTCTCGTGGGTCACTCGAGCGCAATGACGACACTTGACGTCTACGCCGCCGTAGATCCAAAGGCACGTGCGTCCGCCGTCCCCACGGTCGAACGGGCGCTGCCTATCTAGGATTTCTGTCGCACGGGAGTACACACCTACAAGGCGGCGACAAGGGAATGGCGGGCAGGTAAAAGTAAGGGCATCACGCCAAGCTCATGCCCTTCTTGTACTTGCGGTTCGCGCCCCAACCTGGTCCAAGGTTTCCACAGTAGTCTCAATCAGTAATCGGAGACTCTTGGACACAGCCACGAGTATTATCTTGTCTGGGTATACTGTCTCAATCTTGTGTGCCGTGATGACCCTCCAAGCGTCCCTCTTCCTGTGTCTCCTGCGCCGAAGCACATTCTTGAGGGGTTAGTGATTTCTCCAACAGCACAACGTTCAATATGAATATGATTACAATCGTTAATAGATTATTTATATATTTACATAGAATCAAATTGAACTTATATATTTCATATCAATATCAATTGATTTAGAGTTGATGCGACAAACTAATCTTGGACGCTCAAGGCTCGAGAAGGCTGGGGGTGTTCCCATAGTATTGTCAAGGGAGGATTCCGGCGCGTGCCGCGTGTCCGAGAGGCATGACGGAACGGGCCGTGACGACGCGCGGCCTGGCGGCTCCCGACCTTTTCCGGCCGCTACCCCAGCGGCGCCGGGACCCTCCCCGCAGCCTCCTCCGAGTACGGCACGCCGTCGCGCATGACCGCGTAGATCGCCTTGAGGCGCTTGCGGGCCGTCGCCTTCAGCGCCGAGTGGTAGGTCATGCCCCTGGCGAGGCACCTGCGCATGTAGCGTCCGTACCTGCCCTTTGACCGGGCGAGGGAGTTGCAGGAGAAGATGAGCAGGTTCTTGAGCTGCTTGTTCCCGCTGCGCTGGGCCTTGTCGTAGTGGATCGAGGTCCCGGACTGCTGCGTCGCGGGCGCCAGGCCGCAGTAGCTCGCAAGCTGGTCGTGCGACCTGAAGTCGGAGACGTCCACGGATATCACGAGCTGGGCCGCGGTCTTCGGGCCGATGCCGGGGACCGTGAGCAGGTTGCGGTAGCCCCCGTCGCCCGCGAGCGCCCTCGCGATCTCCGCGTCGAGCTCGGCGACCAGGGCGGCGTCCTCGGCGATCCTGGAGGCGAAGCGCCGCACGCAGGGCCTCTCGGCCGCCACGACGGCCTCGCCCGGCCTGGTGCCGGAGACGGCGTCGAACGACCTGCGGGCCTCCTCGGCGGTCCCCCCCCGCGGTGGCAACACCCCCGGGCCTTCGCGAGAGGCAGGGGGCAAAGGGCCATCCGGGGCCGGGCGGCCAGCGGCCCCTCCCGGGGCTGGCTCGAATCCTATCGCCGCTGGCTGGGCGGGTCACGGGACGGTTACCGCCAAGTACCATCGCCGGCCCGCTAAGGGCCAATTCAGACTGTAATGGGCACGCACCCCAAGAGCTAAACATACCGACAAGTAATACCCCAATAATTTTTGACCTCCTCTCTGTGTGAGTTCCGAGTGAATCGCACTTCAACCGTCTCGTCCTGTCGATGAATGAATCGCAGAACGGAGTGCATTGCGCTTTGTGGGTACTACCTTTCGTCATGCATTTCCAGCCGCCCGCGATTGAGGGATTCGGTGCAGCTCATTCGTGCTAAGACTGTTTTAAGTCTTATGCTTTTCTATCTATGGAGGTGGTATTGGTACTATGTATATGCGAGATCGCCGCAATAGCGCAAAGCGTTTCTCCATGCTTTTGTTTGGCCTGCTTATCGCAGTTTGTGCCGGACTCTCGACGAGAACCTACGCATTCGGAAAGACCAGCGTAAACAACCAGGTTGCATTCACGACCAACGTAGCCGTCGACCAGGCAAACGAACTTGCCAGCTCGCTTGACGAGGGCGAAGACCTGCATGCAACGAACCCAATCGGCTATTACGACTTGGACGGCAACCCAGCAGGCTGCATGGTCAATTATTGCAACGCCGATGGATCTCCAAATGGCTTTGCAATATTTGACATAACCGACGGCTTTCAAATCGTTGAGTTCTCCTTCGCAAGCAACGCCGTTAGTCCATATACGAAGACGCTAGATGCTATCGCCCAAAATGAGTCCCTGCAAGATGTCGCACCTTCCCCAACGATTGTGTACGAGTTATCGCCTTTGGACTACTGCGTCGCAGACGATAACTCGCCTCAAGCTGTCACATGCAATGGGGATGTTGTGACGCTTCCTGAAGCCGCAACGTCAACATCTAAGAAGGGGTCGAGCTGGGACGAAATCTTCATCCCAGCTAACAAGAATTACTCTGCATATACCTTTTCCAATCAAAGAAATTTATCTGATTTTTATGCTTGGCCAGAAACAGCAGTAGAGACCGCTACTAGTAAATACTGCTGCGCTGTTTCAGCGATGCTAGTACCTGCCTACTACTACACAAACTGCTGGTCAGACGGCCTTTCGACAGTATACAATGAACTCTGGAATGATGGTGGTGCCACTATCATATCCACAAGCAACGGGATATCCTACGGCTCGGTTCTCAACTCGAACATAGGGCCTGCTGTCGTGAGGTTCTGCGGGAGCCGTGGCGTCACAATCACTTCTTCCTTCCAACTAAGCCCCACATATCAATCGTTTGTGAATTCGATTGATTCTGGCAACCCCGCGATATTCACGGCGGGAATCATCGATAGCGGCGGGGCGCGGGTAGGGCATGCGATGGCCGTGGAAGGATGTTGCACCTTGCAATACAAATCCACCGGCGAAAGCTGGCGAGCGCTGATGGTGTTTGACGGTTGGAATAGCGGAATAGCGTATGTGAATTATGATTTCACTAAGTTCACCGATACTGGTGGCGTGTTTTATGCAAGCTAGGGCCGCAAGGGTGCTCGGAGCTCTCCTCGGCGTACTCGCGCTCGCGGGTGGCCTCCTCGCCGGCTGCGGGGGGCGCGGCCTGTCGGGGGACTCCGGCTCGCTGACGAGCGGCCCCGACGACCATGAGCTGACCCTCCACGGCTACGTCGCGTCCGTCGACAGGGCGGGCCGGACGCTGACGGTCGAGTCGCCGAGCCTGTCCG
>RCMY010000096.1_pt1 | contig 78183 bp, 78 predicted proteins | sample 2041341 | NCBI WGS metagenome assembly RCMY01 (sample SAMN09708234, study PRJNA481090) | Marine sediment metagenome, whole genome shotgun sequencing project. | reverse complement strand
CTCGTGACCGAGGCAATGAGGGAGGCGGCGTAGGACTATGCTGTCAGCGGTTCAGGCGTGGCCTGACACCAACAATCGGCACACAACCAGAGGAAGGGCGGCGTCGCTCCTCCAACGGGCAAGACGTCGTTTCGACACGGTCTGGAGATGATGTTCTTCGCGTGATACGGTTCGAGGTGGGGTATCACGGTAGGGCACAGCCGCTCGAAGCCCGTAAGGAAGCATCAATGGCATCTCAGCTCATCTCGCTCACCATCGTCATGCTCGTCGCGGCGCTCGCGCCCTTCGTAGCGAGCATCGTGCCTGGTCGGGTAGTTCCCGAGGTCGTCTTTCTCGTCTTTGCGGGCGCCATCCTGGGACCTCACTGCCTCAACCTGGTCCGCACACAGGGCCAGGCGCTCGACCTCGTGTCCGAGCTCGGCATGGCCTTCCTCTTCCTTCTCGCCGGATATGAGGTTCGTCCCGCCGACCTCCTCGGCCGGATGGGAGCCCACGCATCGCTCTGCTGGTTCATCTCGCTCGGCGCTGCGATTGTGGCGGTGAAGTTTCTGCCTGCTCTTGTGGGATTCGATGGCATCGCGGGCGTGGCGTTCGCCATCATGCTCACGACGACCGCCTATGGCACGCTCGCCCCCATCATCCGTGCGCGGGAGCTGGACGGCACGCCGGTGGGCAACGCCGTCACCGCTTATGGGGTGACAGGCGAGGTGCTGCCCGTCCTCGCGATGGCCTTCCTCCTCTCGACCCGCTCGAAGGCAACGACGACCATCGTCATCGCCGTCTTTCTCGCGGTGTGCGTGGTCTGCGCCCTGCTGCCCAGGTTCATGGAGCGCATGGGCTCGCGTCTTCGGTCCTTCCTCGCGGAGAACCTCGCGTCTCGGTCCGAGCCCGTGCTCAGGTTCGTGGTGTTTCTCCTCGTGTTTCTCATCACCTTTGCCACGCTCTCCGACCTCGACTCCGTACTCGGTGCTTTTGCCGCCGGGTTCGTGCTTCGATCCATCTTCCCCAAGGGTCTCTCGCCTCTGGACGAGAAGATCGAGGGCATAGGAAACGGATTCCTCATCCCGGTGTTCTTCGTGGTGTCCGGTGCGAAGATCGACCTCGCCGTCGCATTCTCCGACCCCAGCCTGCTCGTCCTCTTCATCGCACTTCTCGTCGCGATACGTGGCGTCGCCGTGTGGGTGTCTCTGCGCATCAATCCGGAGACGCGTCGCATGTCCTGGGAGGAGCGCTTCTCCGCGACGACCTACTGCGTCATGGCGCTTCCGCTCATCGTGGCCATCACCGCGCGAGCCCAGGAGATGGGCTTCATGGAGTCGTCGGTCGCGTCGGTGCTCGTCACCGCCGGAGCCATCACCGTGTTGTTCGTGCCCGTCATCACGTCGATCGTGCGCGTCTCGACTGCCGCTCATCCGGTCGGCGCCGTCATCGAAATCGCGCATGGAGAGGCCTCGGCACCCCAGGTCTGGCGCGAGCACCGAGAGGCGTATCTTGCCGAGGAGCGCAAGTTTTCCGCAGCTAAAGAGCGTAAGTCAGTGCGCCGGGGGAGAAAGCTCTCCTCGGCGGAGTTCTTCGCTCGAATTCGGGATGACAAGGAGTAGACGGGCACGTCCAGCCGACATAACAAGGACGCATCATGATTGGTCCCAACAGGCAGGTACCACTTCAGACCCTTTCTGCTATCATTCAGATTGTCCGCGAGCTGTATCCATTCGGAGGGCTGCGAACATTTTTGTTGGGGGAAGCCGGGATGAGGAGCTGGACATGAAGGCTAAGAGACTCTGCGCGATGCTGGTGTCCGCGGCTGCGCTCGTGATCGCACTCGTGGGGACCACCGGATGCACCAATCTCGATCAATACAAGAGCACCTACGTGGGCACGTGGGAGCTCTACTCCGCGGACTTCGAAGGTACCTCGAGTGACATCGACCACAACACGTACGTGCTCATGTCAGAGACATACGACATGCACGCCACCATCGACTTCGACTCCGATGGCAACTGCCTCGTCGACACCTTCGGGACCCAGTACACGGGCACGTGGAAGGTCAAGGACGAGAAGACCGTCACGCTGACGATCGAAGGCGACTCCGTCGACTGCCCGGTGGATTCCGACGGGCGCCTCTCGTTCTCGTACGAGAACGAGAGCATGCTGTTCGAGAAGAAGGACAACACGCCCGATATGGACCACTCGAGCTCGACGTACTCGGGCACCGGTCTCGGGGACACCTCGTCCTCCGACATCTCCTCGTCCTATCTCAGCAGTTCCGAGAGCGAAGCTTACGAGGATGCTTACGTCGATGACGTCATCGAGGTCAGCGCCAAGGACGTCACCGTTGCCCAGGATGAGTACGTCACCATCAAGGTCTACGCGATCGGCTCCGACTACGAGGGCGACACCGGGTACCTGATGACCGTCTATAACAACACCGACAACGACATCTACGCCGCCTCGAACGATGACTTCAAGGTCGATGACACCACGGCTACGGGCAACCTCTACCGCCATGTCGGCTCAGCGGATACCAAGAAGTGCTTCATGTACTTCAGCCAGAGCGAGGTCAAGATCACTGACACCTCCGCTTGCACCGGGACCATCTCCGTCTACGGCGCAGACTTCAGCCTGCTCGGAACGTACTCGTTTAACGTGCAGTAGCCGCGAACGGATTCAACGAGAGGGGCGTCGAGGACAGAGTCCCCGGCGCCCCTTGTTTGTGCGTGAGATACAGACGAGGGCAGCGGTTACTTGGCGCCTCCGGGAATCTCGCCACCGCAGTGCGGGCAACGGGTTGCGCCAGCCTTGACCTCCTCGAGGCAGTGAGGGCATACGGGCGCTGCCGCGGCCTCTGCCTCCGCCTCTTTCTTGGAGAACTTCGCCGTCTGAGCCCTGAACCTGTTCATTGCCCTTACGAGCGAGAAGACGATGAGGGCGATGATCAGGAAGTTGATGATCGCGGAGATGAAGGCGCCGAAGTCGATCGTGGTGGTGTCGTTCACCACGATCTGCAGACCTCCGACGCCCGTGGAGCCCCCGGTGATGAGGGTGATAAGGGGGTTGATGATGTTGGTGACGAGTGACGTGACGATGGCGGTGAAGGCACCGCCGATGATGATGCCTACCGCCATATCCATGACGTTGCCCTTGGCGATGAACTCCTTGAACTCCTTCATGAAACCTTTCATGTGCCCTCCAGACACTCTTGACCGGCCCGTGCCGCTCGGTTCTCGCTTGGGACAACTGTAGCGCGCCACCTCGTGCGAGGGGCCATGAATCGTCATCAGTCTCCGATGCCGTTCGAGTTCACCGACTTCACGGCGGACAAGAACGACCGCGCGCGGGCGATCGACGTCGCCCACATCATGCGCAAGCTCTCCACGCCGAGATATCGCTAACCAATGGCGGGAGAGAATCCGAGTTCTTCCGAATCGAGCATCACGGTGAACGGGCCGTCGTTCACGAGGCTAACGCGCATGTCGGCGCCGAAGACGCCGCGTCCCACCCCTCCTGCGCCGAGGTCACCCACGGCGACCTCGCAGAAGCGCTCGTAGAGCTCCTCCGCGAGGTCGGGCGCCGCCGCGCCGGTGAATGACGGGCGGTTGCCGCGTCGCGCGTCGGCATAGAGCGTGAACTGGCTCACCACGAGCACGCCCCCGCCCACGTCGACGAGCGAGCGGTTGGTCTTGCCCTCCTCGTCCGCAAAGATGCGCAGGGCGCGAACCTTGTGCCACAGGCGCTCTGCCACGCGGCGGTCATCGCCCGGTCCCACGCCGAGAAGGACGAGCAGACCACGTCCGCAGGAGCCCACGACCGAGCCCGCGACCTCGACGGACGCGGACTCGACCCTCTGCACCAATGCTCGCATGAGGCTACAGCCCGTAGATGGACGAGAACTTCAGCGTGAGGTAGTCCGTGTAGTACGAGGCCGAGAAGGGCTCGCCGCAGGCGGCCTCCATGAGCTCTCCCGCGTCCTTCGCCCGGCCCCAGACCCAGATGCGCGTGCGCAGCCACTCGCGGATGCACGTAAGGTCGGCTGACGCACAGGCTCCGTCGAAGTCCACGCCGTCATCGACCATCGCGTTCTTGAGCTGCGCGCCGAAGGCGCTTCCCAGGGCGTAGGTGGGGAAGTAGCCGAAGTCGCCGTCCGACCAGTGGGTGTCCTGCAGACAGCCGAGCATGTCGGAGGGCACGTCGAGTCCGAGATAGCTCTTGTAGCGCTCGTTCCAGAGGCCGGGGATGTCCTTGGCCGTCGCCTCCCCCGAGAAGAGCAGCTGCTCGATCTCGTAGCGAATCATGATGTGGAGCGGATAGGTGAGCTCGTCGGCGTCGCAGCGAATGAGGCAGGGCTCGGCGCAGTTCTCGGCCATGTAGAGCTGGAAGGGGGTCATGCGACCGAGCTGGCCGGGGAAGTGCCTCTTCAGGATCTCGAGAAGGGGCGTCGCGAAGGCCTCGCTCCTTCCCACGTAGTTCTCGAAGAAGCGCGACTGGGCCTCGTGCATGCCGGACGACGTGCCACCCTTGAGCGAGGTGAAGCGGTACGCGGGGTTGACGTTCTGCTCGTAGAGCGTGTGTCCGCCCTCGTGGAGCATCGAGAAGACGTTGGAGAGCAGGTTCTCGGGATAGACGTGGCTCGCGATCACCACGAAACCCACGCCCGGCCCGCCCGTGAACGGATGCTCGGTCCGCCCGAGCCACAGGGCGTCGGGGTCGACGCCCTCGACCTTCAGGAGGTCGTCGGCGACGCGCCACTGGCGCGCCTCGTCGAAGGCACCGTCCACGACGGCATGGCTCGGCTTGCGCTTGGATGCCCGAACGTCGGACAGCAGCGGCACGACGCATTCCTTGACCCGCGCGAAGAACCTGTCGTAGACGGCGCAGTCCGTGCCGCGCTCGTACTCGTTCAGCCAGACGTCATAGGGGTCGGCGGAGGGGTTCTTGAAGCCCGCGAAGCGACGCTTCGCCATCACGATGCGGTCGACGTAGGGCTCGAAGCTCGCCCAGTCGTTCGCCGCCTTGGCACGGCGCCAGACGTCGTTGGCCTCGACGGTGAGCCGACTGAACTCCGCCTGCTCGTCCGAGGGAACGTCGACGAGGGAGGCGCGGTCATGCTGGAGCACGCGAACCTGGGCGGCGCGGGTGTCGTCGAGCAGTGCCTCGTTGTCGGTGAGCCTATTGAGCAGCGCGCCAGTCTCGGCGGAGCAGAGCAGCTCCTGACGCTCCCGTTCCAGGATGGAGTATGCCTGGCCCCGCTCCTCGGTGGCCTTCGCGGGGTCGATGGACGGTCCGAACGAGATGATCTCGTCAATGGCGTATCGATGCGCGAAGAGGTGCTGTTCGAGCGCATCGAGAGAGGCGATGTCTTCCTTGGGGTTGGCGAGCGCGGCGTTAAGCCGCACGGTGTTGGCAGCGTCTGGCATGTGTCCTCCGTTTCCGAGCGGCGTGCAGCGCGCTCGACTGGTTCGTTTGGCATTGAGTGTACCTAACAGGCGAGGAAGCGGGATACTGAATCGACCGACACAACGTAATTGCCGTGGAGCAGAAGCGCCCGGCCCGTGAAAGGGGATTGAGTCATGGACAAGGTTCTCGGGATCGACATCGGTGGCACCTCGATCAAGGTCGGCCTCTTCACCCCCGAGGGCGAGCTTCTCGAGGAGCGGAAGATTCCCACGCCCGCGCTCATCGATGACGACGCCTTCGCGGTCGTGACTGGCGGTCTCGAGAAGATCGTCGCGGCGCACGACTCGTCCTCCGACGACGTCATCGCCATCGGCCTCGACATCCCCGGGCCCGTGGCGGACGACGGGACCGTCGGCTTCCTCCCGAACATCCAGCTCGACCCCGAGGGGCTCGTCCATGCCATCACGGCAAAGTACCCGCATGCGAGCATCGCCTTCGTGAACGACGCCAACGCCGCCGCCCTCGGCGAGATGTGGGCGGGCGTGGCTCGTGGCGCGTCGAGCTTCGTGCTCATCGCTCTTGGTACGGGCGTCGGGGCCGGCGTCGTGGTCAACGGTCGCCTCGTGGCTGGTGCCTTCGGAGCCGGTGGCGAGATCGGCCACATCACGGTGAACCCCAGCGAGACGCTGACCTGCGGCTGCGGCCGCAAGGGCTGTCTCGAGCAGTACGCCTCGGCAACGGGAATCGTCCGCCTCTATCTCGAGGAGTGCGAGAGGCGGGGCGTGACGCCCGTGAAGGTGGAGCACGCCACCGACACGCTCTCCGTCTTCCGTGCCCTCGCTGCCGGTGACGACTGCGCCAAGATCGCGATTGACCAGATGTGCGAATACCTCGCCCAGGCGATGGCGCAGGTCTCCTGCGTCGTCGACCCGCAGATGTACCTTCTCGGCGGAGGCGTGGCAGGCGCGTTCGCCACCTTCGCACCTCGGCTTCGCGAGCGCTTCCTGGTGCATGCACTTCCCACGTGCAAGAACGTGGCCATCGAGGCGGCGAGCCTCGGAAACCAAGCGGCGATGTACGGCTGCGCCTACGAGGCGCTTCGCCTGTACGACGCGAGCAAGAAGCGCTAGGGGGCGTTTCTCGTGCAGTCATCTCCGGGCTCGGGACCTTCGCCCTCGAGCCCGGATTCATACGACGGATGGCACTGCGGGGTCTGCTGACCTGTCGCGCCTGGCGCTATGCGAATCTTTCGTTTTCAATCGCTTTGTAAAACGCAAGATTCATATAAAGTAGCAGTTAATAGGTAGTCACCGTAGATGGTATGTCAATGAGCTGTGAACGTATCACTTTCTAATACTTTCGAAAAACGTCGATTTACCCATTGCGGCATGACTTCATCGATGATAATATCGTGGAGGTTCTGGGTGCTCTCTGTGGAGGAGCTGCAGGGATCACCCCATATAGTGGGCGGCTGGCGAAGCCGGCCGTTGAGAGACAGGTGCCCGTGGGCACCCAACAGGAAAGGAGTGTCAGATGGCTGAGTACGACCTCATTGCTGCAACCGGTTGTCCCACAGGCATTGCGCACACCTTCATGGCCAAGGAGGCCCTCGAAAAGGCCGCCGAGGCTCGTGGTCTCACCATCAAGGTCGAGACTCACGGTCAGGTCGGCATCGAGAACGAGGTGACCCCGGCAGAGATCAAGGCTGCCAAGGCCGTCATCATCGCTGCCGACAAGGACGTGCAGGCGGAGCGCTTCGCTGGCAAGCCCCTGATCAGCGTCGGCGTCACCGCCGCCATCAAGGACCCGAATGGCCTGATCGACAAGGCCCTCTCCGCCAAGGCGCAGGGAACGATGTCCGACGCGGTCGTCAACGCCTCGTCTGACGACAGCGGCTTCGAGAAGGAGTCCGTCGGCCACGTCATCTACAAGCACCTGATGAACGGTGTCAGCCACATGCTCGTCTTCGTGGTCGCCGGCGGCGTCCTCACGGCCGTCTCGTTCCTCTGGGGCATCCACTCCTACGATTCGACCTCCGCTGACTACAACACGTTCGCGGCCATGCTCAAGATCATCGGCGGCATCGCCATGAACCTCATGGTGCCCGTCCTCGCCGCCTACATCGCTGAGTCCATCGGCAAGCGTCCCGCTCTCGTACCTGGCTTCGTCGCAGGCATGATCGCCATCCAGGGCCTCCCCGTCAATGCCACGACCGGCCTCATCGACGCCGGTGGCTCGGGCGTCGGCTTCGGCTTCCTCGGCGGCATCGTCGGCGGCTTCCTCGCAGGCTACGTGATCCTCGGACTTGAGAAGCTTCTCTCGGGGCTTCCCAAGAACCTCGACGGCCTCAAGGCGATCTTCCTGTATCCGCTGCTCTCGACCTTCATCACCGGCCTCATCATGCTCGGGATCTCCGGCCCCATGGCTGCCATCAACACCGGCATGATGAGCTTCCTGAAGGGCCTCGAGGCCTCCGGCCCGATCGTCCTCGGCCTGGCCATCGGCTGCATGTGCGCGTTCGACATGGGCGGCCCCGTCAACAAGGCTGCCTACGTCACCGGCACTGCCCTGCTCACTGAGGCTCTGACCGCCGGCGTCGGCACCGACACCTACAACTTCGGCACCAACTTCATGGCCGCCGTCTCCGCCGCCTGCATTGTCCCGCCGCTGATCACCACCTTCGCCGTCGTCGTCGGCAAGAAGTACTTCTCGCAGGAGGATCACGACGCCGGCATCGTCAACCTCATCCTCGGTTGCACGCACATCACCGAGGGCGCCATTCCGTTCATGACCAAGAACATCTGGCCCGTCATGCCGATCATGATGCTCGGCTCCTCCATCGCGGCCATCCTCACGATCTTCTTCGGCGTCCACGACCCCGCTCCTCACGGAGGCTTCCTCGTCCTGCCCGTCGTCGATGGTGGTGGCCTGTGGGTCCTCGCCATCCTCATCGGTGCGCTCGTCGGTGGCATCCTGTTCGTCACCTTCAAGCGGATTGACTATCACAAGCACGGAGACGTCATCCAGTAGGCGGCTCTCTACTCCAGACGTAGCAGGGGGCTCGGCGCGGAAGGCGTCGAGCCCTTTTCCGTCAAAGCGTTCCGTCGGCTTCGAATCGTCCTGTGTCGCCTGTCTTCTGTTCCCTCGCCATGGCTCTCATGGCGACCGACGAGAGGAACCCGAATGATCTACACGCTCACCACAAACCCCGCCGTCGACATGAACGTCACGACGGACACGATGATTCCCGAGAAGGTCAACCGTACGCGCGACGCCGTCTACACACCCAACGGCAAGGGGTTGAACGTCTCGTTCACGCTCGAGCGCTACGGCGTTCATTCCACCATCCTGGGGTTCTTCGGGGGTTTCTCGGGTGACTACATCGTGCGCGAGGCATCCAAGGTCTGCCCGGTCAAGGCGGTCGAGGCGGACGGCATCACGCGCGTGAACGTGTTCGTGACGGCTCCGGAGGGCGAGTACAAGCTTCCCAACGCCGGCGCGCCCGTGCATCGAGAGGCGCAGGAGAAGATGCTCGAGATTATCCGCGAGGCTGACGACCTCGAGTGTCTGGTCGTGTCGGGCAGTCTCTCCCCGGAGATGGATCCGAGCTACTATGACGAGCTCATCGACGTGGTCAAGGACAAGGGCGCCGAGTTCGTTCTCGACATCTCGGACACGCACCTCGCGGACTTGGTCGAGAAGGAACCCCTGCTCATCAAACCCAACGACGAGGAGGTCGCGGGGATCTTCGACGTGGACGTGGAGGACGAGCGCGACATCGTGCATGCCCTGCACGAGATTCACGAGCGGGGTGCCCAGAACATCCTCCTCACGCTCGGCGGCGAGGGAGCGTACTTCTTCAACGGGGAGCGCGTCTGGCATGCCAATGCGGCCAAGGTCGAGGTCCTCTCCACTACCTGTTCGGGCGATGCGACCTTGGGCAGCTTCCTCTCGGCGTGGTTCTACGACCGGGGAAACGTCGAGGCAGCCCTCAGACGCGCCATGGCGACAGGGGGGAACGTGGCCATGTGCGCAGGTCTCGGGGACTTCGCTCTCGTGGACGAGCTCGAGAGGTCCATCAAGGTCGAGGTGGTCGCTTAGGATTTATTTCCGCCCGCCTATGATTAGTTTCTCTTTACGAACTTCTTATCAATACGCAAAGAACATCTCAGGGCTGCGGGGAATAATACGAATGTACTACAGGGACGAGAATCGAGGTAGATAGCTATGTCATCCAAGCAGCCTGCCAAGATGCTAGCCGTCGAGCGCCAGAGGAAGATTCTGGAGATGCTTGACACGAGCTCGTCGATTCGGATTTCTGACATCTGTGACACCTTCGGCGTCTCCGCCGTGACCGCTCGCTCTGACCTTGACGTGCTCGAGCGCGACGGAAAGCTCAAGCGCACGCACGGTGGCGCCGTTCCCGTCTCCCAGTATGTCATCCCGCGTGTGCCCCAGCGCCTTCGGCGCAACGCCAAGGCGAAGCAGGGCATAGCTCGCTATGCCGCAAGCCTCGTGAGCGATGGCGAGATGATCCTTGTGGGCTCCGGCAGCACGACGCTCGCATTCGTGCGCGCTCTGAGCGACAAGAAGGGTATCACGATCATCTCCAACGACTGCAACGTGATCGAGTATGCCGAGCAGCACCTTCCCGACGCAACGATAGCCTCGACGGGCGGTGCCCTCGGGCGCGACTACCGTCACTACTACGGTTCGATGGTTGCTTCGAGCCTCTCTGACATCTACCTCGACAAGGTTTTTCTCGGTGCCGACGGCTTCGAGCCGGACTTCGGTTTCCTTGCGGAGTTCGAGCAGACTGCGCTCACGAAGGTGGAGTTCCTGAGACACGCTCGCACCAAGATCATGCTCATGGACTCCACGAAGGTCGGTGCCGGTCGCTCGTTCGTGCGCTTCGCAAAGCCGAGCGAGTTCGACATCGTGATCATGGACAAAGACCCCGACGGCATCGTCACGGCAGCCGTCGAGAACCCCGACCACGAGGTGAAGATCATCCAGACCGAGGCCTAACCGATATCGCTCGCAGAGGAGTCGAAAAAGCCGCCTCGCCGCACACGACCTGAAGGTCGGTGACGGCGGGGCGGCTTTGGCATCTCCGTCGAGTGCCGTCTGCGAGCCAGCTACGCCATGATCTTGCGGAAGAGCGCCTTGACGGTCTCGTGATCCGCCTCGCGCGGGTTGCCCGGGTAGCAGGCGTCGGCGAGCGCGTCGGTGGCGAGCTGATCGAGGTCCTCCTCGACGAGTCCCTTGCAGGTCTTGGGGATGTTCACGTCCTCGGAGAGCTGCTTCACGGCGGCGATGGCCGCATCGGCGGCCTCCTCCTGGGACATGCCCGTGATGTCGACGCCCATGGCGACGGCGACCTCGGCGAGACGCTTGGTCACGACCGGCTTGTTGTACTCCATGGCGATGGGCAGGAGCATGGCGCAGGCGACGCCGTGGGGCGTGTCATAGTGCGCGGAGAGCGTGTGTGCCATCGAGTGGTCGATGCCAAGGCCCACGTTCGAGAAGCCCATGCCTGCGATGTACTGGCCGAGCGCCATGCCCTCGCGGCCGCTCGCCGGCGTGCCCGACTTCGCCTCGGCGACGGCGTCGCGGAGGTGGGTCGAGATGAGCTGGATGGCCTTGTAGTGGAACATGTCGGAGAGCTCCCAGGCGCCGCGGGTGGTGTAGCCCTCGATGGCGTGGGTGAGCGCGTCCATGCCGGTGGCGGCGGTGAGGCCCGCGGGCATGGAGGCCATCATGTCGGGGTCGACGACGGCGACCTCGGGGATGTCGTTCGTGTCGACGCAGACGAACTTGCGGACCTTGTCGGGGTCGGTGATGACGTAGTTGATCGTGACCTCGGCCGCGGTGCCTGCGGTCGTCGGCACGGCGATGGTAAAGGTTGCGTGCTTCTTGGTGTCGGCGACGCCCTCGAGGCTCACCACGTCGGCGAACTCGGGGTTCTCGGCGATGATGCCGATGGCCTTGGCGGTGTCCATCGAGGAGCCGCCGCCGATGGTGACGATCATGTCCGCGCCGGACTTCTTGAACTCGGCGACGCCGTCCTGCACGTTCTTGATCGTGGGGTTGGGCTTGATCTTGGAGTAGAGGCTCCAGGGGATGCCGGCGGCGTCGAGGAGGTCGGTCACCTTTGAGGTGACGCCGAACTTCACGAGGTCGGGATCGGAGCAGACGAAGGCCTTCTTGAAGCCGCGGCGAGTGATCTCGCCGGGAATCTCCTTGATGGCGCCCGAGCCGTGATACGAGATGGTGTTGAGAACGAAACGATTTGCCATGGTGTTCCTCCTAGAAGTCGATGCAGTGCCAGCATCCCCATGATAGCGGCATGAGGGGATTCGGACTAAGTGAAGTCCGACGTCGAGCCCGGGGTCTGCGGGACGACGTACTTGCCGTCGCGGATGATGACGGCGAACCCAGACACGTACCAGCGCATGCGAGACAACACCGTCTGCGACTGCTCCGAGACCATCTTCGGCCCTCGGACCATGGATGAGCTGGACTTCGTCGAGACAGTCCTTCTGCACCTGCGCGACTTCATGTGAGGGAAGATGTGAGAACCGCATCAGGCCGAGAACGGCGCGCCGGCTTCCCGCACGTCCTTCTCGGCCTTGGCTTGCAGCCTTCTGGATGTCCGAAAACAGGTTCTACCTGACGCGTTCCACGAGGACCTCCGGCGCGAGCTTCTCCGCAACGGAGAGCTCGAAGTGGCCGGTGGACGCCGAGAGGCAGTTCGCGGTCGCGCAGGCCATGGCAAAGCGGAGCTGGTCAGCCGGCCCCATGCCGCGTGCCATGGCGACGGCGAAGGTCCCGACCATGGTGTCTCCGGAACCCACGGGGTTCACCACCTCGATGTGAGGGGGAGTGCCGAGGAAGACGCCCTCGTCACAGGCCATGAGAGCACCCTTGGACCCGAGCGAGACGACGACCTGCGCGACGCCGCGCTCGTGGAGCTGGATGGCGGCGTCGGCGACCTCGTCCGGGTTCTCCACCTTGCGGCCGAGAAGGGCGCCGATCTCGTCGGAGTTGGGCTTGACGAGGTCGGGCTTGGCGACGATGCCGCGCTCGAGGAGCCTGCCCGATGTGTCGAGGATGGCACGTGCGCCGGACTGGTGGACGACGTCGATGAGTCGCACATAGATGTCGTCGGGCATTCCCGCGGGAGTCGATCCGCAGAAGGTGACGATCGAGGAGCGCTCAGCGAGACGGGCGACCCTCTCGACGACCTCTTTGACCTCGTCCTCGCTGACCGGTCTTCCCGGCTCGAGGAACTCGGTCGAGCGACCAGACGGCTCGAGGACGTTGACGCAGCAGCGCGTCTCTGCCTCGACGTGGACGAAGTCCTCGGGGATGCCGTCGCGCTCGAGGAGCTCGCAGAGCAGCCGGCCGTTGTTGCCTCCGACGAAGCCCGTGGCGAGCACCTGCTCGCCTGCGGTCGCAATCGCTCGCGAGGCGTTCAGACCCTTGCCGCCCGCGTTGTCGATGCAGCTCGAGACGCGCATGACGGTACCCACCTCGAGCGGGGAGGAGATGGAGTAGGCCTTGTCGATCGAGGTGTTGAGGGTGACGGTGGTAATCATGGGCATCGCTCCATCTCCTGGGTGTTCAAACTAGTCGTGGTACTCTCCGCGGGCCCACTTCTCGTTGTACTCGTCGAAGAAGTGAGGGTCGGACTGCTTGGGGTCGGCATGCTCGACGGCGTCAATCTTGGCGACGAGGGCGTCGGACTCCGGCGTGGACTTGTACGTTGCCTCGAGGAATGCCTTGGTGATGTCCTGGATGAGGAAGAGGCCCGTGATGCGTCCACCGAAGCCGATGACGTTGGCGTTGAGGTGCTCCTTCGCGTACACGGCGGTGGTCATGTCGCGAACGAGGGCGACGCGAGCGCCGGGAACCTTCTGGACCGAGTTGGTGATTCCGATGCCGGTGCCGCACATGACGACGCCCTGGTCGGCCTCACCGGAGGCCACGGCCTCGCCCACGCGCTTGCCATAGATGGGGTAGTGGGTGCGCGTGAAGTCGTAGGTGCCGCAGTCCAGGACCTCGTAGCCGCACTGCTTGAGAAAATCGGACACAGCTATCTTGGTGTCTGTGACGATGTGGTCACAGCCAATGGCGATCTTCATCGGAAGACCTCCCTTTCTTTATTGAATTGTGTGGGGGTGTGCGGTGTGCGGATTACGCCATCGCGTTGAGCATGTCAACGCGGACCTGGTGACGGCCACCGGCATAGCGTGCAGCGAGGAACTGGTCGACGATGTTGAGCGCGAGCTGGTCGCCGAGGATGTGCGAGCCGAGCGCGAGCATGCGAGCGTTGTTGTGCTCGCGGGTCATGTAGGCGCTGCGCTCGTCTGAGATCTCGGCGCAGACCATGCACTTGACCTTGCCTGCTGCCATGAAGCTGCCGGCGCCGTACCCGTCGAAGGCGATGCCGAGGCTGCCCTCGTTCTCGAGCACGTCGTGAGCGACCGCGGTGGCGGAGTCGACGAGATCGGCCGAAGCCACCTCGCTCTTGTCGACGACCTCATGCCCGCTCTCGAGAAGATGCCGCTTGACCAGCTCCTTGAGCGGCATTCCCTCCTTGTCCGATCCGATGACGACTCTCATGGTTCAGGCTCCCTTCGTTATCTTGACTCCCCAGGCCTGGTGCTAGAGGAGGACTTGCGTATAGGCGCTGATGGCCTCCCGCTGCGCGGGGGTCAGGTTGGTGTCGGTGATGAGCGCGTCGAGTCTCAGGAGGTCATAGAAGCTGTAGAAGTCTCGCTTGCCGATCTTGGAGCTGTCGGCCACGAGGTAGCGCGCGTCGGCCTTGTCATAGACGAGCTGCTGGAACTTGCCCTCCTCCATGTTGGAGGTCGAGATGGAGTGGTCGAGGATGCCGTTGGCGCCGATGAAGGCCTTGTCGATGCCGAGCACGCTCACGGCCTCCTCGGCCATGGGGCCGACGAACGCTCCCGTACGGGGGCGATAGAGACCGCCGACCAGGCACAGGTCGCAGTCGTCTCTGGTCTCGAGTAGCTTGAACACGGGGAGGCTGTTGGTGATGACCCTCATGTGCACGTCGGGAAGGAAACCGACCATGAGCTCGATCGTGGTCCCGGCACCGAGGAAGACGGTGTCTCCCTCAGAGATGAGACCAGCGGCGATTCGAGCGATGTGCTGCTTCTCGTCTATATGGAGTCGTCTCTTCTCCGTATGCGAGAACTCACGGGGCACCTTTCGCTCCGAGCTGCCGGTGATGCTGCTCGCACCGCCGCGGATTCGGTTGAGCTTGCCCTCCTCGGCCAGCTCGCACAGGTCGCGGCGCACGGTCATGTCTGATACCCCAAGCACGTCGACGATCTCCTTCACGGAGATGGTCCCCCGCTCGTCGCAGAGCTTCGTTATTGCGTCGTGCCGTTCCTGTTTGAGCATTGTTGGTTTCCTCCTTCGGCTTGGTACCAATAGTAGCTAAAACGAACAAAAACGAACATCATGACGGCGAACGGTAGAAAAATTGCCATGAACGGGAATGCACTGTTTGAGTAAAGAACAGCGGCAAACATGGAATAGGGCTTGCTAGCAGGGAAAACGTTCTGTCCGTACATCAGCGGCAGGGAATTCCTCAAATTTGTTGGCCGTCGAATATTGCAAAGCTTTCAAACATGAAGTAAAAATAATCAGACAGAATCAAACAGAACCGAACGACACATGACGGCATTTCAGAACAAGAAGATAGGCACGATGACGAAGGGAGCTCGTAATGAACAAGCAGGAAGTCACAGATCTGGGTTTCGAAATCGTCGCGTACTCGGGTGACGCTCGTTCGAAGCTGCTGACCGCCTTGAAGAAGGCGAAGGAGGGAGACTTCGCAAGCGTGGACGGACTCATCGACCAGGCGCAGGACTGCCTGAACGAGGCCCACAAGACCCAGACGGACCTTCTCACTCGCGAGGCTCGCGGAGAGGATAACGAGATCGGCATCATCATGATCCACGCGCAGGACCACCTCATGACGACGATGCTCCTGAAGGACATCATCGGTACGCTCATCGACGTCTATCGCAAGTAGGAGTTCTCGTCAGTCTCTGCAGCTCTGCCAATAGGATTACTCGACGCGCACCGGAAGGACGTGTAATGGACACTCTTGTAGCCACTATCGAGAAGGGAAAGCCCTTCTTCGACAAGGTTGCTCGTAACAAGTACCTGAAGGCGGTCCGCGACGGATTCATCTCCGCCATGCCGATCGTCATCTTCTCCAGCATCTTCCTGCTCATTGCTTACGTACCGAACATCTGGGGATTCACGTGGCCGGATAACGTCCAGGCCATGCTCATGAAGCCCTACAGCTACTCGATGGGCATCCTCGCGCTCGTAGTCGCCGCGACGACCGCAAAGCACTTCACGGACTCGCTCAACCGTGACATGCCCCAGAACAACCAGATCAGCTTCATCTCGACGATGATCGCCGCCCTCATCGGCTTCCTCATCCTCTCGTCCGACAGCATCTCGGTGCAGGTCTCTGACACCGTCACCATCTCCGGCTTCGACAGCGCCTACCTCGGGACGAAGGGCCTCATCACCGCCTTCATCGCGGCATTCGTGACCTGCGGCGTCTATCACTTCTGCATCTCGCACCACATCACCATCAAGATGCCGAAGGAGGTCCCGCCCAACATCTCCCAGGCGTTCCTCGACCTCATCCCGCTCGGGCTCAGCACCATCGTGTTCTGGCTCTTCGACCACTTCTTCCGCCTTGCCTTCGGCAGCAACTTCGCCGCGGCCGTCATCGGCGCGTTCCAGCCGCTCTTCTCGGCCGCCGAGACCTATCCCGGACTCGCCCTCATCTATGGCGCCATGGCGTTCTTCTGGTTCGTCGGCGTTCACGGCCCCTCGATCGTCGAGCCTGCCATCACCGCGCCAGCCCTGCTCTACCTGTCTGACAACCTCGCATCGTACCAGGCCGGTGCCCATGCGGCGCACGCCCTGACGCCTGGACTGCAGTACTTCGTCGCCACACTCGGTGGCACTGGCGCCACGCTCATGATCACGCTCATGTTCGCCTTCCTCTGCAAGTCGAAGGAGCTCAAGACCGTCGGTCGCGCCTCGTCTATCCCCGTGCTCTTCGGCGTCAACGAGCCCATCCTGTTCGGTGCCCCGCTCATCCTCAACCCCGTCTTCTTCATCCCGTTCATCCTCACCCCCATCCTGAACGTCTGGCTCTTCAAGTTCTTCGTCGACGTCCTCGGCATGAACGGCTTCATCTACCTGCTCCCCTGGACCACCCCTGGCCCCTTGGGCATCATCCTGGGCACAGGCATCGCCCCGCTCTCGTTCCTCTTCGTGGTGCTCGTGCTCGCGCTTGACTTCGTGGTCTACTTCCCGTTCATGAAGGTCTATGACAAGCAGATGTGCGAGGCCGAGGCTGAGAACGCTGCCGAGGAGAAGCTCAACGAGCTCGCCGAGACCGAGAGCGCTACCGAGAAGGCCGCGGAGGAGGCCGCGGAGGAGGCTGCCATCGCCGAAGGCGGCAACGTCCTCGATGGCAAGAAGGTGCTCGTGCTCTGCGCCGGTGGCGGAACCTCAGGTCTTCTCGCCAACGCACTCGCCAAGGCCGGCCAGGAGCGTGGTATCAACATCATCTCCGCGGCGGGCTCCTATGGCACCCACCTCGACATCATGCCCGACTACGACCTCGTCGTGCTGGCTCCGCAGGTCGCCTCGTACCTGCCCGACCTCGAGAAGGACGCCGCACGCATGAACGTCAAGGTCGCCGCCTGCCAGGGCAAGCAGTACATCGCCCTCACCCGCGACGGTGACGCGGCACTCAAGTTCGTCGCCGACCAGCTTGGCAAGGAGTAACCATGAAATTCGCGGATGACTTCATCTTCGGCGGTGCAACCGCGGCTTACCAGTGCGAGGGATCCACCCGTGTCGATGGCAAGGGCAAAGTGGCCTGGGACGACTACCTTGCCCGCCAGGGCCGCTTCTCAGCCGACCCCGCGAGCGACTTCTACAACGAGTATCCGGTCGACCTCAAGCTCGCAAGCGAGTACGGCGTCAACGGGATTCGCGTCTCCATCGCCTGGTCCCGCATCTTCCCCGAGGGCGTCGGCGAGCCGAATCCCGAGGGCGTGGCCTTCTACCACAGGCTCTTCCAGGAGTGCCACCGTCGTGGCGTCGAACCCTTCGTGACGCTGCACCACTTCGACACGCCGGACGCGCTGTTCCAGAAGGGTGACTTCCTGAGCAGGGAGACCGTCGACGCGTTCGTGGACTATGCCACGTTCTGCTTCGAGGAGTACAAGGACGAGGTCGCGCATTGGATCACGATCAACGAGACCTGGTCGGTCGTTGCCTGCCAGTACATCGTCGGCAACTTCCCCGGGGGCATCCAGGGCGACATCGTCAAGGCCGTCCAGAGCATGCACAACATGATGGTCGCGCACTCCAAGGCGGTCATCGCCTACAAGGAAGGCGGCTACGACGGCAAGATCGGCATCGTCCACATTCTCGAGTCCAAGTACGCGGACGACCCGAACAAGCTCGAAGATCGTCTCGCGGCCAAGAACGAGGACGTCCTTGCCAACCAGTTCCTGCTCGACGCGACGTTCAACGGGTACTACTCGGCAGACACCATGGAGGTCATCGACCGTCTTCTGAAGATGTACGACGGGACCCTCAAGATCGAGGATGGCGACTTCGATGTCATGAGGAAGGCCGCTCCCCTGAACGACTACCTGGGCATGAACTACTACCAGAGTCAGTTTATCCGCGCCTATGACGGTCCCACCCAGATTCACCACAACGGGACCGGCGAGAAGGGCACCTCGGTGTTCCGCATCGGTGGCGTCGGCGAGCGGGTCGCCAAGGAGGGCATACCCAGCACCGACTGGGACTGGCTCATCTACCCGGAGGGCATGTACGACATGCTCACGAGGGTGAAGCTCCAGTATCCAGGCTACAAGGAGATTTACATCACCGAGAACGGCATGGGCTACAAGGACGACTTCGTGGACGGCACCATCGACGACACGCTGCGCATCGACTACATCAGGCAGCACCTCGAGTGGCTGCAGAAGGCCATCGCCGGCGGCGTGAACGTGAAGGGCTACTTCCTCTGGTCGCTCATGGATGTGTTCAGCTGGGCGAATGGATACAACAAGCGCTACGGGCTCTTCTATGTCGACTTCGAGACTCAGAAGCGCTACCCCAAGGCGTCCGCGTACTGGTTCAAGCGCGTGGCACAGACGAAGACGCTCTACTAGAGAACGCCTTCGAGATGTCTCCCCGGTTCTCCGGGTGGCCATTTCTCCCTTCGCCTGGTATAGGAAGGCCCCGCTGGCGCTCTGCCGGCGGGACCTTCCCGTACGCCGTCGAAGCGATGACGAACGACATCGCCTTCCCTCGCCATCGACTGCTCCGACCGACCTGCAACGGCCGAAGCAGTCCGAAAGGCTCTTGCAGGTATGCAATGGAGAATCTGGTACGAGAGCCGTTGGCCCCATGCCAGGTATGTCGAACGAACCGAACACCATGAAGAAGGGAAGAGGACAATGCGTGACGCTAGGGGTCGCAGGCTCGAGGGGCTTCTCGCATCCTTCGATGCGAGCTACGGAACGAACGGTCGCAGGCTCGTGCGCGTGGAGGCGCCCGCTCGCACCGAGATTGCGGGCAACCACACCGACCACGAGGGTGGCGACGTCATCGCAGGCGCCCTCGACCGTTCCATCCTCGGTGTCGCCGCGGCGAACGGAACGAACGAGGTGAGGCTCTCGAGCGAGGGCTTCGACCCGATCACGGTGTCTCTCGACGAACTCGAGCCCAAGGCGGACGAGAAGGTCACAACCAAGGGGCTCGTGCGCGGGATGGCCGCCCAGCTGGCGATGACGGGTCGCACCCCCCAGGGCTTCGACCTCGTCATGACGAGCGACATCCCCTCCGGCGGAGGCCTCTCGTCGTCGGCGGCGCTCGAGCTCGCGATCGGCCGTGTCATGGAGGCCCTCTGGGAGGGTCCGGCCGTTTCCGCGCCCAAGCTCGCGCGCATGGGGCAGATTTCCGAGCAGCGCTACTTTGGCAAGCCCTGCGGTCTCATGGACCAGATGTCCGTGACCGTCGGCGGCATCGCCCACATGAGCTTCCTCGACCCCGAAAACCCCGTGGTCACCCGTCTCGACTTCGACTTCGAGCGCGCCGGGTACGCCATCTGCCTCGTCGACGTCGGCTGCGATCACAGTCGGTTCACCGACGAGTACGCGGCCGTCCCCGACGAGATGCACGCCGTCGCCCACGAGTTCGGCGTGGACCGACTCTGCGAGGTCGACGCGGAGAGCTTCGACGCCGCCGTGCCCGCTCTGCGCGAGAAGCTCGGCGACAGGGCCCTGCTCCGCGCGATTCACTACTATCGCGAGGAGGAGCTCGTCCATGCGAGGCGCGACGCGCTCGCTGCGGGAGACATCGACGGTTTTCTGGAGCTCACGCGAGAGAGCGGGGCGAGCTCGGCGATGTTCCTGCAGAACGTGTCGTGCGGGGGAAGCTACCAGCCCGCGATGGTGGCCCTCGGGCTCGCCGAGCGCCTGCTCGCCGGGCTCGGCGCGACGCGCATCCACGGAGGCGGCTTCGGCGGCTCCATCCAGGCGTTCGTTCCTCTCGATGACGTCAGTGACTTCATGTCAGGCATGGACTCCTGGCTCGGCGAGGGCTCGTGCAAGCGCTATGCGATCAGCACCGAGGGAGCGAGGGCGTCATGGCTGAGATAGCTGCCGAGAAGTTCGACTGCGCCGAAGAGGCGTCCGCCAATCCACGTTCTGCCGGGCGGATGGCCTCGGACCTCGTCGCGTACGGGATCAGCCGCGGTCTCGTCGACCCGCTCGACTCGACGTGGGCGTATAACTCCCTGCTCGAGGCCGTGGGGGAGACCGGTCCCGCTCCTGTGGCGGGCTGCCCCGACATCGACCTCGAGGCGACCTATCTCGGGCTTGCCGAAGTCGCCGTCGCGAACGGTCTCTTCGAGGACTCCGCGAACGGCCGCGACCGTGCGGCGATGCGCGTGATGGGTGTGCTCACGCCCCGACCGTCGGAGGTCGCGGGGCGCTTTGACCTTCTCGCCTCGGAACAGGGTCCCGTCGCCGCGACCGACTACCTCTATGCGCTGTCCTGCGACGTGGGGTACGTGCGGCGTGCCGCCATCGCGAGGAACGTCGAGTGGTCGACGCCGACCCGCTGGGGAGACCTCGAGATCACGATCAACCTCTCGAAGCCGGAGAAGGACCCGCGCGACATCGCACGCGCCGGTGCCGCGCCGACGGGCGACATCTACCCTGCCTGCCAGCTCTGCATTGAGAACGAGGCCTATTCCGGCCGCGCGGCGAGCGCGGCGGGCGGCGCGCACCCGGCACGTCAGAATCTCCGGATCGTGCCCATCGAGCTCGAGGGGGAGCGCTGGGGATTCCAGTACTCGCCCTATGCCTACTTCAACGAGCACTGCATCGCCATGAGCGCCGAGCACCGGCCCATGCACGTGGACGAGAAGAGCATGGGCTGCCTTCTCGACCTCGTCACCATGTTTCCGCACTACTTCTTCGGCTCGAATGCCGACCTGCCGATCGTCGGTGGGTCGATCCTCTCGCACGACCACTTCCAGGGCGGGCGTCACGTCTTCCCGATGACGATGGCCAAGGAGGTCGAGAAGGTCGTGCTGCCGGGATTCACCGACGTGGACGGCGCCATCGTCGAGTGGCCGCTGAGCGTGGTGCGGCTCACGTCCGAGAGCAGGGACTCCCTGCTCGCCGCCGCGACGCACGTCCTCGACCTGTGGCGGGACTGGGACGACGAGACGGTCGGGGTCGTCTCGCACGACGCCGACGGCACGCGCCACAACACGATCACGCCCATCGCGCGGCGCGTCGGCGAGGCGTACCAGCTCGACCTCGCGCTTCGCTGCAACGTGACGTCACCGGAGAACCCGCTCGGCGTCTTTCACCCACATGCCCAGTGGCACCACGTCAAGAAGGAGAACATCGGCCTCATCGAGGTCATGGGCCTGGCGATTCTTCCGCCGAGGCTCGTCCCCGAGCTTGCCGCCGTGCGAGGGCACCTGCTCGACGGGACGTCACTCGAGGACGACCCGCTCTCCGCCTCGCATGCCGCCTGGGCGCGCGAGCTGGCGGCGAGGCATCCGGAGCTCGACGAGAAGAACGCCGACTCGATCCTCAGGGACGAGGTGGGCGCCGTCTTCGGTCACGTGCTCGAGGACGCAGGCGTCTTCAAGTGGGACGATGCCGGCCGCGAGGCCATGGGCAGGTTCGTCTCCGCGCTGTAGGCGCGTGTGAGAGAGATGACGAGGAACGAGGCCCCATCCGCGCATGGCTGCTCAGACAGCGAGCGCGGATGGGGCTCTTTGTGTCCGGCGTGACTCACACGTATCGCGCGTAGTCCCTTCCGCCATAGAAGAGGTGCACGAGACGGACGAGCTCCTGCCGCTCGTCCACTCGATAGAGCAGCACGAAGTTGCCGATCACGCTCTTCCGGTACCCTCTGCTCGCGAGCCGAGGGTCGTGTGAGTAGGGTCTAAGCTCGGGATACTCCCTGATTCTGGCGATCTCGGCGTCCAGACCATCGAGAAGGTCTGCTGCCGCACGCGGGCTTCCGAGCGTGTTCGCAAAATACGAGACGGCCTCGTCGACGTCCTGCATGAAGTCGGGCGATGCGAGGGCGCTATAGGCCATGGCGGTTCCTGAGCTCGGCCATGCTCGTGTCATAGTCGGTGCAGGCACCCTCATCGAACTGGGCCTCGCTGTGCTCGAGGCGCGCGTAGAGCGACTGCATGGCCAGTGCTCGTTCCATTGCGTCCATGGTCTCCGGCTTTACGAGGAAGAAGGCCGTGCGGCCGTTGCGAGTCACCTGAACGGGGTCATCCTGGGACTGGCAGAGGTCAGCGACCCCGCTCGTGTCCTTCAGGTCCTTGATGGGGATCGTGATCGCCATGGTCTCCTCCTCGTTGAGCCACTGCCGTGAATGGCCATATTATGGCCCCATATTCCAGAGGTGGCAAGAGGCCGGCGTCGTTCCCTCCGAGGACGCTGCTTGGTGAGAAGGCGTCAGGAAAAAAGACGGCCGCCCATGACGAGCATGGACGGCCGTGCGAGCTGATGTCGTCAGTGATTACGAGAGGCGAATCGAGAACCCTCGCTCGACCGTCTCGCCAGGGGCGGCGACGATGCAGCCGCGCTTGTGCTCGAGGACGTCGTCCTCGTCGGAGCAGGTGGAGAGACCGCTCCAGGGCTCGATCGCGACGAAGTCGCCCGTGGGCTTGCTCCACACGATGAGGTAGGGCATGTCGGGGAACGTCTCGCGCAGAAGGACGCTGCCGTCTGCGTTGGAGAGCGTCACCTCGCGGCTCTCGAGCCTGTCGTAGATGGTCTCGGCGACCGAGAAGAGCTCGTGGGCGAGGGGAAGCGTCGCTCCCTTCTGCGGGCCCGCCATGCGGTGCGCCTCGTCGATGAGGCCGGTGTCGACCTCGGGCGTGGGCACGTCACAGGTCTCCTCGTGCTCGAACTCGATGCGGTAGTCGTCGTAGCTCTCGCCGTCGCGGACGGGAACCCTGAACGCGGGGTGGCCGCCGACGAAGAAGGGCATGGGCTCGGTGCCCGTGTTCGTGACCGCGTAGGTCACGCGGATCCCGTCGCCCTCGAGCTGGTAGCGCGCGACGAGACGGAAGGGGAAGGGGTACTGGGCGAGGGTCTTCTCGTCGCTCTCGAGGACCAGCGAGACCGATCCGTCGTCCTTCTCGCCGAGCGCGAACTCGTGCTTGCGGGCGAAGCCGTGTCGTGGGAGCTCGACCTCCTTGCCTGAGAGTGTGGTGGCGTGTCCGTCGCGAAGGCCGCCGCAGATGGGGAAGCAGATCGGGGCCTGGCCGGTCCAGACGTCAGGGTTCGGCTGCCAGAGGCGCTCCGTCCCGGCCGCGTCGCGAATGGACGAGAAGGTGCCGCCGAGCGTCGTGAGCGTGACCGAGATGCGTCCGTTCGAAAGGGTGTATTCCATGGTCGGCGCCTACGCCCTGTTCGAGCTGCCGAGGTTGTCCATGTGGCTCGCCACGACGGCCTGGATCTCGGCCATGCCGGGCCTGGACGGCTTCTTTGGGTCGAAGCAGTCGGGGTTCTCGGCCATGTAGGCCATGTAGCCGCGCGTGAACGCCTGGCGCAGCTCGGTGGCGTAGTTCACCTTGCAGATGCCGTTGGCGATGGCCTCGGCGACCTGGTCGTCGGGCACGCCGGAGGTGCCGTGGAGCACCAGGGGGATGTCGAGGCGCGAGCGGATGGCCTTGAGGACGCCCTGCTCGATGTGGGGCGTGCCCTTGTAGACGCCGTGCGCGGTGCCCACGCCGACGGCGAGGCTCGTGCAGCCAGTGCGCGCGACGAACTCCTCGGCCTGGTCGGGGTCGGTGTAGGGGTTCTCGCCGGCGACCGCGGGGCCGTCGTCCTCCTTGCCGCCGACCTTGCCGAGCTCGGCCTCGACGGGGATGCCGATGGGAGCGGCGACCTTGGTCACGCTTGCGGTGAGGGCGATGTTGTCCTCGAAGGCGACGTGGGAGCCGTCGATCATGACGGAGGTGTAGCCGGCGTGCATGGCCTGAATGCAGCGGTCGAAGCCGTCGCCGTGGTCGAGGTGGATGGCGACGGGCACGCTCGCGGCCTCCGCGGCGACCTTGCACATGGCGGCGAAGTAGTCGAGGCTCGCATACTTCACGGTGCCCGGCGTGGTCTGCATGATCACGGGCGAGTGCCTCTCCTCGGCCGCCGCGATGACGGCCATGACGAACTCGAGGTTCTCGACGTTGAAGGCGCCGACCGCGTAGTGACCCTCCTGTGCCTTGAGCAGCATGTCCTTGGTGGTGACGAGCATGTGAGACCCCTTCCTGACGTATCCGACGCGGTCGCGCCGGGCTCTTTCCTCTGATGGCACCCATTGTACGGGGTTTCTTTTCTGGCGTTTGGGTTGCGGTGACGGCATTTGAGGAGAAAGCGAAAGTCAAAGCAGCTCACATGGGTTGAAATGGCATCGGTTTCGGGAATCCGAGTATCGATTTCGGGAGAAAAGAAAGCAGAGAATGGCGCTATACTTGCTTCAGAAGAAAGCAAAGGAAACACAATTCGTGCACAATCGGAGGTTCCATGGCCGGGGAAGGAAATCGTCCCGAGCTCTACGCGGAGGAGCGTCGCGCGGCGATACTCTCGATGCTCGACCGTAGCTCGTCGGTGCAGGTGGCCGAGGTCGCCGACGCGTTCGGCGTGTCTCGCGTGACCGCCCGCGCCGACCTCGACGCGCTCGAGCGGGACGGCAAGCTCCGCCGCACCCACGGAGGCGCCGTGTCGCTCTCGAAGACGCTCACGGTCTCGATCCAGGACACGCGCGTTAACGTGAACGTGAAGGCGAAGCGGGCGATCGGCGTCGAGGCGGCGAGGCTCGTCTCGGACGGAGACTCGATTCTCGTGGACTCCGGGACGACCGCCCTCGAGTTCGTGCGCTCGCTCGGCGGCCGCTCTGGCGTCACGGTGGTGACGGACGACTTCACCATCGCGGACTTCGTCGACCGCTCCATGCCGGCGATGGACGTGGTCATGCTCGGCGGCGCCCTGCGCAAGGGCCACCGCTACACCTGCGGCCCCCTCGCCCTCGCGGCGCTCGAGATGCTCCATCCCGACAAGGCCTTCGTGAGTCCCACGGCCTACGTCCCCGGGCGCGGCCTCATGACCAACTATCCGGCCATGGCCGAGCTCAAGCATGCCTTCCTCGACTGTGCGGGGAAGACCTATGTGCTGCTCGACTCCGCCAAGGTCGGGGCGTCGGGGCTTCTGCGCTTTGGCTCGCTTGCAGACGCCGATGCCGTCGTCATGGACTCCGACCCCACCGGCGCCGTCGGCGCCGACGTCGCCGAGATCGACTGCGAGCTCGTGCTCGCGAAGGGTTAGGCTCAGAGGGACTTGTCGGCGAGGACAGCTCGACGACGAAGGCGATGCTGAAGGAGCGAACATGGCAGTCAAGCTCATCCTCACGGACATCGACGATACGATCATGCCCAAGGGCACGATGTCCGTCTCGCCACGTACCGTTGCGGCCTTCCACGCTGCGCAAGACGCAGGCATTCACGTGGGTCCGGCAAGCGGGCGTGGCTACGAGTGGATTCCGCCCTTCTTCGGGGGCGACCGGGCGTGCTGCTCGACGATGCTCGCGACCAACGGCCTGCAGGTCTACCTCGAGGGCGAGCTCATCCACGAGGAGCATTCGCCCCATGACGCCCTCGAACAAGTGAAGTCGCTGGTGGAGACCATTCCGGGCGCAGGGCTTCTCGTCTTCGAGGGCGGTACGCCCCTTCTCGTGGCAGGTACGCGGGAGGACCTCGCGACGTCGTTTCCCTCGTATGCCGAGAAGTGCGTCGCCGTCGACGGCGTGCCCGACTTTCCCGTGATCAAGTCCAACGTCTTCCTACACGGAGATGACGAGGCGACCTACGCCCTTATCGACCGGCTCAACGAGGAGGTCGACGGGCTGGACTTCGACTACGGCAGGACGGGCTTCGCGAACATCATGCCGCAGGGATACAACAAGGGCTCGGGCGTGCTCGCGCTCTGCGAGGCGATGGGCATCACGACCGATGACGTGGTGGTCTTCGGCGATGCGGGCAACGATCTCTCGATGTTCGCGGTGGTGTCAAATTCAGTTGCCGTCGCGAACGCGCAGCAGGTGGCGAGCGATGCCGCGCGGTGGCACATCGGCCGGTGCGCGGACGACGCCGTCGCTGTCGCGATCGAAGTCCTCGCGGCGGGGGAGTGGCCGTTCCAGGAGTGAGACAGGAGTCCTTGTCGTAGGCGAGAGGACGAAATACCGATATTGGTACCATCCCAACTGGGCAAACGTCACCGAGACAAAATGACGTTATTGGTACTCCCAGGTAGATGACCTGCGGGTTGTGCCAATAACCGGAAAGGATCCTTTGCCGTTTTTGGCATCAGAGCCTGCCTGCCAAAGGTGCCAACGCCCTTTGGCAGCCAAAGGGACAGGTGCCGTCGAGAATTGCCTTTTCGGCCAGCGGTCTTGACGGCCCCTCGTGCAGGCGAAACAACCTGTTCATCGATGGCATCCGAAGCAGGGCCTACCATGGAGGATGTCGTTCGAGGAGGAGCCCATGGTGGTCGTGCTTGTCATCGTCGTCATCCTTGTCGTGGTGCTCGCCACGTGCGTGGTACGCGCCCTGGCGCTCAAGCCGACCAAACCCGCTGGCGCGCCGATTGATGCCGGCAGCTTCGCAGCGGGAGACGATGCCGTCGAGCGCTTCCGCACCCTGTTGCGTATTCCCACCGTCTCGCGAGACGACCCCGCGCTTCTCGACCGCACCGCCTTTGACCAGTGGATCCCCACGCTGCGCGAGCTCTACCCCAAGACCTTCTCGACGTTCGAGCTCACGCGCATCGACGACTACGGCATCCTCATGCGCTGGGCGGGCTCCGACGGGTCGCTTGACCCCGTGCTCCTGATGGCCCATCACGACGTCGTGCCGACCGACGGCCAGAGCTGGACATACCCGCCGTTCGCCGCGGAGGTTCACGACGGTCGCATCTGGGCGCGCGGCACGACCGACAACAAGTGCTGCTTCGCCGCCATCATGGAGGCCTTCGAGACGCTTCTCGGCGAGGGATACGTGCCCCCGCGCGACGTCTGGTTCTTCTCGTCATGCTGCGAGGAGACGACCGGTCCTACGTCCGAGCATGCCGCCGCATGGCTCTCGGATCACGGCATCCATCCGTATATGGTGCTCGACGAGGGCGGTGCCGTCGCCACGGGCGTGCCGCTCGGCGTGGCCGTGCCCATGGCCATGGTCGGCGTCTCCGAGAAGGGCCACGTCGACCTCACGGTGCGCGCGACGTCCGCGGGCGGCCATGCGTCGTCGCCCTCCGACAACGACGCGCCCCGGCTCCTGGTCCGCGCGGCTGAGCGAATCTGCGCCCACCCCGGCAAGCCGCACGTGGATGAGGCCGTCGAGGCCATGCTCGTCGAGCTCGCGGCGCGGGGGTCCTTTGCCTACCGGCTCATCTTCGCCAACATGTGGCTCTTCCGCCCTCTCGTGGGACGCATCCTCGCGTCGGGTCATGAGACGGGCCCGCTCGTCCGCAGCACCTACGCGCTCACGCAGCTCGAGGGCGCCTCGGCGAGGAACGTCCTGCCGTCCGAGTCGAGCGCCAACATCAACGTGCGCGTCGCTCCCTTCGAGACCGTCGCCCAGGCGCTCGAGCGTGCCCGCTCGTCTGCCACCGCGGAGGCGGAGGCGAGCCACGTGCCCGGCTCGATAGCCGTCGACGTGGCGGCGGACGGCCTCGTCAACGAGCCCGCGCCCCTCTCGCCCCACGACGACGCGGCGTTCGACTACATCCGACGCTGCGTGGCGGGCGTCTACCCCGAGGCGGGCTGCTGCCCCTACGTGCAGACGAGCTGCTCGGACGCGCGGGCGATGAGCGCGGTGTGCGAGCGGGTCTATCGTCTCGCCGCATTCGTCTACACGCCGGAGATGCGGTTGCGCGTCCACGGCACCGACGAGTACATCCCCATCGAGAGCTACCTGCGGGGCATAGGGTTCTACGTGGCATTCGTTCGCGCACTCGGCGAGCTCGGCGCGGGTGCCGGGAGATAGGAGACCACCATGGCCGACGACAGGACGACGCGGCGGAAGATCCCCTTCGACTGGAAGCGCACGGCGATCGCCTCGCTGCCGTTCATGGGGATGATCTCGTTCTGGCAGGTCTTCGACGGCCTCGTGCCCAAGATGCTCACGGGCACCTTCGGGCTCGACAACACCGTGACGGGCGTGGTCATGGCGCTCGACAACATCTTCGGCCTCTTCCTGCTGCCGTGGTTCGGCATCATGAGCGACCGCTGCCGATCGCGCCTGGGACGACGCACGCCCTACATCCTCGCGGGCAGCGCCGTGGCGGCGGTGGCCGTGCCGATGATCGCCGTGGCCAACAACCTCGGGAGCCTTCCCCTCCTCATCGGGATGATCCTCGTGACGCTCGTCGCGGTCTGCGCCTACCGAACGGCCACGATCGCCATCGTCGCCGACATCACGCCGCGGCCGCTCCGGACCAAGGGCGACTCGGTCGACAAGATCGTGGGGTACGCGGGTACGGGCGTCATGCTCGTCGCGATCAGCACCCTCGTGCCCTCCGTCGCCCACCCCGACTACCTGCCCGTCTTTCTCCTCCAGGGCGTCGTGATCGCCGTCTCCGCCATCGTGTTCAGGGTCTTCCTCAACGAGCGGGCAACCGTAGCGAAGATGCACGACGAGAGCCGCGCCATGGGCATCGACGAGGACCAGGTCGACGCCTCGGACGACGACCGGGCGGGCGGAAAGGAGCGCGTGACCGACCCAGGGCTGCGACGCTCCATCGCCATCCTTCTCGCCGCCATCTTCTTCTACTACATGTCCTACAACGCGATGACGACCAACATCTCGCGCTACGCCTCCGACTTCTTCTCCATGCAGGGCGGCTCGTACGCGATCATCAACATCGTCACCATCGCGGGCGGTCTCATCTCATACGTGCCCGTCGCGAACCTCTCGCTCAAGTACGGACGCAAGCGGGTGGCGCTCGTCATGGGCACGCTCATGGTGATCTGCCCGACGCTCATGTGGCTCTCGCCGTCGTTCAGCCCGCTCTACTACGTGCTGTTCCTGCTCATGGGCGCCTCGCTCGGTGCCGTCGACCTCTGCGTCTACCCCATGATCATCGAGGACTGCGGGGCGGCCTCGGTGGGCCGCTACTCCGGCTACTACTACACGGTCTCGATGGCGGCCCAGGTCGTGACGCCGATCCTCTCGGGGAAGATCATGGACGTCGCCGAGTCGCAGCTCTTCCTCTACGTGGCCGTCACGGGGCTTGCGATGTGCGTGTTCATCGCCCTTGCCCGTCACGGGAACTCGATGCTCATCGACGAGGTCTTCCGCCACGAGGACGAGACTGCAGCGGCTGGCGAGAAGGGCTAGGCGGAAGTCGTCCGGCGCGTGGTCTGGGAGGATTCTCGCGGCGTGAATTTCACACGAAGGGCCCTAAAAATGCGATTCTGCCATTTTAGGGCCCTTCGTGTGAAATTCGGCTTTGCACAGTCCCGCTTCGCGTTCGTCGTGACCTGTCCCTTTTGGCTGCCAAAGGGCGTTGGCACCTTTGGCAGGCTGAAAGGAGCTGTCAGTCGTGCTCGGCGAGCCAGGCCTCGAGAAGGGCGACGTAGCCCTCGGTGTCATCGGCGAAGCACATGTGGCGGCAGCCGGTCATGAGCTCCCAGCGCGCGTTGGGGATGCGGTCGGCCATGCTCTTCGCGATGCGCGGCGTGCAGAGGTCGTCGGTCCCGCTTACGATGAGCGTGGGCTGCACGATCTCGTGAATGCGGTCGAGGTAGTCCCAGGTGGAGAAGATGCCGGTGGGGGAGAACTCGTTGTCGCCCTGGGTGGCGAGGTAGGACTCGCGCCCCGCCCGCTTGGGCCTCCGCAGGCACTCGGGGTCGTCGGGGCTCGCGGGGCCCGAGCAGAAGAGCGTCATGTAGTGGTCCTGTGCGCGGCGGAAGGCGGGGCTGTCGTAGCGGCCGGTCCGCTCGCCCTCGGCGATGGCCGCGCGCTCGTCGGCCGACAGGTAGCGCATCTGGCGGTGCTGCTCCTCTCCCCAGAGCCAGCACGCGGGAAGCGAGCTCGAGAGCACGACGGAGCGGACGCCCGCAGGGCGGTAGTTCACGAGGTACTCGATCGCGAGCATGCCACCCCACGACTGGCCGAGAAGGTGGCAGGTCGTGAGCCCGAGCTCTTCTCGCAGGGCGATGAGCTCGCCGTCCCAGGTGGCGTAGGTCCAGAGCTCGGGGTGGTCCGCCATGGCGTCGTCCCACGACTTGCCGCAGCCCAGCTGGTCGTACATCACGACGGCGCGGCCCGTCTCGGCCACGCGGTCGAGAAGCTCGAAGTAGTTGTGCGTGGAGCCGGGACCGCCGTGGAGGAGGACGAGCGGCGGCTTGGGCGCGTCGAGGCTTCCCACGATGCGGTAGTAGGTGCGGAAGCCCAGGTAGGGCAGGTATCCCTCGGTGACGTCCATGTCGCTCCCTCCGACGATGCCTCCACCGTACTCCAGTCATTCCAAAAACGTCGTTGACACACCCTCTGGCTTGGCGTATAAACCTAGTTATGCACTAGGAATTAACGACGCAACGACGCGACGGCACGAGGGGAGACGGACATGACCATGCGCACAGCAACCTGTTGTAGCGACTCCATGCAGGGCAGTTCGTCTCGCCACGTCGCAGGGTAGTCGCCATTCCCGTGCCACATCGCGACCCGGACGAGCGGGTCGCCGCAGACGCCTCTCCGGAGGGACCCGCACCCTGGGTCCCTTTTTTGTCACGTGAAGACCACCGGAGGAGAAGAGCATGACCAGTCAGCACCAGTCCATAGCCACGAGGCTCATCCACGCGGGCGGCACCACCGATCCCGTCACCGGGTCGGTGAACCTGCCCATCTACCAGACGTCGACCTTCCGGCAGCACGGGGTGGGCGGCAGCCCCGAGTGGGAGTACTCGCGCACGGGCAACCCCACGCGCGCCGCCCTCGAGCGACTCATCGCCGAGCTCGAGGGAGGTACGAGCGGCTTCGCCTTCGCTTCGGGGATGGCAGCCATCACCGCGGTGCTCTCGCTCTTCTCGGCGGGCGACGAGATCGTGCTCTCCCGCAACGTGTACGGCGGGACGTACCGCGTGCTCGACCAGGTCTTCTCCAACTTCGGCATCACGTACCGCGTCGTCGAGGGCGAGCGTCCGCACGACTTCGAGGCTGCCGTCACCGAGAGGACCAAGGCGTTCCTCCTCGAGAGCCCCGCGAACCCGCTGCTCGAGGTCACCGACCTCGTCGCCGCGACGGCCGTGGCCCACGAGCACGGCGCCATCGCCATCGTGGACAACACGTTCATGACGCCCTATCTGCAGCGGCCGCTCGAGCTTGGTGCCGACGTGGTGGTCCACTCCGCCACCAAGTACCTCGGCGGCCACTCGGACCTCGTCGCCGGCCTCGTGGTCGTGCGCGACGACGAGCTCGCCCGTCGCATCGCCTTCATCCAGAACTCCACGGGCGGCGTGCTCGGGCCGTTCGACTCGTTCCTGCTCGTGCGCGGCATCAAGACGCTCGGCGTGCGCATGGACCGCCACGTGGCAAACGCCCAGCGCATCGCCGAGGCGCTGGCGAGAAGCCCCGAGGTCGCCAGCATCCACTTTCCCGGCCTTCCCACGGACGCGGGCTACGAGATCAACCGCCGCCAGGCTGCCGGACCCGGCGCGATGATCAGCTTCGAGCTCGCCGAGGGGCACGACGTCCGTTGCTTCTTCTCGTCACTCGAGCTCGTCGCGTTCGCCGAGAGCCTCGGCGGGGTCGAGTCGCTCGCCTGCCACCCGGCGACCATGACGCACGCCGCGATTCCGCGCGAGGTGCGCGAGAGGATCGGCATCACCGACGGGCTCATCCGCCTCTCGGTTGGCATCGAGGACGCGGACGACATTCTCGCCGACGTCGAGCAGGCCATCAGGGCGAGTCGCTTCTAGCGGCCGCCGCAATCGACATCACAGCAGAGAAGGGACTGTCACCATGGCTCGGTACTATGACTCTATGAGGGAGCTCGTCGGCAACACCCCGCTCGTCCGTCTCCACAACGTTGGCGCGCCCGAGGGCGTGCGACTCTTTGCCAAGCTCGAGCTCTGGAACCCCGCCGGCTCGGTCAAGGACCGAACGGGCGTCTTCATGGTCGAGCAGGCGGAGAAGGACGGGCTTCTCGCCCCCGGCTCCACGATCGTGGAGGGGACGGCGGGCAACATGGGGCTCGGCATCGCGTTCGCGGCCATCGGCAAGGGCTACCACGTGGTCTTCGTCGTCCCCGAGAAGTTCTCGCAGGAGAAGCAGACCCTCATGCGCGCCCTGGGGGCGAAGATCGTCAACACGTCGCGCGCCGACGGCATGCTCGGCGCGGCGGCGAAGGCCGAGCAGCTCCTCGCCGAGATTCCCAACTCCATCGCCCTCAGGCAGTTCAAGAACCAGGCCAACCCCGAGGCGCACTACCGCACGACCGGCCCGGAGATCTGGGACGACCTCGACGGCGACATCGACTACTTCGTCGCAGGCGCGGGCTCGGGCGGCACCTACACCGGCGTCGCGCGCTACCTCAAGTCGAGAAGACCCGGCATCCGCGGCATCCTCGCCGACCCGGTGGGCTCGACCATGGGCGGCGGCGAGCACGGAGACTACGACATCGAGGGCATCGGCAACGACTTCGTGGCCGACACGATGGACATGGGACTCGTCGACGACGTCATCAAGGTGAACGACGGCCAGGCCTACGAGGGGTCGCGCCTTCTCGCCCGCGCCGAGGGCATCATCGCCGGATCGAGCTCCGGAGCCGCGCTCGCCGCCTCGCTCGAGCTCGCCGACCGCGTTCGGACCGGCACGATCGTGACCGTCTTCCCCGACCGCGGCGACCGCTACTTCTCCAAGAACCTCTACGCCTAGCGCGCACGCGGCTGACGGGCCGATGCGGAGCGTTTCTCGACCCGTCAGTTGCGTGCTGGTATCGTGTCGGGCCGTCGTCTGTGCTATCCTACCCGGTTAGGCGATGACGGAGAGGTTCGCACCTCGCGTCGGCGTCGGACAGAGAGGGAGCCCACCGGTTGAGAGGCGCCCACGACACCAGAGGCACGGAGTTCACTCCACCAGCCGCAACCTGAACGTGCGACCTTCTCGGCCGGGCAAGTAGGGAAGCCGTCCGCCCCACGGAACGGGGCTAACGAGTGGGCGCTCGCGAGAGAAAACGCGCAGCGTCAATCAAGGTGGTACCGCGGAGACATCCGTCCTTGGGCAACAGTGCTCAAGGGCGGTTTTTTGTTTGGGAAGGGGAATGCGCAATGGCGATGTCCGACGACCTCAAGGCGATCGAGGCGCAGGTGCAGGAGGGTCTCAGGAGCGTGGAGAGCCCCGAGGCGCTCGAGGCGCTCCGCGTGAACGTGCTCGGCCGCAAGGGTTCCCTCACGGCGATCATGCACATGATGGGCAAGGTCTCGCCCGAGGAGCGTCCCGCCATGGGACAGCTCGCGAACACGGTTCGCACCCATGTCGACGAGGCCATCAAGCAGCGCAAGACCGAGCTCGAGCAGGCCGCCCTCGCCATGCGCATGGCCGCCGACGAGGTCGACGTCACGCTGCCGGGCCGTCAGCTCACTCCTGGCACGCAGCACCTCATCTCGCAGATCCGCGAGGAGATCGAGGACATCTTCGTGGGCCTGGGCTACACCGTCGAGGACGGTCCCTACGTCGAGACGACCTACTTCAACTTCACCGCGCTCAACGCGCCTGAGGACCACCCCAGCCGCTCCGCCAAGGACACCTTCTACGTGGTGGACAACGCTCCCGAGGGCAAGGAGGCGCACGTGCTCGGCGAGTCGGACGTGCTTCTCCGCACGCAGACCTCGGGCGTCCAGGTCCACGTCATGGAGAAGAAGCAGCCGCCCATCTACATGATCTGCCCGGGTACCGTCTTCCGTCCCGACACGGCCGACGCCAACCACCTGCCGCAGTTCACGCAGGTCGAGGGTCTCGTCGTCGACGAGGGCATCACCTTCGGGGACCTCAAGGGCACGCTCGACTACTTCACGCGCGAGATATTCGGCAAGGATCGCGCCACGCGCTACCGTCCGCACTTCTTCCCCTTCACCGAGCCGAGCTGCGAGGTCGACGTCTCGTGCGGCGTGTGCGGGGGCAAGGGCTGCCGCTTCTGCAAGAACACCGGCTGGCTCGAGATCCTCGGCTGCGGCATGGTCGACCCCAACGTCTTCCGCTACTGCGGCATCGACCCCGAGAAGTACACGGGATTCGCCTTCGGCATCGGCGTCGAGCGCGTGGCGGCACTCCGCTACGACCTGCCCGACCTCCGCATGCTCATGACCGGCGACATGCGCTTCCTGAACCAGTTCTAGGACACGCACCCAACCACCACTTCCCGCGGCCCAGCCGCGTTCCCAGAAAGGCAGATGCACAATGCGCGTTTCGTATGAGTGGCTCAAGTCCATGGTCGACGTGCCCGAGAACCCCCAGGACCTCGTTGCGGAGTACGTCCGCACCGGCACCGAGGTCGAGGCCGTCGAGAAGGTCGGCGCGAACCTCGACCACGTGTACACGGCGCAGGTCGTGAGCAAGAAGCCCCATCCCGACTCCGACCACATGTGGCTGTGCCTCGTCGACGTGGGACAGCACAACGTCGACGAGAAGGGCAATCCCGTCCCGCTGCAGATCGTCTGCGGTGCCCAGAACTTCAACGAGGGCGACAAGATCGTGACCGCCATGATCGGCGCGGTCCTACCCGGCGACTTCAAGATCAAGAAGAGCAAGCTCCGCGGTCTCGAGTCCTGCGGCATGAACTGCTCGGAGCGCGAGCTCGGCCTGGGCTCCGACCACGACGGCATCATCGTCCTGCCGCCCGACGCCCCCGTGGGCATGCCCTTCACCGACTACCGTGGACTCTCCGACACCGTGATCGACTGCGAGATCACGCCCAACCGTCCCGACTGCCTCTCCATGACCGGCATGGCCGTCGAGACGGCCGCCTGCCTCGACGAGGACACGCACATCGAGCTCCCGTCCGTGAAGCAGGCCCAGGGTCCCGACGTCCACGACCTCGTCGACGTCACCATCGACGACCCCGAGCTCTGCGGGCGCTACACCGCCCGCGTGGTCAGGAACGTCAAGATCGGGCCAAGCCCCGAGTGGCTCGCCCGTCGCGTGATCGCCGCGGGCTCCCGCACGATCAACAACGTCGTAGACGTGACCAACTACGTGATGTACCTCACCGGTCAGCCGCTCCACGCCTTCGACCTCGGCAAGCTCATCGAGCGTGACGGGAAGCGCCACATCGTGGTCCGCGCAGCCGCCGACGGCGAGAAGCTCACGACCCTCGACGGTCAGGTGCGCACCCTCACCTCCGACATGGCCGTCATCACCGATGACGGCCACACGCCCATCGCGCTCGCAGGCGTCATGGGAGGTCTCGACTCCGAGATCGACGAGGGCACGACCGACGTCCTTCTCGAGAGCGCCGTCTTCAACCCCGGCCACATCTCCCGCACGAGCCGCAACCTCGACCTCATGAGCGAGGCGTCCATTCGCTACGAGCGCCAGGTCGACGGCGCGAACTGCGCATCCGTCGCCGAGGTCGCCGCCGCCCTCTTCGAGGAGTGCTGCGGCGCCGAGGTCTGTCCGGGGACCGTCGACGAGTATCCTGCTCCGGTGCCCGCGCCCGTCATCACCATGCGTGCCGACCGCGTTCGCGCGCTCGCCGGTGCGAGGATCCCCGACGAGTTCATGAGCGAGCGTCTCGCCCGTCTCGGCTGCACCGTCGAGCCTGCCGGCGACGGCACCTTCACGGTGACCGCCCCGACCAACCGCCCCGACCTCACTCGTGAGGTCGACCTCATCGAGGAGGTCGTTCGCCTCTGGGGCGAGGGTGACATCGAGCCGACCCTGCCCGCCGCCCGCAACCACGCCGGCGGCCTCACCGTCGAGCAGCAGCGCATCCGCAAGATCGGTGCCACGCTGCGCGCCTTCGGCCTCTCCGAGACGTCCACATACTGTTTCGCCGACGAGGGCGACCTCGCCAAGCTCGGCATGAGCGACGCCCATCGCGGACTCCCCGTCCAGATCATCAATCCCCTCGTGGCCGACCAGGCGCAGATGCGCCGCTCGATGCTGCCCAACCTGATTCGCTCCGTGGCCTACAACATCGACCACGGCGTGACCAACGTCGGCCTCTACGAGATCGGCCGCGTCTTCTACGGCGGCGAGGGAAAGAGCCAGCCCGAGGAGCCGACCTTCGTCTGCGGCGTCATGAGCGGCCACCGCGCCGACGACGCGTGGGACCAGAAGTACCCCGAGTACGACTTCTTTGACGCGAAGGGCGCTGTCGAGCAGCTCCTCTCGGCGCTGCGCATCGAGCGGGTTCGCTTCAAGGTGGCCGATCCCGAGCAGTACACCTGGCTGCAGCCCGGTCGTGCCGCCGAGGTCTACGCCAACAAGGGCGAGCTCGTCGGCTGGGTCGGCAACATCCACCCGCTCTCTCTCCGCAACTTCGACGTCGACGTGCCCGTCGTCGCCTTCGAGCTCTCCGTCGAGAAGCTCCTCGGTCTCGCCAAGCGCGAGCTGCCCTACGTCGAGGTGCCGACGCTTCCCGGCGTGAGCCACGACCTGGCCATCGTCGTCGACGAGTCCGTCACCTGCGAGACGCTCGAGCAGCGCATCAAGAGCGCGGGCGGCAAGCTCCTCGCCGGCGTGCGACTCTTCGACGTCTACCGCGACCCGATCCGCGTCGGGCTGGGCAAGAAGTCGATGGCCTTCTCGCTGGAGTATCGCGCCGCAGACCACACCCTCACCTCCGAGGAGGTCGAGCGGACGCACGCCAAGCTCGTCGAGAAGGTCCTCCGCGCGACCGGCGGAGAGATCAGAGGCTAGCGTGCCGAGCTGGAACATCCATACGGCTCATGTCGAGCGGCTCCTCCGCGAGGGCGGGGGAGCCGAGGCGCTCGGCGTCCGCAGCGCCAACGAGTTCCTCTTCGGGAACTTCGTGCCCGACATCTACGTGGGCTACATGGTGCACAGACCCACTCGCACGATTGACTACAAGGTCACCCACTTCGCCTCGGGTGACAAGATTCCGCTGCCCGACTACGACAGGTTCTGGCGCGACTACATCGAGGGCAGGGGAAGGGTGTCCGACGTCGTCGTCGGCGCCTGGTGCCACCTCGTGTGCGACCACGTGTACAACTCGCAGACGCGCAGGTACATCGCGAGCATCGGCGTGCTTGCCTCAGACGAGACGCGCGTCCGCAAACAGCACGACTTCGACCTCTTCGGCCGCACGCTGGACATCTCCATGAGGCCGGAGGTCACCTCCGACCTCGTGCGTGCGAGCGCCGGGTATCCGCAGTATGCGATTCAAGAGCGCGACGTGCGTGCCGCCGTCGCCGTCGCCGGCAGGATCGTGTACCAGAACCAGCGCGACTACATCACGGGCGTACCCGCGTATGACCTGCTCACCGAGGGGTTCTTCTCCGAGGCGCGCGAGAAGGCCGACGAGGTCTGCCTCGCTGGCATGAGGCGGTACGCTGCGCAGGTTCGCTCGGGCCGCTGACGAGTACGCGTGCTTGTCGCCTGCACCAAAAGCCGGAAAGGATCCTTCGACGTTAATGGTGCAGCGCCAACTGGGCAAACGCTGCCGGGACAAAAGGGCGTTATTGGCATCCGCAGGTAGCGGGCCTGTCGCCTGCACCAAAAGCCGGAAAGGATCCTTCGCCGTTAATGGTGCAGCGCCACCAGGGCAAACGTCGCCGGGACAAAAGGGCGTTATCGGCACCCGCAGGTAGCGGGCTTGTCGCCTGCACCAAAAGCCGGAAAGGATCCTTCGACGTTATTGGTGCAGGGCCCCACGCTCTCGGTATGAACTACTCATTAGCTCTTTACAACTGAAATATCCTGTACTATAACTGTCTATGTCGGAAATAACCGACATTGACAGTGAGGAGGTACGGGATGACTCGCGAAGCATCATCCGAGGCAATGCGTCGGATCGGCCTGAGCCTCAAGTCATGGCGTGCGATGGGTGGCGTCACGGCAGACGAGCTCGCCGAGGCCATCGGCGTCTCCCGCGACACGCTCTCGCGTGTCGAGCGGGGGGATTCGAGCGTCGGCGTGGGCACGGTGCTCGACGTCTGCGGCGAGTTCGGGCTTCTCGACAAGGTCATGGGAGCGGTCGACCCGGCGAACAGCGAAGTCGGCAAGATCGGCCTCCTGCACGGCGTGCCCAAGCGGGTTCGCAGGGCGCAGCCGACCGTGGCACAGGATTGGAGAACCAGCATGAACTGGTATGATGGCGCGTTCGTGTATCAGATCTACCCCCTCGGACTCTGCGGGGCCCCGTGGGCGAACGACGGCTCGAGCGAGGGCGCGACGAATGATGACGAGCATCGTCTGCTCAAGATCGTGAGCGACGGATGGGTCGACCACGTCTCCAAGCTCGGTTCGAACTGCGTCATGCTCAACCCCGTCTTCGAGAGTGACGCGCACGGCTACGACACGCGCGACTACACCAAGGTCGACGCGCGCCTCGGCACGGGCGAGGACCTCCGCGCGGTCGTCGACGCCTTCCACGCGGCGGGCGTTCGCGTCCTTCTCGACGGCGTCTTCAACCACGTCGGTCGCGGGTTCTGGGCCTTCCAGGACGTTCTCGCCAACCGCGAGAACAGCCCGTACGCGGGCTGGTTCAACATCGACTGGGGTGGCGACTCGTCCTATGGCGACGGCTTCGGCTACGAGACCTGGGCCGGCGTTCCCTACCTCGTCAAGCTCAACCACAACAACCTCGAGCTCAACGAGTATCTCGGCACCGTGATCCGCGGATGGGAGGCCGACTACGGCATCGACGGCCTCAGGCTCGACGTGGCGTACTGCCTCGACCTCGGCTTCCTCGGATACCTCCGCAGGATTGCGGACGAGCTCACCGAGAAGCGCGGCGAGAAGTTCGTGCTCGTCGGCGAGACGATGTTCGGTGACTACAATCGCTGGATGAACGACGGCGCCTGCGACTCCGTGTACAACTACGAGGCGTACAAGGGCCTCTGGAGCTCGATGAACTCCGCCAACATGCATGAGATCGCCTACACGCTCGAGCGTCAGGGCGGGGACAGGCCCTGGGACCTCTATACGGGCAAGCACCTGCTCAACTTCGTCGACAACCACGACGTGCCGCGCATCGCGACGCAGCTCTCCGACAAGAAGCAGCTCAAGCCGATTTACGGGCTGCTCTTTGGCATGTGCGGCGTGCCCTGCGTCTACTACGGCAGCGAGTGGGGCATCGAGGGCGAGCAGAACTTCGGCGACCACGAGCTGAGGCCGGCGCTCGACGCGCCCGAATGGAACGACCTCACCGAATGGATCTCCGCCCTGTCAGCCGCCCGCCTCACGAGCGAGGGCGCCGAGGCGCTCTGCAACGGTGACTACCACGAGCTCCAGTGCCAGCCCCAGCAGCTCGTGTTCCAGCGCTCGGCCGGCGGCAAGCGCGTCATCGTGGCGGTGAACGCCGCGAGCGAGCCCGTGACGCTGCACTTTGACGCAGGCTGCGGTCGTGCGACCGACCTCATCACCGGAGACCTCCACGACTTCGGCGGTGGCTCCGAGGTCGCCGCTTACTCTACGGCGTACTGGCTGTGCGAGCGATAGGCTCGCGCTGCGCGAAAGTCGTCTGTGAGATAAGACAAGGCCCCCGGGACGCATCGAAGCGTCCCGGGGGCCTTCTGACTTCGTGAAAACGCTACTGGACCTGCGCCACCATCACCGTGTTGGTGCTCGTGGTGTAGTCACCCTGGCGCGGCGAGGTCTGCGCGTCGCCGGCGGTGAGGACGACGACGTCGCCCGTATCCACGATGCCGAGCTCCTTCGCCGTGGTCAGCGCGTTGTACATCGTGGACTCGAGATTGCCCTGCTCCACGGTGCGGAACGCGTAGACGCCCCAGTAGAAGCAGGTGCGACGAATGGCTTCCAGGCTCGGGCTCGAGGCGAAGACGAGGAGCTTGGAGCGGAAGTTCGAGACGAGACGGGCGGAGCGGCCGGAGTGCGTCGGGCAGAGGATGCACTTGGCACCCACGCGGTCGGCGACCTCGACGGCGGCGGCGCCGATGGCGCTGTTCACGTTCTTGATTCCGCCGCGGTCATGATAGGCGTCATGCTCGGGCGTGTACTTCTCGGTCTCCTTGCAGATGTCCGCCATGGTCTGGACAGCCTGGATCGGGTACTTGCCCGCCGCGGTCTCGCCCGAGAGCATGACGGCGTCGGTGCCGTCATACACGGCGTTGGCAACGTCGGTGACCTCCGCGCGAGTCGGGCGCGGGTTGCGGATCATGGAGTCGAGCATCTGGGTCGCCGTGATGACGGGCTTGTAGGCGGCGTTGCACTTGTTGATGATCGACTTCTGGATGTGCGGCACCTGGGCCGCGGGAACCTCGACGCCGAGGTCGCCGCGGGCGACCATGATGCCGTCGGAGTGCTCGAGGATCTCGTCGAAGTTCTGGACGCCGAGGGCGCTCTCGATCTTGGAGAAGATGTACACGTGCGGGGTGCCCATCTCGACGCAGATCTTGCGGATCTCGTCGACGGCGCCGCCGTCACGGATGAACGACGCCGAGATGGCGTCGATGCCGAGCTCGCAGCCGAACATGATGTCGGCGCGGTCCTGAGCGGTGACGGAGGGGAGGCTGATGTTCACATTGGGGATGTTGACGCCCTTGTGCTCGCCGAGCTCGCCGCCGTTGACGATCTTGCAGTGCATGTCGGTGCCCTCGACGTGGTCGACCTCGAGACCAATGAGGCCGTCGTCGACGAGGATGATGGAGCCCTTCTCGACCTCGGAGGGAAGCTCCTTGTAGTCGAGCGAGAAGCGCTCGGCCGTGCCCTCGACGTTGTCATCGGTCGTGACGATGACCGAGTTGCCCGCGACGAGGGTGACCTTCTGGCCGTCCTTGAGGACGCCCGTGCGAACCTCCGGCCCCTTGGTGTCAAGCAGGATGGCGACGGGGATGTTGAGCTCGTTCGAGATCGCGCGCACGCGCTCGATGTTCTTGCGGTGGTACTGATGCGAGCCATGGCTGAAGTTGAAGCGCGCGACGTTCATGCCGCTCTTGATGAGCTCTCGCAGGACGTCGTCACTCTCGGTGGCCGGGCCCATGGTGCAGACGATCTTGGTCTTCTTGGTGAGTGCCATTGTTCTCCTTCTCAAATGACGGTGCTGATCTCCACTTGCTTGTGTCAAGCAAAAATCGTCTCCGCAATAAAAGCTCGCCCCCGGCGGGGTTCCTCCGGGGGCGAATGGTGTCTCGTTAGCATAGCGTCCCCGCATCTATTATGAGGGGTGCCGCGCAAAGACCTACGAGAAACTCAAACGAAAATGGCTAGCAGACGACGCTCTTGTCGAGGAACGGCTTGCCGTCGGCGTAGGCCTGGGCGTTCTGGAGCGTGACCTGCGCAATCTGGGCGAGGGCCTCCTTGGTGAAGAACGCCTGGTGAGACGTCATGACGACGTTGGGGAAGGAGCAGAGGCGAGCCGTGATGGAGGAGCCGAGGATCTGGTCCTCGCGGTCCTGGTACACGTTGGCGTTCTCCTCCTCGTAGACGTCGAGGCCAGCGGCGCCGATCTTGCCGGAGCGGATGCCGCGGATGAGCGCGTTGGAGTCGACGAGGGCGCCACGGCCGGTGTTGACGAAGATCACGCCGTCCTTCATCTTGGCGATGGTGTCGTCATTGATCATGTGGTAGCTCTCCTTGTTGAGGAAGGCGTGGAGCGAGATGAGGTCGGCGCGGGCGTAGAGCTCGTCGTTGCTCACGTATTCGTCGATGATGCCCTGATCGACGAGGGACTGGTTGGGATAGAGGTCGGCACCGATGACGGTCATGCCGAAGCCCTTGCAGATGCGGCAGAGCGCTGCGCCGATGCGGCCGGTGCCGATGATGCCCGCGGTCTTGCCGTGGAGCGTTTCGCCGACGAGACCCTCGAGGGAGAAGTTGTTCTCGCGAACGCGAATGTAGCCCTTGTGGATGCGGCGGTTCGCGCAGAGGGCGAGGCCCATGGCGTGCTCGGCGATTGCCTCGGGAGAGTAGGCGGGGACGCGCGTGACGTGCATGCCGAGTTCCTTGGCCATGTCGACGTTCACGGCATCGAAGCCGGCGCAGCGCATGAGGACAAGCTTGATGCCAAAGCCATGAAGGATCTCGAGCGACATGGCACCGGCGTCGGCGTTGACGAACGCGCAGATGGCGTCATAGCCCTTGGCGAAGGTCGCAGTGAAGGGGTTGAGGTTCGCCTCGAGGAAGTCGATCTGGATGTCGGGGAAGTCCTTGAGCTCCTCCTTGAAGGAGTCCCTGTCATAGCTTGCGGTGCCGTAAAAGAGAATCTTCATGCTGAACCCTTTCGCCGGAAAACCGAGACGTGGCCTTGCCACGGGCACGTGTGTGCGCCCCCACAGTTTAGCGCAGGAGACAACCCGTGATATGCGATGGATGGGGTGACCGTCGTGTTTAAGCCCCGTTTATGTCGAGGTTCAGGGTGCGCGAAGCATCGTGCTGCTTCGCGGGTGTCACGTCCGCGCCGCCGAGTCGCTCCTCGCCAGCCGTCACAGTGGGGGGCAACAGACGCGACGGGGTGGGGGGTTATCAATGATCGAATACGACGTGCTTGACGGAAAAGCCGAGGAAATCGTCGTCGACGGCAGGCGCTCGTGGAGGCGGGCGATACGAACGCGCTTCTCGCTCGAGCACGAAGACGTTCGTCCCCGTGCGTCCCGCGAGGCCAGTGAGATCGAGCGGCATCTATTCTCGTAGGATTCTCCAGACGGTCGTTCTGCTCATGCCGAGCGTGCGCGACGCTTCCGTCTGATTGCCGTCGTACTTGTCCACGACCATTCGCACGATGTCACGAGCGACAAGGGCTACTGCCATGCCGCGCCAGACAACGAGGACTTCCTCGAGGGAACGCTCGGTCCGCAACGCTTTGCGGCGTTCGTGGTCGGCGAGCCCCATATGCCGAACCTCGTGGCGGAGGGAGACCAGGTCGGACCTCTCAGGAAGGTCTGCTTCAAGGTCGTCGGCGAGAAGTTCTGGGGAGAGACTCGGGGATAAGCCAATTCGGTGTTGAACGGTGCCGCCCATCGGGTAGCATAATGAGACGTAGGAAGCCGGTATGGCAACCTTGGTGAGCCCTTGCCCCTCCTGGGGAATTATGATCGGGCATCAATCTGCCGGCTCGGACAGGGCCCTCGTGCCCACATACCAGGAGGGAATGCATGAAAGAGTATCTGCAGGGAGAAGCTGACGTTCTGGGGACGCTCCAGACCGACGTGACGACCGGCCTCTCGCAGGCCGAGGCGGCCGCGAGGCTCGAGAAGAACGGCCCGAACAAGCTCAAGGAGGCGGAGAAGACCCCGCTCTGGAAGCGCTTCCTCGCCCAGCTCGCCGACCCGATGATCATCATGCTGATCGTTGCCGCCGTGATCTCGGCGCTCACGGGCATCGCACAGGGCCAGGCCGACTTCGCCGACGTGATCATCATCTCCTTCGTCGTCATCGTGAACGCCGTCCTCGGCGTCGTCCAGGAGTCCAAGGCCGAGGAGGCCCTCGCGGCTCTCCAGGAGATGTCCGCCTCGCTCAGCAAGGCGGTGCGAGACGGCCAGCTCGTCTCGGTGCCCTCGTCCGAGCTCGTCGTCGGCGACATCGTGATCCTCGAGGCGGGCGACGCCGTCCCGGCCGACTGCCGCATCGTGGAGTGCGCGTCCATGAAGGTCGAGGAGGCCGCGCTCACGGGCGAGTCCGTCCCCGTGCTCAAGCGCATCGGCGTGCTCGAGCTCGAGGAAGGCACCGAGGACGTTCCTCTCGCCGACCGAAAGAACATGTGCTACATGGGCTCGACGGTCGTCTACGGCCGTGGCCGCGCCGTCGTGGTCGCCACGGGCATGGAGACCGAGATGGGCAAAATCGCCGACGCCATCTCTCAGGCGGAGGACGAGGAGACGCCGCTTCAGAAGAAGCTCGGCGAGCTCTCCCGCATCCTCTCCATCGCCTGCATCATCATCTGCGTGCTGGTCTTCGTAATCACCTGGCTCAAGCACGGCATGGGCTTCTTCCAGAACGTGCCGCTCGTGCTCAACACGTTCATGGTGGCCGTCTCCCTCGCAGTTGCAGCCATCCCCGAGGGCCTCGTGGCAGTGGTCACCATCGTCCTCTCCATCGGCGTCACCAAGATGAGCGAGCACAGTGCGATCATCCGCAAGCTCTCCGCGGTCGAGACCCTCGGCTGCACGCAGATCATCTGCTCCGACAAGACCGGCACCCTCACCCAGAACAAGATGACGGTCGTCCGTCACTTCTCAGAGGACAAGGACCGTCTCGTGCGCTGCATGGCGCTCTGCTCCGACGCCAAGTGGGATGCCATCCAGAACGCGGCCATCGGTGAACCCACCGAGGCCGCACTCGTCGCGGATGCCGCCAAGTCCGGCTACACGTCGGAGGATCTCGACTCGTCCAATCCTCGCGTCGGTGAGGCGCCCTTCGACTCCGGCCGCAAGATGATGTCCGTCGTCAACCTGTCCCCGAGCGGCGACTACGTCCAGCACACCAAGGGTGGCCCCGACGTTGTCTTGGCCCGCTGCACGAGAATCCATACCGAGGATGGTGACGTCCCTCTCACCGACGAGTGGCGCGCCGAAATCGCGAAGCAGAACAAGTCCATGGCCGACGACGCGCTGCGCGTCATGGCGGCAGCTCGCGTCAACTACGGTAAGGAGTGCCCCACCGACTTCTCCGCCGAGGCGCTCGAGCACGACATGACCTTCCTCGGCCTGTGCGGCATGATCGACCCCGTCCGTCCCGAGGTCAAGGATGCCGTGGCCGAGGCCCACTCCGCGGGCATCCACGTGGTCATGATCACCGGCGACCATATCGACACCGCCGTCGCCATCGCCAAGGAGCTTGGCATCATCCAGGATCGCTCGCAGGCCATCACGGGCGCCCAGCTCGACCAGATTTCCGACGAGGACTTCCGGACTTCCGTCGAGAACTACGGTGTCTACGCCCGCGTCCAGCCTGAGCACAAGACGCGCATCGTCGACACCTGGAAGAGCAAGGACAAGATCGTCGCCATGACCGGCGACGGCGTCAACGATGCGCCCTCGATCAAGCGCGCCGACATCGGCGTCGGCATGGGCATCACCGGCACGGACGTCACCAAGGGCGTCGCCGACATGGTGCTCGCAGATGACAACTTCGCCACGATCATCAACGCGTGCGAGGAGGGCCGCCGGATCTATGACAACATCAGGAAGGCCATCGCGTTCCTGCTGTCGTCCAACCTCGCCGAGGTCATCTCGGTGTTCGTGGCGTCCCTCATCGGGTTCACGATCCTCGAGCCCACGCACCTGCTCTGGATCAACCTCATCACCGACTGCTTCCCCGCGCTCGCCATGGCCATGGAGGACGCCGAGCCCGGCATCATGAGGCGCAAGCCCCGCAACGCCACCGACGGCATCTTCGCCAACGGCATGGGCGTGGACTGCCTGGTCCAGGGCATCGTGATCGGCGTGCTGACGCTCATCTCCTACTTCGTCGGGCTTCATATCGAGAACGTGTCGCTCGCCGACGTCATCTCCGGTGTCGACGCCGGGCGCGACGGTATGACCATGGCGTTCCTCACGCTCTCCATGGTCGAGATGTTCCACTCCTTCAACATGAGGAGCCGCCGTCAGTCCGTCTTCCGGCTCCCGACCCAGAACAAATGGCTCTGGATGGCCTTCGCGGGCTCGCTCGTTCTTACCTACGTCGTCATCGAGACGCCGCTTTCCCTGGCCTTCGGATTTGCCGAGATCAACGCGTTCGAGTACTTCATCGCCATGGTCCTGGCCTTCTCGATCATCCCCATCGTCGAGATCTACAAGGCCATCATGCGCTCCGTCGAGAAGCGCGCGGCGTAGCCGCATGACGCGTCGCAGGAACAGCGGCAAGCACGTCACCGTCGCCGGCGGGACCTCTTCGGTCCTGCCGGCGCTCGACTCCCTCACGGACCTGCCCGGCTTCACCGACCTCCGTGCGAGCGAGCGACAGCGTGCTGCCTGGGAGGAGTGCGTCGGCCATGCCCGCGACGATGCGGGCGACGTCGCCGATGAGCTTCTCATGGGCTGCGTGGTTCGTCTCGACAGGGGTTTTCCAGCCGTGTGCACGGCGAGAGGAACCTTTCGCGCGGAGTTCTCGGCGCGACTGACCAAGGGCGACAACTCCCACGTCGCCGTGGGCGACTGGGTCTGCGCGCGGGTTCCCGACACGCACGAGATGGGTCTCATCGAGGAGGTGCTCCCTCGCGAGAGCGACATCGCTCGGTGGCGCGGCGGGTCGCGCGGCGAGCGTCAGACGCTCGCCGCCAACGTCGACGTGGTCCTCGTGGTACAGGCGCTTGGCGAGAAGTCCGTGTCGTGCGACCGCGTGGCGCGCTCAGCCGTGATCGCGCGCGACTGCGGCGCCGACGTCGCCGTGGTGCTCACCAAGGCTGACAGGGCGTCAGACGAGGTGCTCGAGCGCGACGTGGCCGCCGTCCGCGACGTCCTCGGCTTCGGAGCCCCCTGCGTGCTCACGTCCTCCGACGCCGAGCGGGCGGGTGGCGAGGAGCGCGACCGCGTCGCGACCATCGCCGCGGCCTGCGGCGTCGCGTTCGGTGCCCGGGCGGTACGGCTGCTCGTGCCCGCGGGGGTCGTGGCGATCGTGCTCGGCGAATCCGGTGCGGGCAAGTCGACCCTGCTCAACGCCCTTCTCGGACATGACACGCTCGAGACCGGCGAGGTTCGCCTGGCCGATGACGCGGGACGGCACACGACGGTCTCGAGGCGGATGGTGAGCGTTCCCGACGGGGGAATCATCGTGGACGAGCCCGGTCTGAGAAGCCTTCCCATCGTCGGTCACGAGCGCGGACTCGCGAAGGTCTTTCCCGAGATCGTCGAGGCCGCGCGAGGTTGTCGCTTCCGCGACTGCACCCACACGCATGAGCCTGGATGCGAGGTCAGAGCCCTCTTCGAGGGGGGCGTCATCAGCGAGGGGCGGCTTGGTGCCTACCTCTCGCTCGCCGCCGAGATGCGCTCGAGTGCCAGTACCCTTGACCCCGATGTCGTAATCTAGGGGAGAACGTCGTTATCCAGTGACCTCCGAGCGCTCAATCTGCCTCGGCTTTCGACCACTTTCGTCAGATATCCGTCATCGTGCCGTCAGAGGCTGGTCGGACCTTCTTCACTAATTTCCAGGAGTGCCGCCTTCCCACGAGAGAATGTCCCCATTCGGTCCGGACGTTTCTCGTCCGAGGAGGGGGCTGCAGCATGTCGCGCCGGTTCAGACTCGTCATATCGGGGGCGTTCGCCCTTCTCGCCATCGTGCTCTGCGCCGCCTATGCGCAGCATGTGCGCGAGGAGGCGGAGAGCGTGCGCGCAGACGCCCTTGCGCGGTACGGCGGCGAGGTGGTGAGCCTCGTTGTCGCCGATGGTGCGATTGAGGAGGGAGATGTTATCGACTCCTCCAACGTCTCCGTGCGCGAGTGGCTCGCTGACTTGGCGCCCGCTGGCGCCATCACGAGCGTCGATGACGTGATCGGCTCCCAGGTCACGATTCCCGTGGTGGCGGGTGCTCCCCTGACCTCGCTCAACTTTCGTGCCAAGTCCGAGATGGCGAGCGTCCCCTCGGGACACGTCGCCCTCAGCCTGCCCGTGACGGACAAGCTCGGTCTCGCGAGCTCCGTCACGGCGGGTACTCCTCTCTGCGCCTATCGCGTTGACGAGGGCGGTGCGGAGGTCATCTCGACGGACATCGAGGTCCTTGTCGCTCCCGTGGAGCGCACAGGCATCTCCTCGGCATCCACCATCACGATCGCCGTGCCGTCCAGCGACGTTCCCGGCATGCTCTCGGCAAGTGCCGAGGGAAGTCTGCGGCTCGTGGTGCCGGCGGATGACGTCGAGGCGGTGGTGGAGGGCGTCGTGGCTGCGCCGTCCGTCGTGAGCGCGGAAGGGGGAGAGGCGGCATGAGCATGGACAGGTGGCTGGCCTGCGCCGACGAGAGGTGGAGGGATGACGTCGAGACGGTCGCCCGCTCGATGGAGCCCGCAAGCAGCTGCGCATTCGTCAACGAAGCCGATTCCTTCCGAGAGAAGGCAAAGACCGAGGGTGCTTCGTATCTCGGGGCAATCGTAGGCAGGAGGGATGCGGGCGTCACCGACGTCAATCTTGCCGCCGCGGTCGTGGAGGACGGGGGCACTCCTCATGTCGTGCTCGTCAGGCGAGGAGCCTCCGGGTCGCTGAGGTCAAGGGCGCTTCGCGCGGGCATCGACCTCGTCGTGGATCCCGAGGGGCTGCAAGTCGTCGATTCCGGGGAGCGAAAGGACATGGACGGGGGTCCATCCACCTCCTCCCCGGAGTCGACGGCTCTCAGGGCGAATGCGACGGACTCGTCCGATGACGAAGCGAACCGGGCACCCATCATCACGTTCTGCTCGGGAAGGGGAGGGGTGGGCAAGACGACGCTCGTCTCAGCGGCAGCTGCGGTGGTGGCGGGCTGGGGCATGAGCGTGGGCGTGGTCGACCTCGACCTCTCCTGCGGCAATCTCTTCTCGGGCTTCGGGCTCGCGCGCGGCTGCGACCTTGCTCGCCTCGCCGCGACGGGGCCGGATTCCGTCGATGACATGGCCTCCATCGGCGTCAGGGCCTGCGAGGGAGTGACGCTCTGGGGACCCTGCGACCTTCCCGAGATGGCAGAGGTGGCCATGCCCCTCGTGGCACAGCTCGTCCGATGCGTCGCGGGCCTCGTCGACCTGGTCCTCGTCGACACGTCGACGACCTTCACCGACGCCGTGGCTCAGGCGGCACAGCTGAGCGATCGTCTCGCCCTCGTGTCTGATGGCGGCAGGGGCTCGTCCGCCGCCCTCGCACGCATGGGAGGTCTCTCGGTGAGGCTTGGCGTTGAGCGCACGAGGATAGTCCGCATCGAGAATCGCGTGAATCCTCGGGCGAAACTCGACCTCTCCTCCAATAGGGCGGAAGTCGGACTCGAGGCGGCACGGATATTCAGGGCGTCGGAGGGTGGTGACGAGGTATCCGATTACCTCGCGTCAGGCGAGGTGACCGAGCTCGTCGAAATCGGCTCAGACTTCACGGACTCGGTGGGAACCCTGCTCGCCCAGATTCTCTCCGAGCTGGGAAGGCTTCCCGAGTGTCAGGAGGCGGAACGTGCTCTGGCTAGGGGCGCGCAGCGGCGTCGGATCGGGCTGTTCAGGGGGAAGAGGGAGGTAGTCTAGGTGACGGTGCTCGAGCGGGTGAGGAGTAACGAGAAGGCGGCGGACGCGTCCAGTGCAGCGTCGGACCTGCGAGACCTGCGCAAGGAGCTCAGGTCGGCCCTCGTCGAGCGGCTCGGGTTGACCACCGTGGCGGGCATGCTCTCGGCGGACTCGCCGGACCGCGTGAGGGCGGAGCTTGGGGTTGCCTGCGACGCCATTCTCAACTCGGGTGGGTTCACGTCACTCGACGAGGCACAGAGACGACTCGTTCGCGAGCAGGTGCTCGACGAGGTGTGCGGGCTCGGCCCCATTCAGTCGCTGCTCGACGACCCCACCATCACGGAGATCGTCATCAACGGATGCTCGGCGCTCTTCTACGAGCGTGCCGGCGAGCTCTGTCCCGCGGAGTGCTCTTTCGACTCTGCCGAGCAGATCATGATCGTGATAGACCGCATCCTCGCGCCTCTCGGCAGGAGGCTCGACCGAAGCAACCCCATCGTGAACGCACGTCTCTCCAACGGGGACCGCGTCAATGCCGTGGCGGCCCCCGTGGCCATCGACGGACCTGCGGTCACCATCAGGAAGTTCTCCGACAGGATCACCTCTCTCGAGAGGCTCGTCGAGCTGGGGGCGCTGCCGGCATGGTTCGCTCGGCTTCTCTCGTGGGCGGTCAAGGCGCGCCAGGGAATGGCCGTCGCCGGTGGAACCGGGTCGGGAAAGACGACGCTCCTCAACGCCCTCTCGTGCGAGATAGACGAGAGGGAGCGAATCGTGACCATCGAGGACTCCGCCGAGCTTCGATTCGATTCCCATCCGGACGTGGTCCGTCTCGAGGCGCGCGAGGCCTCCATCGAGGGCTCCGGTGAGGTCTCCATTCGAGACCTCGTCAAGAACGCGCTGCGCATGAGACCCGATCGCATCGTGGTGGGGGAAGTGCGTGGCGAGGAGTGCATCGACATGCTCCAGGCCATGAACACGGGTCACGACGGATCCTTGACCACCCTGCATGCCGGAACCGCGCAGGAGGCGGTGCTGAGGCTCGTTCTCATGGCGAGGTTCGGGATGGACCTTCCGACGGACATCATCGAGGAGCAGATAGCCACAGCCATCGACCTCATCGTCATGTCGCGACGTCTCTCGGACGGGACGCGACTCATCACGTCAGTCACGGAGGTTGGCTGGGCGGACGGTGGGATTCGTCTCAGGGAATGCGTTTCCTTCGACCTGACATCGCGGACGTGGCGTGTGGAGTGCGAGCCTTCGTTCGTGCGGAGGGCGGTCTCGGAGGGGGTTCTCGACGCAGAGGAGGTGGAGGCATGGAGGGACTGCTGCTCGTCGGAGTCGGCGGCCTAGCCTGGACGGCGTCGATGGTCATGTGGCAGGGCGACGTTCCCACCACGATGCTCACCTCGCGACTGATCCATGGGATAAGAAGACACGTACGTACCTTGCTCGCGATGATCGGACGGGCAAGACTCTTCGACGCCCTCCTTTCCCAGAGGTCATGGCAGGTCGCCTCCGACGAGCTCTCGTCGCGGCTCTCGACCATATCGGGGCGTCTCGGAAGGTCGGATGCCTGCTCGCTCCTGGTCATGTCGATGGCACTCTGCGCCGCTCTGATGGGGGTTCTCTTCGGGTCTCTCGTGCCCGCGGTGGTCACCGGCATTGCGCTGCCGTCGCTCGTTCCGCTCTACGTATCCCATGAGAATCGTCGTCGCTCTGAGGAGCTTACTCGCGAGATGCCGTCGATATTCAGGACGCTCTCCGTCGCGATGGGGTCAGGTCAGACACTCGCCCAGGCAATAGAGTACGTTGGGTCGCACGAAGCGGGTCCGGCAGGCGAGGGGTTTGCGCGCGCCTCATTGCGTCTGTGCTGCGGCGCCTCGGCGGACGAGGCCCTCGAGACGCTGTCGCATGAGCTTGACGCTCCCGGCGTCGGGCTTCTCGCCACGGCACTCGTCATATCGCATCGAACCGGGAGTCCCTTGCGAGGTCTCTTCCTTCGCTCCGCCAGGCTCGTGGAGCGACAGGGCGAGTTCGAGAGGCTCTTGTCCGTCAAGACGGCTCAGGCACGTCTTTCGGTTCGCATCGTCTGCGCACTGCCCGTCGCGATGGTCGTGCTGCTCTCGCTGATATCTCCCGACTTTCAGTCGGGACTCGCCACGCCCGTGGGCATCGCGAGCGTCTTCATCGCGCTCTCCCTCGACGGAATCGCGTTGGTCATCGTCAGAAGCCTGCTCAGGGGGGTGCTGTGATGAACGTGGATTCCCTGCTCGTCATAGGCGTCGGGGCTGCCTCGTTTGCGGGGGCGGTGCTCATGCCCGGAAGAAGGGGCCAGCGCAAGGGTGCGACTGGCCTCGGCCTCGGAAGACTGGGGGAGTACGCCCATGAGATGGCCGCCAGGCTCTTCGCAGGCATCTCCGTCTCGGGCAGGTCATCCGAGAGGGTCCGGTCGGAGTGCCTTCGCGAGATGCCCACGATGATAGACATCCTTACGCTCGGCCTTTCGGCCGGGCTCTCGTTCGACGCATCGCTCGAACTCTACTGTCGCCAGAGCGACGGTCTGCTCGCCCGACGCTTCGACGAGGCGATGCTCGAATGGCGGATAGGCGTGGCGAGCAGATCAGAGGCATTGACCTCCATGGCGGACGAACTCGACGTGGCGGCGCTGAGGAGCTTCTCGTCCGTGGTCGGGGAGGCACTGACCTTCGGCACGCCGCTCGCGGAGTCGCTCGAGCGGCAGGCGCAGCTCATCCGCGACCAGCAACGTTCCGAGGTGGAGGAACAGATCGAGAAGGTGCCCGTGAAGATGCTCGTCCCCCTCGGCACGCTCATCGTTCCCGCCATGCTCATTGCGATACTCGGGCCCCTCCTGGGGTCCGCGGCGACTATCGGTTGAACGACGTGAGAGAGAGGAGTTCGGATCATGAGAAGACAGGGTGTCGTGGGGATGCTGTGCGGTCACGCGAGAGAGGTGCTGGCAGGTGAGGAGGGACAGGGAACCACGGAGTACGCGATTCTCGTCGGCGTGCTCGTGGTCATTGCGATCGTCGCGATCCTGGCGTTCAGAGACAAGGTCTCCGAGCTTTGGAGCGCCATCGCGGACGGCATCAACTCGCTGTGAGACGTCGGCGGGCATGGGTGGCTCCTGCCTGCTCAGCCCTCCTCCTCGCCGTCCTGTCCGTGTCACGTTGCGCCGCGTCAAGGTCGAGCGCGGGTGATGTCGCCGAGACGAGCGGGCTGGAATGGCTCGAGTCTCAAGGCGTGGACGCCGACGCTCTCGGCGTCCCCGATGGTCAGGGGACGGTCGTCACCGGAGCGGTCTCGGCTTCGGACGTGGAGATGACGTCGTTCGACCTCGGCGTCGCCGAGGAGGGTGTCGAGGTGCTCGAGGAGTACGAGGCTCGTGGTGGCTGCGTGCTCGCGCAGTCAGGTTACCTCGACCTTCTCGGAAGGTCATGGGGATGCGTCATTCAAGGGGAGGGATGGGTCGACATATGCGTCGTTCAAGAGGGACGAGATGGGGAGGGAAGCACGCTCTCGGTCATCCACATGGATTCCGACGATGTCGCGAGGGAGCTGGAGCCCTAGCGCTCTTCGATGATCGCGGCCAGTCGACGCTGGAGTACGCTCTCGTGCTCTTCTCGTTCCTCGCGCTGGTCGGGGCTCTCGCCGCGCTGTGGGGTGCGGCACGAGACGGAAGGCTCCTCGGCCTTGCCGTCGACGCTGCGTCGCACTCGCTGTCCGCCGGCCTCGTGGCCGCCCTTCAAGACGTCCTCGCGTTCTGATATGGAGACGTGGACGAAGGACGAGTCGGGGCAGTCGACGGTCGAGGCGGCGCTCCTTCTCCCCACGGTGATGGTCATCCTGGCGCTGCTCCTCCAGCCTGCCTGCCTGCTTTACACGCGCTCCGTGATGGGGGCGGGCGCCGCCGAGGGGGCGCGCGTGATGGCGGCGGGCGTCGGCGGTGAGGAGGTCTGCGAGGCATACGTCCTGCGGCGACTGGAGGCGGTGCCCTCTCTGTCCGTCTTCCATGCGGGAGGCGCGGAGGACTGGGATGTGCACGCGTCCCGCAGCGACGACGGGGACAGGGTGAGCGTCGAGGTGGTGGGGCATGTGAGGCCGCTCCCGCTCTTCGGTGCCGTCGTGTCGGCTCTCGGGACGAGTGAGGATGAGGGCGTGGTATTGAGGGTTCGCGTCGAGGAGGACGTACGCTCGAGCTGGGTGGGGGGAGACTATGGGAACTGGGTCGGAATCTGGGGATAGGGCGTTCGTGCCCCTCCTGGGCGTGTCGACGTTCATCGATGACGAGGGAGGATACACGTCCGTGGCGGTCGCACTCGCACTCCTCGTGAGCTTCTCGCTGGTCTTTGCAGCCGCTTCGGCCGAATGGGTCATGGCGCGCTCGTCGGAGGTCCAGCAGGTGGCAGACGCAGCTGCGATGGCGGGCGAGAATTCCGTTGCGGGTTTCTCGACCATTGCCCAGGTCGTTGATGCCTGCGTTCTGAGCATGGGTCTCGCGGGCATCGTAACGTACGGGGCCGGGCTGGTAATCTCATGCGTGCCTGGGGCAGGTCCAGCAGGTGAGGCGATCGTCAAGGCGGGAAGCGACGTGCTCGACTCGCGGCGCAGCTTCTCGACGAGTGCCGCTGCTGGCCTGCAGCGGCTCGAGAAGGTGCTACCGGCGCTTGTGGTGGCGAACTCTTCGGCGTGCGTCTCGGCGAACTCGGACGGCGGCATCGAGTACTACGGCTGTGCCGTGCCCTATCCGATCGAATCTGCCTCGGACTTCTCCTCGCTCGAGGAGGACGTGGACGACGAAGACCTCAAGAAGTCCGCCGAGGACCTCGCCGACGCGAGCGAGCGAGTGGCGGATGCGAAGGGGCGTGCCGACGACGCGCGTGAGCGTGGCTGGATGGCGGATTGTGGGGACACCCCCTACTGCCTATGGCAGCGAGCGTCCTCGCTTGCTGGTCTGGCGGAGAGTCTCAACCCGTATCACCCGACGCCCTCGACGTGGAACTTCGGCGTGCCGCTCGCCCGCTCTCGCGCCTACTACGCGAGACGTGCCGAGGCCGAAGGGCCAACCGGAACCGGAATCGAGGAGCTCACTGACTCAGCGGCTCGATTCGCCTTCTATCGCTTCGCTCTCGACGAGGTCCGCTCCGGTCATTATGCGGAGTCGGCGGATGGGTCGGTCGACCTCGAGCTGCCGAGTCTCCCGCACAATGCCGACGAGACGAGATCGACCATTCTCTACTCGCAGGCGATGTGGCCCAGCACCACCGAGGATGGCCGAGTGGTGCTCCACTCGTCACTCTCGTGTCCCGGCGCGCTGGGGCCCTCCGCAGGGTTTGCCTCGCTCTCCCAGATTGATGGCGGTTCCGTCTCCAGGTGCCCCGTCTGTGGCATGGACGTTGACGTCATGGGGCATGTGGCCTCCGCCTCCACCTCGACCGAGAATGGATACGAGCACTACTGGAGAATCGTCGTGGAGGCGTCTCGCGACTACGAGGTGGCCAGGAACGAGCAGGCTGAGGCCGAGTCGGATGCGCGCGAGAAGGCCGACGAGAGCGAGGACGTCTTCTCGGAGGCGATCGATCGGCTCGGGGTCGTGCGCCCGACGCTCTGCCCTCCAGGTGCGTGGGGGTGCGTCTCCGTGGTCTGGAGGGGTGACGGCGCATCCGTACCGACCGAGCTCACGAGCTCGTTCCTCTCATCAGCGGAGCTGCCCGCGGGATGCGCCGTTTCGGCGGCGGTGCTCGCCCCGGACGAGTCCACAGCCGACAACAACGTTCTCTCGAGTTTCTTCGATGGCCTCGTCGAGCGTGGGTCGCTCGCCGGTGGTGTCGCTGACTCCGTCATGGGCCTCTGGGGAAAGCTGCTCGTGGGATATGGCAGTGCCTACGGAAACGTCTCGACCCATGCGACCGAGTTTCTCGACGGGCTTGACGGGGTGTTCGGGGGCACAGTCGGCTCATGGCTTCGCGACAAGCTTCGGGAGGTGATTCGCGCGACGGGCTTCGAACCCGTGGACATGCGCCTGCGAAAACCCGTGCTCACGAGTACCGAGAACGTCCTCGAGAAGGCAGGCAACGATTCCCAGGAGACCGTCCGTGGTCTTATCAGCTCGTTGCCCAGGTCCGGGACGACGACAGACTACGTCACGGCAATCGGGGCATGGGGTCTCTCCGAACTTGTCGACGGGGAGTACACCGTGGCGGAGCTCACGATACCTGGGACGGACATCTCGATTCCGCTCACCATCGATCTCTCCGGACTCGGACGTGCGTCATGAGGGGGAGAGGCCCGTGGAACCCGAAGCTCGTCACGGACGAGTCTGGACAGATGGCGGTGGAGCTTGCGGTCCTCGTGCCCGTAGCGATCGTCGTCGCCCTGACCGCCCTCAATCTGATGCGCTTCGTGGGGGCGTGTGCGGTCTTCGACAGGGCGAGCCTCGATGCCGTGATCGCGCACGGTGTCGCGCCGGCTGGAGAGCAGACGGGCATCACCGCAGTCGAGGAGGTGAGGAGCAGCGTCGAGACGGCACTCGACGATGACAGCTGCGAGGTCGAGGTGTCGGCCGAGGGCCTTGCGGACGAGGGCGAGGGAACCTTCTCTCTTTCCTCGCACCTCACACGCTTCTCGTGCACGCTCGTGTTCAGACCGTGGCCGACGTCGCTCAGGATGCCTGGAATCACCTATCAGGCGCCGCTGAGTCTGAGGCATGAGAGAACGTTAGTCGTTGACCGTTATCGGCCGGGGGTGGTGCTCTGATGGTGTTCGCAAGGATGGTCTCCGAGCGCGGGGACAAGGACGTGACGTTCGTGGTGCTCTCGACGTGGGTTGACAGGCTGAGGGGGCTTCTCGGCACGCGTGCGGACGCGGACCCCGTGATGCTCACGAGGTGTGGCTCGATCCATACCTTCGGCATGAGATACTCCATCGACGTCGCGTTCGTCGACGAACATGGTGGAGTCCTCAGGTCGGCGAGGGCGCTCGTCCCGAGAAGGCTGCTCTCGTCGCCACATGCGTACTGCGTGTTCGAGCGGCCGGCATCGGAGATGCCGTGGTTCGAGGAAGGCGACTCCGCGGGAGTTGCCGCAATCATCGTGCCGGAGTCCGATTACATCTGCGAGGAAAACGGAGGTGTCCTATGAGTGGCCGAGGAGATGCTCGGGCTTCTGCAAGGGGGCGTGCAACCAAGGTGTGCCCCCGATGCGGGGAGACGCTCTATGCCGATATGGACACGTGCTACGGCTGTCTCTACGACTTCTCCCATGAGAGGCGACCGGTGCCGGGTCTGCCGCAACTGCCCGACTCATCCCTCGTGCGGGACGATGGCTGGGACGACGGCCTTCCGCCTGCGGAGTTCGAGTGGAACGAGGACGACACGCTCGACATGGCAGAATGCGCGAAGGTGCTCGGTGCCGCCCAGGACGTTCCCGCCCTGTGGATTCGGACGTCGACGCTCGACGTGTGCGTGCCCATTCCCGCCTCTGGGGTCGTCATCGGTCGTGATCCTTCGTCGGACATCGTCTTCCATTCGAGGGCGGTCTCCCGACGTCACCTCAGAATCGTGCCCTTGCCAGGTGGTGTCGTCGCCGAGAACCTCGGTGCCACCAACCCCGCGCTCTTCCATGGGAGAGACATCGAGGACTCGGTCGAGGTTGCCACGGGGGAGACCGTCTCGCTGTGCGGCTCCCTCATCACGGTCATCGGTGGTGCGTCATGAGGAGGGGCGTCGTCCGCGGCCTGGAGTGGGCGGCCTGCGTCTCTCTTTGGTATCCTTTCATGGACAGCGCAGAACCGTTCGAGGGATTGGTGCCACATGGCGGGAGCCTATCGGAATGTCGCTCGTCGTTCGTTGATGGTGGCTGCATGGGCGTTTGCGATGGTTCTCGCATCGCTCTTCCTCGCCACCCCGGCTCTCGCGAAAGACTACTCAATCGATGCCGTGAACATCGCCGCCGCCGTGAACTCGGACGGCACCCTCTCCGTCACCGAGATGCGTGACTTCAACTTCGACGGGTCGTTCCACGGCGTGTACTGGAAGATACCCAAGGGCTACAACTCGAGCAACGGCAAGGAAGTGGACATCACCATCAACTACGTCGGCGTGTACGAGAACGGCCAGCTCCAGCCTTTCGGGCTCTCGAACGCGGAGACGGACGGCACCTACGAGGTCTACGACTACGGCAGCTACGAGCAAGTCAAGCTCTACTCGGCGCACGAGGACGAGACGGCCCGGTTCGTGATTTCGTATGGTGCCTCGGGCATCGTGACCCGCTGGGATGACACCGGCGAGCTCTACTGGAAGTTCGTGTCGGACGGCTGGGACGTGGAGTCCCAGAACGTAACCTGCACCGTGTCGCTCCCCGTCCCCTCAGGAGAGTCCGTCACCCCGGAGGTGAACGTTCGCGCCTGGGGCCACGGCCCGCTCGACGCGTCGGTGGCATTCGATGGCAATGACATCGTCTACTCCGTGCCCGGTGTCGGAACCGACGAGTACGCTGAGGCGCGCATCACCTTTCCGACCTCGTGGATCTCCGACTGCGAGATCACCTCGGGCAACGAGCTCTCCTCGATCCTTTCGGAGGAGCAGCAGTTGGCGGACGAGGCGAACGCAAAGCGCGAGCAGGCGCGGATAGTGGAGGTTGTCAGCATCATCGTGGCTGTGGCGGTGGTGGTGCTCTCGATTGTCTCCATCATCCTCATTCGGAGAAACTATCGTCGTAATCACACTCCCGTGTTCAACGACAAGTACTTCCGTGACGTTCCCACCGCCGATCATCCCGCGGTTCTCGGTGCCCTTCATCGTGGTGGAAGCGCAGACGTCGAGGACTTTACTGCGACGCTCATGCGTCTCACGGACCAGGGCGTCGTAAAGCTCGAGAAGGTCAAGATCAAGAAGGACGGTCTCTTCAGGGACAAGGTCGAGGAGGACTATCGCCTCACGCTGACGGGCGTGCCTGACAACGACACGAACACTCCCGAGGGAGAGGCCGCCGCCAGAATCGACGAGGCTGCCCTCCACATGCTCTTCGACAAAATCGCACCCGCCACGAGCGAGTCGTCGGGAACCCGGGGGAACGGGTCCCACCTCTACTTCTCTCGCATCGAGGAGTACGCCAAGGGCAATCCGGAGGAGTACTCGGACGCGTACAGCAGCTGGAGCAACACCATCGAGGGGCAGTACATCAGCCGCTTCAGCGGAAGCTCGAAGGGCACGGGCCGCGGCAAGCTCGGTGCCATCTTCGCGTTCGACTGCTTCGTCTTGCCCATCCTGCTATGGTTCTTCTTCATCGTCATCGGCCTACCGTGGTACGTCATTCTCGCTACCGTCGCCGCGCTTGAGGCCTGTGGCATCATCGCGATTGTCTCGATGAAGAAGCTCAGGCCACTCACCCAGGAGGGGGTCGAGGTCGCTGCGAAGCTTGACGCGCTCGAGCGCTGGCTGAGAGAGTTCACAAGGCTCGAGGAGGCAGTCCCCCGAGACGTCGTCCTCTGGAACAGGCTCCTCGTCATGGCGGTCGTGCTCGGGGTCGCTAACGAGGTCATCGAACAGCTCAAGATGGTGGCACCCGAGATTCTCGACGACGTGAGGATGCGTCCGACCTACGGCTGGTACTACTACGGCATCCACGGTGGCCTCGGCTCACCGGCGAGTGTGTTCGCAGGGGCGGCGCAGGCGGCTCACTCCGTCTCGACTGCGGCTCTCGCCAGCTCTACTGTGAGCTCTGGCGGTGGCGGGGGCGGCGGATTCTCCGGCGGGGGCGGCGGGGGCTTTGGCGGCGGCGGGGGCGGCGGCGCCTTCTAGTGCACGACTACCACAGTTCCATGTGTTCTCGATTCCAGTGTCCCTGCTCAGCTCAGGGTCTCGCGAGGGGTATCAAGACTCTCGCAACCCTCGCCGGCGGAGACCATCAACGTTTGAATGTATGGAACAAACGACGTGTCTCCGAGCGATTCCCCAGCTCTCGGGCATACCGTCAGATAGCGTACAAATCATTCATTATCAGTCAATAAAGTGCATGTCACAGGCATGATGTCATCTGTACTCTGCTTTGGAGTGACATTGCTCTGTAATCGATTCCTCTATAAATGTTGCCCTTGGTCGCCACTTACCGAAGAATAGATTCACTGAAAGGCAAAAATACCGGAAATACCGGTTTTAGAGATTTCGTGGAGACTATCTTGTCTTTCAGTGCAGACGTGAGTGCTTTCGCGAACTCTCTTTTGCTTTCGGTCGAGGGCCGATGGTTGCTTTCTGGGTTTCGATGCCTGTGAGTCGACAGGCTTGAACACTTGAACACGTTCGTTTAGATGCGGAAGAAAGGGAGTTCACATGCGATATCTGCTCCTCATTAGCCACGGCACGTTCGCGCCGGGCCTCCACAGCGTCCTCGACATGCTCGTCGGAAAGCGTGACGACATCCTTAGCACCAGCATGGAAGACGGGATGGGCGCTGACGTCTTCGTCGAGAACCTCAAGCAGACCATCGAACCGATCGGCCCCGATGACGAGGTCTTCGTCTTTGGCGACATCATCGGTGGATCTCCCCTCACCAACACCCTGAACACGCTGACCGAGAAGGGCCTGCTCCCGAGGACGACTGCCTTCGGAGGCATGAACCTCCCGATGGTGCTCACGGCGGCGATGGAATCCGATCTGGACAGCGAGTCCCTCAAGGGAGAGATCATCTCTGAGGGCCAGGCTGCAATAAGGGAGGTGGAGCTTGACCTCGACGATGACGAGGATGAAGAGGACCTGTAGGGACTGAGGAAGCGCTCGCGCTTCGAAAAGGAAGGGGATTAGAACTGTGATTACATTCGTACGCATCGACGACCGCATGATTCACGGCCAGACCGTCACGAGATGGTCCCTTGAGTACCCGTGCGACGGCATCATCGCCGTCAACGACGCGGCCGCCAACAACTCGGTGCTCAAGGCTGCCTACAAGGGAGCCGCACCGGACAAGAAGACCTTCGTCTGGACCCTCGACCATTTCCTCGAGAACGCAGACAAGGTCTCTGCGAGTGACACCCGCTACTTCCTGATCACGAAGAACCCCCTCGACATGAAGAAGATTCTCGTCGACGACGGGTTCAAGCCCAATGACGTGAAGCGCGTCATCGTCGGCCCCTGCAACGACCGTCCCGGCACCGTGAAGCTCGGCAACAACCAGTCGATCACCGCCGAGGAGGCCCAGGCCTTCGAGGACATGACCAAGGCTGGTTACACGGTCGAGTTCGCCCTCATCAAGGAAGCCGCAATCGGCGAGTGGCCGAAGTTCCGCGACAGGTTCGACGTCAAGTAAGTACATCCCAACAATAATTGAGGTGATATCGAGCTATGGCAATTAATGCGTTCCAAGCCGTACTGCTTGGTCTCTTCGCGTGCCTCGCATCCCTTCCCGGCATGGGCGGCACCACGATCGGTAACTACACGCTCGGTCGTCCCCTGGTCGGTGGCCTTGTCGTAGGCATCATCCTCGGCGACGTCGCGACCGGCATCGTCGTCGGCGCGGCCATCCAGGTCGTCTACATCGCGCTGGTCACGCCTGGCGGAACCGTCTCCGCCGACGTCCGTGCCGTCACCTACATCGGCATCCCCCTGGCCATCCTCGCCATCAGGGCGCAGGGCCTCGACCCCTCCTCCGCTGAGGCGCAGAGCCTCGCCGCCGCCCTCGGCGCAGCAGTCGGCACCCTCGGCACGGTCCTCTTCTATGGCACCGCGACCATCAACCTGGTCTGGCAGGGCATTGGCTGGAAGGCCATGGAGACCAACGACTGGAATAAGATTAAGAAGACCATTCCGCTGGTCGACTTCGTCTATCCCTGGATCGGTCACATCCTCTTCTCCTTCATCCCCACGTTCATCATCTGCATGGCCGGCTCGAGCATGGTCCAGATCATGAAGGACTACCTCCCGATGGATGGCATCGCCATGAAGACGCTGTTCACCGTCGGCTCGCTGCTTCCTGCAGTCGGTATCGCAATCCTGTGCAAGCAGGTCGTCACGAAGCCGCTTGACTGGCTCACCTTCGCCTTCGGCTTCACGCTTGCTGCCGTCCTGCACTGCAACCTGATCGCTTCCGCAATCATTGCCTGCTTCTTCGCGCTCATCAACTATGAGATCCAGCAGGCCAAGACCGCCCGTCCCGCAATTGCCGCCGGCGCTGGCGACGATGAGGAAGAGGAGGACATCTAACCATGGCCGAACTCAAGAAGACATCCGATGCCGCGCGCAAGAAGTCGTTCATCAACTGGACGTACGGCAACCTCACCTGCTTCTCTCAGGAGCACATGCAGACGTTCGGCTACCTTGCCGCAATGCTGCCCATCGTTGACGAGCTCTATGAGGACGAGGACGAGAAGGTAGAGAAGCTCCGCACCTACACGACCTTCTTCAACACCGAGCCCCAGATCGGCACCATGGTCGTCGGCCTCACGGTCGGCCTCGAGGAGGCCCGCGCCAACGGCGAGCCCATCGACGACGAGACCATCAACGGCATCCGCGCCGGCCTCATGGGACCTCTCGCCGGCCTCGGCGACTCCATCATCGTCGGCACGTTCATCCCGATCCTCCTCGGCATCGCCCTCGGTCTCTCCACGGGCGGCTCGGTCATCGGCCCGCTGTTCTACATCATCGCGTGGAACGTCCTCATGTACTTCGGTATGAAGTACGCCTATAACCAGGGCTACAAGCTCGGCGGCTCGGCGGTCGAGGCACTCGTCGGACCCCAGTCCAACGCGCTGCGCAGCTCCATCGTCATGGTCGGCACCATGGTCATCGGCGCCGTCGCCGCGACCTGGATCTCCATCAGCACGTCGCTCGTGCTCCCTGGCGTCGGTTCCCTCCAGAACGTCCTGTGGTCCAGCAGCTCGACTGTCACCTCCGACGCGCTCGCTTCGAGTGGCTCCGTGTCGCTGAACGTGTTCGGCTCCGGCATCTATCCCAAGCTCCTCAACTTCGTCTTCGTATACCTCTGCTGGTGGCTCATGACGAAGAAGAAGATCTCCCCGACCATGGTCATGCTGATCCTCGTCGGCGTCGCCTTCGTCGGCGTCCTCATCGGCTTCTTCAACCCCGGCCTGTCCTACTAGACGGGGAAGAGGGATTTCCAGACCATGGCAAAGACCACCGAGAAGAGCGGCGACCAGCCTTCCAGCAGGCGCGAGGCGCTTGTGAGGGAAGCTGACATGCAGACGCGGGCCATCATGCGGCTCGAGGTCTGGAAGCGGCTCTCCTACTCGATGATCGCCGTCGGGGTCCTGCTCGGATACTGGAACCTCGAGGCGGGCGGTCCCGACTGGGCGTTTCCCCTCGCCATCGTCCTCCTCGTGGTCTTCGGCCTGATGTCCATCGTGCTCTACCTTGGCGTCGCACGTGCCAAGGAGAACGTCAAGCACATCCTTGATGCCGCTGATGTCGACCTTGACGCTCGGCACGGGGATGCGCGCGACGACGACAGCGGACCGTCGGCGGCGAGTCCAAAAACGGCGGATGCCAAGTCTGGGTCCTCTCGGTAGTGGTACGTGTCATCGATGTGGGGAGGGACCTCAAGTCTCTCCCCACATCACTCGTTGCCGTTTTCGGGGCGGGTGCCCGAGGTTCTCTGAAGGGAGCGAATCATGGCGGACGTCGCAGTACGGAGGGTGAGCATCGTCTTCACCGACGTCGACGGTACGCTCGTGGATGGCGAACACCATGCGATCCCCGAGAGCGCTTCCACCATCCAACGTGTCACCAGTGCGGGTATCCCCTTCTGCATGGTCTCCGCGAGAAGCCCCGAAGGGCTCTATCCCATCCAGAAGACCCTTAGCTTCACCGGGCCTCTCGTCTGCTTCAGCGGGGCCTACGTGCTCGACGAGGATGACCATGAGCTCCTGAGCGAGACCATCCCCCTCGACGAGGCGGTGGCGATCAAGGACTACCTCTCGCACGACCTTCCCGCCATCACCGTCGGTACCTATGGCTTCCACACCTGGCTCGTCGACGACGACCAGGATCCCCGCATCAAGCGGGAGGAGTACTTCGTCTGCGCAAAGAGCCAGACAGGACATGACCTCAGGAGTGCCTTCGACGAGCGGGGCATTCACAAGTTCCTCCTCATGGGCGAGCCGCCCGCGATAGCCGCCGCCGAGAAGACCGTGCACGAGCGCTTCCCCCACCTCAACGTCGTCCGGTCGAACGACACCCTCTGCGAGGTCATGAACGGGGCTGCCAGCAAGTCTCGCGGTGTCCGCATCATCTGTGAGCACTACGGCATCGACCGCTCGGGCGCCGTCGCGTTCGGAGACGGATTCAACGACCTCGACATGCTCGAGGCGGTTGAGGAGAGCTACGCCATGCTCAATGGCGAGGAGGACGTCAAGCGAGCCGCGCGCCATGTCACCACGAGGACGAACGTCGACAACGGCGTCGCCCACACGCTCGAGGAGCTTCTCGGACTCTGATCGCGAGCTTCCTTCGCGGCGCATCATCTACGATGTGACCTGAACGCGCTTCGTCCCTCGTGGGGGCGAAGCTGGGTGTTCCAGCTCGAGGAGGACGGCTTGGTCTATACGACAACGTACGATTCCCAGCTCGTCGGCTCCATGACGCTCGCGAGCGATGGGCTGGCCGTCACCGGTCTGTGGCTCGAGGGCCAGAAGTACTTCCGCGCCACAATCGGCGGACCGTGCAAGCCTGACGATGGTCTCGCCATCTTTCGGCAGGCTCGGGCATGGCTTGACAGGTACTTCGCGGGGGAGCGTCCCCAGGCGTCGGAGCTCCCGCTCGCCCCGTCCGGAACGGAGTACCGTCAGCGGGTGTGGCGGGTTCTTCTCGGGATACCCTATGGCCAGACGAGGACGTACGGCGAGGTCGCGCGGCTGCTCGAGTCCGCGACCGGGACGGGGACGTCGGCGAGGGCCGTCGGCACCGCGGTGGGGAGAAACCCCATCTCCATCATCATCCCGTGCCACCGCGTCGTCGGAGCGGATGGTAGCCTCACCGGGTATGCTGGAGGCGTCGACAAGAAGGCCCTGCTGCTCGCCCACGAGGAGGCCTTGGGCTAGGGACCACCGAGACGGCCAGCGTGGCGCCCCAGCGAAACCTCCATTTCTCTCGTCTCTCTCGAACAGGCGAGATTGAATCGAAGATGCCTGCGCTATCCTCTTCGGATGGTCGTCCGTCTCGCACCCCGCCCGAAAGGAATGCCATGTCCGCGCCTTGGCTTGATGATGCCGTGTTCTACCAGATCTACTCCCAGTCGTTCCGTGACACCGACGGTGATGGCATCGGTGACTTCCAGGGCATCGTCGAGAAGCTCGACTACGTGTATGACCTCGGCTTCAACGCCATCTGGATCAATCCGTGCTTCGAGTCTCCCTTTCGAGACGCGGGCTACGACGTCTCCGACTACCTTCGCTGCGCCTCGCGCTACGGGACCAACGACGACCTCAAGCGCCTCATGGCCGAGGTCCACGCCCGCGGGATGCACGTCCTTCTCGACCTCGTTCCCGGACACACGTCAATCGATCACCCCTGGTTCAAAGCCTCGATGCGAGCCGATGCCAACGAGTTCACCGACCGCTACATCTGGACGGACAGCGTCTGGAAGCCGCCTGCGGGCATGGCCAGCCTCACGGGCATCTCGCAGAGGGACGGTTCGTGCGCGGTGAACTTCTTCTCGCACCAGCCAGCCCTCAACTACGGGTTCTACCAGGTCAGCGAGTCGTGGCAGCAGCCGACGGACGCACCGGGACCGCAGTCGACCATCGCCGCGATCGAGGACGTCATGCGCTTCTGGCTCACGGCTGGCTGCGATGGCTTCCGCGTCGACATGGCGGGCTCGCTCGTGAAGGCGGATTCCGACTCGCTCGGAACGATTGCCGTCTGGCAGCAGGTACGCGCCTTTCTTAACGAGGAGTTCCCTCAGGCGGCGATGGTCTCCGAGTGGGGCGAGCCCGCTAAGTCCCTCGAGGCGGGCTTCGACATGGACTTCGTGCTGCAGTTCGGCCCGTCTCACTATCTCGATCTCTTCAGGGTCGATGAGCCGTTCTTCTCGTCGCGCGGCAGGGGAGACGCGTCCGCCTTTGTAAAGACGTACCTCGAGTCGCGGCGGTCCGTGGACGGTCGCGGCCTCATCTGCGTCCCGTCGGGCAACCATGACATGGACCGTCTCGCGAGGCGTCTCCAGGGGGACGAGCTCAAGATCGCCTTCGCGTTCCTGCTCACCATGCCCGGCGCGCCCTTCGTCTACTACGGCGACGAGATCGGCATGCGCTACGTCGGCGGCATCTTCTCGGTCGAGGGCGGCTACGACCGCTGCTGCTCCCGCACCCCGATGCAGTGGAATGGCGAGAAGAACGCAGGATTCTCGACGGCGGACGCGGGTGACCTCTACCTCCCCATTGACCCCGAAGGTGACCGTCCCACCGTCGAGGGCCAGCTCGTCGACAGCGACTCGCTCCTGAACACGGTCCGGGCGCTTACCGAGGTTCGCCATGCCCATCCCGCGCTTCAGGCGCGAGGTGACATCGAGTTCCTTTCGGAAGGATATCCGCTCGTCTACGTCAGAGCTGAGGTTGGCGCCAATCGTGCAGAGCGTCTCCTCGTGGCGATCAACCCCGCCGACGCGGAGCGTTCGTTTCCCTGCGACCTCGTGCCAGGTGCGTGCGTCTATGCGTTGAACGGGACCATGAGACGAGACGGTTCGTCAATCGTCGTGCCGGCACAGTCCGCGAGTGTCTGCCTGCTCTAGCGAGAAGGACGGAGACGGGGGGCGGTTCGATGTACTTTCCCTACGGAGGGACCGAGACGGACTACCTGCGCGAGCGCGACCCGCGCCTGGGATCCGTCATCGACCGGCTCGGACATATCGACCGAGAGCTCGACCCCGACCTCTTCACGGCGGTGGTGAGCTCGATCGTCGCCCAACAGATCTCCAACGCGGCGCTCGCGACGGTGTGGGGGAGGGTGAACGACCTTCTCGGCGGCGAGGTCAATCCCGAGCGCGTGCTCGCTGCGGGGACAGACGCCATCCAGGCGTGCGGCATGACGTTTCGCAAGGCAGGCTACATCACCGACTTCGCATCACGCGTGGCAGACGGCTCGTTTGACCTCGAGGCGGTCTCTCACATGACCGATGCGGAGGCCGTCGCCGCGCTCTCGTCGCTGCGGGGCGTCGGCACCTGGACCGCAGAGATGATTCTGCTCTTCTCGCTTGCCCGTCCGGACATCCTCGCCTTCGACGACCTGGGCATCCAGAGGGGCATGTGCCTGGTCTATCACCACCGGAAGATCACACGTGACATCTTCGCGCGACATCGCCGGCGGCTTTCGCCCTATGGCAGCATCGCGAGCCTCTACTTCTGGGAGGTCGCCGCGAACGGCATGCCTGGCGAGTGACGGCGTGCCGCAACGGGGTCGGCGGGACCTCTGGTGCGATAGCAGCTTGAAAACCGCCGTGTCAGAGGTTCGATCTCCTTCATTCATAAGAGGAGAAGAACACCTTGGTCTGAAGCTCATGTCAGCCCTCGCCGCCCCGCTACCTCCTCAGGTCGTCCGTGTCCCACCCGTCGAAGAATCGGAGCACGAGACCCTTGGCCCGCCAGTCGATCCTGTGGCCGTGCTCGTCGTAGGTGGCCATGCACAGGCCCCCGTGCCAGCCGCACCTCGGACACTCACCCACCACTCCCGCGCTGCATGCGCCCCCCGTGTAAGGGGCGGGGACGAGCGAGATGCCGGACTCGCCGCACTCGGGACAGCTCGGCCACTCCTTTGGGTGGGCGCAGAGCCAGTCGTACCACGTGCCGTACATGCTGCGATCCCCGTCCCCTCCGTCAAGAAGCCTCAGCATCCCGCTCGCCTCCCTTGGGGTCGCGCCCGTCGGTGAGGAGGATGCATCCGCCGAGCAGCCGTGTCTCCCTGGGAACGAAGGCGAAGTCATATTCGAGGGCATCCAGGGAGCGGATGATGACGTCATGCTTGATGGTAACGTTGTGCATCGTCGCCCCGACGGCCTGAAACGTGACCCCTGTCTTGGCCGCGAGGGACTTCATGGCCTTCCTCAAAGCCTTCCCGGTGCTCATGGACCTCCCCATCCGCGCCTGTCCTCCTATGGGGTGAGCAGTATCGCATACGGGCAGGACACAAATGTGCCCGGCTCGGCGTCAGGCAGTGCATCTCAAAGATACTGGTGAGCAGAACGTTTGGTCTCGACGCTGCCTATATGCCCTTCGGATGCGTGCGCTGCGATTCTTGTCCACCCCACATGAGATACTGGCCGCCCATAGGAAGTCCGGGGGGGATGGAGGCTCGTATGAACGCGGGAGAGGGCACGGGCGGGCTGAGGCTCCTTGGCGGCGGGGATGAGGACCGCGGCATGTACGGCACGTGGTACGACTGGCTGTGCGCCCACCCCGAGGAGTGGCCGAGCTGCCCCGAGTGCGGGGAGCCTGACGTCTCGCTCGTGCCCATGCCCCACATCACGCCCCTGTCCAACGCGGGAGTGGTGGGGGAGTGCCCGCGCTGCGGCTGGCACGGGGGCTTGTGCATGGCCACCTACGACGAGCGAGGGCACAGGATCGACTGGAGGGCCAAGGGCCTCGTGCTCAATGGATTCGACGGGTGCGATACGGACAAGCTACGGCGATAGCGATTCATGAAGTGCGGGGATTTGCCCTTGGTGCTCAGTCTATCGCTGTGTATGCCTGCGAGGCGAGAGCCGTGCGAGCCATGATTGCACCAGTAAAGAATGAGTTGTAGAGGAGTTCCGCAAGGTTCTTAGCAATGCTAATACTCCCACCATCATAGATACTTAGCAATGCTAATATATCGTTATCGGGAGGAGGAGTAGATGACCAAGCGCGCCGACCTCGTACGCGAACTTGAACAGGCGGGATTTAGGAGGTCGAAGGCTGGGCAGACCCAGAGCCACGACAAGTTCAGAAAAGACGGTTACAAACCGATAGCGGTGCCAAGGCACAGGGAGATAAACGAAATCACGGCGGAGGCGATAAGGAGGCAGGCAGGGCTGAGGTAGCCCCGACTGTCCTCCGCCGACTTGGAGGAGAGATGGTGTACTGCGGAGAGTTCGAGTTCGTGGAAAGTGACGGCCAGGTTGCCGCTCTCCCGTGCTGGACGGAGGGGGCAACGGAGGGCGCGACGCTCGACGACGCCGTTACCATGGCGGCAGACTGGCTGCGGATGGCGGCGCTCGACGCACTCGCGGTCGGGGAGCGGCTGGACTGTGGGGGGTTCGGACACGCGCCCAGGATGGGGGGTAGGATAATTGCCGTGGCCATCGAGGCCGATAAGAGGGATATCCCATCTATGAGTGCAGCCGATGCGGCTCGTGCCCTCGGGGTGAGCACTGCTCGTGTTGCCCAGCTTTGCCGGAGCGGAAAGCTCGACTCATGGCGCGAGGGGTCGTGTCGCATGGTGTCATGTGAGAGCGTAGAGGACAGGCTCTCTGAAACGGTGTCCGCATAGAGCGAGGGTGTCTTGAACCCTGTTGGCGGCTTTGCAATCGGGTAGGCCTTGGGAGCGCATCCGTGTTAGCGAATTGTTAGCGAGACGTGCTAGCGAACGCCCGAAACAAGAAAGCAGGCCAGACGCTTTTACCCGTCTGACCTGCTCTTCTCTTATGGTGGCGGGGAAGGGAGTCGAACCCCTGACACGGGGATTTTCAGTCCCCTGCTCTACCAACTGAGCTACCCAGCCAAAGGCCTGCTTTCGCAAGCTCGATTACTATACCAGACTCTTTCCAAAGGTCAAAGGGTTTTTCCCCTTGCGGGGAACGTCTCGCAAAAATCAACAGCTAGGTTCGACGCTCGTCCGCAGGAAGGCAGCGAGCGGCTATGCGCCGCGCTCGTGACGACCGGCCCCCTCGCGGTACCAGGCGAACACGTACTGCTGCTGGATGCCGCCATACTGCTCGTCCCAGCTCATTCCCGTCTCGCGCTCGGCTCGCTTGATCCAAGTGTCGCGCGGGACCGCGTTGAGGTATCCAAGCCCGAAGAGACAGATGCAGCTCGCTACCTTCGGCCCGATGCCCGGGGTCTCCTCGAGCTCCGCCATCGTCTCGTCGAGCGACATGCCCGGGCGGTCGAGACAGGTGGGGTGCCATCCCAGCGCGCGTTCGGCGAGCGCCTCGAGGTAGGGCCGGCGATATCCGAGCCTGAGCCCCTCCGCAAAACCCTCTCGCCCAAAGAGCTCGAGCAGTCCCTCGGGGGAGGGGATGCAGCCGTCGCCAGCGTCCATGAGCGTCCAGACCGTTCGCTGAATGCGCGGGATGTTGGAGTTCTGGGAGACCACGAACGAGACCGCCGCGTCCCACCAGTCCTGGGCGAGGACGCGCAGGCCGGAGTTCGTCTCCCGCGCCCCGTCAGGCAGCTCGAGCTTATCGAGAATTCCGTCGTAGTCCTCGTCGAGCGCGAGGTAGCGCCTCCAGTAGGAGAGCTCGCTCTCGTCTGGATCACCGCCGGAGACCCGACTCACCTCGAGTGTGCTGCTCTCTTGCGAGAGCACGCACCTTCTCGCCCCGCTCGCGACGAGCCAGCGTCCTTCGTCGAGCTGACGCCACGTGAACACCTGGCCCGACCGCGCCACCGCGTCGAGCGAGAACCCCCCTGCCTCCAGCTGAGCCATGCCATGTCCTTAGTAGAACTTGACGGAGAACTCGGTCTCGTAGGGGTCGAGGGCGATGTCTTCCTTCTCGTCGATGTGATAGACGATGTGGTAGCGGCGGAAGCTTCCGACGAGTCCCGTGAAGAAGCGGCCGATGGCGTCGTCGGAGCCCTGGAGCTCGAGCGTGACCGAACCGTCGTCCTCGTTCTTGACCCAGCCCGTGAGCTTGAGGTCCATTGCGATGGTGCGGCAGGTCCAGCGAAAGCCGACGCCCTGCACCTCGCCAACGAAGCGCACGTGGACGCGTCTCGTTCCCTCGGGGAGGACGGGGACCTCCTTCTTACGTCCGAACATGACAACCTCCTCGCGACTGATGATTTCTCGTGGTAGCACGGTGGGGGTTTGGCCATCTTCCGTGTCTACGCTTACAATAGCAGCAACCATTCGTTTTGTCTGAGAGGCGGCACATGGCTCCCAAATGCAATATCATGAGCGATTCCTGCTGCGATTTTACGCAGAAGCAGGCGGATGCGCTTGGCGTCAAGATCATTCCCTTCCACTACGTCGAGGCGGGCAAGCCAGACGGTGGTCTCCACGGCGATGACGACCTCTTCCAGTCCATCAGCGTCCATGACTTCTACAATGCGATTCGCCGCGGTGCCACGCCCATGACTTCGCAGCCTTCCCAGCTCGAGTACGACCAGGCGTTCCGCGAGGCCTACGACTCCGGTGTCCCCACCGTGCTCTTCTGCATATCGAGTGGCATCTCGGGTGGCTACAACGGCGCGGTCACCGCCCTCGACCGTTTCAAGGAGGAGCACCCCGACGAGGAGATCCGCATCTACGTCGTGGACAGCCTTCTCGCATCCACCGCGCAGACCCTCCTCGTGGAGGAGGCCTGCCACCAGCGTGATGCCGGCCTCAACGCGGAGGCGCTCGTGCTCTGGGCAAACGAGGCGCGCTACCATGTGCGCACGGTCTTCCTCGTCGACAACCTCGACGCGCTTCACCGCGGCGGCCGTCTTCCCAAGGCGGTCTCCGTCGTGGGTGACGCCCTCGACGTAAAGGCCATCCTCCACTTCAACCTCGACGGCACGCTCGGTATCCGCATGGTGGCACGCGGTCGCAAGAAGGGCATGCACAGGTTCATGGAGTACTTCGAGAAGAACCGCGTCCTCGAGCCGTATGGCCACGTCGTCGCCGTCGGTGATGCCGACTGCCCCGATGACGGGTACCAGATCTCGTCCACGCTTCGCGAGTTTGACCCGGAGCTTCGCGTGCTGCGGCCGGCCATCGGTCCGACCATCGGCGCTCACGTCGGACCCGGCATGTGCTCCTGCTGCTTCTGGGGAGAGGATCGTCGCAAGGACAAGCTCATCACCCATGTGAAGGGTATTCGCACCAAGTAGCCCCACCTTCGGCATTCCTCACTAGGGAGGAAAGATGGACTGCACGAGAAGAGACTTTCTCGCACTGGCGTCCGCAGGCACCGTTATCGGACTTTCCGCATGCGCCAACAGCGCCGTGAAGGACGATTCGACCTCGTCGTCATCATCCGCGTCGGACTCCTCGAGCTCGACTGCGTCGACCGTCGACCTCAAGGAGTTCGAGAAGCTTGCGATCAACACCTCGTCATGGAAGTACGACGAGGACAACGACGTCTACTACCAGCTTGGGCTGACCTACTGCCTCAAGCCCGCGACCGAGACCTACGAGTCCCTCGCGATCTTCGTGCCCGGTAACTTCTTCACGGCCGAGAAGAAGGGCGACAGCTACTCCTGTACGGTCAACGAGAAGGCCGTGGTCGGGAGCTTCACTCCCTCCACCGCGCCTGTCCTCATGCCGATCAACACGGGTTCGGTCGCGGCCCAGCTGAGTCCTACGAAGTATGGCTATGACGGTCTCAAACCCTACATGGAGGCCGGTTGCATCTACGTCTACCCAGGTTTCCGTGGGAGGAGCGCGGGTTACGACACCTCCTCGGGTTCGAACGACCTCTACCCTGGCGGCTCTCCTTGGCCCGTCGTCGACTTCAAGGCGGCCATTCGCTTCGTGAGATATAACGCGACCGCCCTGCCGTGCGACGCCTCACGCGTCTTTGCCTACGGCTTCGCAGGTGGTGGCGGCATGAGCGAGGTTCTCGGCGCGTCGGGCGGCTCTCCGCTCTACGAGCCCTACCTCGATAGCATCGGTGCGATCACGCACGACGTCGAGGGCAATGACATCTCCGACGTCATCTTTGGGAGCGCCTCATGGTGTCCCCTGACCTCGCTTGACACCATCGATGCCTCCTACGAGTGGGTCGCCGGCCAGTATGCCTCCACGGGAACCCGCGCGGACGGCACTTGGACCAAGCAGCTCTCCAACGGTCTCGCGAACGCCTATGGCGAGTACGTCAATGCCATGGACCTGCGTGACAGCTCCGACGCGCAGCTCGCGCTCGATGAGTCCGAGGGCGGCTACTACACGCTCGGCAGCTATTCCTCGCAGCTCATCTCGATTCTCAACGGGGCAGCGGTCAGCTTCCTCGAGGGCACGACCTTCCCCTATACCTATACGCCCCAGCGCCTCGAGGACCCATCATTCCCGGGCGACCCCAACCTCGCCTCCACGCGCGCCGACGAGGCCGCGATAGCTGCGGCCACCGCGCAGACCCAGGCGGATGCCGCTGCCGACTCGTCCACCTCCGCCGACTCCGCGTCTGCTGAGGCGACCACGCCGTCGACCACCACCGCCACGGGTGCGACGATCGTGGCGTCCACGATCTTTGGCACGGTCCAGGATTACTTCTCCACGCTCAACGCCGACGACTGGTGGATCGACTACAACCTCAGCCGCGACACGGTGAGCATCTCGAGCCTGCGCGAGTTCTCGACGCATGTGCGTCCCGCGACCCTGAGCGTCTCGGCATTCGACGCCACCGACCGAAGCTCCAAGGTCAACCAGCTCTTCGGCATCGGCGAGGAGAGCACGCTCCACTTCGACCAGATGGACGCCGACCTCGTGAAGGCCAACGCGAACACCTACGCGACGTGCTCTGACTGGGACGAGGCATATGCGACCGCCTGGGATGACGACCTCGAGAAGACCGACTCCCTCGACGTGTCGATCGCCGATCGGCTGAACATGTTCAACCCGCTCTACTACACGAGCGGCCACTACGAGGGGTACGGCTCGGCGAAGGTTGCAGCCCACTGGCGCATCAACGAGGGCGTCTTCGATTCGGAGAACTCCCTGTGCTCGTCCGTCAACCTCTCTCTCGCGCTCGGGCACTGCGAGGGCGTCACCGACGTGGCGTTCACGCCCGTTTGGGGGCAGGGTCACGTGCTCGCAGAGAGGACGGGCACGGCGACGACCAACCTCATCTCCTGGGTCACGGCCTGCTGCAGCGCGTAGGGTCTTTCTCATCCGAGACACATGACGCCCCGGGTCAAATTGACGGCCCGGGGCGTCTTCCCATCTGAGGCGTGCCTATGCGACAGGTGTCGACTCACCCTTCTTGAGCTGGGAGAAGCCCACGAAGGAGAGGATCATCTCCACGATCACGAACATGAAGTACGGGATGAACAGGACGAGCGCGACAGCATAGAGGATGGCTCCCACGAGCGCGAACGCCGCCTTCCTCATGAAGAGTCCGAGCGCGTTGAAGACGATGCCAACCGCGAGACATATCAGGTGTGGCATGACCAGGGCGGACGCAATCGCCGCACCGGCCGCTGCCGTTCCCGTCGTGGTGCCTCCGACGGCACCGCTCCAGTAGACGACGCTGTAGATCAGGTATGCGACGCCGATGACCAGGGAAATCAAGAGTGGGATGTTGAGCTTACGCTTCATGCTGCTTCTCCTTCGGGTCTTGGACTTCTCGACGATGCCTTGGATGGCGCTCGACCATGAGGGCATTCGAGACGAGTTAGATGCTAGGCACAGCCTTGGGTCAACTCATTAGCCGTCAGCTAAATCATGGCGAGAAGCGCCTCCCGGCAGCACGGTCTGCTCGCGGAGACCCCAGAGATAGTCGTCGCACGTCGAGATGTCATAGCTCCTGTGCAGGCAATATGCTATGACCACGTCCCGTCGGCAGGTGGGGGAGAGCGGATTCACGCCCCCGCGCTCGAGAAGCTCGCAGGCCTCGTGGACGTCGAGCCGCATCCCGAAGGCGAGCTGGACGAGCTTGTCCCTCGAGGCATGGCGCGACCCCGAGATGATCTGATAGGCGAAGGTCTGATTGAGGCGCGAGTCTCGCACGGCATGATTCTTCGCGACCTCGTGTAGATCGAGCTTCTCGCTGATCCAGGCCGGGAGGGGCGTGGCGTCCTCGCTCACCTGCTCGACGACATCACGCAGCCGTGCGCCGTCCTCTGTCACGAAATCCCACGCGTCCTGCATCTGACCTCCTCTGGACAGAAGTAGATGGTGGGGCTTCGCCAGAGGGGATTCATTAGCTCCGAGCATACCTGCCGACACGAAGAAAGGCGCTCCGGCTGCTTTCGCGACTCGGGGCGCCTCAAGGGAAGGGGGTTAGCGTGGGCGCTATGAGAAGAGGCCGAAGAACCAATCGAGAAACGCCTGGAAGGGGTTCTCGCTCGAGGTCGTCTCGGTCGTCGAGGTCGCTGCGGCGGAGGAGGACTCCGACGTGGTGGTGTCGGTGGTCGAGGTGCTGGCTGTCGTGTCGGAGGCCTGCCCCATCTCGAAGGATGTGTCGGTGCCAAACGCCTCGTCAAAGGCCGAGCGGTCGATGAGGTCGGTCGAGAGCGAGCCAGCGCCAGATGCGTCATAGCTGGTGGAATAGGAACCCGTCACGGTCACGGTGTAAGACGAGGTCCCCTCTACCACCGTCGAGCCGTCAGCGACGATCGCGACGGTGTTGCCGCTGGCGTCCACCACCTTGCCTCCGTCAGCCACCGTGAGGTCGGTGACCGTCGAGTCGCCGTCGACAACCCAGCTCGAGGTGCCATCGACGCTCACGCTGAGAGGCGCCTCGGAGGTCGAACCGTTGGCGTTCTCCTCGATCGATGCGGCGCCGGTCCAGGTCGTCCCCGCGGTGAGATAAAGGTCGACGCTCGAGATGGTGTCTGCCACGACGTCACCCGACATGTCCTCGCCGATGCCCGTGAAGGACACCGTCGCACCGTTCGACCCCGCGGTGCCCCAGCTGTTGGAGTCGTTGCCGGCAGCATAGATGAGGTTGGCGTCCGTCGAGTCGTAGTCGAGCGTGGTGTCAGAGAGGACGACGTTTGCCGAGGTGTTCGTGAAGTAGAACATCGCGCCCGAGGTGATGGCGCTCTTGAGCGTGGATCCCGACGCCTGGAACGTCGCTGCCTCGCCCGTGGTGCTCTCGGCGTCGCCCGAGGTGGACTGGTAGATGATGACGCCGTTTTCGATCGGGTCGGAGCCCGAGATCGCGTCGTTGGTACTCTCGAGCGTGGAGTCGTTGATGAGGATGGTGTTGAGGCCCTCCATGCCTGCGATCTGGGAGCCCGATGCGGTTCCGGTGACACCCGAGACCTCGATGTCTCCGGTCGAGTAGAGGAGGGGAGAGCCGGACCCCGCCGTGCTGAGCGTCGAGTCGGTCACCGAGATGTTGCCGCCGCCTCGGTCGGTCGCGATGCCGGCACAGTGGTTGCCCTGCGTGGAGATGGTCATTCCGTTGGCGACGATCGTCCCGTCATAGGTGGCATCGAGGCCACGGGAGTTGTCGGCGGTCGTGGTGATCGTGTCATCGTTGGCATAGACGGTGCCCGAGTCGGTGGCGAAGATGCCGTTGGAACCCTCGGATGTGGCGGAGAGGCTCGTGCCGGACACGGTTGCCTGAGATTCCTCTCCCACGGAGAGGAGGATGGAGTTGAGTCCGTAGAAGTTGCAGTTGTCGCCGTTGGAGTCATCGCCCGACTTGGTGAGCGTGCCGCCCGTCATCGTGAGCGTGCCTCCGTTCTCGACGAGAACCGCGTTCTCATCGGCGGTGCTCGCATCATAGGACTCGCTGCTCGAGGTCGCCGACGTACCGTCGGTCGTGAGGGCGCCGGAGTAGGTTCCCGTGTAGTCGAAGGTCTGCGTGTCGGCTCCTCCGCCGCCCATGCCGCCCGACGGCGGCTCTCCTGGGGTTCCGCCGTCGCCTGGCGCTGCCTGCGTCGTCGACGTCGGTGCGGTGTTCGAGGTCGTCGTGCTCGTCTCGGCGAGGGCCGAGAGAGGGCAGAGCGCCATCGTGAGCGCACCCGTGACCACCGCCACGCCCGCCTTGCGGAGGATGTCGCCCATGCGATCCTCTGTCATCCTACCTGGCTCGTGCTTCTTCATGGGACGCTCCTTCTCCCGCTGCGCATTGACCTTACAAGCAGTGTCGGGCAGGAAGCTGAAAACTGGCTTACACGCATCTGCCCATCGCAGGCTTGACATGATGCTGAAGTGATTCCAAACAATCGAGAAGTTGCCTTGATGACGAAGCCTGGGTATCGTAATGGTGTTACCCGTCGATTGGACAAGACCATGACCTTCTCGCATGCCACACTCACCCGCAGGGAGTTCGTCTCCGCCTCGGTCGTTCTAGCGACGACGACCGCCCTTTCCGCTTGCTCTTCGGGGAAGGAGGACGCCTCTGCCTCGGAGACCTCAGCGTCGGCCGACGACGTCTCGTCATCAGCGTCCGAATCCTCGTCTTCAGCGTCTGACGCCTCGTCCTCCGACGTCTACTCATCGGGCGTGCACCATGCCACGATGGTCGTCGCAGATTACGGCACGATCTCGCTTGCTCTCAACGCAGGCGCGGCGCCCATCACGGTCTCGAACTTCGCGAGCCTCGTCAACGAGGGCTTCTATGACGGACTCACCTTCCATCGGGTCATCTCGGGCTTCATGATCCAAGGAGGAGACCCCAACGGGGATGGCACGGGCGGCTCCAGCACGACCATCAAGGGCGAGTTCTCCGAGAATGGCGTCAAGAACCCCATCAGCCACGTTCGCGGCGTGATTTCGATGGCGCGTTCGAGCGGCTATGACTCGGCGAGCTCGCAGTTCTTCATCATGCAGAAGACCACGACCTCGCTCGACGGCCAGTACGCGGCCTTCGGCAACGTGACCGACGGCATGGATGTGGTGGATGCCATCTGCGCGAACGTCCCCGTCGAGGACTCGAACGGCACGGTGGCGCCAGCGAACCAGCCTGTGATCTCCTCGATTGTGATGAACGACTAACCTCGCCGTTCGTATCGACGGCAATCTTCCACTACGAAGAAACCTGTAAAGATAGAATCAGTACGCCTACGGTTCAATAGCGTTTCCATAGAAGGTATAAAAAAACCCATAATCGTGCTATAATGAGCGGAAATCGAAAGGAGCTCATATATGTACGAAATTGGGGAGTACATCGTCCACCCCGGCCAAGGCGTCTGTCTCGTTGAAGATGTGGTCGACAATCCCAGCGCCACGTATCAGCTTCTGCCAGTGGGCCAGCGTCATCCCATGCGCATCAGCTTCCCCGTTGCGTCTGAGTCGCGCCTTCGTCCCGTCCTCTCGCACGATGAGGCCGAGGACATCATCGCCCAGTACCCGACCATGCAGGTCGACGAATTCACCAACAAGAGCAACGCCCTTGAGGAGGAGCACTTCAGGGATGAGATTCGCCTGGGCAGCTGCCGCGACTCCGTTCGCGTCGTGAAGACCTTCCGCACGCGCATCGCCGAGGTCAAGGCTCGCAACAAGAAGCCGCCCGTCGCCTACGAGCGAATCCTCAAACAGGCGAGCGAGCGTTCGCTCTCTGAGCTCGCCGTCGCTCTCGACTCGACTCCCGATGACGTCCGTGTGCTCTTCGAGGACATCCCCGACGAGGACGAGATTCGTCAGAATTAGCGCCACCTCAAGAACTTGCTGGTGGGCGCTCGTCTCCGTGGAGATGGGCGCCCATTTTCTGTGGCCGGTGGTGACGGGAATCCCTTGAAGTGCTGCTCGTGGGCGACAAGGACGCCGTGCTGACGGGGGACTGCAGACAAAACTTGGACCATCTCGGTGGTCCGGGAGTGGAGAGGTCGCTCGAGCAGTCCTTTCGGGTACCGGAGGCCGGCATGACGAGGTTGTACACGAATGGTGCCGGCGGCCGCCCGAACGTGCCGGGCGGCCGCCGAAAGAAGCGAGGTTTCGCAGACGCTACGCGAAGGGGTTCTCCGTGGGATAGGGGAGGCTCGCGGGCTGGTTGTAGGCGATGTCGGCGATGCCGAGGTAGCGGAAGACGTC
>RCMY010000103.1_pt1 | contig 78846 bp, 76 predicted proteins | sample 2041341 | NCBI WGS metagenome assembly RCMY01 (sample SAMN09708234, study PRJNA481090) | Marine sediment metagenome, whole genome shotgun sequencing project. | reverse complement strand
GCGGCTACGATTTCCTTATTACTCCTCGGGCCATCGATGTGCAGATTTTTGGTCTGCGTAAAAAACTGAGTGATTATGGCAAGATGATCGAAACAGTGAGAGGTATTGGGTATCGTTACAGATCCACGCCTGGGGATGAGGTATAGGTTTATGATGAGACCGAGAAAAATAGTCTGGCAGATTTTTCCAGCCAATGTCTTGACGATCCTTATCGCTATTTTTGCCGTGAGTTGGTACGGCACCACTGTTTTAAGGGAATTTTATCTGCAGGAGACAGAAGCCGATCTCGAAGCTCGTGCCAACCTGATACAGTCCAGAGTGGTGGACTATCTGCAATATGGGCAGTTTGCTGCGCTTCGAGGGTATTGCATCGCAGCCGGTCGAGAATCACGGACCAGGATCACCGTTATCGGCTTTAATGGCAAAGTGCTTGCCGACTCGAATGAAGATCCCACGGTAATGGATAATCATCGACATCGGGTGGAAATTGCCAAAGCTTTTACTGGTGAGGTTGGCGCTGTCCGGCGGTACAGTCAAACGCTTGATCAAAATTTGATCTATGTGGCTGTTCCGTTAAGCATTGCCGGGATGCAACCTTCGGATAATGGCGCCTTTCCAACTGTAAATGCGGTGCTCAGAACTTCTGTTTCGGTCGCCAGCCTGGATGAAACCCTGGCGGATATTAGGCTCAGAATTGGCATGGTGGCGGTAGCGGTGATGGTCCTTGCAGGAGGCATCGCTTTGCTGATTTCCCGTAATATCAGTAAGCCGCTGGAACAGATGACTGCAAGTGCCGTGCAGTTTTCCAGCGGTGATTTCAGTCAGAGAATGTTGCCGCAGGCCAAAAAAACAGCTTCTCTTGAAGTAATTACTCTAGCAGGCTCCATGGATCGCATGGCTGAAATGCTTGATGAAAAAATTCAGGCGATTGTTACCCATAGAAATCAACTGGAAACTGTTTTCTCAAGCATGGTTGAAGCGGTGATTGCCATAGACAAAGACGAAAAGGTCATCAGTATCAACGAAGCTGCTGCGCAACTTTTTGGGGTCGACCGACAGATCGCCACGGGCAGGATCGTGCAGCAGATAGTGCGAAATGTTCAGTTGCAGCAGCAGATCGGTCACACCCTCTATAGCCGGGAAAATATTGAGGATGAAATCGTTCTGCACGATGAGAATGGGGATAGCTTTTTACAGACCAATGTAGTCACTTTAAGTAATGGCGCAGGAGAAAATGTTGGAGTGCTGGTGGTCATGAACGATGTGACGAGACTCCGACGGCTCGAAAATGTCCGAAAGGATTTTGTTGCCAATGTCTCCCATGAGCTGCGCACTCCGATCACCTCGATTCGAGGCTATGTCGAAACCTTGCTGGACGGTGCTCTTGACATTCGCGAGGATGCGGAGCGCTTCCTGCAGATTGTCCTCCGGCAGTCCGAACGGCTCACCACTATTATTGATGATCTTCTGGTTTTGTCCAGAATTGAAGAGGATACCAAGCAGGACCAGATAAAGCTCGAAAATGGGCAGCTGCGTCCGGTAATTGAAGCTGCTCTGCAGACCTGTCAGTTACAAGCCGATGAGGCCGGAATAGAGATGGCTATCGAATGCCCTGCTGCTCTCGTCGTCAAAATGAATGCGACTCTTCTAGAACAGGCGCTGGTTAATCTTCTTGTCAATGGGTTAACCTACAGCAAACGCGGAGATTTAGTGGCGGTGCAGGCCGCGGTTGTTGACAACGATCTGGTAAAAGAGGTACGGATTGTCGTTCGCGACACCGGTTGTGGTATCGCCAGGAAACATCTGCCCCGGCTGTTTGAGCGATTCTATCGAAGCGATAAGGCCAGAAGCCGGAAGCAGGGAGGCACTGGACTGGGCCTGGCGATCGTCAAGCATATCGCCCAGGCCCATAACGGTCGAGTAGAGGTGACGAGCGTTGAGGGAAAGGGATCGGAGTTTAGCTTGACTCTAGGTGGATACCTGCAGGGCTGAGGGGTTCGCTGTTGTTTGGCTGCGATAGTATCCACTGTTCTGCGAGAAATGCGAAAAGGCTTTGACAAAATGGTCACCTGCTTCTATATTAGCGACTTAAAAATATTTTTCACAAGAAAAATATTTTGTGAAGGAGCTTACCCCGCACATCTTTGAGGCGGGGTTTGTCAAAAGCATATCAAGCGGGATTAACTCAGTGGTAGAGTGTTAGCTTCCCAAGCTGAAAGTCGCGCGTTCGAATCGCGTATCCCGCTCCAAGAATTTCTATTGCAGGCACTTATTGTTTTTTTGGTAAGTGCCTTTTTTTGTTTTTGCTTTGTTGGTCTGCGTTTTTCACTCCAGGCACTATAATCCGAACACAACTCCATGGCCTACCGACCTGATTTACCTGCAATTGAGAGATCATACCAGGAAGTGCTGCGCCACTGGCTAGATATCGATAATCAGCTCGATCAGCTGAAGATCGGCAGAAAAGACACGCCTTTTGATCAGGCCTTGATGGATAATATGTTATGTGCCTGGGATTATATCGATTATTTCATTCGGAAAAAGAAATATAGTTTGCTCTCCAAAGAGGGTGGACCTGATATGCTGGAAATTAATCATCGGGTCCACTATGGCCTGGACTATGTGCAAAGAGATGAATACTGCAAAGCCCTGAGTGCGACCACAGAGAAATTCTCCAGACACATAGTCCCCATTAGAAAATATTACAAAAGACAGACCGCTCTGCGAACTTCAACACATAAAATTGCCGCGGAGATTTATATTGCCATTTTAGGACAACCTCAGCTCTTCATCGAGGGAAACCATAGAAGCGGTTCCATTATTGCCAGCTGGGTCAATCTGGCCGACAACAAACCGCCTTTTGTGTTGTCCGTCGATAATGCACTCGCATTTTTTAAACCTGCTCAAGAAATAAAGAAATTCAACAAGCGAGCCATGTGGCGAAGTTTGACAAAACTGCCCAAATATAAAAAAGACTTTAAATTGTTCTGGGTAAAATACTGTTCAATGCAGTGTGTTGCCAGATAAAGCCATTTCTCGGAAATACATAAGCAGTACCTTTGTTATTGAATCACTCCTGCTTTCTACGATATAGTGAAACAGTTTGATCAAATGAATGCATACACTACTGCCGGTCTTTCCCCTGTAAAAAAAAAAGCTGTGCAACGCGGAGAGGTTCAAGATGTCGATCATTACCATATCACGAGGCTCCTACAGCAGAGGAAAAGAAGTTGCTGAAAAGCTGGCAAAAGCCCTTGATTATCAGTGTATTTCCCGGGAGATCATTCTCGAGGCTTCAGAACAGTTTAATATTCCAGAACTTAAGCTGGTTCGAGCCATCCATGATGCACCAACCATTCTCGATAGGTTCACCTCCGGCAAAGAGCGATTTATCTCTTTTTTTCGTGCGGCGCTCCTTTCCCATCTTGAGCAGGATAATGTCGTTTTTCATGGCTTGGGCAGCCACTTTTTTCTGCAGCAGTTTCCCCATGTACTCAAGATCAGAATCAGTGCGAATCTCGAGGATCGGGTCCGGGAAGAAATGATTCGTGAAAATATCCCGGCTCATGAGGCCCGGATGATTCTGGTCAACGATGATGCGGAGCGGAGAAGATGGGGGCTGCAGATTTTTGGTCAGGATTCGTGGAATCACCAACTCTATGACATGATCCTGCATATCGGCACTATGAATGTTGACCAGGCGGTCTCCATCATTTTGCACGCTTTGGCCCAACCCTGCTTTAAAAGTACTCCGGAGAGCTGCCGTATGCTTGCCGATGAGGCCCTTTCAGCTCGGATTGAAGCCTGCCTGGTGAAGGCTTTTCCCAAGGTGGTCGTCGATTCGGCCAATGGAGAAGCATTTGTCAATGTTCGCGGCTCCCTCGCCGATGAAAAAAACATCGCCAATAAGGTGCGCCAGTTGGCGGGAAAAGTTGCCGGGGTGCAGAAGATACAGGTGAATGTTATCCCCTTTATGGTTGAAGACTGATGATGGCGTCGTAAAAAAATTTCTTCTGCGTCGTTGTGGCAATTTTGCTATTATTACGACATACTTATCTACGCAGAAATAATGGAAAGATCTTATGCTTCGCATATGAAGCATTTCGGAAATCTGCGCTTATCTACTTACCCATTTACGATTTAAGGTTCTTACCAGGTTATCAAGAGAAACATATGACCAACAGATATAAAGTTAAACCGCAGTCTGATGGAACCAGATCCCGTTGGCGCAGACTTATGCCATTTCTGCGCTGGTGGAATTTTATCGGCTGGGACACCTTAAGAGCTGACTTGCTGGCCGGATTGACCGGGGCGGTCATCGTTCTTCCTCAAGGTGTAGCCTTTGCCATGATTGCCGGGTTGCCCCCGCAATACGGCCTGTATACTGCCATTATTACCCCGGTTGTCGCTGCGCTGTTCGGCTCTTCCCTGCATCTTATTTCCGGGCCGACAACGGCTATTTCCATCGTGGTGTTCAGTTCTATCAGTTCTTTGGCTGAGCCAGGGTCTGCTGAATATATCCGGCTTGTGCTGACCTTGACTTTTATGGCCGGTATCTACCAGCTGGGTTTTGGTTTGGCCCGGCTGGGGACCCTGGTAAATTTTGTCTCCCATTCCGTCGTGGTCGGCTTTACCTCAGGTGCGGCTATCCTTATCGCCACTTCTCAGTTGAAGCATGTTCTTGGCCTGAATCTGCCGGGCGGTCATGCCTTTGTCGAAGTCTGGGTCACTATCCTGGGTATGCTCGATAAGATCAACCTCTATGTCCTGGCGGTGGCTCTGGTCACTCTGGTCTCTGCAGTTTTTTTCCGAGCCAAGATACCTCGCTGGCCGGGCATGCTTTTTGCGATGATCATCGGCAGTGTTCTCTGCCTTCTCATCGACGGTAAGCAACATGGTATCACCCTTGTCGGACAGATGCCAGCCATCTTACCGCCGTTGTCGATGCCGGATTTTTCATTTGAAACCATCCGTGCATTGGCACCCAAAGCTTTGGCTGTGGCGCTTCTTGGCCTTATTGAGGCCCTGTCGATAGGCAGAGCAATTGCTGCTAAATCGCATCAACCCATTGATGGCAATCAGGAATTTATCGGCCAGGGATTGTCCAATATTGTAGGCAGTTTTTTTTCCAGTTATGCCGGTTCCGGATCTTTTACCCGTTCTGGTATCAATTACCAAACAGGCGCTCTTACTCCACTTTCAGCTGTTTTTTCCGCGATAATACTGGCTCTCTTGCTGTTGCTCATCGCCCCGCTTACCGCCTATCTACCTATTGCTGCCATGGGTGGAATCATTCTGATGGTAGCCTATCACCTCATTGATTTCCATCATATCCATACCATAATAAAAACCAGCAAGGAGGAAACGGCGGTGCTGCTGGTTACTTTTCTGGCCACCCTTTTTCTCGATCTGGAGTTTGCCATCTATGCCGGCGTACTGTTGTCCCTGGTGCTGTATCTGAATCGTACCGCCCATCCGCGTATTGCCAACCTCGTTCCGAGTACCGAGGCAGTTGGCCCGCCGCTCATTGAAGCCGAATCCGAATGTGCATATCTCAAAATTATTCGCATCGACGGCCCGCTGTTCTTTGGGGCGGTCAATCATGTCAGCGACTATTTGTATAACATCGATAAGACTCTGATGCGTAAACGCAATGTCCTGATTATTGGCTGCGGCATTAATTTTATCGATGTAGCTGGTGCCGAACTGTTAGCCCAGGAAGCACGCCGTCGTCGTGGCCAGAGGGGAGGGTTGTATCTTTGTGAATTGCAAAAATCGGCGTATAGCGTTTTAGAGCGAGGTGGGTACCTGGACATTATCGGCAAGGAACATATCTTTGCCACCCAGAAAGAGGCTATCGCCAGGATAATTTCCGGGGCTGACGAAATGATCTGTCGAAATTGCAAAAACCATATCTTTAAAGAGTGCCCCGATCTCCCCGTGCTGTAAAGTCTCTATTCCGCGCTGGACCACGAGTTCTGGCGAGCCGCTTCCTTTTTTACTGGTACGCTGTACATCCTGCAACCTATCAGGTTGCAGGATGTACGCATGGTGTCAGCGCAGAATTGCAGCGGGACGTCACACACGTATCTTTCTTGAGCGAAAATGTCCCAGGATCAGCAGTCACGCGATTTACACTTTTAGCAGCCTTCGATCGTACCTTTCTTCTTGGTGGTTTTTACGGCGTCTTTACCCATTTCAACAGCCTTGTCCTTGGCTGTGGTGGCAGCTTCTTTGGTAACGTCGGCAGCTTCTTGTGTAGCGTCGGCAGCTTCTTTCGTAGCGTCGGCAGCATCAGCAGCCATTTCAGAAGCTTTGTCTGCAGATTCGTCGGCAGCTTCCTTGGTGACGGTGACAGTTGTATCTTTAGTTTCAGTAATAACTTCCTTGGTTTTATCCTCGGCCTTTTTCGCATCATCAGTGCTGCAACCAAAAGTAACCAGCAACAGCAATCCTAAAATTGTAATCAAAATTTTCTTCATCGATTGTCCTCCCCCTATGTCATAAATGTGTCAATAGAGCCCACCGTCACTCCAGGTCTTCGTTGCTTTGGCAACAAGGAGACAAAGATTAACATGTGAGCCGGCTTAAAACAGAATCACGCATAAACTGTCATTGCAGTGAATATGTATTCATTTTGTATTGAAAAATATAGGATAATTTACATTAAATAATAAAATTTTGTCTTCGGGGCAACCTCAGGGACAAGGAATATTCTTTTTGACATATGACTATTTTGGGCATATGTTCTAAACTATCACCTCAAATTATTTGTGTTCAGTGAGGCAACAATCTTGCAAAGATGTAACCGGGTACTGGCACAAGCAGGTACTTGTATCGCTTGGTTGATCAGGATAAATCATAACGAGCCAAATATGGAAGCGACATGAAAAAAGGTGAAAACACTGGTTATAGTCGGCTGCAGTGGTGCATGAGGGCCTGCAGCCATAATGGCCAAAAAACTCATGCCGGAAATAGATGTAACTGTTATCCCGATATTTCTTCTGAGCCGAGTGCGGAGCCAATTACTATTGCCGCAGAACAGGTCTTACAGAAGTTGACAATGCAGTAAAAATGGATGGAGCACGTGAACACTTAACCTGGAGGAGGAACCATGGCGGAAGAAGCAGCTGTCGGATGTGCCAGGCCTACGGGCGGCCCGGTAGGGGGAGATGTGGCGGAAAAAAAAGAATCGACGGAAAGAATCAAGGAGGAACGGACCATGATCATGGTTGGACAAAAGGCCCCTGACTTTGCAGCACCGGGCTATCAACAAGGTAAGTTCATTAATATTAAGCTCTCAGATTATTTAGGAAAATGGGTGGTTCTGTGCTTTTATCCCGGGGATTATACTTTTGTTTGAGCAACCGAGATTTCAGCGGTCGCTGAAAAATATCCTGAGTTCCAGAAACTGGGTGTAGAAGTTCTTTCTATGTCGATTGACTCGATGTTTGTCCATAAAATGTGGAATGACGATGAACTGGCCAAAATGGTCGAGGGCGGGGTTCCTTATCCTATGCTGTCGGATGCGGGGGGCAAGGTGGGCAAGGCCTATGGCGTCTTTGATGAGACCGCCGGAGTCGAAGCGCGAGGCCGGTTTCTAATAGACCCCGATGGAGTAATGCAGGGCTTTGAGGTTCTCACCCCTCCTGTGGGCAGAAATGTTAGTGAAACTATTCGACAAATACAGGCATTTCAGTTGGTTCGGACAACAGGAGGCGCCGAGGCAACTCCTTCCGGCTGGCGGCCTGGTAAGAAGACTTTAAAGCCTGGTATCGACCTGGTTGGCAAGGTCTGGCAGGAATGGAAGACCAGTATGGCCTTTGATTGATAGTACTTATCCAGTACCGGCTGGGTGAAATGCTCGGCCAGTACTGCTCATTTCTGTTATTATCCTCTTTTAAATCGAGTAGTAACAGATTGTTATACTCATTTTTTTCGAAATCTTCGTTTGTCAGTCATCATTTCGGGGCGCAGACGCACAATGGGCGCAGCCCTCAGGGTCATGAAGAGTCATGTCTTTTTTGAGAAATGCCATGGCATCATTAAAGCGGCCAATTTTTCCTCCGAACCCTTTCTGAAAGCGCTGCGCCATTTCCTCACTGTCAAAAGTCAGGATTGAAGGTTTGCAGCAGTAGGCAACGACTCCGTCCATAATGAAATAAGAATGTTGTGCCGAATGGAGCCTGCCGGAAAGAAAATCCGCGGTCAGGGCAGTGGCTACCTGGTCTCCCAGCATCAGATGGGCAGAAATACCGCAATGCGGACAGCAGGCAACCTTCTGCGCACCATTTTTTAAGGTAATGATATATAAAAGCTGCTGGCTCGGCGGGCGATTACATATCAGGCATTTTATCTGCGAGAGCCTGTCGAACGAATTCTCCTGTTGCTGGCTCGGTGGTCGTTCAATCCGGGCGGCTCCTCCATGAATCCGCTTTAAGGCCTGGTTTTGCTCCAGCCAGTCAAGATCACGATGAACGGTCATTTTGGATACGCCAAAATATGCAACCATTTCGGAAAGACTGAGGGTACCTGCTTTTTCCAGCCAGCTGACCAGTTCTTTTCTCCGTTCCGTAGCTTTCATCCCGCTTACCTTGTTATTGTAATAACACAAATTTCAGATTTTTATCTATTTTATACTTCTATTTAATGCGCAATGTGTTAGTTATTGTTGATGGTAATGGCACGTTTTTGTATATCAAAGGTCATTGGTACTATGTTAGAAAAATAACAAATTGCCTGTTCTGGTCATGGTTATTCCAGATCAAAAACAGTTTTTTGGGCAACTGCTCATGAATCCAATCCAGCTCCTTTCCTCTCAGAAGCAACGCCTACGGACGGCTCCGGACTGGCTCGGCAGTGTGTTGCTGCACGTATTGATTGTGGTGGTGGTTGTTAAGATCGGCTCTCTACACACCAAGAAGGCAGAGATCGTCTGGGTCAGTCTCAGCGACATTGTCATGGAGGTGCCTCAACCAGTTGTTGCACCACAGCCAAAAACCATTGATCCGGAACCGGCTGTTGCACCACAGTCAAAAATCATTACACCTAAACCAGCTGTTACACCACGACCAAAAATCATTGTACCGGAACCGGCGCAGCCTCAGGCGACAATTCCGGTTGGCCCAGCGGAAAATGTGGACGACCGTGCTGAGCTGGAAGACAAATCGCTGGACCCAGAAGTACAATACGTTGCTCAAAACATTACCATAGAACCGGAGCTGACGCAGCCTAAACGACAAACACCACTCAAAATTAGAAAAGCAGACAGAATAAAACAAAAATTAGCGAAACCGGCTGACAGCAGCAATAGCATCGTGCCGCAGGCCCAAGCGGAAGCGGCCCAACCGGAACAGGTGATGACCAGAAATCCGTTGCCTACAACTGTCAAAACCAAGACTGTACCAGTTGAGACAAAAGAAACTCCTGCAGTCGCAGAAACCAGGTATCTCCAGGCCAATTTCACCGGAATTCGCAGCAAAGTCAGCGATAACATACGGTATCCGACCATGGCTCGTCGTCAGGGATGGCAGGGAAAGGTTCAGGTCCAGTTCAGCATCCTCCTCTCTGGGGAAATTGACAATGTGCAGGTTCTCTCCAGTTCAGGATACTCGTTACTTGATCGTGAGGCGCTCCAGGCAGTTAAGCTTGCCGCACCGTTTCCAGCACCACCGGTTATGGCGAGTATCACCATACCCGTTACGTTTGTACTCAATTAACCATCTACTCGATTGATAACCTGTTGATTTTACCAAAGGAGACAAACCATGGCACATGACCGCTTTTTCCTACTATCCCTTGTCGGAATGATTTTCCTGGCCCCGGTCGATTCGTCTTGGAGCGAATCGTTGATTCTAGATGAAATAACGGTGCGTGGTGAGCAGCAACAGACAATCGAAGAAAAACTTACTATCCGTGAGGTCCGTGAAAGTCCATCCCGTGATATCGGCGAAGCACTGCAAAACGTTCCGGGACTCAGCAGTATACGCAAGGGCGCTATCGCCAACGACGTTGTGTTACGTGGATTTCAGCGGGATAATTTGAACATGTTTCTCGATGGTGTCAGGTTGCATGGCGGTTGCCCGTCGCGCATGGACCCACCTTCTTTTCATTTTGATTTCGCTGAAGTCGAGTCAATCCAAATTATCAAGGGACCCTATGATCTCACCAATCCGGGTGGCCTGGGCGGAATGATCAATGCCATTTCCAAAACTCCGAAAGCGGGGCCTGCTGCAGATCTTAATTTGAGCTACGGCAGTTACAATTATCTGGATGGATCGACAACCCTGTCCTATGGGGCAGACAGACTTGACGGACTGCTCGGCTATGCTCATAAGTCCTCAGATGTGCCGGAGTCAGGTGACGGCAAATTATTGACTGATATCTATCCCGCTACCAGTCCCAACCGCTATCGATTAGACCGTATCGATTCCGAGGCCTATGATACCGACACGTTCTGGCTCAAAGGAGGAACTAAAATAGGCGAGGGGCGCTCTGAGCTGAGCTACAGCTATCAGGATGCCGAAAATGTCCTCTACCCGGCTCTGCTGATGGATGCCGACTATGACCGGACGCATCGCCTTAACTGGATGACGACTCTTGAAGATCCAACCCCGACAATCTCGAAAATATTTTTTCAGGCCTGGTATAACCAGGTGGATCATCTCATGGATGATACGCAGCGGATGTCTTCCATGCCGAATATGATGGTCACCCGGGATTATATGATGCTGACCGATGCCGAGACCTATACTGTCGGCAGCAAGCTCAATGGCGAGATGCCAATGGGTCCGGGGAGCCTGACGACTGGTGTTGATTTTTACCAACGGAACTGGGATGCGACCAATGAGTCGGCGATGTGGATGCAATATGCGGCTCAGCCGATGATCCCTGATGTCGATATGAATAATTTTGGTGTCTTTGCCGAGTATAACTGGCCGCTGGCACTTTCCTTGAACCTAAAAGGAGGTGCGCGGTTTGACTATACCAAGGTCATTGCTAATGCTTTGACTGATGCACGCCTGGCGAGCCTGTATCAACCCTATTTCAGTACAGCGCTTGACGATGAAACTGATTTCAGCGAACCGAGCGCCAACCTGCAGCTGAGTTGGAAAGCAACCGATAGCCTGGAAATTTTCACCGGTGTTGCCTCGGCCAGTCGTCCACCTGACCAGCAGGAGCTTTATATTGGCCTGCAAAGGGGAGGAATGGCAAAAAACTGGTTGGGAAATCCGTCTCTTGATGCTCCCCGTAACAACCAGGTTGACGTAGGTGCCAAATGGACCGGCAGTAAGATATTCGCCAATGCCAGCATTTTCTACAGTTCCGTAAACGATTATATCAATATAGCCGAAGCCGGCGATCCGGATGGCGGGGGAGTGTTGATAAAAGCACGTACCTATGAAAACATAGATGCGGAGATCTGGGGTGCAGAGTTCGGCAGTCAAATTGCTCTACCTTATGACCTGTTTGCCAAAGGTACTCTGTCTTATGTACGTGGTGAAAACAGCGATACCGATCAATCGTTGAGCGAAATGCCACCACTATCTGGGAGCCTGTCTTTGCGTTATGATAACGGCAGCTACTTTATGGAGGTGATGGAACGTTTTGCTTCAAAACAGGATCAGGTCGATGCCAACCTGAACGAAGAAGAAACGGCCGGCTGGGGCGTAACTGATCTCAAGGCCGGAGTGAACTGGAAGAAGTGGGATCTTGTCGGTGGCATCAATAATCTGTTTGACAAATATTACTTCTCACATCTTTCCTATCAGCGCGACCCTTTTCAATCCGGAGTCAAGGTGCCGGAAATGGGTATCTTTTTTTATGTTAATTTGAGCTATCATTTTTAAATACAAGGGGTAGCAGGTAAGAGCTACTCGTCGTGGCGGAGAGAAGACCTCATTTTATCGACAGGAGTGAGGTCTTTATTCTTCGAGAGATAACCCTTCCAGAAGCACTACGCAGGGTTATGAACAAGCGATGCAGACTATTCTTGTAAATAACAGTACCGTTAATCCTTGATTTTCTTGAGCAGCCAGGCCATGTTCTCCCCAAGTCGGCCCATGGTTACCATACCTTCTGCGTCATCGACCACATCACCCATTTCTGGTCCAATACCTATATTCCAGTAATTAGAACCGACAATGATCATTTGGCCGATCAGGAAAAAGTGGTTCATTGTATCAAAAGCATGCATTCCTCCGGCCCTGCGCACTGCCACAACAGATGCGCCGAGTTTACGCCGGAAGAGATCACCATTGGCCTTGCTGACCATACCGCTGCGATCGATGAGTGCCTTCATTTCGCTTGATACATCGGCAAAATAAGTTGGCGAACCGAGAAGTATGGCATCGGCGGCAACCATTTTGCTTATGCAGTCGTTGACCATGTCTTTTTTGAGGACACAGGTACCGTTTTTTTCCATATAACAGACATAGCAGGCCATGCATCCTCTGATTTCATTCCCGGCAAGTTCAATCAGTTCTGTTTCGGCTCCTGCCTCCGCCAGCGGTGCAAGCACCGTCTTGAGAAGCAGTGCTGTGTTTCCTTGTTTACGTGCACTGCCGCAAAATGCCACAACTTTCATCGATTTCTCCTTTGGTCACAATTGTCATGCACATACCCCCCCCATTGCTCAAACAAACAACAGGGTATAAAAAATAAAAAGAGAGAAATTCATCTGCTACCAGGTATTGCCTGGCACTGTACTCAGATCAAGGCAGTTTTTTTCTGCCTCGGATCCATCAATCTTTGGATGGAGTTCTTCATTGTATGTAATGTAACCATATCATTTTGTTAAATTCACTGGATATAACTTCTCCTCGCATACTCATGACATGTTTCTTATTGTATAGGTCTAGGTCTAGGTCTAGGTCTGTCGTATCTTTTCTCTATCGTTTTCCAGCAAACATTGAAAGGATGCATTTTTTTGCATCGTACATTTTTTGCCAATCAATCTGATTTTTAAAGTTGTTCTGGTTTGACATTAAAGAGTGTTGGCACCTATACAATGTAACCGTTCACACATCCGCATTATACAGTCTTTTAAGGTGTTCTTGTGAACACTTACTATACAAGAGGTATATTTAAACAGTAAATTGATCGCAATCACTGTAGATTTGGGTAGGTGATTCTAATTTTGAAAGAGGACGTCTTATGGGCACAATAGCACTTGTCCCCTGCGATTGTAACAGCAGGGCAAAATATCTCGGCAACAGAGAGTTACCAGAGAATTATATGGCCGATTTTACCCTGCTGGGTTTCGTGGTTGGTCAATATCAACAGGCCGTTGCACTCCTGACAGCTGCTGGTTATCGGGTTGAGGTGCAGGAAGGAGGAGCTGATATTAGGATCAATACTCCACGTATGCTGCAGGAAATAAAAACACTCCTGATAGCAAACCACATCAGTTGCGACCTCTCCGATATTGCCGACACTCTGTACCAGGCCTGATGAGAGACTTGCCGCCCGGGGGGCGGCTATTTTTCCAAGGCGGTCACGCCGGTCCGGGCAATTTCGATGATATAGTGTCGACCGACTTCATCGAGAAAAGTGTCGATTTGCCGGGTCGCCCCGGCCAGTTGGAGGATGAGAATATCCTCTCCTTTCTGGTCGAGCACCTCAAAATTATATCGACCGCGAAATGACTCGAGGTGGGAGGCGTCAACTTCCAGCTTAACGATGGCAACTTCTCGCCAGTAACTGTGGTCGGTATCGAGTTCTTTGGCTGAGATCACTTCGGTGAACTTTTCAAGTTGCTTGATTATCTGGTTCACCCTGGCCTGATCGTCTTCTCTTAACGTAATGGTCATCCGGCTGATTCCCTCGACGCGCGAACAACATACGGTGAGGGTGTCGACGTTGTACATCTTTTTACGAATCAGCATGGACACCTTGTTGAGCACTCCCGGGCGATCAAGCATAAAAGCCAAGATAGCACGTCGATTCATGATTTTCCTCCCTTGCTTTTTCTGGGTGCCTGTTTTTTCTGGTCAGGACGGGCAACGATCATATCCTCAAAGCCGCCGTCAGACGGGATCATCGGCAGGATAATCTCACTTGCGTCGCAGATGAATTCAAGTAAAATCGGCCCTTGATGATCAATTGCCTGTTGGAGAGCGGGGGCGACCTCGTCAAGTTTTTCGATCTTGCGATAGGGAATATTGTAGGCCTCGGCGATCAGGCCAAAATTGGGACTCTGCATTGGTGTTCCGGCATACCGGCCGTCAAAGAAAAGTGTCTGCCACTGGCGTACCATACCCAGGTGGCCGTTATTGAGGATAATGATCTTGACGTCGATCTGCTGTTCCATAATCGTGCCAAGTTCTTGAATGTTCATCTGAAAGCCGCCGTCGCCGCTGATCGACCAGACCCTCTCGCCTGGTCGGGCCAGCTTGACGCCGATGGCCATTGGCAGAGATGCACCCATGGTCCCGGCACCACCGGAGGCGAACCAGCTGTTTTCCGTCTGGTAGTTGTAAAAACGGGCGGCCATCATCTGGTGCATGCCGACATCGGGGACGATCAGATCTTTTCCTCCAGTCAATAGAGACAGTTGATGAATTATTGATTTCATCAGCAGCTTGCCATCGTCGCCAAGGCCGCACTCGATTTCCCGGTGCAATTCGTCGGCCATAATCTGACGAAAGCTGGCAATTTTCTCAAGCCAGCGCTTTCGAGGTTTGAACGTCAGCATCGGATCGTTGAGCATCACATGCAGCGTACGATAGACGTCGGCATTGATCGCCACTGAGCAGGCAACGTTTTTTTCTATTTCCGAAGGGTCAATCTCCACATGGATAACATCGGCGTTTTTGGCATATTCACTGAGCCTGCCGGTGACGCGGTCATCAAAGCGCATGCCGAAAGAGATCAATAAATCCGCGTTCATAATCGCCCGGTTGGCTTCGACGGTGCCGTGCATGCCCATCATGCCCAGGCTGAGCGGATGGTCAGCGGGCAAAGCCGATAGTCCATGCAGGGTGAAGGCAATCGGGATATTGACTTTTTCGGCAAATTGCTGCAACAGTTTGCCTGCATTACTGTTAATGACCCCGTGGCCGCAGAACAGAACCGGGCGCACACTGCGATTAATCATCTCGATGGCTCGTTGCAGCGGTTCGCGTTCAGGGGTCGGATGGTAGAAGAAGCCGGGCAGGATTGGCCTGAAGGTTTTTGCATCAAAGTGGTAGTCTTTGGGAACGCTCTGGTTCTGTACATCTTTGGGTATATCAATGACAATTGGGCCGCCGCGGCCGGTAGTGGCCACGTAAAAGGCTTCATGGACTGTCACCTCGACCTCTTCGGCGGCAAGGGGCATGTAGGTTTGCTTGCAAATCGGCATCATGACGCCGATTACATCGCTTTCCTGGAAAGCGTCAGTGGCGATCACCCCGGTGGTAACCTGGCCGGTTATGGCTATTATCGGTACCGAATCCATATGTGCATCGGCGATCCCGGTTGTCAGGTTCATTGCCCCCGGCCCGGAAGTTGCCATGCAGACCCCGATCTGTGGATTGTCAGTTGACAGTGAGGCCCGGGATATACCCTGGGCCATGAACGCTGCCCCCTGTTCATGGCGCGACATAACAAAATTGAAATCTCCCAGTTTGTCCATTTCGTCGAAAATCGGCATAATGGCCCCCCCGGTATAGCCAAAAATATACTTGACTCCTTTTTCTTTCAGAACCTGGAGCATGATTTTTTTCCCAGTCATCATTCCTTTTTCCGTCATGATTTCCTCTTTCTTCGGCATAGGTTACAATTGAAAAGATATTTTTTGTGACAAAATTAGGTCACGCTGTGGGATGTGTCAAGGTTTCTCATAGTATATGCCCGGCAAACGGCCATCTTCAGAAATGTGTCCGTCGGAATGTGCACACTCGGCAGCTTGGCAATACTCTTGTATAGCACAGTACTCTATGGTATTCATAAATGTCATGCATATTCAGTCAGACAGTCAAACCACCGAAGGTCTTTACTATGAGCGCAGCCACCATCCAACCTGTTTCTTTGATTCGTTCGCTGATGCAGGCGAACATCTATGATCCGCCTGTTGAAAAATGCACTCTGATTGAAACCCATATCTCCTGGGTGATTCTGGCTGGCTGCTATGCCTATAAAATCAAAAAATCGTTGAATCTTGGTTTCCTTGATTTTTCCACTCTTGAAAAACGCCATTTTTATTGCCGGGAAGAACTGCGCCTGAATAAACGACTGGCTCCGGCGATTTACCTGTCTGTTATCCCTGTTGTGGGCACCCTTACTCATCCCAGATGGGGAGTTGAGGGGGGAGAGGAGGGTGCTGCAATTGAATACGCCCTCAAAATGGTGGCTTTTCCCCAGCAGGCACAGCTTGATCGCTTACTGGTCCATGGTGCATTGCACTCCTGTCATATTGATACTCTGGCCGGCTACATAGCTGCTTTTCATCAGCATACCGACGTCGCTGGTGTGGACAGTACATACGGAAATCCCGAAGTTATCTATCAACCCGTCGAGGAGAATTTCAGGCAGATACGAGAGCATGTAACAACGTCCCAGGCGGTGAGCTCACTTGCCGAGTTGGAAAGCTGGGGACTTACCGCTTTCAATATGCTGCATAAAATATTCACGCAGCGTAAATCGGCTGGTTTCATCCGAGAATGCCATGGCGATATGCACCTGCGTAATATTGCCTGGGTAGACGATGCTCCGCTGGTGTTTGACTGTATTGAGTTTAGCCCCAACCTGCGGTGGATTGACGTCATGAGTGATATTGCATTTTTGGTCATGGATTTACAGGACAGGAAACACCCCGCACTGGCCCAGCGCTTTCTTGACATGTACCTGCAGCATACCGGCGATTACGCCGGATTGTGCGTGTTGCGGTTCTACCAGGTGTATCGGGCGCTGGTGCGTGCCAAGATCGATGCGATACGTGCCCATCAGGCCGGTATTGATAAGAAAGAGCAAGCTACAGCTGAGATCGATTTTTTCAATTACCTTAATCTGGCCCTTACCTACGTCAGAGTTGCCAGGCCGCTCCTTATAATTACCCGCGGGGTGTCGGCTTCGGGCAAGAGCACCATAAGTCAGTCATTGTTGGAGCAGCTGGGTGCAATTCGGGTTCGTTCGGATGTTGAACGAAAACGGCTGTTTGGCTTGCAGCCGAAAGACGATGGCCAGGCCGCGGTGGGCAAAGGTATCTATTGCCTTGATGCCACCCGAAAAACCTACAATAAACTCAAGGAGCTGGCTGCATATATTATCGATGCTGGATATTCAGTTATTATCGATGCGGCATTTCTCCAGTACGAAGAACGACTGCAATTCAGAAAACTGGCCGATAACAAAAAAGCGCCTTTTATAATTTTACAATGCGAAGTGGATGCAGCGACATTGCGCAGGCGCATCATGCAGCGCAAAAACGATGTTTCCGATGCCGATCTACGGGTTTTGGAGATGCAACTGTCTACATGGCAGTCGCTGCGCGAAGATGAGCAACGCTTTGCTGTACGCATAGATACTGGAGCAGCGGTTGATATTGAATCGCTTGCGCTGCAGATAAATACAAATTTTTAGCGCTCAGCCGGTGAGAGCACTTGACTACACTGGGACAACTGAGTACTTTATTAACTTTTTTTAGCAAACCTCACTTACCCTCTTTCACCATGCAGACACAGAACAAGAATTGTAAGCCTCTCAAAAAGACCGGTATTGAAAGAATCCTGGCAGCCTTCTCCTATTCGCGGGATGGCTTACGTTCGACTCTAGCTACCGAAGCAGCTTTTCGTCAAGAAGGATTCCTGGTTGCTGTTTGTCTGCTTGTGCTGATTTTTCTGCCTCTCTCCCATGAATGGAAAGGTTTGCTTTTTTTCGCAACGACAACTGTTCTTGTTGTCGAGTTAATGAATTCGGCAATTGAGTCTGTTGTCGATCTCGCTTCTCCTGATTATCATCTTCTTGCCAAGCGGGCAAAAGACATTGGCAGTGCCGCAGTATTCGTTAGCATCGCACTTACGGTATTTTTATGGATTGGTGCGTTTTTCTCCATATTATTATGTAAGCCTTAGTATTTAAGGGGGTTGAAAGTGCAGTCAACTGCGAAATTATCTCTGCTCAAACATTCACTTCTGCAATGGTTTTCCTCGGCAAAAAGAGGCAGTCTTTTCCTCAGGTTTGTGATTGAGACGGTTTCTTCGTCGGTAATCCTGGGACTGATTCTCTGGGCCATTTCCTGGTCGTTTGGCTTGGTCGGCGGGATAAGAGAATTCAGCAGTGCCATTCGTTTTGAATTGCCCTATCTGCTTGTAGCCTATGCGGCCCTGCTGTACCTCATGCGTCCAACTCCCTGGCGCGTAATAATTGCGGCACTGCCTATAATCGTGCTTTACCTGGCCATTGATCTGCACTATGTCCTTATGCACAGTGTTTTTAAATTGGATGAACTCCTCCTCTTGCCGGAAGGCCTCAATGTCTCACCGGCTTGGCTTCGGGTGGGGGCTTATGCCGCCTCGACTGTCTGGTTGTTCTTTTTTATTAAAAATTTTAAGCGGCGGCCTCGGGATCTGGCAATGCCTTTGCTTCTTCTCGCTTTTGCCTCAGTACCGCCGGTTACAGCCTATACTCTGCCACAACAGTTCCTCAAGGCAGCAGATGCGTCAGGATTCGAAACAGTCTCCTGGTCCGATCGTTTTACCTCTGCTGTCATAGGCAGAACGACTGCTCTTTTTCTCTTTGCTGCAACCAAGAATAAGGCTCTGGATGATCTTTCCCATCACCCAAGAACCGACGATCCGAATCGAAATCCAGCCTTGCTGAAAAACACGCTGCGGAAGACCCCCAACATCCATATCCTGGTCCTTGAATCTTTTCTCGATCCGCAGCGTTTTGCAGCCCTGGAATTCCAAACCCCGCCCGCCCCACCTCGATTCGATGCTCTCCGAAAAAATATGCATATTTCCCGGTCACCGGTTTTTGGCGGTGGCACGGCCCAGGTTGAATTTGAGATCCTTTGCGGCGTTCCCGCTCTTGAGCTCTACAGTCCGGCGGAATTCAACATGTTTAAGGGCATGCCGACTCCATGTCTGCCCAATCTTCTTGGCGCTAATGGCTACCGGACTATCGCTACGCAATCGTACAAACCGGAGTTTTTTAATTCGGAACAGGCGTATCGTTCAATGGGATTCCTGGAAACAAACTTTCCCTCGGTATATGCCGAGCAACGCGAGACCTACTTACAGTACAGCATTGCCAATAGCTATATTTTTGATGGTGATCTTCTGGCTCAGAATCTGCTCTATGTTGAAAAACTGCTGGCCGATGGCAAACCTTTTCTCAACTACGTACTGGGGACCTATGGCCATCTGCCCCATATAACTGATATTGAGCGTTTTCCACCCAAGGTTAATGTCGTCGGGGTCAAACCAGGTTCGCAGGCCTACCTGGCCATTCAGCAATTTTATTATCGGGCCGGTGCGGTTGCCGACTATGTGCAGCGACTTCGAAAAATGGATCCGGAGGGCTTGATCATCGTGACCAGCGATCATCTGCCACCGCTTGATGCCGGTCCTTTAACTTACGAAACTTTAGGCTACTCATTAAAAGATGGTGGGGAATTCAGACAGAATATCTGGTTCTATTATGGCCCAAATCATAAAAGTATTGCCTGGCCGGATCATGACTATGAATTTATGGACTTTATCCTCGATGTTCTCACTGAAGAGCGTATTTGCAAAAAGATGCTGTGCAAAAACCGTGAGACTTGGACGCCAGAAAAGCTGACTGATGGCTATAATAATATTATATCCCTGGGAGCGGGTATTGCTGTGGATTCTTCTCTTCGTTAGACAAACCGCAGACGGAAAGAAAACTGGGATAATCTGTAAAGAACTGATTTTTATCTGTACATATCCTCTACATTATATTGTGTCCTGGACTCTTGTTGGCCTGCTATGGCCGCAACACTTGACTTTCAAATGGCGGGTTTGTAATAGTTGCTATGGAGATTGAGGTCGCAATAATAACTCGGTTTAAGGAGCATAAAACAATGATCATGAGACGAATCATAGTACCATCGGCAACCATCTGCTTTTTGCTGGGGAGTCTTTTCCTTTCGTTCAGCACCGTGATATTCTCGGCAACTGAGGTTGCTGCCGATAGTCGTTACGTGATTCCCAGTGCGGAAGTAGTTTTAAAATCTGGTGCAGGAAGGGAATATAGGGTTATCAGCGTGGTCAAAGATGGGGATCTCGTTGAATTCCTAGAACAAGATGGCTCATATGCAATGGTACGCCTGGCTAACGGTAAAGAAGGCTGGATGTTGAAAAGATACCTGAGCACCGAGCCACCACCTGCCACCATTGTTGCGTCTCTTCGTGCTGAAAATGAAAAGTTGAAGCAGAAAGAACTTGAGCTCAGCCAGCAATTCAGCGAACTTTCAGCAAACCTCAGCAAAGCTAAAACCGATCTCAACTCAACCCTGGACGAAAAAAAACAGGTTGCCACAGATTACCAGAATCTGCAGCATGATACCGCAGATGTTATCAAGATAAAAGAGGATATGCTGAAAGCAACCCAGCAAAATGAAGTGCTTACCCAGGAAATAACTGCAATAAAAGTAGAAAACGACAAGCTGAGAAAAGATACATCCATCTATTGGTTTATGACCGGCGGCGGCGTATTGCTGGTTGGCATGTTTCTCGGCGGTTTGTCCAGTAAGTCGCGAAAAAGGAAATCGTCTCTTATGTGAGGTCAACAATGAGGAAAAACCTCATGAAAATCATTCATACCAGAATGTATCTGTATGAATGATTTTTTTCCTCTACCACTGCGCTCGCTGAATGAGCTAACCGGGAGTTCAATTCCGATTGGTGAGCCATTTTTCCAAAACACGAAAGACAATCTCCCTCTTGATCGGCTTGGTAATATAGTCATTCATTCCTGCCTCAAGGCAGAGCTCCCTATCGCCTTTCATGGCATTGGCTGTCATGGCAATGATGGGAGTGTCCTGGAAGCCTTTTTGGCGGATACAGCGGCATGCCTCGTAACCGTCCATGACCGGCATCTGAATATCCATCAATATAATGTCAAAGGTATCGGGAGAGTTGATGAAGGTTTCCAGCGCCTGTCTGCCGTTCGATGCTGCTGTTACCTGATAGCCAGCTTTTTTGAGGATAATGGTTGCCAGTTTCTGGTTCACCGGGTTGTCTTCGGCAAGAAGAATTCGTGTTGACTGTTTCAGCTCTTCGCGGATCGAATATTGGGTAACGAGTTTTTTTTCTGCCGGTTGCAGTGCATCGTTCTTGTTGCTGAGAATTTTGGCTATGGTGCGAATGAGGATCGTCCGCCGAGCTGGCTTGGTTAAAAAGGCGGTGAAACCGGCATCCTTACATTTTTGTGCTACTCTTTCCGTCGATGAGGTATATGCAAGAAGTGGTATATCACAATTTGCAAGTTTTGCGTTTCGAATCCGACGTGCCTGTTCGTATCCTGAAATCAGGGCCATTTGCAGGTCAAGGATTGCCACCTGGAATGGTTTCTGTTCCTTTTCGGCATCAAGGAGAGTGGCGACGGTAAGGGTTTCGTCAAGTAATGTTACCACTTCCATTCCCGCCCTGCCGAGGACCGTTCTGAGGATTTCGTTGTTGACCTTATTGTCATCGACGACCAGGATCTTGACATCTCTCAGGTCCTGGTCGAGGCTTACTGGGCCCAGTGGCTGACTCGCCGTTGTTTTTCTCATTACCGCCACAAAATAAAAGGTAGTACCTTCTCCTTCTCTGGACTCCGCCCAGACATGCCCGCCCATAAGGCCGGCAATCTTTCGGCATATGGACAAGCCGAGACCGGTTCCGCCGTATTTCCTGGTGGTAGTGCCATCTGCCTGCTTGAAGGCTTCGAAGATTGTTTCGCATTTATCCTGGGCGATGCCTATTCCTGTGTCTCTAATTTTGCTGAGAAGAGTGATGGTTTGTTCTGATTCTTCTTGAACCTCAAGACTGAGTTCCAACTCTCCCTGTTCGGTAAATTTAGCGGCGTTGCCTAGAAGATTGATGAGTACCTGCCGAAATTTTCCCGGATCGCCCTGAATGCTGGTCGGTAGCCTGTCATCGATGCGACAGAGTACTTCAACAGGTTTTCCGGCTAGCCGCGGGCGGACAAGGTCGCAGACATCATGAGCGGTGATTTCAGGATCGAAGTCGATACATTCAAGCGTCATTTGGCCTGCTTCTACCTTGGAAAAATCCAGGATATCGTTGATCAGGCAAAGCAGGGATTCGGCGCTGTTTTTAATGGCCAGGGTGCTGTCTCGCTGTTCCGCATCCAACTCTGTTGTCAGAAGGATATCGGTGAAGCCAATGACTCCATTCATTGGAGTGCGGATTTCATGGCTCATTGAGGCGAGGAACTCGCTTTTGGCGCTGTTTGCCGTCTCGGCCGCCATTTTGGCTTGGAGCAGTTCTTGCGTCTGGGTTTTGATTTCTGATTGCAGGGTTTTGGAATAGTTTTCCTGATGTTCCCGAATGGCCTGGTAGCTCCGTTCTATTTCTTCGAGCATCTCGTGATGCTTAAGATCCATGACCTGAAATTTTCGAGTGAACTGCTTTTTTTGGATAGTAATTTTTTGAGTGAGCTCTTCAACTTGCTTTTGCGCAAAATGTTCCTGCAGCGCAAGTCTGATAAGGCAGGCTATATCTTCCTGCCTGGAATTCTCGTTAAGAGTGAAGAATATCAGGGTCGCTCGCAATGCGGTAACATACAGAGCAGAATACCTTGCGTTTAAAGAGGATGGTAAGGCTGTTTCCTTGGTCTGGCAGACAACGGCAGCGATCAGGTCTGCAACGATGATTTCAGGGAATTTGGTGTTGTCGCTTGTGGAGAATTGCTTTCCCTGCTCTGTGCAGGCAATAACTGAAACAGATGGGATTCTCTTCTGAAGAGAACGCAGCAGATTTTCAATCTGATCGTCATATGTGATCGTTTTATCAAATAAATTGACCATGCAGGTTTGCCTCATTACTCCGGCTTATAGTGCTTGCTACCTAACAAAAAGGGTACTCTGCCAAGTGCCAGCTTTATTTCAGTTGACTGAGGTTAAGCGTAAAGAGCTTGTGCCCGGTCCATCTCCTCCTGAAAGTCTTCAAGCAGAACGGTGTATTCATCGAGGTTGTCCTGCAGGTGTTTGATGAGCAGTGGCGATATTTCAATTTCTATACCCGGAAGAGTCGGCAGGTTCAGTTGGCTCGCAATATATTCGGCAATCTGGACTATTCCCGTCAGGCTTGACGGTTCGATGTCGTCAGAGATCAGATGATGGTCTCGGATGGCATCCTGGATGTTTAACGGCATATTCCAGTCCAAGGCCATGTGGTGGCATATTTGGCAGTGATCTGTGGCAAAGGCGAGTTGCTCAAGCTTAAGCAGGACGCTGGTCGATGTGCACGAGGAACACATCTTGTAAAAATCTTCTCGGTTGACTTGTTCTTCAACTAACAAGCCAAAATCATGAAGGATTCCACACAAAAAAGCATCGTCGCCGTTAATACCGAAAATCCTTTCGGCAACCATCTTGCTCAAAATGGAAACCGCAGCACTGTGCACCCACAATTTTTTTTTGGAGAAGTTAGAATCAATTTCAGGTCCGACAAAGATGTTTTTCAGAGCATCTGTTACCACGAGATTATGCAGATTTTTCATACCCAGAAAGGCCACGGCACGACCAATTGTATCGACTTTCTGCACCAGTCCGTAATAAGGGCTGTTGACGAGTCGAAGAAGACGGCTCACCAGAATAGCGTCCATCTTGATAACCTCTTCCATATCCTTCATTGTCGATTCGGGATTATTGATCATGCGGGTGACAGTGCTCACGATAAGGGGCAGAGGGTGTATGTCAGTAAATTTTTCTATATATCTTTGGGCTGTGGACACGAAAAATCTCCCATTTCAGAATGGCAACAAAAATACTTCAATGAGCATAGTCTCGTAATAGACTCATATTACGAGATATCTGGGCAGAAAAGTATTGGATCTTCTACAACAACGAAGCAGATGAAGAATGCTCTGCACTCTGAAAGAGTCTTTGGATCATTTCACTGAGAAAAGATCTCTTTTTTGGTTACTGCCTCGGCTTTAATACGATCAAGGAGTTCAGCCAAAACCGGTTTGATGTTTTCTCTGATATCTCCTGCAACGATAATGTAGAGGAGATCGTCGCCCGGCTGAAAAGTTCCTGTGTATGCCTTGACAATTATCTCAAAAATACCCTGCCGTTGAAGATATTCCTGTCTGAGAACTTCAATCTTTTCGAGATCAGGGGTGACCTGCAGCGCGGTTACGGCAGTTCGATCTTTTCTTGACCAATTACGCACAACTCCGTTATGGATGAGGATCATCCCCACATTGTCGGCAAATTCCGGCATTTTTTTCAGTTCTTTAATCGTTTTGTTAAGATCCATTGCAATCCTTTAGGTTGATGTCATCATCATTTAAATTTGTTGAGCATTTGGACGGAGAGGTTGCTTTTCTTTGCTCAGTTTTGTCGGACTTATGTTTTTGTGTGTAGCACATCAGGAGCCAGTGCCGAATATAAAGCAGACTTTAATAAATATCTTCCAATGTGCCACCTGAAATTGGCTGTTAAAATTTCTGGTCGATTACTGAAACGGCTGAAAAAGTCAGGCGCTTTTCTGGAAAGAGAGTCGGGCCGAATCGATGCACCGGTCTTCTCGAACCCGTTCTCAAAGAGCTCAAATGATTCTAGCGGCTGAACAACTGTATGACCGTATGCTTTGTCATTTATAATGAATATTGGAGGCATTGTATACGGTGGAATGATTTTTTGGCGGAGCATCTTGCCCATTTCTGTAGCTTGCTATTTTTTGTCGGCCACAAGAATAAGTGCTCTCTTATTATTATTAGTTAATGAAATTTTTTTGCCATCGATACGTGGAGATATTTTAATAATGCTTTGTTCGGTTTGAGTGACTGTTGTGCCAGATTTTGGGATCAGCAACCTCTGTTGGAGTTTTATTGTCGCATATTCGTCAAGATCGTTTGCTTTTATCAGATTTTTAAGAGGAATACCGTGGTGCCGCGCGATACTCAGGGCAGTGTCACCCTTTTTCACCCGGTGAAAAAGGTTTGGCCTCTGCTGTTGTTTATAAAAAGTTGAGGGAACTGAGGCGACCAGTTGGTTGGTTCTTTTCCCTGCTGGAAGTCTCAATACGTATCCTCTCGGGAGGCGTTTTTCGCCCTTAATTACAGGTGACAGGAGAGCCGGATTAAGCGATCGTATCGTCTCAGCGGAAACGCCGAGATGACTGCTCGCATCCGATATGTGGACATATCCCGGAAGATTGAGATACCGAGTAGACTGGGCAAGGTCGATCTTTACATTTGGGTGTTTTTCAAGTTGTTTTGCCACTTTGAGTGCTGCCAGAAACTCGGGATAAAAATTTCTCGAAGCAAATTTAAAATAACCCTTGTTGTAATTTTTGAACACCTTTTCATAGTCGCCCTCGTCGTTCACGGCTCTCAGCATACCTGATAAGCCATAGTTATACGAGGTGAGAGCCAGGGGCCAGCTATTGAGTATATCGTAGCTTTTTTTTAAATATTTTGCCGCAGCATGAGCAGCAAGTATCGGATCAAGGCGTTCGTCTACGGTGTGATCTATAGTCAGGTATCCTTTACCTGTTTCCCGGGTGAACTGCCAGATACCAGCGGCACCATATTTGGAATAGGCATTGAAATTGAAAGATGATTCTACATGGGGGAGATAAGCAAGTTCTTCCGGGAGGTTATACGTATGGAAAAGCTTTTTTATTTCTTTTATATACCTGCCGGAATGAATTACTCCTGCAAGAAATCGTTCTTTCTGACCTCTCTGGCTGCGGACATTTTCTGCGGCCTGAGCCAATTGCTGAGACTTGTTTTTCCCGGGAAAAAGTGAGGCGACTCGTCTTTCCTCGTGGGTCGTTGGCTTTTGGACGGCAATTTTTTTCAGAATTGTGCGGTATTTCTCTTTGGCATATTGTTGGAAAGTTTCGTTGTAGCGAGATGCTCCCGGGATATTTTCCCCGAGCAGAGGGATGACTTCGTATATCCTTGCCAAATCTGTCGAGTCATGGATAACGGCCTCGGTAAGGGTGTAATGCGAATATATCTTCTCCCAAAAGGCAACGTTTGTACTGATAGCTTTGAAGTGTGGAAAATTCTTGTTATCTGGGGTAGTTGCCTGGCAAATAAGGGTTGTGAAAAAAAACAATAAAAATACACTCAGGCAGGTGAGCATTTTGTACACTGGGCAAAAACGATTAGGTATTAAAACTCTCATAGGGCAGTAGTCGGGTCTTTTTTTAAACTGTTGTAGAATGTTATTAATAGCTTAGCATTCTGAAAGCGTAACCATCTTCTGCGGCGTTACCATGGTTACAGAATAAGCAGATGGTCGGTAAAAAGAGCTAGTATTCCAAACATCAATTGTAATGTTTTTTTCTGTTGTATTGTCTCACTTCTTATCCGCAATCATTTATCATGGCAGGGTTTTCTGTAAAACAGGGAAATAACTGTCGCTGTAATCTGATCATGAGCTATGATACCTTCTCCCTGAAATTCAGAACTGTTTTCCTGTTGTGTTTTGTCTGCAAAAAATGTGACGAATATGGTTATACAATTCAATTATGCATATATGTACATCTGTTTTTAGCAGCCGGGTTGAATTAAAAAATTAGAGTGAGACTTTGTGAGAAACCCAACCCTATGATAAATACTATCACAAGACAAGGAGCAGCGGAATATGTATCTACATTTAACAGTAAGAAAATGGAATTGAGATGTACACACCAATAGTCGCAACGCTGGGGTACATCATGTCGGCCGACCGTAAAAAAACTTTACTGGTGCATCGAAATAAGCGGCCGGAAGATCAACATTTGGGTAAATATAATGGTTTGGGAGGAAAAATGCTGCCGGAGGAGGATATCTATCATTGCCTTATTCGGGAGATACAGGAAGAGGCCAATATCCTCTGTGAGGAAGTTGTTTTGCGAGGGACGATAAACTGGACGGGTTTCGGGCCAGAGGGAGAAAACTGGTTTGGTTTCATCTTTCGAATTGATCGTTTCAGCGGAAGTCCGATGAGTTCCAACGAAGAGGGTGATCTGCTCTGGGTTGACGTTGAAAATATTCTCCAATTACCTATGTGGGAAGGAGACAGGTTTTTTTTGCCAATGGTATTTGACAATGATCCCAGAGTCTTCCATGGGTTCATGCCATACAACAACGCCAGACCGATCGATTGGAATTATTGCCGAATCTGATTGAGGTTGCAGTGTGCTGGTTGCATGGTATATTGCCATATGCAAGAGAAAAAACAAAACAGACTTTGAAGATGTGTCTCATTATCTTGCAGTCACAGTCAATCAAAAATCAATGAGAAAATAATACTTTCAGAAAATAAAGAGAAGAGGGGAAAAAGATATGGATCAAGAAAGTGAGCTTCAGCGGCTTGAAAAATTTGTTGAAAAAATACTGACACGATTTACTGCGTTAAAAGCGGATAAAGCCCAACTCGAGCAGGATGTCTTTGACCGTGATCTGCTCATAGAGGAATTGAGGGAAACCATCGCCTCCAAAGTGACAGAGCGAAACGAGATAAGTGATAGAGTTAATAAAATTGTTGATCAGATAGAAGATTGGGAACTCAATCTGGATGAGAGTGAAGGCGTGATTGTAGGTGCCTCTGTAGACGACGAAAATTCCAGTGAAGAGTCAAATATGGAAGAACAAGAGTCTGGCAATGGATGAACAAGACAAACGTGTGCAGCACGACCTCTTTGCAATGACCGATACCAAGAAATAGCAATATGGACACGGGTATAGAACAAGGTACGTTGTACAGTAGAAAATGACGGTAGATCTGGGTTGATATGTCTGAAACGGAAAGGTTGGTAAGATTCGAACTACTCGGTCAGGAGTATAAGTTTTATACTGCTTCCTCAGAAGAAGAACTGAGAACCATTTTTAACATGGTTCGCCAACTCGTTGAGACGAGTTCACCGCAAACGACTGGAACCCTGCCTGTCGGAAAGGTGGCTATTTTGGCCTGTTTGAATATTGCCTCCCGCCATGTGCAACTTTTGAATGACTTCGAGGGGTACAAAAGGGATTCTGAGGAAAGAATTGTTCGACTGAACGAAGAAATCAGATCGAAACTGCTTTCTGATTGATGCCTTGAGGGATAAATTGTTTTCGTTTGCCATAAAGTCTGTTATAATTTCGTTAACAGTGAAATTGCTTGTATATGGAACATAAAATACTAATATTAATATAACTGAATATTTTATAACAAAATAAAAATTTTCCCTGCACTGTTGGTGATCTTTAGTGTGTGTTGAGCCAACTCTCAAAAAAAGGGTAACTCCACTGGTAGCGGAAGGAAGATCGCTCTGCGAATTTCCCGAAAGTATTATGAGTCTGCCCACCTATTATATAGGTTTAACTTTCCTGGAGACACGGCAGTGTGGGGAAGATGATCATTTCGTATGAATGACACGAGGTATTTGCTATTTTTTCTATCCGGCCTGATGATTTCTAAAAAACTGTTTTTGGAAAAAATGAAGCCGGTTCAACATATAAAAGAAGATTGACCTGAGCAGAAAAGTGCTGCTGGAAGACAATATTAAACAAGGGAAGCAGAAATGCTTTTTTTAGATATTTCTCTGGAGAAATCGTCGTCAACGATTTTTCTGGATTGACTTATTCTTGCATAACATTTTGGAATAACTCCGAAAGAAGGAGCGGTGCATAAAAAAATGTGTGCTGGTATTGCAATTATCTGAACGTAAAACGGATTGTTCAGTTTCAACCTGACAGAGATGGTTGTGCGGTGGTGCATAACGTGGTGTTGTCAGGGAAAGAAAAAATGGTCAATGACCGTAGAACTGTCTGCGAATTTGAGGAGAGGTCATCAACTAGTTGAATGTGTTTGTTTGAAAGGTTGTTGATTTCAGGTAAGTAATAGCAAACGGCTGGGTAGTACCTCTGCTGTTATTTATTTTGCTTGTTCTGGTCTGATCGAAAAGGACTCGTTGCGAGCTGTCTCAAAACTCCCTCCATTTATTTTGTATTCCTCTGTTTTCCTCTTCTGTCCTGTCATTCGTCACCAGATAGGAATGTCCAATGGATCTATTAAGTCATCCATATTTACTCGTCTTTATCGGTCTCTTTGTCGGTGTATTCCTGGGTGTTTACTTCCGGAAACTGGTCATTGAGGGGCACCAAAATAACATAAAAAATCAAAGTAATCAGATCATTGAAAACGCAATAGTTGAAGCCGAACAGCTCAAAAAAGAAGCACTTCTGCAGAGTAAGGAAGCAGCATATCAAATTAAACAGGCCTTGGAAGCAGAGCTTAAGACCGAAAAGTTTGAGTTCAAAGAGGAACAGCAACAGCTCAAGCGCAAAAGAGATAGCCTGAAACGAGAATGGGACAGTTTTGATCGGAAACAGACGGAACTTTACAATAACGAACGGCTGTTAAAACAGCAGGAAACTGAGTTGCAGGAGAAGCATAAAGAAATAGATACCCTGGTGAGTGAAAAACGCTACGAGCTTGCCCAGCTTGCGGGAATTAGTCAAGAAGAAGCCAAGAAGTTGCTTGTTGATTCAATGGAAAGCGAAGCAAAAATGGAAGCGGCGAAAAAGCTTGTCAGGATTGAAAACGAGATGAAGATGGAGGCTGATCGAAAAGGTAAAAATATTCTGGCTTTGGCCATTTCCCGCTATGCAGGTGATTATGTTGCCGACAGGACGGTGTCCATGGTCCCATTGCCAAACGACGAAATGAAAGGTCGGATCATCGGCCGGGAAGGTCGGAATATACGAGCAATTGAAGCCGCTACAGGGATTGATATTATTATAGATGATACTCCTGAAGCAGTCATTCTGTCAGGTTTTAATCCAGTGCGACGGGAAGTTGCCCGATTGTCTCTTCTGCAACTTATCAGCGATGGTAGGATTCATCCTGGCCGCATAGAAGAAGTTGTCGAAAAAATGACTAAGGAGCTGGAGGTCACCATGCGCGAAGCTGGAGAACAGGCCACTTTTGATGTTGGGGCCCATGGCGTGCATGTCGAACTTATCAATCTGCTTGGGCGGTTAAAATACCGTACCAGTTATGGCCAGAATGTCCTGCAGCATTCGCTGGAAGTGGCTTTTCTTTGTGGTATCATGGCCTCCGAACTTGGAGTCGATGTGAAAATGGCTAAACGGGCAGGATTGTTGCACGATATAGGCAAGGCCGTTGATCATGAGGTGGAGGGCTCTCATGCCATTATCGGTCGTGATCTGGCCAAAAAATACGGGGAACCTGAGCAGGTAGTGTATGCTATTGGTTCGCACCATGAGGAACTGCCACCTCTCAGTGTGATCGACATTCTGGTGCAGTCGGCTGATGCCCTTTCCGGTGCGCGACCTGGGGCGAGAAAGGAAATGCTGCAAAGCTATGTCAAGCGCCTTGAGGATCTTGAGGCCATTGCCAACGGATTCGCTGGGGTTGAAAAATCCTATGCTATCCAGGCAGGACGGGATTTGCGGATAATTGTTGATTCCGGCAAGGTAAAAGATGAAGACGCAACGCTGTTGAGCCAGGAGATTGCCAGATCGATAGAGAGTAAATTAACCTACCCAGGGCAGATCAGGGTGACTGTTATACGTGAAACCAGGGCTGTAGAATACGCTAAGTAGTTTGTCCTTAATTAATAAATACATAGAAAGGGTTCAGGAAAAGATGGCGTCGATTGAAGAACAACTGGAGTTGATAGAACGGGGGGTCGTGGAATGTATTTCCCGCGAGGAATTGATCAAAAAATTGAAAAAGTCTGAGGAAACAGGAATCCCTCTCAAGATAAAAGCCGGTTTCGATCCTACTGCTCCAGATCTGCATCTCGGTCATACTGTTTTGCTGCAGAAAATGAAACATTTCCAGGAACTGGGCCATCAAATTTATTTTCTTATTGGTGATTTTACCGGCATGATCGGTGATCCTACCGGTAAATCCGAAACTAGAAAAGCGTTGACTGTGGAACAGGTCGCTGAAAATGCCGAGTCCTACAAAGAGCAAGTATTTAAAATTCTTGACCCGGAAAAAACCAAGGTTGCTTTTAACAGTACATGGCTTGGCAAGCTCACCTCTATTGATATGATCAAGCTGGCATCTCAATTGACAGTTGCCCGTATGCTTGAGCGAGAAGATTTTCATAACAGGTTTCAGTCAGGTAAGCCTATTTCAATTCACGAATTTATGTATCCCCTTATTCAGGGGTACGATTCCGTCGCTATGGAGGCGGACGTGGAACTGGGTGGAACCGACCAGTTGTTTAACCTGCTGATGGGCAGGGACCTGCAGAGATCCCATGGTCAGGAACCACAGGTTGTTATCACGATGCCGCTCCTAGAAGGGTTGGATGGTATCAATAAGATGAGTAAGTCTCTTGGCAATTATATCGGTATTACCGAATCTGCCGATAATATTTACGGTAAAGTACTTTCCGTCTCCGATGATTTGATGTTCAGGTACTTCGCCTTGCTCAGTGATTTAAGTAGTAGAGAAATTGACGAGCTTAAGAATAAGGTTGAGGCCAATGTCTTGCACCCCAAAAACGTGAAAAAACAGTTGGCTCGAGAGCTCACTGCGCGTTTTCACGGTGCCGAAGCTGCCCAGGCGGCAGAAGAAAATTTCGAGAAAGTTTTTAAAAAAGGTGGGGTGCCGGACGACGTACCTGAGATGAGACATGTTGCAACGGAGCCGGTATCTTTGCCCCAGTTACTGGTTGATGCTGGTCTTGTAACCTCAACATCCGACGGAAGAAGAATGATTAAACAGAGTGCCGTGTCAATTGATGGAGAAAAGGTTACCGATATCGATTCGGTTATTGAGCCGAAAGGTGAAGTGCTTATTAAGGTGGGGAAACGCAGATTCAGTAAAGTTATTTTTGCCTGAAATAGTGTCGACCGCAATTGGAGTCGCATAAAAAAGAAGGGCAACAGCGTATTGTCGCTGTTGCCCTTCTTTTGGTACTTATGTAACAGTATACGGCCCTAGTGCCGTTCTGTAGCAGATCTTTAATTGATATTCCTCTCCTGGCTTTTTTCAAGGCAACTTGTGCATATTCCGGTAAACTCGATGTGATGCCCAAGGATTTTGTAGTTACTGGCTTTTTCGGCCACTTGGTTGATCTGCTCCTGAACAGCAATATCAATATCATCAACCTTACCGCATGCAGAGCAGCGAACATGATAGTGGGGTTCTACCGTTGCGTCGAAGCGTTTTTGGGTGCCGCCCACTTCCAGCTTGAGGATAACGCCGACATCAGCCATGAGTTCAAGGTTTCTATATACAGTTCCAAGGCCTATACGAGGCAGACGCCTGCGCACCATGTCATATACCTCGTTAGCGGTTGGATGGGAGGTAACCTTGGCCAATTCTTCTAAGATGATTTGTCGTTGAGTGGTTAACCGCATGTTTGGCAACTGTTCCATAATTTGTTCCTTAAGATAAATATTGATAAAGGTTATTAAACAGAACTGTATCCCATCACAAAAAGAAAACCAAGAAAAATCAGCTATAACATTATCTTTGGGTGGCAGTGCAGAGTTACGAACAGATTGTAAGATTATGGAATGCAATCAATTGGAGTCAGAAGGCGTGCTTATCTCTGGATGAATTTGCGGATTGAAATAACCAAATTGGAGTGTTGGAAACTCTTTTCGCAGGCGATCAAACCAATGGCGAATGCCCAAAGAGTTCGTGTTTTTTGGTAGAGCAAGGCTTTTAAGGTACCATTCAGGATCCATATTCAGGTTGCGAAGCTGGATGTAATCAGGATGATGGATTCGAATGAGTGTGCACAGAGCGTCAAACTCGTGCGATGAGTCGGTAAAACCGGGTAGAATGAAATAATTAAGGGACACAAAACGACCACTTTCCTTCATAACATCGATTGATTGAGTGACGTCGGACAAACAATAATTCTTGGGGCGGTAATATCGATTGTAGTAGACTTCCTGCGCCGAATTGAGACTTACTCGCAGGCTGTCCAGTCCGGCTTGGGCGAGTCGTTTGACAGCCACAGGCAGGCTGGAGTTGGAGTTGAGATTAATTGTGCCTCTGGACGTCTTGCTGCGGATACGGCTGATCGCCTGTTCAATAACGCCGGCCTGCAGTAGCGGTTCTCCTTCGCAGCCCTGGCCAAAACTGACAATTGGGTTTTCTGCTGATTCGAGGTGCGAGATAGCAATTTGACTTATTTCACCTACGCTTGGTACAAAAGTGATGCGATCCTGCGTTGAAGGGCAACAACCGGAAGCCTGCAGTGAAATACAGCCGAGGCAGCGGGCATTGCAGTCCGGCGAGGTAGGTAAGGGTGCTTCCCAACGACCGAGGAAAAAATTTCGGGCAGCAGGGCAGCCATAAGTAAGACAGCACTTACCCAGGTGTTGTATAAGCCTGTTGTCCTTATATAAGCGAAGTTTTTTCTTGGTAAGCTTTATGACATCGGCCTGCCGGTATTGATCCGCATCCTGACGTTTATCGGGGTCACTGCGAAATCCGGTTACCCAAAATCTTCCCTTATGCCAGCCTACGGCGGTATAGGCAAAAAGAGGCAGTGTCGGGGCTCCGGGCTGCGTCTGATAACCTCCGGAGTAAATCGCGGTATGGGCCGGTGCCATGAAAGCAGCGACCGCCCGGACTGGTTGACCGTCGGCATAAGGATTTTCAGCAAGGAGAACAGGTTCTTCCAGGTTTGCATCCCAGCCAACAGGTAGGCGGCCGGGCAGAGTGAAAATGTCACTGCCTTCAGGCAAAGGGATCAAATCCTCGAGAACCGGACGGAGGAAATTTCCATTACTCATGCCGACCATCCCAAGCTCATTGAATTCCCTTATATTGTCATCTCTATCAGCAAAAAGAAGAGCGGGAAAGTCAGACGGATGTTCCATTTATTGCCTGAGAACTCTGAAGACTGAATCCACCGCACGGTAGATATCAAGGTCATCGCCAAAGATATCCTGAATAGCCGGGTGTTCGATGAGGTCCTCAACTATATATTGGGTGAAATACAGGCTCACAATGTTCGGATCCTGGGCGATGGTCCGAACAGGGGCAATCTTCATCTGCAGTTCGAATTCTTCTAGATAGCCAAGTTTATTGAGCTGATTTTCAAAAGCCTCGCGCATTGCCGAGACAGATGTCGTCTCAAGAATTTCTCTGTCGATAAGACGCTGAACGAGTTTTGCAGCGAATTCCGGAGCGTGATCCTTGGCTTTTAAAAACATTTTCCGCCGCTCCTGCTCCCGTTTTCGATCAATGGTGCGGATAGTTTTGTCTGTTGTTCTGTTTGGGCTGATATTAACCTTGGCCATTTAATTCTCCATATAGTTATCATCTCCTGCGAGGAGATGGGACCGTTATTTTCCTGCTATGAATGCTTTGGCCAATTTTCCCCAGCAAGGGGCACTGGAAAGAGTAGCTCTTAGGAAGTAGTGTGAGGTTACCCTACGAAGTAAGCATGCCTTCTTTATAATCTGAATAGTTAATAATCACTAGCGTAAATTTACCTTTGGTAAGCTAAAAATTTCAGTCGATAGCTAATCGTGTTTCGAAAAACGTCCATTGTCACTGGTGCTGGTTAGTCAATATTATTTCGGCAAGAGAGCCGGCCGCGCATTTTTTTTGTTAGACTCCACCTGCATTAATAAAAAAAGTTGATTTATTTTTCGTAATCTTGTAAGATTATATGCTTGTCTTAAGGATTGGGAGTGAGAGCGGTTGCTCACTACGATCGGTGTTTTAATTCTAGAGTATTAGAGTATTTAAATTATTTAAGGATCTTTTGGAGGTTCTTGCCATGGTTAGTAAAGTAAGAGTTATGTTGCCTTTGTTGTTGTGTGTGTCTGTTCTGACCTTGTCTGGTTGCGGTTCGAAAAAACAAAGCGATGAAGCGCTGCAGACAGAGAAGAAAAGCGAAGCAATTGGGGTCGAAGAGTCGCTGGATTCAAAACCTCTCGGGATCAATGAAGGTCGTACGACTGAAGGTATGCTGCCTCTTTATTTTGACTTTGACTCTTCGGATGTTCGCCAAGATCAGGTCGCACGTATGCAGGTCAATGCTGAATTTGTCAATACTAATCAGCAGGGTTACGAAGTACGAATCGAGGGGAATACTGATCCTCGTGGCACCAATGAATACAATATGGCTCTTGGCGAAAGACGTGCCTTGAACGCTAAAAAATACCTGGTGAATTTAGGCGTGGACGAGTCAAAGCTTTCCACCGTAAGCTATGGTGAAGAAAGATTGATGCTGCAGGGTAATGATGAACTTTCCTGGGCACAGAACAGACGTGACGATTTCGTTGTAGTTCAGTAAGTTTTTATTGACGTTTTAGCCAATCTTTTGGAGACAATAATGGCATCTCAAAGAAACCTGTTAGCAGGTTTGATTTTAATGTTGGTCTGTTTTACTGCAAATAATAGCTTTTCTGCTAATTTAAAGCTAGGCATAATGAACGTGCAGAAAATCATAGTTGAATGTGATGCGGGAAAAGCGGCAAAAGGCCGGTTCGACATCAAAATGAAGGAATTGCAGTCCACCTTTAAGGGCGAAGAAGAAGCGCTCAAAGCATTACAGGCCGAGATAAAGAAGAAAAGCTCTGCCTGGAGTGAAGAGAAAAAAGGTGAAAAGGTTCGTCAGTTTCAGAAAAATGGTCGAGAACTTCAAGCCAAAACTGAAGATGCCCGTCTTGAGTTGAAAAAATTGCAGGACCAAGAGCTTGAGCCGATTCTTAAAGCACTTGAAGATATTGTTAACCAGTATGGTAAGGACAACAGTTATACGGCAATAATGGATGGTAGAAACGGGGTTGTTTATTTTGACCCGTCGATTGATATTAGTGATATTATTGTTAAGAAATTGAACGGAGCTTTAGCGAAAAAATAGTTTCCGGGAGTGTGTTCTTGTAGTGATCGTTGACAAAACGGTGTAGAGGGGATTCCTTCTACATCGTTTTGTTGTTTATAGAGTTTGCAAAGAGGATCGAGCGTATGGCTATAAAAAGTATGACCGGGTTTGGCCGGGGAGAATTAGAAAAGGGTGGCAGAGTCTGGACTGCCGAGATCCGCTGTGTCAATAACAGGTATCTCGATCTGAAAATAAAACTGCCGCGAGGATATGCTCCTCTGGAAGAAAAAATCCGTAAAATGGTTGCAGAAACGCACCTGCGTGGCAGGGTGGACTTGATGCTCTCGGTAAGCGGAGATTTTACCGACATGCAGGAGGTGAAAGTGAATATGGCCTTAGCTGGGGGATACAGGGATGCTTTACTGGCCCTTTCAGAAGAATTTGGTATGGCCTGTGAAATCAGCCCTCAGATATTGGCTGCTTACCCTGATGTATTGACACGAGAGCAAAAAGACGAGGATTTAGCTATCGTCTCGGAGATGGTCGAAAAAGTCGTTGCGACAGCTTTGGAAAGTTGTGATACAATGAGGAGCCAGGAGGGGAATGCACTGGCTGACGATCTCATGAGCCGGTTACAATTCTTCGAAAAAACGATTGAGAGTATTGAAAAAAACATCCCTGAATTACTGGAACAGCGACAGAAAAATTTGCAGGAAAGACTTGATAAATTATTAACCAATGTCCAGCTTGATCCGGCTCGTCTGGCCCAAGAAGTTGCTGTCATGGCTGATAAAACAGACGTTACCGAAGAGATTGTGCGGTTGCGCTGCCATATCAGTCAGTTTACTCTTTTTCTAACTGAAGAAAGTGGTGTCGGCAGAAAACTCGATTTTCTAATTCAGGAGTTCCTGCGGGAGGTGAATACTCTTGCCTCGAAGATAAATGACGCTGCTGTGGCCCATCTCACTGTTGATTTGAAAAGTGAATTAGAAAAAATGCGTGAGCAGGTACAAAATATTGAATAAGCTGGTGATCTTGTTGGCGGTAAAGGGGTAGATGCAAAATTATCAATGCAACATTTGACTATATGGTGTGTTATGCAGTTGCTCAACGTCGGTTTCGGCAATACAGTGATAGTGGAAAAAATTGTCGCAGTAATTAATACCGGATCTTCTCCCGCCCGCAAACTGAAAGAGGCGGCTAAAGCTGATGGCAGGCTCATTGATGTCACAGAGGGACGACGAACGAGATCGATTCTGATCATGGAGTCAAACCATATTATTCTTTCTTCGGTACAACCTGACACCATCGGCCAGAGGATGCAGGCCCTTCAGCCTGTTCAGAATCTGACTGAATATTTTGAACAGCACAAAACATCAGCAGTACTGGAGCAGATATGACCGCTGGAAGACTGTTTGTAATTTCCGCGCCATCCGGTGCGGGGAAGACTACTTTGCTAAAACGAGTAATGGCCGAGATTCCCGGCCTGGTTTTTTCCATCTCCCACACTACCCGCTCTCCCCGACCCGGGGAGCAGGATGGAATTGATTATCACTTTATAGATCGGGCCGAATTCCTGAAAATGATCGATCAGGGACAGTTCCTTGAATATGCCGACGTACATGATAATCTCTACGGCACAAGTGTAGGAGCCATCGGTGCTCAGCTTGAAGAAGGGTTGGATGTAAGCCTTGATGTCGATGTGCAGGGGGCGGCTATTCTCCGCTGGAAAAAACAACTTGAGGCAACCCATATTTTTATCTCGCCGCCGAGTCTCACCGAACTTGAAAGAAGACTACGCGGTCGTGGGACAGAGAGTGAGGACGTAATCCAACTGCGACTGAGAAATGCAGCCGTCGAGATGCGTGCTGCTGCGGAGTACGAATATCTGATCATCAATGAAAATATTGATGAGGCAGCGCGTCTTCTGGGGTCAATTATTATCGCGGAGAGGGCTAGAGCGCACAGACTGCCATCCGGTAAACCCATTAGCAAGAGAGTGTTTCAATGAACAGACAGGGTGGTGGACAAAAGCAGGGTGCAGAAAAAAGTATTCGATTAAGTGAGGATCTTCTCTGGGGGGTCCATCCTGTTTTTGAAGGATTGGTCAAAGAACCGGACCGTTTCACGGAAATTATCTTACAAAAAGATAAGCGAGGTTCGAAAATTGAAGAGATTATTGATCTTGCTCGGCAGCACAATATTAAGCTTACCTTTGTCGACTCGTTACGTTTGACCGGCGAAGAGAGTGCACAAGTCCGTCATCAGGGGATAGTTGCCCGAATGAGTCAGACCCCTCTTATCGCTTTAGATGATCTGGTAGCAAAATTGAAGATCCGTATCGACGCGGGAGAAAACGTTCGTCTGATGGTCTGTGATTCTCTTCAGGATCCGCACAACCTCGGGGCAATAATCCGTTCCACTCTGGCTTCCGGTGCTGCCGGTGTTATAGTAACCCGGGAACGTTCTGCCCCACTTGGAGGAACTGCGGCGAAATCTTCTGCCGGGGCTATGTCGCACATAGATATCTGCCAGGTCACCAATCTGGTGAATGCGTTAAAGGTGTTGAAAAAGGCTGGGTTCTGGATATTTGGGGCAGTCAAGGATGCGGATGCTCACTCTCTTTATCAAACGGACCTGTCCATGCCCGCCTGTCTGGTAATAGGCAGCGAAGGCAAAGGTATCCGGCCGCTGGTGAAAAAAGAGTGTGATGTACTTCTCTCAATTCCGATGGTGGGCTCTCTTGACTCGCTCAACAGTTCTGCTGCTGCCGCCGTGATTCTTTTTGAGGCTCGACGACAAAATTTACTGCTTGAAGCCAAGTGAAGGTGACATCCGATCGAGCGGATATCTTGACTTAACGGAGTTAGCCTGAGCCGGCAACTTGGTTTATGACTTCAGACCCGGAATTTTCTGCCTGTAAGTCTCTGGCGATCCTATATGCTGTCCATGTGCTGTTCCCGATACTCCCTGACTGTTTCCTGGTTGACAAAGTTCCTGATCTGGCTGAGACATTCTTCATCCCTACAGACTTTGGGCATTATTTCCGTCAGAACCTCCATGATCAGTCGTTTCTGGTCTTGCTCTTCTAGACTCAGTACAGCCAATTTCACTTGTTCAAATGTTGTCATAGTCTTTCTCCCTTTCAGTTCCTTACAGATTATTTGCCTGTTTTCACAAGAAAATATCTTTTTCAAAGGTACATATACCCCTCGGAGTGGTAGTCATAAGTAATCCGGTTCTTTGCTCCTTGCTGTGGTTCGAACCATGTTGGGGGTGCACTAACTAAACACTATGTATTGTGATTGGCCAGATCAATACCCTGGGGAAAGTTGCGATGCGCTGAGTGTCTGGATTCCTGCCGCCACGATGCGCTGCACTTTCAGTGGCGGCAGAGTGGTTACACAACCTCCGTAACTGACCAGCGCAACTGACGTCCGGCCCCGAAAGGCTTGACTGTGCCGCAGAGCTCAGGGACGGTCCATGATTTTTTCTCCAGGGTCACGGTTTTGTCTGGTGGCTGTAAACCGTAGCGCCTGCAGGCGATGTCGCTGGTGAACTGTTGCAGCAGGTCCAGTCGGCCTGCCTCTTCGAAGAGTTCTGCCAACATGGGCAGGGCAACTGGTGCTGAAAAGATACCTGCAGCACAGCCGCAACATTCTTTTTTATGCCGGGGGTGGGGAGCGGAATCCGAGCCGAACATGATTCGATCGTGACCCGAAAACACCGCTTCACGCAGGCGCTGACGATCCTCAGGTCTTTTGGCGATCGGCTTGCAGAAGAGGTCGGGTTCCAAAAGGCCACCGATCACATCGTCTAAGGTAATCAGCAGGTGGTGCAGGGTAACCGTGGCCGAGACGTTTGGATACCGGTCAATAAAATCGACTGCTGCGGCGGTGGTAATATGTTCCATGACAATATGCAGTTTGGGAAAGGATTCTGCCAGACGCTGGTAAATGGTGAGAAATTCCGTTTCTCTATCGAGCACAAATCCATTTGATTCGCCATGCACCAGGAGCGGAATCTGCATTTCCTCCATCAAGCTGAGGGTCTCGTCGATATCGTCGAAGTCGGCAACACCACTTTCGCTGCGAGTGGTAATGCCCGCCGGGTAGAGTTTGATGCCGATAATCTCATTTTTAGCTTGAGCGAGCTCAGCTCTTGTGTATTTTCTGAAAAAGAGCGTCATATAGGCGGCAAAGGTATCTGACTTACCCGCTGTTACAATCTCTTCCTTATATCGTCGGACCTTTTCCAGCGAATCGACGGGGGAGACGAGATTGGGCATTATCACCGCTCCAGCAAAAGAGCTGCAGGTGTAGGGTGCAACAGTCTGCAGCATTGTGTTTTCCCGGAGATGCAGGTGCATATCAAGAGGAGATTGCAAAACAATTTTCATGCAAGGTAACCTTAATGAGTTGAAATCTAGCAGGGTTGCTTAACTAACCCCGCCAAAAAGTTTTGCGGGATTCTGATTAATACTCGCTTGACGGGTACTCCTTTTAGTACCCCCTTGAGGGGTGTTCCTTTTAATACTCGCTTGACGGGTACTCTGTTTAGTGCCCCCTTGAGGGGTATAAGTTCCTTAACGAAACAATTCTCCCGTAAAAAGCACGGGAGAATGATTTCTAAGTCACTAAACCGCTGCCGGGAAATATAGTCTGTGCGCAAGGGGTGGCTATTCTAATATAACTTCATCGCCACCAACTAGCGCAAGCCCCTTATCTACTGAAAAACGTACCACAAATCTTGCTTCATCGGCGCTGTACTCTTTTCCAGCCAGAATTCTCTTTGATAGTGAGGCAATTAATTCAGGATCCGACGATTCGTCTATCATTGTTAAGCCCAACCGCACCCCTTTGTAAGCTACTCCCGATTCAATAAACAGATAATTGGCCGAACCATTTTTTAATAGATTTGCTCTGGACAGCCTGTCCCGCATGATAAAGGCGACGGTTTTGTCTTCAAGGACGTGGGGGCGCGCGTAGATGGCAGTGTTTACTTTGCCGGTATCGTCTGCTGTTGCCAGAACTCCCGTGCCTGTATGTTCTTTAAAATAGGTATTGAGATCCATTATATGATTCCTCCCAGGACAAAATCGGTTTTGTAAAAAGTAAATGCTACTGTACTCCATTCATCTCTGCATATCAGTACATATATCTGCTGCACTTCTTATTGCCTTACGCCTGAAAATAGTATCTAAAAGTGCGAATATAAAGAGTGCTTTTAACATTAATAACTTGAATATACCAGCAAGACACTTATTCCGCTCAAGGGGCATTGGAAAGAACACCCCTCAAGGGGGTACTAAACAAAGTACCCGTTAAGCGAGTACTAAAAAGAGTCCCTGCATATTATTAGTTTATCAAGGTCACCGGACAGAGTAGTTACGATTGATATTGACACAAGAGGGGATAATCAATACTACAACTATAGTAAAAACTACCAGAGTCAAGGAGGGAAGGGATGCAGGACCAGAATCTGTATAAAGTGGTTATCGACTCGATGTCAGCCCATGTGGCAATATTGGATGAGCAGGGAACAATCATCGAAACCAACCGAACCTGGCAGGAATATGGTCGACAAAACGGGATGCACGATTCCTTTGAAAGTATCGGAATGAACTATTTGGCAATCTGTGAAACCGCGACGGAACATCCCGAGGACGATGCCGATCGGGTTGCCAGGGGGATCCGTAAAGTCCTGGCCGGGGAACTGGATGAATTTCTGACCCAGTATCCCTGTCATTCCCCAGATCAGAAGCGGTGGTATGCAGTGCGGGTGGTTCCCTACCGGGACCACAATGTACACCGGGTTATCGTCACCCATGAAAATATCACCCCCATCATGGAGGTGCAGGAGAACTTGCAGGCGAAAGAAGCGGAACTGATGCGGGAGAGGGAACGTCTCGAGGAGACCAATATTGCCTTGCGGGTTCTGCTGCGTCAGCGAGAAGAAGATAAAACACGAATCGAAGAGACGATTTATGCCAATGTCGATCGCCTTGTCCTGCCCTATCTGGAAAAACTGCTGCAGGGACATGTAACCGAAAAACAGCGGACCTTGCTTGAGGTGGTCGATACCAATTTGAGAGATATCATTTCCCCATTTCTGCACAGCCTGGCCGCATTGAATATGTCACTTACGCCTCAGGAGATAGAGGTGGCCAATATGGTTCGAAATGGTAAATCAAGCAAGGAGATAGCAGAGGTGTTGAACCTATCGGTGAGCGGGGTCGACTTCCATCGCAAGCGTCTGCGCAGTAAACTCGATCTGACCCATACCTCAAAAAATCTCCGATCCTATCTGCTCTCTCTGGCATAGCTCGACTGTCGGCTGAATCCATTACTCTGTAATGGCAAGGAAAACGTCCCGGTAGAGTTTTTGGTACCCTTCGATGCTGCTTGGATCAAGCCACCGTTCATAGGCGGCCCGATACCTTTCGGTAGGACGCTGCTCACGGAGCACGGCATTGATATCTTCTATCGTTTTTCTGCCCCATTCGTTTTTAGAACAGGCCACATAGGTGAGTGATGCATCGTTATTTGCCTGGTTTTCAGTAATATTCAGCGTCATGATCCGCTCTCGAAGACCCATCTTTTCTGCCAGATACATAGCCTCTTCTGGAAGTCCTGCAAGTGCATCGATACGGCCAGCCAACAGCATTTTAAGGAGATTTAAGGTGAGTTCCGGGCCTTCGTAGACAAATGTATTCTGGTCGTCGCCGTAGGTGTTTAAGGGAGTATCGAATTCAACTCCATAGGAACGGTTCTTGGATCGGCCGACAATATATTTATGACTCTTAAGAATATCTGTGAGACTCGCGGTTTTGCTGCCCCCGAATGTGCTGAATTTTTCCTTGTTGATAATCAGGACGGTCGGCAGGGTGAAGACGCTCGGGATAGAGAAATAGGCAAATTCCATGCGCTCCGGCGTCTTGTACATTGCCAGGGCACAGACCTTGTCCCCTTGTTTCCATTGTTGGTAATGTCGGGAAATATTGGCAATCATATGGGAATGCTCATATGCCGGTAAATTTTTTATCAGGATGTCAGTTATGAGGTCTTCGTAGCCTTGGCCTTTGAACTTCCCCTCATGAATAAAAAAAGGTGGTGCAACCGCTTCCATCCAGCCTATGGTGTCTTTTGTCCACGCTCCTGTCGGCAAGAGTACAGTCATCATTAAGATCAAAATAATACCGAGACTCGGTTTTTTCTGTACCATGGCTACCTCGGGCGTCAAAAGGATATGCGTTTTTAAAACACAATATTACCGATAGAGAATGTGGTGAATGATCGAACCAATCTGCTCCAGAGTATAAGGTTTCTGGATAAAGGCCATTGCACCCAATGCCAGGGTGGCTTTCACATCATCGTCGTCGGCAAACCCGCTGGCGATGATGGCTTTTTGCTGAGGATGTATTTTCTGGATCTGTTCGAAGGTCATCCGCCCATTTAATCCCGGTGGCATGAGCATATCGAGGACCAGCAGGTCAGGAGCGTGGTGTCTGGCATATTTGATCGCCTCTTCCCCTGACGAAGCAGTTTGCACCGTGTAATTTAAGGAAGTCAGCAGATGGCCGGCAATCTCGCGTTGACGCCGTTCATCGTCAATGACCAGGATAGTTTCTCGCCGGCCTTGATAGTTTCTCCAGTCCTTCCGGTTCTGCTGTGGAGCGAGGTCGGCCTCTATACTCGGAAACAAGAGTTCAAAGCTCGTCCCGCGCTCATCACTGGTAACGTTGACTGTGCCGCCATGGTCATGCATAGTGTTCCAGACAACAGCCAGGCCGAGTCCGGTGCCGCTTCTGCCCATAACCTTTTTGGTGTAAAACGGTTCGAAAATATGCGCAATGTCCTCAGCTGCAATTCCCGATCCGGTATCATGGATGGTAATTCTGGAGAAATGTTCTGTGGAGAGCTTGTACTGGCTTCTTGCCAATGGAAGAGATGCGGTATGGTTGTCGGAGGTAATCGAGACGGTTCCTTTTCCGTGAATGGCTTCTGCTCCGTTGGTGATGAGATTCATCAGGCACTTTCGAATATGAATGGGCGAACAGGATATATTGCGCAGCTCTGGGGCCAGTGAGGGAGTAAATTCAATGCGTGGATAACTTGTCTGAAGTTGCCGGAAATCCGTGGAATTGAGATACGCCTGGATCAATACATTAGGAGCGATGATCTCTTTGGTGGCAGCGATGCCTCTGGCGACGGTGAGCAGATCGGAAACAACATATGAAGCGTCGAGTCCGGACTGACGAATCGCTTCGAGAGGATGTCGTAGACGGCTCTCTTTCTCCAGATCAAGAAGCAGGAGCTCGGGATAGCTGATGATACCGGAAAGGATATTGTTCAGGTCATGGGCGACCCCGCCGGCCATAAGGCCGATAGCTTTCATCTTCTGATCCCGGTGCAGTTGTTCTTCCAGCTGGCGACGTTCAGTAATATCAATAATAATCATCCGTGCACCGCAAACCTCGCCTCCTTTGTCAATAGATGTTGAACGGATGAGAATGGGAAATATTCTATTATTTTGATCAATTACAGTGAGTTCAGCCAAGCTTGATGGCTCTCCCTGCAGGGTCTCTTCGAAATTCTGTCTAGCGATTTTTCTTTCATTTTCCTGGATAAATTGGAAAAAGTTTGCACAACTGCTTGGTTTGCTTGTAAGTTGTAACTGGTTTTTGGCCGCCTCGTTGGCGTAGGTAATCTCCCCGGTCAGGTTGGTCTCGACAACCATTTCCGGAAGCAGGTTGACAAGGTCGTGGAAGCGTCGTTCACTTTCCAGGAGATGTCTCGTTCTTTCTTTGATTTGCTGCTCAAGAAATTTTTGACTGTCGAAAAGATGGTTGATGAAAATTGCGGTGAGCAGCAGCAGGAGTAGGAAAATGAAGATATTGATAAGGGGAAAAATAACCCGTACATATTTTTCCCCTTTGAGGATACCGATGATCTGGTCGCCGTGTTTGATGTCTGCTGTAAATTTTTTTACGCCGATCAGCTTTATCCGATGAAGAAAGCGTGATACACCGGTTAATGGCGGGCAGGTAGCCGAAATGAAGGTTTCGGTTCCGGGGATGGAGACGGAGAGTGATTTGTAATAGTCGGCTTTAACGGCAAGCTGCAGGTAGGCTTCTGCTCCATTTTGGTTGAGTGCCCATATGTCGTCGGCCAGAATAGCTGCATGGGTCCTGAAATATTTATGGTTGAGGGCGTCGGCTCTTTGGATATAAAAATACGAGATGGCAGAAAATAGCAGCAGAATGACTGCGGTCATAAACAGAAAGCGATTTCTTTTTTTGTGTCCAGAACTCATTATAATCACTTGTTATTTCTGCTGTCTGCTGTCTGCCGCATCATATGAAAAAGAAAGAAACAAACAAATGTATGGGTTCAATTCCTATATTGTAATATCGCTGAGTGCAGGATGGATGTCAAGTTCCTTTGTTTAATTGGCCACTTTTAAAAGTGAAGGCACACATAAGAGGAGAAGAGATGGATGACAAGATACGACTTGGAGTAAGTTCTTGCCTGCTTGGCAACCTTGTCAGGTATGACGGCGGTCATCAACATGACCGATTCCTGACTGATACATTGGGACATTATGTGGAATATGTCCCTGTATGCCCAGAGGTTGAGTGCGGTCTTGCCGTACCCCGGGAAGCCATGCGACTCGTCGGCAATCCTGCAGACCCCCGATTGGTAACTCGGAAGAGTGGCAGAGACTATACCGATCAGATGAAGATCTGGGCTTCTCAACGGTTGAAAGAACTCGCCCAGGAAGAACTTGACGGTTTTGTTTTCAAACGTATGTCACCGAGCAGCGGCATGGCAAGAGTTAAGGTCTATTCCGAAACAGGGAATGCCAACAATACCGGAATTGGGATCTTTGCCAGGTTGTTTATGGAACATTTCCCTTATCTGCCGGTTGAAGAAGACGGGCGGCTCAACGATCCCGTTCTACGGGAAAATTTCATTCAGCGTATTTTCGTGCACAGGAGATGGCGGGAGTTGGTCACCACGGCCAAAAAGCGAGGCGGTCTGGTCGATTTCCATACGCCCCATAAACTGCTGCTTCTTTCCCATAGTGAAAAAGAATATCGAGAAATGGGCCGTCTGGTGGCACAGGCCAAAGATTTATCCATTGACGAGTTATTTAATCGGTATGAAGCATTGCTGATGAGTGCTCTTACCAAAAAAAGCACCAACAGGAAGCACACCAATGTGTTGACGCATGTTTTCGGTTATTTTAAAAACGACCTGTCTCCCCTGGAAAAGCAGGAGGTACTTGAAATAATTGATCAATACCATCAGGGAATGATCCCGTTGATTGTTCCACTGACACTCATGAAGTTTTTCACCAAAAAATTCAAGCAGGATTATCTGGCCAACCAGCACTATCTCGATCCACATCCATTACAGTTAAAGCTGCTTAATCATGCGTAAAAGAAAGAGCACCATGGTCTGAGATTGCTAGGCGCCAGCCGAAAGGATCCGGTGGCGCCTAGCAACAAAAGATTATTTCTTTTTCTCGGCCATTTTCGCTTTGAGCAGGGCTCCTAAACTGCCCATTTCGGCTGCCGGTTTGGTCTTTTTTCCCTTGGTCTTAAAAGATTTGTACTCGTCTCGTTCCTTGTCCTGTTCAGCCTCTGGCGAAACATAATCGGCCGGTACCAGGCTTATCCTTTTTTCAGCAAGATCAGTCGCGTCAATTGTTACATCGATATTCTGCCCTTCTTCCAGCACTTCACGGGGATGATTGATTCGCCGGCCGCCGCCCAGCTTGGAGATATGGATCAGGCCGTCGATGCCTGGAGCCAGAGTCACAAAGGCCCCGAACTGTGCAAGCCTGGCGACGGTTCCCATGTGGGTTGTACCTTCGGGGAAAAGAGTCGTCACTTCGTTCCATGGGTCGGCCTGGGTTTCTTTATAACTTAGAGAAATCCTATCTTTCTCCCAGTCGATTTTTTTGATTACCGCCTGGACTTTCTGGCCGACAGTAAAAAAATCATCAACCTTTTCGACTCGGCTCCAGCCGATTTCCGAGATGGGAATAAGGCCATCCACACCGCCGATATCGACAAAAGCACCGAATTCTCTGATGGAGCTGACCACCCCTTCGATTGTCTGGCCTTCCTCAAGGGTTTGCTGCAATTTTTCACGCAGCTCTGCTCGTTCCGCCTCCTGGATCGCCCGTGCCGAAAGGACGATATTGCGGCCGTTTTCCTCAAACCGGGTAATCTGGAATTTCATATGGGTTTCCAGATATTCTTTGGCCGCGTCTTCAACTCGCCGCAGCCCCATCTGGGAAAAGGGGCAGAAACCTCGCACATTGCCGCCGAGGGTGATTTCGAAGCCGCCTTTTATCTCAGCTTTGACAAATCCTTCCACAGGAATACCGCTGCGAAAGGCTTCTTCGAGGTGGGCAGCGGAGGAACCAGAGCCGATGGAGGTAGTGAAAAGCTGCTCGGATGATTTTGTCTGCAGAAAATAAACATCCAGTTGGTCACCGATCTGGTGCTTGAAATTACCTTCGTTGTCTTTGAGTTCGGAGCTATTGATCACCCCTTCGCTCTTGCCGCCGACATCAAGAAAAGCCGTCTCGCTGTTTATGCCGACGATTGTGGCTTTGATTTTTTGTCCCGGAGTTAAGTGTCTTATTTTTGAGGTTTTTTCGGCCTTGAAGAGTTCTTCAAAGCTTTCATTGTCTGTTTCTGTCATGTCTATCCATTAAGGAAAAAGAAAAGGAAACTACGGTTTATGGTGTCGGTCAGTTACATAACTGACGCTTGATGGTTGATTTGTGCGTTTGTTTGCGCCTTCTGGCTGTTGTCTTGTCACTGTCGCGATAGATTATAGCATAGCTGGACAGCTTGACAAGTATTCGTGGCTTTTCCAGAGGAGGTGCCATGACGAATTTTATCAATGGCACTGGCCGATATTTCGTACTGCCAGTGACAGCACGCAGTCATTTTCTTGAAACATAAGACGTTTATCACACATTTCATGAATAAAATTTCGTAAGATCCGTTCAGCGACTCTGGGGAATTTGGCCAGAAGCGTTGGGGTTTTTATTGGTTGATCGCAGCAGAGATATATCTTTCTTGATGTGCCCCGCAACCTGTGCAGCAGTGGGCTGTCTGACAACCGCTCCTGGCGGATGATGAGAAATGTTCCGCCATCACGGTAGTTGAGAGGATGCTGCCGATTGTGCGATCTGTGTTTATGAAAATCGTGCCAGGTCTGGATCTTCTGTTTTACTGGCCGCCAGAGTGCGTGCTGGTGCTTTTTGTCGCCTCGATAACTATTAATCAGCATGATCATTGAGTGGAGATAGTCTTGAGGGAAGAGGGCGCGGTTTTTGGCATGGGGAATGATCTTTTGTATGGTGAATTCATTGGCAGAAGTGCAGCTGGTGTGCATGGGTGAACCGTGGCCTAGAAAAAACGCTGCTGCCTGCAGCGGAAGAAAAGGCATAACAAAATCGAGATGTTCCAGCGTCTCGGCAATTTCTTCTTCTGTTGTACCGGGAAAGTCTGTTATCAGGTTGCCCTCCAAGCGGATCGCCGATGCACTGCACATTTTCATGACGGCAATGTTGTCAATGGTCGTCGTTCCCTTGGCCATTTTTGTCAGCAGAGAAGTGGACAAGGCTTCGATCCCTACCTGGACGGTTTTGAGACCGGCTTGACTGTAGAGATGCAGTTTTTTCGGCTCTGTAATTGTTCGGATCTCGGCAAAAAAATCGAAATCCAGCTGTTTGGCTGAGAGAGTACTGAAAAAACGATCTGCTTCTTTTGGCGGCAGGGCATTATCGGTAAAAGCGAAATGCAGGCACTCATGCGTTTCGGCGAGGTGGAGCGTTTCCGCCATCATCCTGTCACTCTTTTTGCTTCGATAGTTCTGCCACTGGAGATTGAGATTGCAAAACGTGCATTTGTTCCACCAGCAGCCTCTCGAAAATTCTATTGGTAACAGGGGAATAAATGGCCGGCCGGAAAAATGTTCGTGCATTTCTTTAAAATAATGACTGTAATCCGGGAAGGGCAGATCGTCCATTTTCAAAGGTAGAACCAGAGGAGCAACTCCAGTTGCAGGAACAGGGCGCTGTGGGTGAATTTTTCCGGGCAGGGTTTTTATTCGGCCGTTAAGAAAATGGCAGAGCTGCAGGAGTTGCTGCTCTCCCTCGCCGTCGACCAGGTAATCAATTTCAGGGAAATGTTGGATCAGAGATGTACCGACGTCTCCTGAGCAGGATGAACCGCCGAAGACAATGGGCACGTCCGGCCATGTATCTTTCATTTTGCCAGCCATATAGAGTGAGGCAAACAATTGGCTGAAACAAAGGGAAAAGCCGAAAAGATTATATTGCTGCCAGGGAATTGATGTCAGCAACTGGTTACAGCTTTGTTCAACAGCTGTTACCAACTCGTCAAAATCGGGCAGGGGCTTTATTTTTCCGGCTAGACAACTGCGGAACAGTTTTCGGGCATCGGCTCGTTTTTCGGGGAAAAGCAGCGGGGCAAAAATGGCTTCGCCAGCCCAGCCGGAGAGGGCTATTTGGCTATAGATTTCCGGGGAGATACCTTCTGCGAGATGGAGATAGGGATGAAAATTGTCCACTCGGTAATTCGATTCACTTTCCAGATACGCCTTCAAGGCTCCCAGTTGGATGGAAGGTCGGTTGAAAATCGACCACGGCATGGCAAGAAGAGCAAGCCTGAATGAAAAAGAGGTGTCGGAACCCATTGTATTCTTCTATTGCTTGATAATTTCTGTTCCTTCAGGGGGGATAAAGGAAAAAAATGATAAAAGTTCCTTGGCATTTTTTCCAACCAGGCTATCAACGACGATATCCGTAAAATTCAAAAGAGTTACCGTGCCGAAATGGTCGCGTATACGTATTCGGCGGATGAGCGAGTCGGGCGTCACCCACAGATGGATGTCCTGAACCTGGGATTGGGCAGTTTGCGGGACCAGTTTAATTACCTTGAAAGCAGGGCTGTTTTTCGACTGGAATTCTTCGTCGGCCGGGCGAATATAAAAGTCCCTTTTCAAGACGCCTTTCCCCGTGAAAAAAGAATAGGTGAGATCCGCATCGAGTGTATTAGCCGGAGAGACAATCATCTGTTGCAACTTGGCAAAATACATGGAAAAAGTTTCGCCGTCATTGGTCAATACCTGTATATCCGGACTGGTATAATCCCAGCGCATATAGCTTTTGCCATTAAGCTTGACAAAGGCGGCTTTGCCTGCGCCCCGGCGTGGCCGTCCGGTCATATCGCCACTGGTGTTCTGGATAAAATTAAAAGCGAGGCTGGCAATCTTGTCGTAGCGAGCCTGTAAACGCTCTGCTATATCTTTCGGATATTCGGTAGCGCATGTACCGCTCTGCGTGATTATAATCGGCAGAAGCAGGCACAGAGTGATCAGGAATGTTTTAAGTAGTTTTTTCATCGATTGCGTAAATGATTCGATTAAATGGGAAGGAGTTTAATCGTTCGGCCAAAAATTTTGCTGGCGATCTGTGCTGCGGTTTCCGTCAGGTCGGTGACAAAAAATCTGTTTTGGCCAGGATCATGGCTCCCTGTCGGTTCGAACACTGCATTGTTTTCTATGTAGCTCTTGAGAAAGAGGGCAGTCGCCGCCGATGAATCGATAAGCGTGACCTTTTTCCCGATGCGGGCTTGTATCAGCGGTTTAAGAAGAGGATAATGGGTGCAGCCAAGTATCAGAGTATCGATCTGTTGATTTTTCAAGTCATGCAGATAGCGACGGAGGATCATTTTGGTTTCTCGCTTGCCAGTCCAACCTTCCTCTACTAAAGGGACGAGCAGCGGGCATGCCTTCGAAAACACGTGATAGTCGGGAAATTGTTGGCGGATTTTTTCCTCATAGATGCCGCTGCGGATCGTGGCCCGTGTACCGATAATGCCGATCCTGCCGGTCCTGCTTTTTTGCAGTGCCTGGTCAACGGCGGGGCTAATGACCTCGATGATCGGAATGTTGAACTCCCGGCGGAGTCGATCTGTAGCCACGCTGGAAGCTGAATTACAGGCGATGACAATAATTTTCGCCCCGTTTTCCACCAGAAACCGGGTGTTTTCAACCGAGTAGTCAATAATTGTTCGCGCACTTTTTGTGCCATAGGGGGTGCGGGCAATATCACCCAGGTAGAGCAGGGGGGAGCCGGGCAGGAGCTGTTCAACGGCCTGGGCAACTGTCATCCCGCCGACACCTGAATCAAAAATACCAATCATAAGAAGAGTGAATGTTTATCGAAAGAACCAAATTGGGCTGGATAACAGCTAAGCCCGGTAAACGGCCAATAAGCCGGGGTTATTTTTAATACTCGCTTGTCGGGTGCTCGGTCCGGTACCCCTTTGAGGGGGCTCTTTACACATACCTTTGCCGAGTACAGAGCTCAGTGACAGACTCTTAGAAGTTCGACACGAACGAAATATGTATACCAGAAAATTTGGTGAACAACAAGAAGACATCGGTGTGGACTGGATTGTCGATTTTTTCTTGACTCGATCGATGGAACATGTTGACAGAACGTGCCCTGCGAATTATTTTTGCCCTGATCTCAATGCAGTCTGATAGCAAAAACGAGATTTTTCGTTCTTTATTTAAAAGCAGGGAATGAACCTGCAATGTTTTACAATGTCATAGGTGAAAAAGAAATGCCAGTTTACGAGTACGAATGTAAGGAGTGCGACAAAGTCTTTGAAGTGCAACAAAAAATTGCTGATGATCCACTTAGTGAATGTCCCAAATGTCATGCACCAGTGAAAAAACTTATGTCAATGAGTTCTTTCCAGTTAAAAGGTGGCGGTTGGTATGCCGACGGCTATTCAAGTACTGCCAATGGAACAAAAGCTACTGATACTGCTGCCAGTGGAACAAAAGCGACTGATACTGCTGCCAAACCGACGGCACCTTGCAAGACTGATGGCGCTTGTGCTGCTTGCCCAGCTGCCACGTCTGCCTAGATGATGTCTATCTATTGTTAAGTTGTAGATGGCCCGGTAATAATAGCCATTGCGTCCCCGTAGGAAAAAAAACGATACTGCTCCTTGACTGCTATGGCATAGCAGTCAAGGAGGGTTTTTCTGCCGCACAGGGCGGATACCAGAAACATCAGGGACGAATCAGGCAGATGGAAGTTGGTAATTAAATTATCGATTACCTTGAACTGAAAGCCGGGATAGATATAGAGGTCGCACCAGTCTTCGATTGCTTGAAGACGGCCTGTTTTTATTGCACCATATTCTAAGGCCCTGACCGTCGTGGTGCCGACTGCCCATATCCTGCCGCCCCGCTTTTTTGTCGCGGCGATATTGTCGACTGTCTCCTGGGGGATGCTGAGATATTCCCGATGGATCTGATGGCGGGTGATGTCTGTCTCCCGTACCGGCGCAAAGGTGCCATAGCCCACATGCAGGGTAACCTGGCCAATCAAGGTGCCTTTTTTTTTGATACTTTCCAGCAGTACATCGGTAAAATGCAAGCCGGCAGTCGGGGCGGCAACTGCTCCGGGTTGGCTGGCGTACACGGTCTGATAGCGGGTGGCGTCTTCTGCAGTGCAGCCGTTTTTCCTGGCAATATATGGCGGTAGAGGCACTTGGCCGGATCGCTGCAAGGTTTCTGCCAGGCCGAGAACCTGGTCGAAATGCAGTCTCAGTCTGAGTTTACCACCCTCAAGGTCTTTTTCCACCGTGCAGGACAGCATCTCGTTAATTATGATCGTCGACCCTTCTTTTGGTCGTTTGGATGATTTGATGAGGCTGTTTGTAACTGCTGTGCCGTTGTCTTTTGCATCGAGGACCGGAAACTCCAACAGGAAAACTTCTACCTTGCCGCCGGTCTCTTTTGTGCCGAGCAATCTTGCCGGAAAAACCCGGGTGTTATTGACCACCAACATATCCTCTTTGCCGATAAACCGGCCAATGTCGCTAAAACGATAATGTTTCGTTTCCTTGCTTGCTGCATGGACGACCATCAGGCGGGAGTTGTCGCGCTTTTCTGCGGGATGCTGGGCTATGAGCTGTTCGGGAAGGTCGTAATTGTAGGAACTTAAGCTAAGATCGTCTTGCATGATACTCTATGGTGTGAAAATAATGATGTCGATTGTCTGGGTATTCAAGGCAATGCTTTACGTTACTTTTTGCGGTGAATTTCGTTTTTTCTCTTACTCGTGTTGAGGAGCTGTTGTAGATACCATGATTTTAGCTGTTGCTGCAACTGAAATAGAAATGGCCCCGTTCATGGCGGCAATGACAGCTGGATCGGTTCGTGCGTGTCGGACGCTGGTGACTGGGGTTGGTCCTGTTGAAACCACACTTCGACTGACCAGATTCCTCTGCCAAAGCGAGGAGCAGTTTGCGGCTGTCATTCATTTTGGAGTGGGAGGAGCGTATATTCAGCCGGACGAGAGTGGTCAGCAGCAATTGGAGCTCCTCGATATCTGCCTTGCCAGGCAGGAGGTTGCCGGTGATTTTGGCATCTGTCTGGGCGAGGCGATGGATTATCTGAAAATTTCTCTTACCGGTGAAATAGTGTATAACATGGACGCAACGCTTCTTCAGCGCAGTCAGGCAATTTTTGATCGGTTTGGCATTAAATATACTTCAGGAGTATTTATCACGGTGAACGGTATCACCGGCACCAGAGCTCGTGGAAAAATGCTGCAGTCCAGATGGAACGGACTCTGTGAAAATATGGAGGGTGCTGCCGTTGCCCGGGTATGCCGGGAATTTAGCCTGCCGTGTACTGAGCTGCGGTGCATCTCAAATTATGTAGTGGATCGCGATCCTTCATCCTGGCGTTTGCAGGAAGCCTGCCTGAAAGCGGCTTATGCGGCGACACGGCTCGCTAAGGAATTAACACTATGACAAACAAACTTTCCCTGGGGTTTTCGCCCTGTCCAAACGACACCTTCATTTTTTATGGGCTGGTCCACGGCCTGATTGAATTGCCGAGCGTAACGTTCGAAGAACCGGTTTTAGCCGATGTGGAACAGCTGAACCTGCTGGCCCTTGATGGAAAACTGGATGTTACCAAGCTCTCTTTTCATGCCCTGGGACATGTCCTCGATGAATATTGTCTGCTTTCTGCGGGCAGTGCGCTCGGGAGAGGCTGCGGGCCGCTTCTTGTTGCCGCTGCCAAGAGACCGCTGGATGATGTCTCGGCAATGACTATCGCTATCCCTGGAAAATTGACCACTGCCGCCTTGTTGCTGCAGATGTTTTTGCCGGACTGTCATCACCTGGTGGAGATGCGCTTTGACCATATCATGGGGGCGGTAAAGGATGGTGCAGTGGATGCAGGGGTGATTATCCACGAATCCCGCTTCACTTATGGCGAGCAGGGACTGTTCTGTCTGCAGGACCTTGGCCAGTGGTGGGAAGAAAGCACCGGACTGCCGATACCGCTTGGCTGCATTGCTGCCAGAAGAAGTCTCGGCAGAGACAGGATCAAGGCTATCGAACGGGCCATCAGGACCAGTGTTGAGTATAGTTTTGCCCATCCGGATGCCTGTTTGCCGTATATCAGGAGCAAAAGTCAGGAACTCGAGCCAGCTATTGTCCGCAGCCATATTGACTTGTATGTAAATGATTTTTCAAAAGATCTTGGCAAAGAAGGGGAAGCTGCCGTCAAAGCCTTTATGCAACGAGGACGCCAAGTCGGCGCGCTTCCGGACAGCTTTGCCAGTAGCCTGGCATTGACGAGATGATAATGCAGTTCGATTTTCCGGCCGTAGGCTTTGCGGGTCTTCCTGTATTGCGCGTTGCAGCAGGAGTAGGGGAGGCGCAGGGGAAATGGATCGAACAATTAATACGTGCTTTGGAATTGCGTTCGTTTTCCAGTCGCAGCATCAAACAGAAAGACTCTCCTTCTGAGAACCGATATGGTGTGCTTTCAATCTTACAACTCTACGATCTGGTCATAATCGACGCGAAAATCGATGATTCCGCACAACAGGCTGGACTTGCCTCCACTGCGGAATCAGAAAGGGAGGAGCTGCTGTTGCTTGGAAGCGACGATAAGGCAATGGCACACTTTGTTGAGCGACTGGCTATGCAAATGGATGCACTCGCACAGCAAACGCCGGTTTGGGGCTGCATTCTCATCGGCGGTAAAAGTTCCCGGATGGGCCAACCAAAACACCTCATACAAAATGAGCAGAAAACAACCTGGCTGGAACGAACTACAAAAATTCTCTCACCTTTTGTCGACGGACTGGTTGTCTCGGGAACTGGCAGGCTTCCGGATACGCTTGCCGATACTGTTCGTCTCGCCGATATTCCGGGAGTGGCTGGCCCACTGACAGGGATTATCGCTGCCTGTCGGTGGCAACCGCTGGTGTCATGGCTGCTCGTCGCCTGCGATATGCCCCATATAACGACAGATGCCGTACGGTGGCTTCTCTCCGGCCGTCGTGCTGGTTGCTGGGGGCGGGTGCCTAAACTTGCTGAGAGTAAAAGAGCGGAACCTCTTTTAGCCTGGTACGATTTTCGGGCAGCACAAATTTTTGAAACGCAGCTGTATGCAAGAAATTTACGCATCGGCGACGTTGCTGCTCACCCAAAAATCGACATTCCTTTGATTCCGGAGGCCTTGCGCCAGAGCTGGCAAAATATCAATACCCCGGACCAGTTGCCGATAGCACCTGAACCTGGAGAAGGTTGAGTAGAGGGGGCGATTGGGTTGGCTCACCGAAAAAACAGTGGACATTGTCGCCAAAAACCAATTTCAGGCCAAAGCTCACCCCTCCAGGGCCTCCGCCAACACCACAGGGGAGATAAACAAAAAGTGGGTGGTCTGCATCGACCGGTATCGATTGTTCGAGCAATTGTGCCTGTAGTCTCCTTGCAGCAACGGCGTACCCTAAAAAGAGATCGCCTGAATTTTCATCGTCGACAAAATGACCAAGAGGATCGGTCATCGCCTGTAGGCGTCCCTCTGCAACGGCGACACTGTAGTCGGCATTGTGTTCGACTACTCTCACTCCCCTGGCCTGCAACATCTGCTTCTTCCATTGTTTTGCATCTGCCGACATATGGACAGTGACATGAAAACCCAGTTTTGCGCCAATTATCCCGATACTTAAGCCCAAATTCCCGGTTGAGCCGACGACAATCGAATATCGACTGAAAAGCTTACGACAGTGTGCTGAATCCAACACTGCGTAATTATCAGATATTTTGAGCAGACCCGTGGCAAGTGCGGTTGTCTCGGCAAATTTTACAATTGCATAGATGCCGCCTCTGGCCTTGATATTGTGCAATCCACTGTTGCATCGGCTGATGATGGAAGGCTTTATCCATTTCTTTTCCCCTGGTGCTTTTGTCGGTGCATAAATGTCGTCATGGAAAAATTCGAATTACTTGTGGGTTCTTTGAATTAATGTATGTATTCTAGAGAGACGATACCTGTATCCACTGGTTTCTATAATTCGCAACTGGGAGAATGCAACGTAATGTCCCAAAAGCCCACTTACGAAGAACTTGCGCAGAAAATAGCTCTTCTGGAAGATGAGTTGTCTGCGCGAAAGCGTTCAGAAGCGCTTAAAGACGCGCTGTTACACATTTTCAAAGCCGTCTGCCTAACCACCAGTTATGAAACAGAGCGGTTGGTACAATATAGCAGAGATGTTTTGCTCTAGGAGACAGACACTGAGAGTGCTTGTGCATCGGTGTAGTTAATTCTCAACAATTTGGGCGCCCCCATGCTTGAAAAAAAAATAAGAGAGCTTTCCCATAAGACTTCACGCCGCATAGCCTTCCCGGCTTTTTTTACCCTTATTCTTTTTGTGACCGCTATTTTTTTCGTTCTCCTGCCGCAGCTTGAGGAAAGCTTTCTGGCCAGGAAAAAAGAAATGATCCGGGAGCTGACAGAGACCACCTGGAGCCTGCTCGGTACGTATTATGAGCGTGAGCAGAACGGTGAATTAACCAGGGCCGAGGCGCAGAAGCGTGCTGTCCTGCGGATTCATAATCTTCGCTACGGCCCGGAAAAAAAAGATTACTTCTGGATTAGCGACATGGTTCCGCGGGTGATCATGCATCCCTACCGCCCGGATCTGGATGGCAAGGATGTCACCAGTTTCCAGGATGCCAATGGCAAACACCTTTTTGTCGATTTTGTCAAACTTGTTCAACAGCAGGGGGCGGGCTATGTCGACCACCTGTGGCAGTGGAAAGACAACCCTGACAAAATATCGCCGAAGATGTCCTATGTCAAAGGCTTTAAGCCTTGGGGGTGGATCGTCGGCACCGGCATGTATACCAACGATGTCTATGCGGAGATTGCTACAATCCGCAACAAACTGACTGTCATTTCCCTGGGTATTTTACTCATGGTCTCGCTGCTTTCGATGTACTCCATCCGCCAGACCATTCTGGCTGATCGGGAGCGATTAGGCATCTTTAAGGAGCGGGAAATTTTGATGAAATCTTTGGAGGAGAGCAAGGAACGCTACCGTAACCTGATCGAAACTACCAGTGACTGGATATGGGAATCTGATAGTGCCGGCCGGTTTACCTATTCAAGCCCCAAAGTACAAGATTTGCTTGGGTATTTGCCGGAAGAAATACTCAACAAAACCTTGCTGGATATCGTTTCTCCCCAGCAGGCGAAAACATTTGTAAGCACCTTTAATAGCTTGATTGTTGCCGAGAAAGCTATTAACGGCCTGGAGAACATCTGTCTTGGTAAAAGTGGTCAGATAGTGGTGCTGGAGAACAATGCGGTACCGATACTTGACGATCAGGGTACCTTTCTCGGCTACCGGGGGATTGCCCGGGATATAACTGAACGAAAAGTAGCCATGGAAGAGCTGAAGAAAAGTCGCGACCAATTGCACGCAAGCCTTGAAGAAACCGTGACCTCGCTGTCTTCCACCGCCGAAAAACGAGACCCCTACACCGCCGGTCACCAACTGCGCGTTGACCTTTTAGCCTGCGCAATCGGTAAGGAGCTAGGACTCTCTGAACAGCAGCTCGAGGGGCTGCACATTGCTGCACTGCTGCATGACATCGGTAAAATAACCCTGCCTTCCGACTATCTGTCCAAACCATCCAGGCTTAGTATAGAAGAAACGGCCGTCGTGCGATGCCACGCCGAAGTGGGCTATGAAATATTGAAAAATATCCATTTCCCATGGCCAGTGGCGGAAATTGTCTACCAGCACCATGAACATCTGGATGGCTCTGGCTACCCTCGAGGACTCACCGGCCAGGACATACTCCTGGAAGCAAAGATTATTGCCGTAGCTGATGTGGTGGAAGCGATGTCCTCCCACCGCCCATACCGAGCATCACTCGGCATAGACAACGCGCTTGACGCAATCCGTTCGGGTAGGGGAACGCACTATCACGCTCCGAGCGTCGATGCCTGTGTCTATTTGGTAACAGAGGGGAAAATCGATATGTCTTCCAAAGACATGTGTCCGATTTTTCTCTAATTGAGCTGTTAAATATCAACGTATGGTTGTGCGAAAGGATAGGGTCTTTATGAAAGATAACGGTAATCTGGTGTGGATCGATCTGGAAATGACCGGGTTGAATACCTTTACGGACACAGTTCTGGAAGTGGCAACGATTGTCACGAATGGCCAGTTGGAAGTTCTTGCCGAAGGCCCGGATATCGCCATCCATCAGCCGGAAGAGGTGCTGGCCGCAATGGATGACTGGAATACCCACCATCATGGACAATCCGGCTTGATAGAGCGATCCGCCAAGAGTGGATACAGCTGCCGGCAGGCAGAGTTGGAGACCCTTGACTTTGTTCGCCAGTGGGTTGACCAGCGGGTCTCTCCGATGTGTGGCAATTCGGTCTGGCATGATCGCCGTTTTCTGGCCCGGTTTATGCCCGAACTGGAGCAGTACTTTCATTACCGCAATATCGACGTCAGCACTATAAAGGAGTTGGCAAAGCGCTGGGCCCCGGAGCTTCCACATTTCAAAAAAGAGAGCAGGCATCGCGCCTATGACGATATCAACGAGTCGATTGCAGAGCTGAAATATTATGGTGACTGCTTTTTTAAGAAAAGTTAAACAGGGTAACGTGCTCTGCAGAACACTCCGAGGACCAGATCAAGACGATGGCAGCACTCGCACACTATGGGGGTTGCTGCTAAACGGTAATCCTTTGCATTACCTCACATTTTTTGCATTTTTCCATCTTTTGCTGCCATGTCCTATGGGTAATGTTGTCGCAAATGGTTCCACCTATAAACCAGCATAAATTTCCCGCGCTGAATTCCCAGGCCGGGCATTGCTTTATTTTTTCTTCCGGACAATTACGAATATCCCAGCAGTTTGCACTTTCCTCAAACAAATTAAACTTCTTAGCCTGCAGAAAAAAGAGCTGACGTTCCACATAGGCTGGTATTGTGCGCCAGCCCTGTTCATAGCTGCAAACTGCTTTGAGAGAGATACCGATAAGACTGGCAAGCTCTTTTTGGGTTTTGTCCAGATTTTTCCTGATATCGACAAATTCCTGGCTGTCCATGGCGTTTTTTTCCGGCTAGAAGATTGATGTTTGCAGTCGGTGTAATTATTTAGTGACTTAGAAATAATCCCGCAAAGCTTTTTGGCGGGATTAGAACCCTAGAAATTCATGCCTGTTTTTCGAAGAAATTAATTTCGTGAAGGAACTTATCCCCCCATTGAGGGATTTTAAAGAACACCCTTGATTCAAGGGTGTACTGAAAATTTTTCCATAATCTGAGCAGGTAGATGCGATAGGAGACGCGCAGCCAAACTGTACATGGTTTAAGTTGTGTCACACAGTAACATATACCCAGTGTCTTATGCAAACACGGAGATGGCACCGGAACAAGAGCTATGCAAACAAAAAACGGTATGACCAGGTTGTTTCTTGTTATTTTTTTCTTCCTGTTGCTCGGATGTGTCCAGGAAGAAAAGCCCAAAGCGCTGCAACTCGGCGACACTGCTCCTGATTTTGCAATCAAGGATTTAAAAGGCAACGTCATTGTCTTGTCCAGTTTGCGCGGCGGTCCGGTTATCCTGCGTTTTTTTGAAACCAATTGCCGGTTCTGCAGGGCCGATACACCGGCATTTACTCAGTTTTATACTGCGCATAAGGATAAAGGACTAAAGGTTATATATGTAGGCAGTTTTTATGAAAAAGAGGAAGATTTGCTGGCGTTTACCAAAGAGCTCGGCCTGGTTTTTCCGGTCGCTCTGGATAAACAGGCGCAACTTGCCGATCTGTATGGTATTCGTGCCTACCCTCAGACTGTTTTTATCAGTCCGGACCAGAAGATACTGGCGGCTCTGCTTGGCGGTGTCGGTGAGGCAGAGTTGCAGGAAATTTTTGGGTTCTGAGGTGCATACGACCCACTCACTGAATAACTGAAATGACCACTTTATTGATGAGGTATACAATGAAAAATTGGCTTGTAACAATAACTGTTATGCTTTTGGTCATTACCGCTGAGACTGGTAATGGTGCAGGCCCTAAGGCTGGCGAACATGTAAAAAATGAGAGTCGATGTCCGGTATGCGGGATGTTTGTGGCGAAGTATCCACAGTGGCTGACGCAGGTTAATATGTCCGATGGCAGTGTCGAGGTCTTTGACGGGGTAAAGGACATGATGGCCTATTACTTTGCACCACAGCAGTTTGGTGCTGCTGCGGGCAGTGCGGTGGACGAAATTATGGTGAAAGATTATTACAGTCAGAAATGGACTGATGGCAAAAAAGCTATTTTTGTGCTGGGGAGTGACGTATACGGCCCCATGGGGCATGAACTTATTCCATTTGACAGTCAGGCGGGAGCTGACAGTTTCTTCAAGGATCATCACGGTAAGAAGATATACCCCTTTGCCGAGATAACCCCGGATGTCATAGAATCATTACGAAAAGGTCATAAGATGAAAAAAGATACAATGAAAAAGCATTCGATGCCGGGTCATACAATGCAGGACAATGAAATGCCGAAAACAAATTGAAGATGCGTGCTTCTGTCGGTTTGTTGATGGCGTTGCTGGTATTGTCGATGCTGGGTGGTGTTGTTACCCAAGCGGTGCTCGCCAAAAGGGGTGGGCAGGCGAAGCATTTCATAATGCTCCAGGGGGTGGTCGCAAACCTTGGTCTGTCCGATTTAGCCCTGTCCACCGAGGCGCGTTATACCCGTCACCCTGCAGTCAGCGATTCGGTCGTGGTGTCGATGGATCATCCTGGTGCAATAGACCATTTTCCCTCCACCTTATTTTGGGCTCCGGTTCATTAGATCATGACAAAGACTGGCTTGGGTCGATTGCTGAATATCTTGGACTACGCGCTGTCTTCGCTGTGTCGAAAATCTCTCAAGAATGTGAGCGTCTTTATCATCTTTACCCTGGTCATTTTCCTCTTTGCCTCTTTTCAGTTGGTGAGTAGGGCATTGACCGAAGCAGCAGAGACGATACTCGCCACGACACCAGACATTACCGTGCAGCAGATGTCGGCAGGCAGGCAGGTGGCCATTGCCTCTTCAGCCAAGTCTCAGCTGGCAGCAATTTTTGGTATCAAAAAAATGGAAGAGCGGATCTGGGGTTATTACTTTGATGAGAGCAATGGCGCGAATTATACGATTATTGGTCTGCCGACACTGATAAAGGATTCGTCCGGCATGCAGCTTTTTGGGCTGTCCGAGGGTCGGTTGCCTGCTGCCGATAAACAAGGACAAGTCGTTATAAGCGAGAATGTCAGCCGCCAGCTCCAGCTCGGGAATCGAAAACATTTTTCTTTATTCAGACCCGACCTCACGCAAGCCTCCTTTGAAACAGTTGGTTTGTTTGCCCCAAAAACAGAGATCCTTACTGCAGATCTGATGGTGATGAATCTGGCCGACGCGAGAGATCTTTTTGCCATTACTGATGGCTTTGTCACCGATTTGCTGGTTTCCGTGGCCAATCCTGACGAGGTAGAGATAATCGCTCGTAAAATAAGCGAAAAATTGTCGGGAAGCCGGGTTGTTACCAGAAACCAGATTCTTAAAACGTATAAAGTGGTTTTTAACTGGCGCAGTGGGTTGGGCACTATCTGTCTCTTGACTGCTTTAGCTGCCTTCATCGTTCTGGCCTGGGATAAAGCATCCGGTCTCTCCCTGGAGGAGATAAAGGAGGTAGGGATTTTGAAAATCCTCGGCTGGCAGACCGGCGATATTATTTTTTTACGCTTTTGTGAATCCCTGTCTCTCTCTTTTCTCTCTTTTCTTTGCGGATACCTGCTGGCTTGGGTCCATGTTGTTTTTTTTAACGGCGTGCTGTTTAGGCCGGTTTTCCTCGGCTGGTCGGTTATTCGCCCCGTTTTTCCTCTGGTGCCTCCAATGGCCGCAGGCGATCTGCTGCTGATTTTTTCCCTGTCAGTCATCCCGTATCTCTGTGCCACGGCAGTGCCTGCCTGGCGGGCCGCCACGGTTCGAGCTGATTCGGTGATCTGATATGCCTGGTAATCTTATTGAGCTGCAGCAGGTAACAAAGATATACAATCAAGGCCAGGCCAATGAGGTTATCGCTCTGAGAAATGTCAGTTTGGCTGTTGCCCCAACTGAGATGATCTGTGTACAGGGACCGAGCGGCTCCGGCAAGACTACGCTGCTCTCTATTATTGGCTGTATCTTTGCACCAACCAGTGGCAGTGCAACGATTGGCGGTAAAAAAATATCCCGGCTCCCAGATCATTTTCTCACCCGTTATCGGCGCGAACTGATCGGCTTTGTGTTCCAGCATTATAATATGATTGATCACCTGACCGTTCTGGAAAATATCACCCTCCCTCTTATCCCTTTAGGAATTTCTCCTGGTGTTCGCGAACAAAAAGCCGATCGACTGCTGAAAAAATTTGGTTTGAGCCATCGAAAAAAATTTACTGTTAATCTTTTGAGCGGTGGAGAACTGCAGCGGGTGGCAATAGCCCGGGCACTGATAAATGACCCACCGATTATCGTCGCCGACGAACCGACAGCGCATCTTGACAGAAAGCTGTCGCTTGCGGTGGTGGACATGCTGGCCAGCTTAAAAGACGAGGGACGAACCGTGGTGATCACATCCCATGACCCAATTGTCAGTACACATCCGGCGATGGCCAGGATAATTGAAGTCAGAGAGGGCGAGATTGTGCATCATCCGCCGGTGCGGTGAGGCGCCTATGCTCCTCAATACCTGGTCGATTACCCTCCTTGTCACCTCCATTTCAGCGTTATTTCTGGCAGGGGGAACGGTTCGGACGGCCATCAGGATTTTGCGGTTCTGGGATGCCGATGCCGATACTGCAAGACAGATTCAACTGGAAAATGAGACCTGGCTGTCGGCACTGTTGATGGAGTACGGCATGGTCTTGCAGCTTATCTCCCTGCTTCTTCTGGTCCTGGCTGCCGACCGGTATGCCGAGACCCTCATTGGGGCGATGTGCGCCACCGGCGCCTTTCTCGCGAACGGATATGGTATACCTCTTTTACTGGTGAAGATTTCCGGCATATTCCTTTACGGCTTCTGGATCGTCGTGCATCGTCTGGACATGAGCTCCGAATATTTTCCGCTGATCCGGATCAAGTCTTGGTATACCCTTTTGCTGGCACCGCTTCTTGTGCTCGATATGTTTTTGTTGCTGCTGTATCTGGCTCAGCTGAAACCGGATATTATCACATCCTGTTGCGGGGTGGTTTTTGGCCAGGCTACCGGCGACGGAAAAAACCTTATTGGGCCAGTGCCGGTTCGTCTGGTTATGGTGGCTTTTTACGGTCTGGCCGGCCTATTATTTGGTTTTGGCTTTGTTCTGCTGAAAAAGACGGGTGTAACCACTTTCCCGGGTGAAAAAGTAACCGGTATCTTTTTCAGTCTGCTTTGGCTGATTTTTTTCTGTTTGTCTCTGCTGGTCATTACTGCGGTAATCTCTTCCTACATTTATGGGATGCCTTTTCACCGCTGTCCTTTCGATATCCTTAAAAAGGAGTATCATTACATCGGATATATGGTTTATCTACCACTTTTTGGCGCAACTTTTTTCGGCATGAGCATGGGGGTGACGTCACTTTTTACGACAATTTCCAGCCTTCGACAATCGGTACGTTCGTTTCAAAAAGCAGCTCTTCGTCTTACTCTTGTGCTGCTGCCTCTTTTTCTGGTGGTGGTCAGCTGGTTCCCAATCGTCTATCTCTTTGCTGACTCCCTCTGATTCTATTTTATTTTTGCTAAGATCAGACTTACAGTAGCTGGTAAGGAACACATTTCAAGCCACAACAATAACGTATCCAATGTAGGGAAACGATGTTGAATGATACCGATTCTCTTGAGGTCATTGCCGATTTTGATCCCCATTTCAAAATCTTTCACGATCTCATGCCCTTTAAGGTGCAGGAAATACTCCTCATCTCCAGTCTCTATGATGCCTTTATCATGGAGGAGGACGGGAGTATCGCCACCCGACTCATCAATGAATACCACGGCCTTAATCTCAGCAAACCACCGAAGATCACCAGGGTCTCCTCGGCTGTTGAAGCGCTCCATCTGATCAACCAGAAAAAATTTGATATGGTTATCACCATGCCTTTTCTGGGCGGGATGGATGCTTTTTCGTTGGGTTCGGCCATAAAAAAAATCCAGCCTGATCTGCCGGTCATATTGATTGGTCATAACATGCGATCGACTTTTCCTGATAAGGTAAATAGGCATGGGGTCGATAACATTTTTATCTGGTGCTGCGAGGCGGATCTGCTGCTCGCTATCATAAAAACTGTCGAAGACCATCAAAATGTGGCGATGGACACCGAACGGGCAATGGTGCGGGTCATTATCTATGTTGAAGACTCTCCGTTCTATCGCTCGCTCATTCTGCCCATGATTTACAGTGAAGTGGTGCGTCAGACCCAATCGGTGCTCGATGAAAGTCTCAATGAACGACACCGCCTGCTGCGGATGAGAGCCCGGCCAAGAATACTCATGGCCCAAAATTATGAAGAAGCCCAACGCTTGTATGAGACCTATAAACCGTATGTCTTTACCGTAATCTCTGATGCAACGTTCAGAAAAGCCGGACAGGCCGATGCGCTGGCCGGCTTTGATTTCTTGAGGTCAATTCGAAGTGAGATCCCTGATGTGCCGTTGTTGATGATGTCCACTAAACAAGAGAATCGTGCCGAGGCCGAGCGGCTCCCCGTAGTGTTTATTGATAAAAATTCCCCGGTGCTCAAAGATGAACTGCATAATTTCTTCTTAGCCAATCTTGGCTTTGGCGATTTTATTTTTCGGATGCCTGATGGAACGGCTATAGGTCATGCCTCAAATCTCGGTGAATTTGAACATCAGCTTAAAAATATTCCTGAAGAGTCGCTCAGATATCACAGCAACAGAAACCATTTTTCCAACTGGGTCATGGCCAGAGCGGAAGTCATTCTGGCCCGTAAGCTGCACAATGATTCTGTAACGAATAGTGATACGCTGGAAGATATTCGGGCCGATCTGGTCAATAAGGTCCATTCGCTGCGTAAATTACGCCAGCAGGGGGTTGTGGTTAAGTTTTCGGCAGATGACTACGATCCGGATATCATGGATTTTGTGAAGATAGGCAACGGGTCTATGGGTGGCAAAGCGCGTGGGATAGCATTTATGTGGGCCTGTCTGCAGGGCGCCCATCGCGTTCATCCCATACTGCGGACGCATGGGGTTACCATTCCGAAAACCTGTGTTATAACCGCAGACGGCTTTAACGCCTTTGTTGAAAAAAATAATCTTCATTTTAGTAAATTAATGCCCGACGATCGGGTTGCCGATCTTTTTCTGGATGCTGCTTTACCTGCCTGGCTCAGGCAGGAACTTCGGGCTTTTTTGCGAAAAACTACCCATCCTCTTACTGTGCGCTCCTCAAGCCTATTGGAAGATGGCCAGTTTAAGCCATATGCCGGTCTGTATTCCACCTATTTTCTGGCCAATAACCATTCCTCATTTGATGAACGACTGGGCCAGCTGGAAAGTGCTATCAAGCTGGTGTATGCGTCGACCTGGTTTGAAAGTCCCATCGCCTTTTCCAAAGTAACCGGTCGTGGCCGGGAAGACGCGATGGCGGTGATTATCCAGCAATCTGTCGGCGATCAATACGGCAGCTATTTTTATCCGGCCGTCTCCGGCGTCGCCCAGTCGCATAATTTTTATCCGGTCATGGGGCTGAACGCTGATGAGGGTATTGCCCACATTGCACTGGGCATCGGGAAAACAGTGGTGGAAGGGGGCAAATCGCTGTGGTTCTCTCCGGCGAAACCGAAAAAACTGATCCAGTTTTCTACCGTTGAGAACATGCTGAAGTACAGTCAGCGGGAATTCTACGCCTTGAATGTCGAGGTCGATGCATGTTTGCAACGAGACAACTCCAATCTGCTGCTGCGAACCGTGCAGCAGGCCGAAAAAGAACTGCCGGTGACCATGCTGGCATCGACCTACATTGCCGATGAGGACAGGGTGCGGGATGCCTGTCTGCCGGGAGTGAAAATCATGACCTTTGCCCATTTATTAAAATATTCCAGCTATTCACTGGGAAAGATTTTGACAGAATTAGTCAAGATAGGCAAGTCGGGGATGGGCGGGGAGGTGGAAATTGAGTTTGCTCTACGCCTGGACCCGGATCTGGAAAAATCGGTTTTCTATTTTTTGCAGGTGAGGCAAATGGTTACCGGGGGGGAAATGGCCGATGTTCAGATCTGCGATCATGAGAGAAACATTGCTTTCTGTCATGTTAGCCGGTCTCTTGGCCATGGCAGATTCTCAAACATGGCCGATATAATCTATGTTTGCCCAGAGTCTTTTGACGGGACGAAAACAATGGAGATGGCCAAAGAGATCGGAATGATGAATCGTCGACTACTGCAGGACAAAAAATCGTTTTTACTCATCGGCCCGGGGCGATGGGGGTCCGCGGATCCATGGCTTGGCATCCCGGTCCAATGGGGAGATATCTCGGGAGTGGCCGCCATTATCGAGTTGCAGAATGATAAAATCAGGGCCGATCCATCGCAGGGAACCCATTTTTTCCAAAACATCACCTCCCTTGGCATACCTTATCTGACTTTACATGAAAATGGCCCGGGGGCAGGCGAAAGGCGGTCCGATTATCTTGACTGGCAGTGGCTCAAAAGACAGGATCTTGCCGAAAAGGGAAAGTATGTGCATCATATTCGGCTGAATAAGCCATTTACCCTGAAGTGTGATGGGACAAAAGCAGAAAGTGTTCTTTTCCAAATGGAAAAACCATGTACAATGGTCTGTAGCATTGAGGGAAGAAAAGTCTGGAATCAAAGCTCGAGTATACCAGGAGAATGTGATTGGAAACCATAATCGATGAGATCAGAGAGCGGGACCCGGAACAGCATGAATTCCACCAGGCGGTGCAGGAAGTGGTGGCGAGCGTCAAGCCGGTTCTTGACCGCAACCTTGAATACCGGCAACAGTCAATCCTGAACAGGATAATTGAACCCGAAAGAGTTATCATGTTTCGTGTACCGTGGATGGATGATGAGGGGCAGGTGCAGGTAAACAGAGGTTTCAGGGTGGAAATGAACAGTGCACTCGGGCCATACAAAGGGGGCTTGCGCTTTCACGCCTCCGTCAACCTCGGTATTATTAAATTTCTGGCCTTTGAACAGGTATTTAAAAATTCTTTAACCACACTGGCCATGGGCGGCGGCAAGGGTGGCTCTGATTTCGATCCGAAAGGCAAGTCGGATAACGAGGTGATGCGTTTCTGTCAATCCTTTATGAGTGAGCTCTATCGACATATTGGCCCCAATACTGATGTGCCTGCCGGTGATATCGGGGTTGGTGCACGCGAGATAGGGTATCTTTTCGGCATGTACAAAAGGCTGAAAAATGAGTTCACCGGGGTGTTGACCGGCAAAGGTCTCGCCTGGGGCGGGAGCCTTATTCGCCCCGAGGCCACAGGTTATGGGGCCGTGTATTTCGCGTTGGAAATGCTCCATACCCGCAAAGAGAGTCTGCTGAACAAAGGGTGCCTGGTCTCGGGTGCGGGCAATGTCGCCCAGTATACCGCGGAAAAAATTATTGAACTAGGCGGCAAGGTGCTCACCCTTTCTGATTCCTCCGGCTATATCTATGACGAACAGGGTATTGACCGGAAAAAACTCACTTATCTCAAAGATTTGAAAAACATTCGCCGAGGACGGATAAGTGAATATACCGAGCAAAACCAAGGTGCCGTCTATACTCCGGTTAACCCGTCTCTTGGCTATAATCCGCTGTGGGACCATAAGGCTGACTGCGGTTTTCCCTGTGCCACCCAGAATGAAATAAATGATGTTGATGCGCTTCATCTAGTCGATAACGGCATCCAGCTCGTCTGTGAAGGGGCCAATATGCCGACAACCCACGACGCGGTCGATATTTTTCTGGATCGCAAAATTTTATTCGCTCCCGGCAAGGCTGCCAATGCCGGAGGGGTGGCTGTTTCCGGATTGGAGATGGCGCAAAACTCCATGCGCCTTTCATGGCCCAGAAAAGAAGTCGATGACCGGCTGAAACAGATCATGAAGTCGATTCACAGGAGTTGTCTGGACGCCGCCGAAGAATATGGAACTCCCGGTAATTATGTGGCCGGAGCGAATATCGCCGGATTTGTCAAAGTTGTTCATGCTATGCTTGATCAGGGGTTGGTTTAGTGAATTAGAAATAATTATCTTGTGCAGTTTACAAGATAATTATTTCGTGAATGAACTTACACCCGTCAAGCGAGTACTAAAAAGAGCACCCCTCAAGGGGGTACTGAACTGAGTCCCGCAAATCTTTTGGGCGGGATTGTAAAGAGCACCCGTCAAGCGAGTATTAAACAGAATCCCGCAAATCTTTTGGGCGGGGCTAGATGACGTGGAACGAATGAATTTGTAATTTGTCACAGTGCAGAGTGTAACACTATGAGAGATGTCACCTTCACATACGATGAGAAGTGTCGAGCGGAATTCTCGTCGCTCATTGCCCGGGTGGAGCACCTCTTTGTCTCAATCGACATTGGATGTCCATATGGTTTGCCCCGTGTGGCAAGGTTCCATCAGGCTACCTTTGCGCCGCTTAGTGAGCGGGCAATGGAACTCTTTTTGGCTGCTGGCTATCGGCGAAATGGCAACTGCTTGTATAATATGCATTGTCCCGACTGTTGCGCCTGCATTCCTATTCGACTGCATCCCGAAGAATTTCGACCGAACAGGAATCAGCGTCGAACGCTTAAAAAAAACCAGGACGTGGAGATGACTGTTTTGCCACTGTATCCTGATAGCGAAACGCTGGAGCTTTGTGAGAAATTTCTGCAAAACCGCTACCCCAAAGAAAATAACAATGCCTCGGGATATTATCGGGATTTTTTCTTCAATACCATCGTTAACAGTGCCCAGCTTCAATATCGGGTTGATGGTCGTCTGGTTGGTACGGCCATTATTGATATTGGCTATAACTGGATGAATGCCGTCTATTTTTATTTTGATCCCGAGGAATCCCGGCGCAGTCTGGGCACCTATAATGTCCTGGAGTTGGTAGCTTTATGCCTCGAGTGGGAGGTTGAATATCTCTACCTCGGTTATCTGATTCATTCTGTTCCGGCCATGAGTTACAAGAAAAATTTTCGACCGCACTACGTTATCGCCGATAACAGGTGGTGCCGTGTAAAATAATGAAAAATTTGGTTTGCTCGCTATGAAAAAAAAACAGCAGAATTCAATCATTGGCCCCTCCGCCCCGCTCTATGTCTCCAGGGATGATGGAACAATCGAGTGTGCAGTCTGTGCCCATGAATGTCGACTGCGCGAAGGTCAGAGAGGGCTGTGCGGGGTCAGGGAGCGCAAGGGTGAGCGTATCGTTAGTCTGGTCTATGGCCGGGTCGTTGCCGAACATATTGATCCGATAGAAAAAAAACCTCTTTTTCATGTCTTGCCGGGGAGCCTCTCCTACTCCATTGCCACTATGGGCTGCAATTTCCGTTGCCTGCATTGTCAGAACGCCTCTATATCCCAGGTATCCCGGGAGATGGATGTTACGCTCTCAGGAGTATCGCGTGATCCTGAGGCGATTGCTTCTGCAGCCGCTGCCAGTGGTTGTCAGTCCATCAGTTACACCTATGTCGAACCGACGATTTTCTTTGAATTCGCCTATGACTGTTGTACGGCAGGCAAGGCGAAAGGATTGAAAAATATCTTTGTTTCTAATGGCTATATGTCCGATACCGCACTCGAAATGCTTGCACCGCAAGTCGATGCAATCAATATTGATCTCAAATCGTTCCGCGATGCGTTTTATAAGAAAGTCTGCGGTGCAAGACTTGCACCGGTTCTTTCCTCCATCGCCCGCTTTAAAGAGCTGGGGGTCTGGGTGGAGGTGACGACTCTGGTTATTCCCGGTATGAACGACAGTGAGGAGGAGCTGACTGAGATAGCCTCTTTTCTGGCTGGGATTGACCCGGCGATACCCTGGCATGTCAGCGGTTTTTACCCAAGCTTTAAGATGTCCGATGTGCCGCCCACCGGATCGAAAATACTGGCCAGAGCTCGACAGATTGGCCTCGAGCAGGGCTTGCATTATGTTTATGCCGGCAACAGGCCGGGATCTGGTGGGGAAAATACCTTATGCCCCACCTGTGGCAGCAGCGTCATCGACCGCCATGGTTTCCAGATTATCGCAAATCGTCTGCACAGTGGTTGCTGTCCGGATTGTGGCAGTCACATACCCGGCATCTGGCAATAATGCTGGCATCGATTATTTTTTCTTTAAGAACAGTGACCGGCTGACGCGAGTGAGCAGGATGGCCAGCAGCGCTGCCGCTAGACCGAGCAGGGCATTATACAGGGGCGGTGCGGCCAGCGCGAGACGGATGATAAGTGTTGACAGGGCAAATCCTGAATTGCGAAAAACCGCATAAAAAGAAGGTTGAAAGCACTGTGAGATTAAAACTACCAGGATGTCGGTGAGAATAAGCAGCGTATAGAATTCATGGAAAAAATCAGCGTGCGGGGTGCCTGCCAGTGTTGCAATACCGCTATTGATGCCCATGAAGACAAAAAATGACAACAAGACCAGGGCGATACCCTTCTTGGCGGCGACAAAGATGTACAGATCTGTCGGCTGCATCTTTTCGTCAATGACCCGAGCCTGAACACTATAATAATAGCCCAGCAGGGCAAAGATAAGTAATGCCCCGAAGCCATCGTAGAGAATGTTTAAGACCGCCTGTTCATTGCCGATGAAGGCTATTGGTTCCGGGAAGTACGAGAGTTCTTTAAAGGCATTTCGCATGAGAATGAGGGCCAGGATCTCAAATTGTTTGCCGACCGACCGACTAAACGAACAGGGAATGGTGAAAACCAGACTGATCACCTCGAGGATGAGGACAACCGTAAAGGCTGCCTGAACTGCAAAAAAATGGTTTTTGGGCACTATCGACAAAAAAGAAGCGGGCAACATATTGCGGCGGTTCAATTCGATGCAGATGATGCTGATAAGAAAAAAGAGCACCAGGCCAAACGAAATTTTCCGGTGCATCTTCTCATGCTCCCATAAGTGATGCAGCGGGTCAAAAATATAGGTTATTTGGTCGTAAATAAATGTCATGTGGTCTGGGAGTCACTGTAGCTTGTTAGGTGTCCGCACTGGAGGCACGGCGTTTTGTCGCGTTTTGTACTATGGATTGCTGTAAATGGCAAAGGACCAGCCGGGGAGATGTCAGAGGGGCGCGAGCCGGTTTTCTAGATAGTATCATTTGTCAGAAGAGTCTTGTTGCTCTTTGAGCTGGCGCTTTTTCAGGCTGTTCCACCACTCAAGTCTTTTCTGGATTTCTTTTTCAAAACCAAATTGTGACGGTTGATAGTAGCTTTTTTCGGCCATCTGGTCAGGGAAGTACTTCTGATAGCTGTAATGGTTTTCGTAGTCATGGGAATAACGATACCCTTTGTGGTAACCCAGATCTTTCATCAGTTTGGTCGGAGCGTTGCGCACTGCAAGGGGTACCTTGAGGTGGCTGGTTTTCTGCGCATCGGCCTTGGCGTTGTTATAGGCTGTTTCCAGCGCGTTGCTTTTTGGGGCAGCAGCGAGATAGACTGTTAGCTGGCTGAGTGCGGTGTTTGCCTCCGGCATGCCAAGAAAATGAACAGCTTCTTTTACCGCCATCGCCTGGACTATCGCCTGTGGGTCGGCCAGGCCCACGTCTTCCGAGGCGATGCGTACCAATCTTCTGGTGACATAAAGAGGATCCTCGCCTGCCTCGAGCATTCTGGCCAGCCAATAGAGTGCGGCCTGGGGGTCGCTGCCGCGAATCGATTTCTGCAGAGCAGAGATCAGATTGAAATGTTCTTCGCCCCGTTTATCATAGAACAACGATCTTTTATTGATTGATCTGGCTACAAAATCTCGGGTAATATGATCGCCAATCTCTGCAATTCCAGCTATCAATTCAAGATCGTTCAGGGCCCTTCTCGCATCGCCGCCGGCTTTTTCTGCCAGCAGCTGCAGGGCATTCTCATCGATGGTCAGTCTCTTGGGGATTTCGGGCAAGGCCCGGGCAAGAATAGTCTGGATATGGATTTCCGGTAATGGTTCCAGGACAAAGACGTGACATCTGGAAAGCAGCGCGGGAATCACCTCAAAGGAAGGGTTTTCCGTGGTCGCGCCAAGTAGAATGACGGAACCCGACTCGACATAGGGGAGAAAAGCGTCCTGCTGAGATTTGTTGAAACGATGGATTTCATCGACAAAAACCATGGTATTGCGGTTTTCCAGCCGATGGATCTGTTGTGCCCTTTCCATCAGGACTTTGACGTCGCCGATTTTGCTCATGACGGCGCTGAGGGCACAAAACGTGTGGTGCGTATTTGATTCAATGAATTTGGCTATGGTGGTTTTGCCGGTACCGGGCGGACCCCAGAGAATAAAAGAGTTGTATGCATCTTGTTCGATCATACTGCGGAGTGCTGAGCCGCCAGCTAGAAGTTTGTCCTGTCCCTCTATGTCCGAGAGCGTCTGCGGCCTGACTTTTTCGGCCAAAGGGACTTCGGTGGGCCGGGGTGATCCTGCAAAAACTGATATCTGTTTCATTGTATTCTACATGAATAAAGTGTTTCTTTAGTTTCGTGTTGCTTCAAAGTTGCTATACTTTAGTACCTTACAGATTAATTTCTTGTTTTTTTTACATTGTTTGCGAGGAGGGCCAGCATGAAACAATATTTAGAATTATGTCGCCGGGTCATAGACAGCGGCGAATGGGTTGAAAACAGTCGAACAGGCAAGCGGTGCCTGACCATTATCAATGCCGAACTCGAGTATGATGTCAGCGAGGGATTGCTGCCGGTATTGACCACCAAAAAACTTTTCTGGAAACAGGCCATTGCCGAAATGCTTGGCTATATGCGAGGCTATACCAGTGCAGCTGATTTCAGAAAAATCGGCTGTAACACCTGGAATGCCAATGCCAATGAAAATCCCGATTGGCTGGCTAATCCGTTTCGCAAAGGGCCTGACGATATGGGCCGTTGTTATGGGGCCCAGGGGCGTAACTGGCGTAACCCGGAAGGTGAGCGCGTCGATCAGCTGCAAAACGTCTATAATGACCTGCGTCAGGGCATTGATAACCGATGTGAGATCATGACCTTTATGAACCCCGGTGAGCGGGATCGGGCCTGTCTCAACTCGTGCATGCATACCCACACCTTTAGTATTCTTGGTGGGAAGTTGTATCTGACTTCGTACCAGCGTTCTGACGATCTGCCATTGGGCCACGGTTTTAACCAGGTACAGGTCGGTTGGTTGTTGATGATTATGGCCCAGATAACCGGACTCAAGCCGGCAAAAGCTTTCCATAAAATCGTCAATGTCCACGTCTACGAAGACCAATTGGAGCTGTTGCGCGATGTACAGATGCAGCGTGCGCCGTTTCCATCACCGAAACTGAATATTAATCCTAATATCAAAAGTTTACATGATTTGGAAACCTGGGTAACGGTCGATGACTTTGAGCTGGTTGGCTATCAGCATCATCCAGGCATCAAATACGAATTTACCGTTTAGTGGTTGCGATTATGAAGACGTATCAGGACAGAGAAAAAATCGATGTCTTGCTGCAATTCGCCGAACATTCCGGTGCGACTAAGGCCAAACGTCTGCCTCCTGAAAATGTCAGTGTGGAGGACAGATTGGCCGATTTCTGCCGTGATCCCAAATGTCCATATTGGGGGCAGTCCATGAGTTGCCCTCCCTATGTTTCCGGGCCCGCCGCTTTGAGAAAATTGCTACAGTCCAGTAAACATGCCATAGTTTTTCGGCTTGAAATTCAATCGTCCTCGCTGCATGGCGAGGACCGACCTGAGGTGATGCGACTGTTGCATGAAATCACCGCGGCAATCGAGATTGAAGCAAAAAGGCTCGGCTTCCCCAAAGCAACCGGTTTTGCCGGAGGCTCCTGTAAACCCAGTTTTTGTGCCGATCAGCCGTACTGTCGGGTGATCGCCGGGGAAGGACCATGTCGCTATCCAAACCAAGCCCGGTCATCGATGTCCGGGTATGGTGTCAACGTTGGGGAGCTGATGAAAGCTGCCGGCTGGTCTACCCACCTTTTTCACGAGATCAAAAATGACGATGCTGAACAGCTCTCCTGGGTGGCGGGACTTGTGCTCCTTGGGTGACTAACCAAAAATACCTTCCTGCCGATGCGACTCTGTGGTAATTGACTTTGTTAGGTGAATACGGTAGCAATGAGTAAAAGTATATGCATTTTTTAACGTTGGTAACTCAGAATTAGGATGTAAGTATTACTAACCCTAACGTGAGGAGGAAACATGAAAAATGTTTGGCCAATTGCCTTTGTGTGCATTGCTGCATGCATGCTGTTGTCGGTGAGTGCGTTTGGTGAAGGAGGACCGAAGCCGCAACCACTCCCCAAGGCAAAAACTATTGCAGAACTTGCTGCGCGATACGATTCCAGCAAGTGTATGGAATGTCATGAAGAAGCGCATGACGAATGGTCGGAGTCCCTGCATTCAAAATCGATTCTTGGCTCGCCTCGTACCGCCCCTACCATTATTACCGCTATTGAAAAAGGCTTAAAGCTCTTCCCTTATTCCGGGGTCAAAAAAGATTCCGATATCACAGTGGAGAGTCTGATGATGTGCATGAAATGCCATCTGCCGCAGCTTGATGAAGCAACCGATGATGTTGCCCGGGAGATTGTGGCAACAATTCGCGGCTGGCAGAAAGCACATAAGGATGGCGATTCCGACAAGGCGGAAAAACTCGAGCAGACTATCGCCAGTCTGAACATTGGTTGTACGGTTTGTCATAATAAAATGGCTATCATCCACAAGTATGCTGACGGCTATCCCCAGCCGGACACGGTATATGGTTCTCAGGCTGGTGCTCATGAGGACGAAACCTACACCAAAATGGCTGTTGCTCCGGCCATTAAGGAATCAATTTTTTGCGGGCAGTGTCACGGTCAGGGGCCAAGTTTCGAACTCGATCATCCGTCCCAGTGCGCCACCGCCTACGGCAGCTATCTTTTTGCCTATGTCGCCCATGGCGGCAGTGAAAGTTGTCAGGAATGCCATATGGAGAAGTCTAAGCTCGGACATAATATGCAGTCCTACCGGGATGAGACTATGCGAAAGATGGCAGTTGATGTCAAAGTCGAAGGGCGATCCCTGTTCTGGCGCAAAAATAAGGAGGAAGGGGTTGTGCCTATCGGTATCGTCAATGTTGAAATCTACAATAAAACGGGACATGGCATCCCGGACGGCTGACCTACTCCAAACCGGCTGGTCCTGGAAGTGACCGCGAAAACAACTGATGATAAAGAGATTTATAAAGAAGATAAAATTTATATGCCTTTCCCTGGACGTATGGGACGTGGCAAAGAAATGGGCAGAGGACCCTACGAAAAGAGTGGACTCTTACGGGAAACGAGTATTCCGCCTCTGGCGAGAGTTCATGAAACCTTTGAAATCACCTATCCTTTTAAAGATCCAGCTAAAGGCAAAGACGGGCAGAGGGAACTCTTGAATGACGAACTGAATGTCTCTGTCGTTCTATGGTATCTGCCTTTCGGTGAATTTGATGGCAATGAAGTCGTTTTTTTCAAAGATGAGAGAAAGCTCGATCTGAAAACCGAATGGGTCTGGAGATAACCTCTTTGTAAACAAACCCACACTCCGCAAACCCGCATGAATCAGAAGTTTCTGGTTCATGCGGGTGTCTTTGACTACCTCAGCAAATCTCCAAAAAAAGAAGCGGCACATACCTTGTCAGCAAAAAGACTGAAAAGAAGAGAAGATGATAATGTCGACATCTTAATTTTATCTGAAGTCCTGCAGAAAATTCTGAAAAAAAGTTTCCATCCCGTCATGGGGCTGTAGCTGGGCTGGAATGAGCCCCGGCGTATAGCCTCGTTTGCGGAATGGGTCGAGCAGCAGCGGATTGCGACTGATGACATGCACCGGTACAGACCAGGGCTGGCCTTCTCCTGTGAGCTGGACGTTTGGTTGATGATCGCCCATGATAATGATCAGGGTGTCGGCGCTGACATATTTCGCCAGATAGTCCCCTAACAGGGTAAGGTCGTAGTCCAGCGAGCGGAGATACGCATCTCCGGCGTTTGTCAGATCGGGCCAGGAAATAGGATATGAGACCAACTCCAGATCGTTATATATGCTGCCGTTGCCGATACTGTTCCAATCGGCAATCAAGGGTGGTTGAATACTGAAAGCTGCGTGGCTGCTGATCAGGACATAGCGGACAAAGAGCGGCTGTGAACGTTTGACGAATTCGCGGCGGCGCACCCAGTCGAGGACGAACTGGTCGGCCATGGGTGCCCAGCCGAAGGTGGGGCCCTGGTAGTTGAAATGCCAGGCATAATAGGCCTGGTCGTAGTCGAAAAGAGCCCCTTCCGGGTAGACAAAACGGGTGCCGGGCATCACCGAAACGGTTCGATAGCCGCTCTTGTTAAAGTATGCAGCCAGCGGAGGCAGAGAGGAATGCAGCAGCGCGCTATACTCGAGGCTGTTATCGACTTTCAGCCCGAATTCCAGGGTACCGTGGGCCAGGCGGGACACGCCGCCGTAGGTCGGTGAAACCAGATAAGATGAAACCGCCATAAAGCCATGTTGCGCAAGAATCTCGGCAAGGCCGGTCATGGTAGTCTCCATCGCCTGCCGGTACCGAGGCCTGGTGTAGACGATGTGGCCATAGGATTCGATCAGGAATACCAGCACATCAGCCCCCTTGAGGGCTTTGAGAGATTCCGGATGCTCTTTTCTTTCCAGGGCCGCCTGCTCTATACGGTCAATGACGGCCTGCTGCTGTTGGTGCTGTTGATGGATGGAGAGGATCTCCTGGCCCAGCCGGACGGTGGCTGGCGTCGCAGCCGGATACCAGCCGGAGAGAAAAGCAGTGCTGAAAAAGAGAGCGGTGCCGCCGAGAAAGAACAACCGGACGCGCTTGTCTGCAAGAACTTTCGCGGCTGTCTGCCAGGCAAGCCAGCTTAAAACTATAACTCCCAGCGCCACTGCTGTACCGGTCGCTGCCATCAGCATCATGTCCTTGTTGTCAGACGATGTTGCAAGCAGGTCGTAGAGACTGGAGAGGTAAGCGGAATCGAGGTACAGGTTGAAAGGCCGATTGAGGTACATGGGCACGACTGTATCGCCGATGCGAAGCAGTCGCAGCAGCAGATAGAGCAGCCATACCGGCACAATGGTTACAAAGAGCAGACGCCTCCCGCAGCAGGCAGCCAGGGCGAGCAGAAGAAGGAGCAGCCAGACATCAATCGATGGCTGCAGGAGCTGCCAGGAGAAAAATCGGGCGGCCGGATAGTTACAATTCAGTAGAACACTGAGGCAGACAAAGGCGGCAGCAAATGATAGCCATCGCCGGGATTTGATCTTGCTGAGCATCATGGCAGGGAAGATTTGCGCCGGGCCAGCAGATCGAGGTGACGGGCCAGAAAAGTCAATTCGCCGGCTTCGACCTGCCGGTGTCGCAAATTGGCCCAGTCTGCCAGGCCGGCCGGGGGGTTGCTGTTTTGGGCGAGCTCTGCTGCCACTGTCTCGATGATGGCATGCAGGAAAAAAGTTGCGTCTGGTGAATACTGCTGGTTACGGGGATGGATAATCCAGTCGGAGCTGCCCGCTGCCAGGATATCAACATCCGGATTTTGCAATAAGCTGAGCAATCTGCGACCGGTGTGGCTGGCTCCAGGCAGCCGCGTCTCCATGGAACCATGATAGAGTCTGATTATTTCCTCGTCAGCCTTATTTTCCGGTAGAAAAACAGTCTCGCCATCGAAGTTGCAGGTGCAATAGGCCAGACCACCTCTGATCAATTGGGACAGGAGTTGCGGCAGCACGGCCGCAGCATCGACCAGATCAAGCACGCCATGGGCGAGCAGGAGATGAAAAGGGCCCGCAGGATGTACTTTGCCGGCAAGCTCTTCGATACTGACATGTTCAAGGGTAAGCGCTATATCGGCGCCTGCCGTATTGAGTTGGCCACGATGTTGTCCCGACCAGGATAAATCATGACCACGTTTTTTTGCCCAGGTCGTCAGGTATGTCCGTGCCGCCAGCTGTTGGCCGGGATCGTTGTCGGTGGCCAGGTATGTCGTGACGCCGCTCAACAGTTTTTGATCGATAGTTCGGGCAAACATGGTACCGATACCGGCGCCAACCTCGAGGATATGTATCGGCTTATTGCCCTTGCCGCCGATCTGGTGCAGGGTCTTATCCAGCATTTGCCAGACAGATTGATTGAGGGCCCGGTCATCGATGCTTTTCTTGGCGGAGAGATAGCGGGGATCAAAACTCGTACCGGTCGCATCGGCGATTCCCTGATGGTTTTGCCTAGTCATGCAATGTATCCTGTC
>RCMY010000095.1_pt1 | contig 78871 bp, 67 predicted proteins | sample 2041341 | NCBI WGS metagenome assembly RCMY01 (sample SAMN09708234, study PRJNA481090) | Marine sediment metagenome, whole genome shotgun sequencing project. | reverse complement strand
TAGAGCATTTGACTGTTAATCAAAGGGTCGCAGGTTCGAGTCCTGCCAGGGACGCCACTTTTTTTCCTATTGCTTAATAGGATTTTTTTATTTTATAAATATTTTTTACTATTTATTGTTTGATTTTTGGAGGGCATATGGAAAAAATATCGGAAACAGAAAGATTAGTAATAAAAGAAGTTACTTATAAAGATTTTGATAATCTGTCAGTGATGCTTAAGGATTTGGAAGTCATGTATGCATGGGAACATTCTTTTTCCGATGTAGAGGTAAAAGAGTGGATAGATAACAATATAAAAAGTTATAGAGAAGACGAAACAGGTTATTTTACTATCATTGAGAAAGAGTCAGGAAGATTTGCAGGGCAGGCTGGTCTGCATTATTCTGTGGTTGGGGATAAAAGAATTTTAGAAATAGGGTATATTTTTATGAAAGAATTCTGGAATAAAGGATATGCATATGAATCTGCAATGTTTTTTATAAAGCAGGCATTTTACAAGATGGAGGAAAAAGAAATCTATGCTCTGATAAGACCGGAAAATTACAGATCATCAGGACTAGCTGAAAAACTTGGTTTTAATAAAATTTCTTCTTTTGTAAAAAGGTATAAAGAAAAAGATATGATACACGATATTTATATTTTAAAAAAAGATAGTAAATAATAAGTTTGCTGTCTTTTTTTATTATTTAAATTGCTGGATCCGGCTTTAAGGAAGAGTTATTTGCTTAATTTTTTTGAATAAAAACTGAAAACAGGCTTTTGAAATGTAGACTTATAATATCTAAAGTATAAAAAATTTCATTTTTAGTGATAAAAGTTATACTTTTTTATAATTACAAGAGTATAATAAAATATAGATATATAACAACAATATTTTAACAGAATGATACGAAATATAAAAACTTGCTGAAATGAGATTACAATATATGATTTTTGCTCTGAATTCTGTAAAAATACAGGGGAAATTTTTATTATCAGCCTGCCTGCAGGTATTTAAGGAGGAATTTTATGAAACAGTTTGCTGCCTCAATTATGTGTGCGGATCAGATGAATCTGAAAAAAGAGTTAGAAGAACTGGAAAAAGCTGAAATTAAACTTTTGCACTGCGATGTAATGGATGGTATTTTTGTGGATAATATGGCTATGGGTCCATATATACTGGAAGAAATAAAAAAAAATACGAAGATACCCCTTGATATCCATCTGGCTACTATAACACCGTTAAAATATATGAAAATGTATTCTGCCATTAAGCCGAAGTATATATCATTTCATATAGAAACATCTGAAAATCCGGAAAAAGAGATAGAGTTTCTTAGAGAAAACGGAATTTCTCCGTCACTTGCCATAAGTCCGCAAACACCAATATCAGAAATAGTAAAATATCTTTCGCTGGTTGATATGCTCTTAATAATGACTGTAAATCCCGGATTTGCAGGACAGCCTTTTAATTACAGCGTAATTGAGAAATTAAAAGAACTGAATATCTGTTTTAGAGATTTGGAAAAGCCTCCGTTAATTGAGGTAGATGGTAATATAAATAAAAATACAATACCAATATTATATGAAAATAATGCAAGTGTATATGTATTGGGAACATCAGCCTTATTTAACAACACTCCCGGTACTTACAGAGAAAAAATAGAATATTTGAAAAAACTGTTTATTTAGCATATATAAAAAGGAAAAAATGAAGCTGATTGATTTTCTCATGTTTTCTGTTTATAATATAAGAAAAGAAAAATAGGCAGAAGGGATGAAATTATGAATAATGTAATAGAAGTTATAAAATCAAGAAGAACAACAAAAGCCTTCAGAAGAGATGAACAGATAAAAGACGAAGAGCTGGAACTGATATTAGAGGCAGGAAACTGGGCACCGACAGGATATAATACACAGCCTTGGTTTTTTACTGCTATTCAGAACAGAGAGCTTATAGATAAATTAAATATGCTGGCAAAGGAAGCAGGGAAAGTTTCTAAAGATGAAATTACACAAAAAATGTGCAGTAATGAGATGCTGGATCTTTTTTACGGAGCTCCGACAATAGTAATAGTATCATATGAAAAAGCGGATCTGACACCTATAGAAGATGTTTCGGCTGCATCTCAAAATATGCTTCTTGCAGCAGAAAGCCTGAATATAGCAAGCTGCTGGAATGGAATAGTACGTATGTTCTTTTCGCAGATGGATAATGATCAGAGAGAAGAATTCGGAATACCGGAAAATTATGTTCCCCATATTGTTTTAGCTTTTGGATATCCAAAAATAAAAGTAATGAATATTCCGCAAAGAAATAAAAATTACAGAAAAATAATAAAATAAAACGGGAGACTCTAAATGAAAGCAGTTATATTCTTAAACGGGGAGTATGATTACAAAGATAATTTTTTTAAAAAAATTATAGATAAAGATACTGATATTTTTTGTGCTGACGGAGGAACGAATTACTGTCTGGAAAAAGGCTATATTCCAAAATGTATATATGGAGATCTGGACTCCATAAAGCCTGAAATTCTGGATAAAGTGACTGAAATGGGAATAAAGACAGAAAAATTTCCCCCTGAGAAGGACTTTTCGGATTTTGAGCTTGTTCTGGAAGAGATGGGGTATGAGAATTATGAGAAAATATATGTAGTTGGAGCTTTGGGGAAAAGAATCGATTTTACTTTGAATAATATTTTTCTTATGGAAAAATATAATAAGCTGGTAATTCTCACAGAAAAAGAGGAGATTTTTTTCAGGGAAGAGAGTTTTACTATTGCTGGAAAGGCAGGAAAGACGCTTTCTATGGTTTCACTTGACAGTGAGATAGAGGGAATAACATTAAAGGGATTTAAATATCCTCTTTCAGACAGATATATAAAAAGAGACAGCTCTATTCTGATGAGCAATGTGATATTGACAGATGAAGCAGAGATCATTTTTAAAAAAGGTAAAATAGTAGTTATTTTATATATATAAATATACAGCTAAAAATTAGCCTGTATGATTGAAAAAAGAACAAATATCTGCTATTCTATATAAAAACAAGGAGAAAAAAGATGAAAAAATTTATTTTAGCATTGGCACTGTTTTTTTCAGGTGCAGCAGTATTTTCGGCAGAATCGCTCAGCAGTGTCTATACATCCACGAAGTCAAAGGACTGCAAACGTCCGGCGGGTATTTATAAAAAGCTTTATCCTATAGATGATGAATACGGTTATGGGGCGGAAGAATGTCCCGGCTATAAAAATATGAAGGTTTTTGCAGTATATGATGATTCAAGAGTTTGGATAGATTTAAGCGACGGAGTAAATACATGGTCAACAATGAAAGAGGTATATAATGGGGATTTTGGACATTTTCCTGCATTAAGAGAGGGAGTTGCCGAGTGGCGTGTGACAAAATCAGGAGAAGCAAAAGCACTAATATTCCGTGTAGATGCTCAGGATCCTGATATTATAGGAAAAACACATTCAAGATTATTTGTAATCAGCTTTGATAAAGGTGTACCTAAATATTGCGGGAATGTAAAGACAAATGAAGAAGCTGTGAAAATAGCCGACAGAGGGAATTGTACAATAAAACTAGAGTTAACAGAGTGAGATAAATAGTGAATAGATAAGATTATTTATAAAATTTTATAGATAATCTTTTTATTTTTAGCAATATATAAAAGGTGCAGAATAAAAAATTAAAGCAAACAAAAAAGATTTTCTCTAAAGAATATGATATAATAATACAGTAATTTTTATTTTAAGAAGGATATAAAAAAGATAATTTTATAGATGAAGAGGAGAAACAATGAATACAGATTATGATGTGATAGTAGTAGGGGCAGGACATGCAGGGGTAGAAGCAGCTTTGGCTTCGGCAAGACTGGGAATGAAAACAGCTTTATTTACGATTTTTATTGATAATATAGCAATGATGTCGTGTAATCCTTCTATAGGAGGACCCGGAAAATCACATCTTGTTTCTGAGCTTGGAATGCTTGGCGGGGAAATGGCAAGACATATAGACAGCTATAATCTGCAGCTGAAAAATCTGAATCATACCAAAGGGCTAGCAGCAAGAATAACAAGAGCACAGGCAGACAAATACTGGTATAGAATAAAAATGAGAGAAATAATAGAAAAACAGGATAATCTTGAGGTAGTTCAGGGAATAGTTTCTGATTTGATCCTTGACGGTAAAAAAGTCACGGGGGTAAAAGACCAGGTAGGAATAGAATATGGAGCCAAGGCAGTTATATTATGTACAGGAACCTTCCTAAAAGGAAGATTTATAATAGGTGATGTTAAATATGAGGCAGGAAGACAGGGAGAGCAGTCAAGCGAGGAATTATCAGACAGACTTCGTGAATACGGCTTTGAGGTGGATAGATACCAGACAGCAACACCGCCGAGAATAGATAAAAGAACAATAAATTTTTCTGAAATTGAGGAATTAAAAGGTGAGGAAAATCCGAGATATTTTTCATATTATACTTTGAAAGAAGAAAATTCGGTAATGCCTACATGGCTTACTTATACAACACCGGAAACAATCAGGGTAGCAAGCGAGCTTTTGAAATATTCCCCTATAGTAACAGGAATAGTGAGTTCCAAAGGACCCAGACACTGTCCTTCACTTGACAGAAAGGTTTTAAGATTTCCTGAAAAAACAGATCATCAGATATTTTTGGAGCAGGAAAGCACGGAGTCAAATGAAATTTATATAAACGGCTTTACTACAGCAATGCCGCCTTTTGCACAGGACGCTATGCTGAAAACAATAAAAGGACTGGAAAATGCAAAGATAATGAGATACGGTTATGCTGTGGAATATGATTATATACCGGCTAATCAGCTGAAACTGACACTTGAAACAAAAGTTCTTGAAAATCTTTATACAGCAGGAACTATTAACGGTACCAGCGGATATGAAGAGGCTGCTGTTCAGGGATTTATGGCTTCTGTTAATGCTGTGAGAAAAATAAAGGGGCAGTCCCCTGTTATTATTGACAGAAGTGAAGGGTATACAGGAGTTCTTATAGATGACATCATAAATAAAGATACTCCCGAACCATACAGAGTACTTCCTTCAAGGGCGGAATACAGACTGACACTGAGACAGGACAATGTTTTCCTGAGATTACTTGATAAAGCCAGAGAAATAGGTATTCTAGATAAGGAAAAGCTGGAAGAGCTGGAGAATGCGAAAAAAGAGATAGAAAAAGAGCTGGAAAGACTGAGAAATATAACTGTTTATCCTACAAAAGAAAATAATGAAATATTGATATCACTAGGTCATGATACTATGAATAATCCTGTTTCGGCGTTTGAATTTCTTGCAAGAAAAGAAATGACATATGATGGTCTGGCAAGATTCATAGAGACAGAGAAATTATCTAAGATTGTAAAGGAACAGGTAGAGATCAATTCTAAATATAAAATTTTTATCGACAGAGAAAAAAATCAGATAGAAAAATTTAAAAAACTGGAAGAAATGATAATTCCAAAGGATACAGATTATGAAAAGATAAAAGGTATAAGTAATATTGCAATTTCCGGACTTGTATATTCACAGCCCGAAACAATAGGGCAGGCAAGCAGAATAAGCGGGATAACTCATAATGATATGACACTGCTGATAGCCTTTATAAAAGAAAAAAATAAGTAAATAAAGTAAAAAGAGAAGAAAGTTGGTCTTCTCTTTTTTAATATAGTAAAAATAAGGACTTTTATAGTGAAGGTATTATTGTTTTCTGAAATTTTTGAATAAATTTGTATCTCAGAAATGATAAAATTAGTTAAATGAATGTTTACATCTCATGGTAATTGTGAGATAATCAGATTGTAAATAATTTTTATATAGGAGGAAAAATGGACGGTAAAGTAGTAGTGACTGTAATGGGTGCAGACAAGACCGGAATTGTAGCCGGAGTATCTGCAAAGCTGAATGAACTGGATATAAATATAATCGATATATCACAGACAATTTTTGAAAATGAAATATTTGCGATGATAATGCTCACTGAAGTAAAAAACAATCAAAGAAGCATAGAAGATATACAAAATGAATTTAAGGCAGTGGAAGAAAGTTTAAAAGTAAAAATATTTATACAGCATGAAGATATCTTCAAAGCAATGCATAGAATATAAGGAGGTTTATTAGAGATGTTATTACTCCCAGATGAGATATTAGAAACAATAAATATGATTAGTACATATAGTCTTGATGTAAGAACAGTAACAATGGGAATCAGTCTTTTGGACTGCATAGATCCCAGTGCTGAAAAAACAGCTGAGAATATATATAATAAAATAGTAAAATACGGGAAAAATCTTGTGGAATATGCAGATGAAATATCAAGTAAATATAATGTTCCTATAGTTAATAAGAGAGTGTCGGTTACTCCGATTGCTATTATAGGTAATTCTACAGATGCCGAAGACTATACTATATTTGCCGAAGCACTGGACAGAGCAGCAACAGAGATAGGGATAGACTTCATAGGAGGTTTTTCTGCTTTAGTTGATAAAGGATTTACAAAAGGGGATATAAGGTTAATCAATAGTATACCAAAAGCACTAAGCAGTACGGCAAAAGTCTGCTCTTCAGTTAATGTAGGATCAACTAAGTCAGGAATAAATCTGGATGCCATAAAAATGATGGGAAAAACAGTAAAAGAGCTGGCACAGCTTTCCGCTGATCAGGATGGTCTTGCAGCAGCGAAATTCGTGGTATTTACTAATGCGGTACCGGATAATCCTTTTATGGCAGGAGCTTTTCACGGGGTGGAAAATGCTGATGTAGTACTGAATGTAGGGATAAGCGGACCAGGAGTGGTAAGACATGCTTTGGCACAGGTAGATAAAAAGGCAAAAATAGATGAGATAATAGAAACAATAAAAAAAATAAGCTTTAAAATAACAAGAATGGGTGAGCTTATAGGTAGAGAAGTAGCAAATAAGCTGGAAATAGAGTTTGGAATTATTGACTTATCTCTTGCTCCTACTCCGGCAGTGGGAGACAGTGTTGCCAATGTTCTTGAAGAATTCGGACTTGAATCAGTAGGTGCTTACGGAACAACTTTTGCTCTTGCCATACTAAATGATGCAGTAAAAAAAGGCGGTGCTATGGCAGCAAGCAGAGTGGGAGGACTGACAGGAGCATTTATTCCCGTGAGCGAAGATCAGGGAATGATAGCAGCTACAAGTAAGGGCTATCTTACACTGGAAAAACTCGAGGCAATGACATGTGTTTGTTCTGTGGGACTGGACATGATAGCAATTCCGGGAGATACCACTGAAGCTGTAGTATCAGGAATTATAGCTGATGAAATGGCAATAGGAATGATAAACAGTAAGACAACAGCTGTAAGAATAATACCTGTACCAGGAAAAAAGGCCGGAGACAGGGTTGTTTTCGGAGGTCTGCTTGGAGAAGCCGATATAATTAATATAAATAATCTGGATTGTTCTGTCCTTATAAACAGAGGTGGAAAAGTGGCTCCGCCGATTCAGGCATTAAAAAATTAAATATAAAAAATAGAGAAACCGGATTTTTTCGGTTTCTTTTTTTGCTGAAAATTATACAAAATCAGGAAATTATTATAATGAAGTATTGTTAAAATTGTCATAGGATAGTATAATTAATAAAGATAACTGAAATTTTAACAGCGTGTGTTAATTAAATTTAAGGAGGAAATCATGAAAAAAAAGACGATTATGGTAATAATGGCAATATTACTGTCTTTTGGCATACTAAAAGCCGAGATGTCACCAGCTGAGGCAGAAATGGAAAGGGTAAGACAGCAATACGGAGAAAAATATCTGGTGGTAGGAACAATAAACAACCTTGTGGGAATCGGTACATTAAAAGTAAAACCCGATATCATGGTAACAGAGTTTGAATTAAAAACTGAAGGAAGCACATTGGAGCAGGCATCAAATGAAAATGCAAAAACGATGACTGAGTTCAAAAAATACCTGATATCATTGGGAATAAAATCGGAGGATATAGAAACATCAAGATATACAAGAAATAATGAAACAGTTCAGGGTGATAAAGGAAAGGGAAGATATGTGACAAAAATAGATGTGCGGATAAATTCCCTTGATACACAAAGATTTTATGATGTTATGGGGATCCTTGAGCAGGAAGAAATAAGCAGACTGGTAAAAAATGACTATGGAAATTATTATACCTATACGGTAGAGTCACCTGTAACAACAGAAAAATCATCAAAGCAGATTGCCAAAGATAAGTATGACAGAATTGAGAAAAAATTAAGAGGAGCAGGGATAGGGAATGTGGAAATAGCCAGTTATAATACAACAGAGGCAGAACCGGAAAAAAAACAGGTTTATACTGTAACTCATGCTTTCAGGGTAAGAATGAAAACATCAGTAGATATGGGGAAAGTTCTGCAAAAAGGTCAGTCTTATAAAATAAAAAATCCCGGGAGAATAACTTATGATATATCAGAGGATTTAAAGAAAAAATACACATTAGAGGCATATGAAAAAGCAATGCAGGAGATAGTGGATAAATCAAAAGTTATTTTAAGAAACAGAGGATATGAGGTAGGAGACATAAAATACATAAATGACAGCAGTCCGTACTGGAATTATAACAATAATTCAGGCTCAGGAATAGTAATGATGCAGAACAGCGGAAATTTTTCTGCGGATTATAAAGCAGCAAATGTGGATATTCCTTTTTCGGTTGCTCAGGAAATGAGTATAACCGTGACACTTACAGCATCATATGACATATTAAAATTGAAAAGATAAAAAAAACAGCTGTTTCCATAAGCAGTATTACTTGGAAACAGCTTTTTATATAGGTCATTTTGATTTTGGCGGACGCAGAGAGCTTCTTTTACACTGGATATCGAGATTTTTCAATTCCTCAAAGATATTTTCAGTTTCTTTATATATTTTATCTGTGTCGATTCCGGAATTTTTTAGTTTCTCCATAATTTCATCCACAGCCTTGGAATACTTCCCTTTGTATTTTGTATTTAATTCTTTCCAGTTTATATTTTTGAATAATTCAGTAACAGAATTGTCAAATGAAAGCTTTTTCTGAAGCATAAAGACCGCAATCATGGGATAACCCGCGTATCCCTGCCAGTAAGAAGCATTATCGTTAGATGAATATATATTTTCATTCCATGTAACTGTATATTCTTTGCTTTTATCGGAGGAAAAGACTTTTGCAGAGTTTTCTTCCATAATAACTCTGTTATCTGATAAAGCACTGTATGCCTCATAGATCTTCTCCACAGGGGGTAATTTTTTCATATTTATCTCTCCTTTATTATTTTCCCAAAGAAATTTCCCATAAATACAGGGATGCTACTGAACCATACGGGGAGTATCTTTTTTTATATCTACCAAAAAGATTTTTATCCAGTTTTTTGTGCCCGTAAAGCATCATAATGCCGCGCCTTATAGCCAGATCATCCCAGCTTAGAATATCAGGACGCTGCATGGAAAAAGTCATAAGCATTTCTGCTGTCCATGTACCGATACCATTCAGGGAGGATAATCTGCGGCAGACTTCATCATCAGGCAGTTCATAAAGTTCGTCAAGATTAAGGCTTCCGTTTATTATATCCACAGCTATATTACGGATGTAAACTGATTTTTTCATTGTAATGCCGCATTTTTGAAGCTCTTCGGCAGATTTAGTGAGAATACTTTCAGGAGTAACAGTCCCGAAAAGATCTTTTATTCTGTTCCAGATGGTAATAAAAGCTTTGGTAGAAATCTGCTGTCCGACGATACTGTTAACAAGTCCTGCAAAGAGATCAGGAATAATCTCCCTTTGAACCGGTCCGATTCTGTCGATAACTTCAGCAAGACGTTTATCTTTTTTTTTCAGATAATCTGTTTCCTTTTGACCGTATTGAAAAAATTCCATAATTATTATTCTCCTTGTGTAATATATTTGTAGCAGCGGTTTTATTTATTAAACGGGGGCAGAATGAACAGACAAACTAGTTATTATTACAGGCATAACAATATTTACAGCCTGTTCTGCACTGATTATAAGCACCGATATCGATACTTTTTACACAGCTGCAGAATTTTCTCTGTCCTGAATCACGCTTTCCCTGAATGTTCAGGGCTAAAACTTCATTAATATAGTCTTTATCAATGCACACACCTTTTATTACATTTTTATAACTGATGTAATTAACCGGTTCAGAACAAACTACAAGCTTTACATCTGAACCATTTACAATATTGTCAAATTCAGTAAGGATCTCTTCATATTTTGAAAAGTCATTTATATTAACATTATGTGCAGTTATGAATTTTTTATTTTTTCTGTATTCATCAAAAAAACTTGTATAGCATCTTGCAGTAGAATGCTTTATATTTTGAAAAATATAAGAAAATTTTTCTGTATGGTACTTCAGATCAAAGCTGTCTGCGAGAATAACAGGATCATATCTCCACAAAACAGAGCCGGGATATCGTAAATTAATATCATTGAAATTATTAATAATTTTTTCTGTATTGCCGGTATGCGGCTCTATTTCGGGAGGATATCCGTTTATTGTATATTGTATTAAAAATTTTATGTTTTTACTTTTCAGATAATCCAAGACATCTGTAAAATCAGAGCAGTCTTTTGTCCAGAAAACAAAAAGATCAACATCTTCATTTTTTAATGAGACTTTTTTTATTTGATTTCTGTTAAAAGGATTAGTTACATTAACATATCCCTGTTTCAGATTTTCTAGAAGCCATTTTTTCCCGTATTTTGGTATGTCACACCTTCTGCTTGCACTAATAATCAAAACGTTCTCCTTTATTTTTTATATATTTTACCATTGGGGACATACTTTAATCAACCGAAAAATAGACATTATATTAATATAATAAACTAATCAGTACCTAATGTACGGATATCACAAAAAGATCCGGAGATACAAAATCCGGATAAAGCTGTTACTAAAAAAATCAGGCATTAATAAGTCTGTCTGCACCGGAATATATGTTCATTTTATTTCCTCTTGCAAAACCTGCCAGAGTCATATTTATACCTAAAGCGGTTTTCACGGAAAAATCTGTCGGAGCAGAGCGTGAAATAATAATTCTAACACCAAATTTTGCACTTTTAAGAAGAATTTCCGAGGACACCCTACCCGTTAACAGCAAAATGCTTTCAGATGGCTTAAAATCCAAAATTAAGCTTTTTCCTATAATTTTATCAAGAGCATTATGCCGTCCGATATCCTCTGATACAATTTTTTTATTTTTACTGTATAGAACACAGCAATGCGTTCCCCCAGTTTTTTTGAAAATTTCGGAATGAGAATTGAGATCCTTCATGTAATTAAGAATATCAGAAATTTTATAAAATGGCTCCGAATCAGGAAAATAAAAATTGTCCTGTTCCATCAGCGCCTCGTCAATACTGCCTTTAGAACAGCCGGAAACAATGATTCTATGTTTTTCGGGAAAAAAATTTATAGATTCGTCAAGAGATATAAAAATATTATTATTGCAGGGAACTTCAATATTTTTAATATCTTTGAAACTTGAAATAACACCTTCGGAAAAAAGAAAGCCTGTACACAATTCTGTAAGTTCGCTGTTACTGCAGAGAAGACTTATATAGTGGCTTCCGTTTACGAAAATATTTATTTTGCTTTCTTCGGCAACATTATCAAAGGTTTTTTCAAGAAATCCATTGTTATATTTTATTATTTCAATATTTTTTATCATTTTGGCAAAGCTCCTTAATAAATACATCTGAAAAGATTTCCAGATCACACGGATAATTCAGATTGGTAAAGATATCAGTATTGCCGGTATATTTTTTGATAGTTTCGCTATTTGTAAATTCAACATTGCACATCTTTATAAAATTTGAGATTTTATAATCCTTTATACTGATATTATATTTTATTTTCTCAAGCATACTTTTAGAATAAAAAGAATGAAACGGTTCGATAAAAGATCCGTTCATTGATATAAGACCGTCTTGAGGAAAGCTTGATTTTTCGAGCCTTTTCGTCAGATAATTAATGTAATTCAGGCTAATAACAGGCATATCACAGGCTATAATAAAAGAAAAATGAGATCCGGCTTCCAGAAGACCTTTGTATATCCCCAGAACAGGAGCATAATCATCAGAATCATCTCCTATAATTTTATATCTGAGCTTTTTGAATTTATCAGTATCTTTGGTTACCAGGAGAACTTCTTCAAAGACAGATCCGAGCTTTTCCGCACAGATTTCTATAAGAAGCTTTCCGTTAATCTCATATTTACTTTTATCAAATCCCATTCTGCTGCTTTTGCCCCCGCAAAGTATAATTGCTGTTCCTGTTTTTTTCATATTGTGACTCCTTAATTTATATAAATAAACCCCTTTTATTTAAATAGAATGTCCAAATCAGGAACAGAAATTTCACCTTGCCTCAGTACAGTCCGCATCTAAATACAGCTTTTCTATTTTTACTGTACAGGCCTTTAGTTCCGGTTCCTTTGCAAAATGGTCAAGAGCATTGTTGGTAAGAATATTAGCCCCGCCGGCAAAGTGAAAAGGAATGAATACAGTATTTTTATTAATTTTATTTGTAATTTTTGCTTTTACTTTGATGGAACCTCTTCTTGAACTGACTTTTACTGTTTCTCCCTGTTTCAGAAGAAGATTTTCAGCAAGCTCAGGGTGTATTTCCATATAAATTTCTCCGGCTGTTTTCATTAATCCGGAGTTTTTTCCAGTCATTGTCATAGTATGGTATTGATATAGAATTCTTCCTGTAGTGAGAATAACAGGGTATTCATTATCAGGTACTTCTGCAGGAAATCTGTGAGCTGCAGGAATAAATTTTCCTTTTCCTCTGGAAAAAGTATTTTTATGCAGGTAAGGAGTTCCCTCATGATTTTTTTCAGGACACGGCCACTGAAGACCAAGACCTCGCTCCAAAATACGTTTATGTGTTATCCCGCCGTATTGCGGAGTGAGCGCCGCGATTTCATCCATGATTTCTTCTGTAGAAGAAAAATTTTGCCGGTATCCCATTTTATTCATTAAAAGAAGAAGAATTTTCCAGTCTTCCATAGTTCCGCGAACAGGCTCTATAGCTTTTTGCACATATTGTACTCTTCTTTCAGTATTAGTAAAAGTACCGTTTTTTTCTGCGAAGCTGGATGCCGGTAATATAACATCCGCTAATTTTGCTGTTTCAGTCATGAAAATATCCTGAACAATAAGAAAATCAAGATTTTTTAATGCTTTCTCCGTGTGGCTGCTGTCAGGTTCCGAGACCACAGGATTTTCCCCGATAATATACAGAGCCTTTAAATGGCCTTTTTCTGCTGAATCTATCATTTCTGAAGCAGTAAGACCTGTTTTATCAGATAGTGAAGAATTCCATGCTTTTTCAAATTTTCTTCTGTTTTCATTATTTTCTACGTTTTGATATCCCGGGTAAACATTAGGAAGTCCTCCCATATCACAGGCACCCTGTACATTATTCTGCCCCCGCAGAGGGTTTATACCTGTATTTTCTCTTCCTATCATACCACAAAGCATTGCAAGATTCGAGACAGAAAAAACATTTTCAGTTCCTGTAGTATGCTGTGTAATTCCCATTGAAAAAATTATTGTGGAGTTTTTTGATCCGGCGTAAAGTCTTGCCGCATTTATAATGTCCTTTGCAGGAACTCCTGTTATCTTTTCAGTATATTCGGGTGTGTATACTTCTGTCACAGATACCAGTCCGCTGTAATTTTCACATCTTTCTTCTATAAAGTCTTTATTTTGCAGATTTTCACTTATGATGACATTCATCATTCCGTTTAACAGAGCAATATTTGTACCTACTTTCAGCTGCATAAAAATATCAGCTTTTTCGGCAAGCTCGATTTTTCTTGGATCAGCCACAATAAGATTTTTTCCTGATCTTTTGGCTTTTTGTATATAAGTGCCGATAACAGGATGAGTTTCTGTAGTGTTGGACCCGATGACAAATATAGTATCAGCTTTCTCTATTTCCGAGATGCTGTTTGTCATTGCACCGCTCCCCACTGTTTCTGCAAGTCCTGAAACAGTAGTGGCATGACAGAGCCGGGCACAGTGGTCGATATTATTATTACCGATTACAGCCCTCATAAATTTCTGCATAAGATAATTTTCTTCATTGGTACATCTTGCCGAAGTCAGTCCTGCGATACTTTCTCTGCCATAAATTTTTTTAATATTTGTAAGTTTTTCTGCAATAAAGGCAATTGCTTCATCAAAGCTGCTTTCTACAAAAATACCGTCTTTTTTTATCAATGGAGTTTTTAAACGATCTTTATGGTTAACAAAATTATATGCAAAAGCACCTTTGACACATAAAAGTCCGTTATTGGGAACCACATCAAGAGGCTCTGTTCCGACAACTTTGTCTCCCTTGGTAAGAAGGTTCATCTGACATCCTACACCGCAGTATACACATGTAGTTCTTGTTTTCTTTATCTCATCATTTTCAAAAGGAATGTTTCTTTTAGGAACTAATGCGCCGACAGGGCAGACAGAAATACAATTACCGCAGGAAACACATCTGGAATTTCCAAGGCCGGTGTTAAACGGAGGCTCTATATGTGTAAATACTCCTCTTCCTGAAGCAGTAAGAACATCACGTCCCTGTAATTCACGGCAGACTCTTACACACTTTCTGCAAAGAATACATCTGTTTGGATTAAAAGAATAAAAATTATTGCTGGTATCGATATCAAAGATTTTGCTTTTTCTTGTATAGCTACTCTTTTTTATATCATATTTCAGACAATATTCCTGTAGCCTGCATACACCGTTTTTAGGACAGTTCGGACAATCAAAATCATGATCTGCAAGTATAAGGTCCAGAATATTTTTCCTGGCATTTATTACTCTTTCATTTTCCGTAAATATACGCATTCCGTCAGAGACTTTTGCAGAACAGGCAGGAATAAGTTTTCCCGCTCCTTCTACTTCAACAAGACAGATTCTGCAGGAAGCTTCGGGAATAAGCCTTTTGTCATTGCAAAAAACCGGAATCTCTATTCCGTTTTCAGAAGCAGCCTTTAGAATAGTATTACTTTTGTCTGTTTTGTATGAAATATTATTAATGGAAATATTGACCATCAGATTTTCAATCCTCCTTAGATAAAAAAACAAATAACAACCATTGACGATAATTTTGTTCATTGAATAAAAAAACGTCTCGTTAAATTATAACCTGAAATTTTATGTTGTCAATCTATTTTTTTTAATTATATTAAATTTATAGTAAGTATAGATATGAAAAGAAGAAAGCTGGTAAAAAGAAATTCCGTCCTGCAGCCATATCAAAATGGGTGTAAACGGAATTTTGCTGCTTATGATAATACTGCCGGCTTTTAATTTATACCGTCTTTTTCTTCCTTGCGGGGTGCCGGGATATTTGGCAGTATTTAATTGATTATATTAAAGTTATTATCTTAAATATTCTCTTCTTCCAAAATTGCAATTTTAACTTTTAATTCTTTTACTTTTCTTGTATGATAACGCAATTGTATTTTTAGAACTTCCAATTCTGTGAGCTCTGATTTCTCACTGTGAGAAATCTCGGCTATTTTTTTTCTGGGATCTTCGCTTTTAACGATTTCTATTTTCTGGCTGGTATCAATATTCATTTTTTTTATATTTTGAACCACTCTTACAGGAAGATTTACGGCATTTCTTATGTTGGTTTCCTGAGCCAGCTTATATTTATCGATCATTCTGTAAACATAGTCTTTTTTTAATCCGATTGTTTCAAACCATTCCACAAAAGATCCTGAATGATAGTTAGCAAGAATCTGCTGTGATTCATATAAATTTTTGGCTATTTCGTATAAATTTTTCATCATCTGTCTTTGGGAATTAGAAATGATCTGTTCGCTTTGCAGCAACAGATCCCTGTCACCCGGCTGTATTTCAAATTTATTAAAGTCAAAATTACTTTGATAAAGATCTAATCCTCCGTAGTTAACACTTTTAGTTAAAATATCTTTTATTGCCATTTTATATCTCCTTCTGAAGCTCTTCTATATATTCGTCAACAAGGTTTCTGTAGTCAATAGCACCGTTTGAGGAATTTCTGTAAGTGAAGATATCAAGCTGTGAATTTACGGCATTTATTATATCCTGATTTTCCCTGATGGCTACTTTTGAAAACTGCTGTTCGTCAAAGAACGACTCCAGACTGTTTTGAAATTCTTTAAATGCAATGGTATTCATTTTAGCTCTTATAAGAAAAACTTTTTTTATTTTTAGTTCTGCATTCTGTCTCGAAATATTTTTACTAAGACCGAGAATATCACGAACACCTGTAAGATCCAGATTACTTGCCTGTGTAGGAATAAAAATATCCTGTGTGGCATATAAAATAGATGCTGTAAGTGAATTTACAGTTCCTTCCGTATCTATAACGATAAAATCATATTCTTTGAAAAATTCGGAAACAAGATTTTTCATTATAAAAGTGGCAGAAACAGTATCAGCATCAAAATAAGAGTCAAATTTAGCAATTTCATAATCAGAAATAACTACATCCACACCGTTTTTATGATTTATATATTTTTCCACATCTTCTACAAAACCCTCATTATACTCTTTGATAAGATCAAAAAGAGTATTTTCATTTTCCATACCGAGGCAGATAGAAACTCCACCACGAGGATCCGTATCTATAAGAAGAGTTTTGTATCCCAGACGTGACAGCGCATATGCGAAATTTATACTGGAAACAGTTTTACCCGCACCTCCTTTTGGATTTGCGAAAGTGAGTATTTTCATAGTTTCTCCTTTTTTCTTTATATTTAATATAAATATACCATAAAGTATATATTTCTACAACAGATAAAAAAAATAATGTTTCCTCAGATTCTGCAAATAAAAAACGGAAAAATTCTGTTTGCCGGCGGGAAACCGGAAAAATAAGAATAATCCGTTTTTTATATAATAATAAAGAAAAGCTGCTAATTGATAAAATGAAGATTATCACCAGTATTATCAAAATATTCTATATTTTCAAATTTGTTATTTTCATCAAAATAAATCCATTCATCATTTTTTATACCGTTATTCCATAAACCGACGGACTTCAAATTTCCGTTTTCATGAAAATACTTCCATTCTCCGTTTTGGCTGCCCTCCTTGAATTCTCCAAGAGAAGCAGGAATTCCGTTTTCAAAATAATATTTCCACTCTCCGTTCTGAAGATCATCCAGCCAGCAGCCTTTTATCATAAGCCTGCCATTGTCGGAAAAATAACGCCAGATTCCATTTTTCTTTCCCTGTGAAAAAAATCCCTGTTCACTTTTTTTGCCGTTTTCATGATAGTTTATCCATTCTCCGTCAGGCAGGTCTTTTCTCCAAAGTCCTTTATTTTTTAATTTTCCTTCAGGGGTATAAAACTTCCATATACCATATTGTTTGTCATTTACCCAGCGACCTTTGGATTTTATTCTGCCGTTTTCGTGAAAGTATTTCCATTCTCCTGTTTTCATACTGTCAGACCATTTTCCTATTGATGAAAGCTGTCCGTTTTCATGAAAATACTTCCACAGACCTGTCTGATTATTATCTGTCCAGTTACCGTATTCTTTTATACCGCCATTTTCATAAAAATATCTCCAAAGATAGTTTTTTCTTCCATAATTCCAATATCCGGCGGTTTCCTGTGATCCGTTTTCATAAAAATATTCCCAGAATCCATGCTGATAATCGTTAAGCCAGTATCCTTTTTCCTTGATCCGGCCATTTTCATAGTAATAAAGCCACAGTCCGTTCAGAGTATCATCATTCCAGCTTCCTTCAGAGGATATAGCTTCATTTTCAAAATAATACTTCCAATATCCTGTTCTGTTTCCTTTTGAGATATATCCGGAAGCTTTTTTATTTTCATTTTCGTAAAAATATTTCCATTCACCTTCGGGAATACCGTATTTCCAGCTTTCTATTCTCATTTTATTTCCGTTTTTATAGTAAAAAAACCAGATATCATCTTTCTTTTCATGAATAAACGTACCTGCTGATTTTAATTGATTGTCTCGGTAAAAGGTCATATATGAACCGTGCTTAATACCGTTATTCCAGAAAATGCTATATTCCGGCTGACCGTTTTCAAAATACCCAAGCCATTCGCCGTCTTTTTTATTATATTTCCAAAAACCGTTTTCCTTTATTGTACCGTCGCTATACCAGCTTATCCACATTCCGTTTTTTTCACCTTTTATATAGTGACACTTTCCAAATACCTGACCATTCTCATAATAATGCACGGCAAGTCCGTGAGGAGTATTAAGATAATAAGTTATTTCAGATTTTAGGCTGCCGTTATCATGATATGTCTTTCTTTTTTTTATCAAGCGCTTTTTTATGAAAGAAAATTTTTCAAGAATATAAAAATCTCTTTTATCAAAGATAAAATCCCCGATAATACTCATAAAATAAAAAAGCAGGAAAAGAAATAATAAAAAGATCAGAGTTATACAAATAAAAATAAATATAATCTGAATAAAAAATAAAAAATCCAAGAAATAACCTCCTTTCAAAAACTCCAAATTTGTTACTACTACTATTCTATAATCTTTTTTGCATAATTTCAAGCCGGGTTAAGAAAAAAACAAATAATATGTTATAATATTAAAGAAATAAAAAACAGATACAGCTTAAACATATTCATAAAAAAGAAAAGCATATAAATAAAAGAATCCGGGAGGAAAAAATGATAGTCCATATTGTATTTTTTAAACTAAAAAATTATCCTGTGGGAATAAAAGAATTAAAAGAGAATATAGCAGCCTTAAAGGATAAAATAAAAGAAATAAGAGAATTTCAGGTAGGCGAGGACTTCAGCAGGGAAGACCGTTCTTATGATCTTGCTTTGTACTCTGCTTTTGATACAAAAGAGGATTTAGAGTCATATGCGGTAAATAAAGATCATCTGGAAGTGATAAATAATTATGTCAAAGTATACTGCGACCATACAAAGGTCGTAGATTTCGAGAAATAAACTCTGTGAGGTATGAGAATGAACATTGAAAGAACTTTTAAGGGGATAAAGCTAACCAGCAATGATAAAATAATTTTGGATTATATTACAAAAAATATAGATACCTGCCTTGAAGAAGGAGTAAGGGGTGTTGCCAAAAACAGCTTTTCTTCCACTTCATCTATAATGAGGCTTTCAAAAAAATTAGGATACAGCGGTTTTGTGGAATTGATTTATGATTTGAAAAAGAAAATGACAGCAAAAAAATCAGAAAAAATAAATATATCTTTTTTTGACAAAATTACTTTTAATACAAGAAATAAGTCAGAAATAGACCAGTTTTTAAAGCGCATTCACAGAGGAAAAATAATGACTTACGGTGAGGGCTTTTCCGAAATAGCCTCGTCGTATATGTACAGAAAGCTTTTGACCCTTGGAAAGATAGTTTATCTGCTCCACGGGATTGATTTTGATATTTTGTGCGAAAAGTCGGCTATGAAATTTGACCTCCTGCTGATAGTATCAAAATCAGGAGAAACAAAGCACTGTATAAAGCTGGCAAAACAGGCAAAAGAAGAAAATATAACAGTATGCAGTTTTACCGGTAATGCTGCAAGCCATCTTGCGAAACTGTCTGATATTTCGTTTACATATAATGACCCTCATACACTGGACGATGATGTATATTATCCTAATCCGTTTATCGGATTATGTATAATAGGATTTGAAGAGCTGATAAGAAGGTATTTCGAGAAATATGGTATAGATTAGAAAGTTATATTTAATGAAAAAATCAAAATGAGAACGTGTTGACAATCTGTTTCAACACGTTTTTTATTTTACATTTATAAAAGTGTTTATTTCAATGTTTTTGCTATGCAGAGAAGAAGAGAAAAAAATACAGTACTTTTCAAAAGAGAAAGTCAGGGTATATTAAATGTATATCTGGAAAAACAGAACAAAGGAGGAAAAAAATGAAAATAACAGTATTAGGAGGAGGCGGGGTCAGATCACCGTTTTTGGCAAAATCTCTGATCAGCAATGCAGAAAGAGTCGGACTTACTGAAATAGTATTTATGGACTCAAATGAAGAAAAACTGAATATTTACGGGAAAATAGCAGAAAAAATAGCAGAAAAAATAAATCCCGGAATAAAGTTCTGGCTTACTTCAGATCCTGTAGCGGCATTAAAGGATGCAAATTTCATAATTACTACAATAAGAGTGGGAGAAGATAAGGCAAGAGTATTGGATGAGAGAATAGCACTGAATAACGGTATACTCGGACAGGAAACGACAGGTGCAGGCGGTTTTGCAATGTCTCTCAGATCTATTCCAAAAATACTGGAATACTGTAAAATGATAGAGCAGTATTCTGCTGAAGGTGCAATGCTGTTTAATTTCACGAATCCTTCAGGAATAGTAACTCAGGCAATTCATCTGAGCGGTTTCAAAAATGTATACGGTATATGTGATGCTCCGAGTGAATTTATAAAACAAGTGGCAAAAGTACTGGAAAAACCCTTGGAGGAAGTTTCGGCAGAGTGTTTTGGACTGAATCATCTCTCATGGTTCAGAAATATAAAGGTAAATGGTAAAGATGTGATGGAGGAGCTTCTTGCTAAAAAAGAACTGTATACCGAAACAGAGATGAAGTTCTTTGATCCGGAGCTAGTAAAGATTTCGGGAAATCTGCTTCTGAATGAATATCTGTATTATTTTTACTATAGAGAAAGAGCTGAAAAAGCAATAATAAACTCTGAAAAAACAAGAGGAGAAACAATTCTTGAAATAAATAAACAGATGACAAAGGAGCTGAAAGAGGTTGATATAGACAAGGATACCGATAAAGCTTTTGAAATATATATGAGAAACTATATGAAAAGAGAGAACAGCTATATGGAAATAGAGTCAAAAACAGAAAAGCTTCATAAAAAAGAACCGGAAACACTGGAGGAATATCTTGCAAAACCTGACAGCGGAGGATATGCAGGTGTAGCACTAGATATTATTCAAGGGTTCCGTGAAGGAAAGAGAAAAGAGATGGTAGTATCTGTACCGAACAAAGGAGCAGTTGATTTTCTGGAAGATGACGATGTAGTAGAAATAACATGTATATTTGAGGATAATCAGATAAACCCTATAAAAGTGCCCGGAATAGGAAAAATGCAGAGAAATCTTATACAAAGTATAAAGCTTTATGAAAGACTTACTGTAGAGGCGGTATTTGAAAAAAGCAGGGAAAAAGCAATAAAGGCCTTAACAGTGCATCCGTTGGTAAATTCTTATTCGCTGGCTAAAAAGCTGGCTGATGAATATCTTGAGGCACACAAGGAATATATCGGGGAATGGAAATAAAGAGTTTGGAGTAAGTTTATAAAGAGAGGTTAAACATGAAAATAAGCGGTATTTTCAATGAACCGAAGATAGAGATTTTCAGTTATAAAATAAAACTGGAAAATATCAGGGAAAATATATTTATAAAACTTGATTCGGAAGTATTTGAACACTTTTTTCTCATTGTAAAGGATCCGGATAAAAAAATCAGGGCACTTCTCACTTATAAAACCAGAATAAAGGAATATATAATTTCTGCCGGGAAAGAAGACACGTCAAATGGAACTGTCTGCGGAGAATTTCCCGGCGGAATCTGGGAGTTTACAGTGATAAAGCCCTATGATATAAAGGGAGAATTTGCTTTTGAAGTAGAAACTGATGTGAAAACAGAGAAAACGGGATATAATCTTGAACTTTTGAAGTCAGATTTTGATAAAAAATATTCATCAGAGAAAAAATGGTACAAGGGAGACCTTCATGTGCATAGTAATTATTCCGACGGGAGACAGAGCTTTGAAACAATTTTTAATGTTATAAAGCAGAAGGAATTAGATTTTTTGTTTCTTACAGATCATTCAATAGTACCTACACAGTTTTATAAATCAGAAACATGCATAATACCGTCTACAGAAATAACATTTGATAATTTAGGACATATAAATGTATTTGCTTTGAAGGATTTTATAGATTATACACTTTTTTTCAGAGATTCAGACTTTGATAAAAAGGCAGAAATAATAGATGAAATATTAAAATATGAAAAAATTCAGGGAGGGCTTGTGTCCATAAATCATCCTTTTCATCCTGAAACACCGTTTACACATGATATAGATATGGAAAATGCGGATCTGCTTGAGGTAATGAATTCTCCGTATTATTATGAGGAGATTGATTATAATGGAGAAGCGGTAAGATTTTTGGATTATCTGTGGTTAAACGGATTGAAAATATTCGGAACAGGGGGAAGTGATTCTCATAAGCCGCTTAAAAATGGAAGCGAAACAGTAGGAATTCCTTTGACATATATTTATTCAGAGGGCTTGTCGGTAAATAATCTTTTATCTGCAATGAAAAAGGGAAATATGTATATAAGTAAAGAACCGGGAACAAGGATAAAGATATATAATAATGATAAAGAAATACTCCCCGGAAATGAAACAGCGGGAAGAGTAAAATTTATAACAGAAGCAGAAGAGAATACAAAATGGAATCTGGTAAAAAACGGGAAGATAATAATAACTAAAACAGGCAAAAGAGCAGAATTTGATTTTGATATTTCAGAAGGAGAATTTTACAGAGTGGAAGGCTGCAGTACAGAAGACGGAAGAGTAACAGTATATGTTAATCCTGTCTATAATAACATAAAATTTCAAAATAAACAGACCTGGAAAGAATTAATGTCAAAGTATTTGTCTGAAAAGAAGGAGGATTTTATTTAATGAAAATTATGGGGAAACTGCAGTCTTTTGGGAAAGTAATGATGATTCCCATAGCTGCGATAACATTTGCATCATTTTTTATGGGACTTGGAGGAGCTTTTACAAACAGCGATACAATAAAAGCACTGAATTTATCAGGTATAATCAATGAACAGACAGGGGTAATATATTTCTTTCAGATAATGAAGGCGGCGGGAGAAGTAGTATTCAAATATCTTCCATTGTTCTTCTGTCTGGGAGCATCATTCGGGCTTGCCAAAAAAGAACAGGGATTTGCTGCATTATCGGGAGCAATGGGATATCTGGCATTTCACACTGTAATCAGCCAGATATTAAAAATACAGGGACTGACAGCAGATACTGTAACAGTTGATTTTTTGAAAGAACAGGGTATGAATAATATTAATGCTTACAGATTTAACTCATTATTTACTACTGAACTGGGAATATTTACATATAAAATGTCTATATTCGGAGGACTTTTTGTAGGATTGATAACATCAGCAATACATAATAAGTTTTATAATCTGAAGCTTCCGCCTGTGATGGCATTCTTTTCCGGAACAAGAATAGTTCCTATAATAACGCTAAGTATAATGTCTGTACTGGGAGCAGTAATGGCATTTTTATGGAAGCCTGTGGGGTACTCGCTCACAGATCTGGGATTTTTCATAAGAGACAGCGGACTAATAGGAAGCTTTGTCTGGGGAGCACTGGATAAGGCTCTGATATCTGTGGGACTTCACCATTTAATTACAGTTCCTATAAGATATACTGAGCTGGGAGGAACTGCATTAATAGACGGGCAGACATATGCCGGAACAACAAATATATTTCTGGCACAGCTTGCATCGCCGACAGTACCAAAACTTCTTGTAAGAAACTTCTCTGCTGGAAGAATACTTTATCAGATGGGCGGACTGCCGGGAGCAGCTCTGGCTATGTATCAGTGTGCTAAACCTGAAAGAAAGAAGGAAGTAAAAGGACTTTTGATTCCTGCTGTAATAACAATGATTCTTTTCGGGGTAACAGAGCCTATAGAATTCACATTCTTATTTGTATCGCCTGCATTATTCTTTCTGGTACATGTACCGTTATCAGGATTATCAGTGGTACTGGGAGAAATGACAGGAGTAGCTGTATACGGAACATGTATAAAGGATATGTTTATCTCGTTTCTTCAGCCGCAGAAAAATTATATATGGCCGTTATTATATCTGACACCGATATATTTCGGAGTTTACTATTTTATTTTCAAATATCTGATTTTGAAATTTAATATAAAAACGCCGGGACGTGAGGATGAGAGCGAGGATGTAAAACTTTATACAAAAGATGACTATAAGCAGAAGAATCCAAAAATATTTACCAATACAGAATCAGGGAATGGAAAAACAGCTTTAAATAAGGATCAGGAGCTGGCACTGGGAATTCTTGACGGTCTTGGAGGAAAAGAAAATATATCTGAAATAGGGAACTGCATATCAAGACTAAGAGTTACAGTAAAGGATCCGTCGAAAATAGTATCAGATGAAGTCTGGAAGAAACAGCTTCAGGCATTGGGAGTAATACGGAGAGAAAATGCAATTCAGGTAGTATACGGAACAAAAGTTACAAATATAATGACAGATATAAATGAAGTGATGGATATGTAAAAGGAGCAGTAAAATGTACAATTATATATTACGTATATTTCTTGCTGTGTTTGTGGGGGCAATAATAGGATACGAAAGGGAAAGACGAAATAAACCCGCAGGATTCATAACTCATACAATGGTTTGTATGGGAGCATGTCTGGTTTCTGTTATGCAGCTTATGATTTTTGATAATATGACTGAACTGGCCATGAATGAACCGGCATTGAGAGAAGTAATAAAAATAGATACCGGAAGAATAATAGCACAGGTAATATCAGGAGTGGGATTTTTGGGAGCAGGAACAATTATACAAAATCAGGATAAGGTAAGTGGAATAACAACGGCTGCTACACTTTGGGTGAGTGCATGTCTTGGACTTATCATAGGGCTTGGATTTTATGAAATAGCTTTGGTATCATCAGTTTTAGCTATTTTTATACTTGTGATAATGACAAAATTCGAAAGAAAATATATAAATCAAAAGAGGAGAATCAGGATTTTTAGGAAAAGAAATTATATACGTTCTGTAAAAAAATAGATTTATAGAAAAAACAGACTTTGTTTTAAAAGGGTCTGTTTTTTTCTTGTTCTGTCAGGCAAAAAAATTGACAAAGCATTATAAAAACGATATAGTTAATTATAAAAATAATGAAATGTCGTACTAGAAAGGATTTTTATGGTTGAAAACAAGCTGTTATCGACGATTTGTAAGATGTATTATTATGATGAACTTACACAAAACCAGATTGCGGATATTCTGAAAATAGAAAGAACAAAAATAAGCAGACTTATAAAAAAAGCAAAGAAGACAGGAATAGTAAAAATAGTAATAAGTGAGACTTTTTTGGAGCAGCTGGAAATCGAAACAAAATTAAAAAAGAAATATGGACTAAAGGAAGCACAGCTGGTTTCAACAGATGAGAATACACTGGTAAGCATAGCAGAGACAGCTCATACATATATACAGAGAGTCGCACGGGAGAAAGAGACTGTAGGGATAACGTGGGGAAAGACAATTCATGAATTTTCCGTATATAAGCCTCTTGATGTAAATTGCAGGATTGATTTTATACCGCTTTTGGGAGGTTATGGAAATTTGAGAGATTATATGCCCATAAATTCTATGATTTATACACTTTCAAGCTCATATAACGGAGAGCCTTATTTTCTGGAATCACCTTTGGTTGTTGATAATCCTGAAATGAAAAGACAGATAGTGAATTCCAGATATTTTCAGAATATAATAAAAAAATGGTCAGAGCTGCGGATCACTGTGGTAGGAATCGGATCATTGGAAAAATCATCAAATGTTTTTTGGGAATTAGGGCTTCCCGAGCTGCGCGGAGTGGGAAGTATTCAGAAAGAGATAAAAAAACAGAAGGCAGTGGGGGAAATCTGTTCGAGAATTTATAATATTAACGGAGAAGTTATAAAAACAAAACTGGATGACAGAATAATAGGGATAGATCTTCCTGAACTGAGGAAAGTAGAGTATTCTGTGGGAATTGCCTCGGGAAAGGAAAAAACAGAGGCGATATACGGAGCTTTGAAAGGGAAGTTTATAAATGTTTTGATTACTGATATTGAGACGGGGAAAAAACTGCTTGAAAAAGAATAATTATATAAAAACTTAAGGAGGCTATACCATGAAAGAATACCGTTGGGCAACATTAGGCTGCGGAGTAATAGCAAATGAATTTGCCGAGGCAATGAAAAAACAAGGAAGAAGCATCTATTCAGTTGCTAACAGAACATATGAAAAGGGGGCTGCTTTTGCCGAAAAGCATAAAATAGCAAAGGTTTACAAAGATATTAATGAGTTATTTACTGATGAGAATGTGGATATTATTTATATTTCAACGCCTCATAATACACATATTCCTTATATGCTGGAGGCATTAAAAAACGGGAAACATGTTTTATGTGAAAAATCAATTACCCTGAACTCACAGGAATTAACAGAAGCAGTAAAATTAGCAAAAAATAATAATCTAATACTAGCAGAAGCAATGACTATATATCATATGCCTCTTTACAGAAAATTAAAAGAAATTATAAGCAGCGGAAAATTAGGAGATTTACAGATGGTGCAGATGAATTTCGGCAGCTATAAAGAATATGACATGGCAAACAGATTCTTCAGCCGTGATCTTGCAGGAGGAGCATTATTAGATATAGGAGTGTATGCAATATCCTTTGTGAGATGGTTTATGTCAGAAACGCCTTTAGAAATCTTATCTCAGGTAAAATATGCCCCTACAATGGTAGATGAGCAGGCCTCAATATTATTAATGAATTCAAAAAATGAAATGTCTGCTATCTCGTTAACACTTCACGGGAAACAGCCTAAACGGGGAACAGTAGTATTTGAAAAAGGATATATAGAAATTTATGAATATCCAAGATCAACAAAAGCAGTTATTACTTATACGGAAAATAACGAACAGGAAACAGTCGAAGCAGGAAAGACAGAGGATGCATTGTTATATGAGGTTTTAGATATGGAAAAAACAGTTTCAAAAAGCTCTGATGAAATGTATCTCGATTATACAATTGATGTCATGGATATTATGACAAAAATACGAAAAAGCTGGAATATGAAATATCCTGAAGAGGAGATTTCAGAGCAGGGATAAAAGAAAAATACATATAATAAAAAGAAGGATAATGACATTCAATCTGATATTATCCTTTTTTTTAATAAATACTTTCTGTTTTACAGTTTAATTATTATTATCATTAAAATAATAAATGCTGCTGCTGAAGCTAAATAAACTGTTTTTCCGGCTTTCAGATTAAAAAAGAGAAGAACAGAAAAGATAATCAAAACTGCTGAAAAAACAGCCATACATATAAACATGGGAAAATTTCCGCCGTAAAAATAACTGACTTTGCTTATAATAACGAAATATAATGCAATAACTAACATTAATACTGCAACAACTTTTTTCAATAAAATTCCTCCTTATAGATTTGCTTCTAATAAAATTAATATTATATAAATAATATTTTTTTTCGTTGGAAAAGTCAATATTATTTTGAAATTCAAGATAATATGTGAAAAAGAAGTACACCGTAATGGTTGATTAATAAGTGTACTTCAATATAAAAAGTTTGTATTTAAAATGTCATTTTAAAGCCTATCCCTATGTTATATTCTTCTTTCTCTTTATCACCGATTCCGTATTCTCCTGTTATATACAGACCGTATCTTTCCATAAGGTCTATTCCTACGCTTCCCTGTACTGTCATTTCACCTTTATCATCAGACGGTTTTGCCAGATTATGATAATTATCTTCCAGAAGTGTTAATTTTGCACTCTCCTGATTGTTCATTTCTCCTAACTCGTATCCGTATCCCAGTCCAAGATTTCCTTTTATTTTCCATTCTGAAGCAGCTCCGAATTCTCTGCTTCCCTCTACTCTTATTCCTAGATTAGGTTTTATGCTGTATCCGTCATTGCTCTCTACACTGAGCTTTTCTCCGCTGCCGTTTTCATTAAAGCTTCCGTGAGTCATATAACCCAGTTCCAGACCAACATATGGTTTTAATTTAATATTACGGTTAATGCTTATTTCTTTTTCAGCTTCATTCAGCAATGTAACTCCGTATACCTGATAATCGGAATTTAAGCTGGAAACAGTATTGTCATACCATGTTAGATTTCTGTCCGTATTATGAAAGCTTAATCTTCCGAGAAGGTCATTTTTAAGGTTCCATCCGTCTGAACTGTACTTATTATGTAAGCCCAGCTGAACAGTATCTGCCTGATCTTCATTATCTGTTCCGTCTATTTGAAAATCAGTTCTTGTATAACCCAGTGAATATCCGAATTTATGTTTATATGTTCTTTCTACTTCTCTCAGAGCCAATACACCTGCTATATCATAATCATATGAATTTACTCCGCTTGTTTTTTCTTTTGTAGTTCCTTTTCCTCCGATAATATTTATTTTTACATTTTCTTTTGTATTATTATCTGAATTTTGTAATGTGTATAATGCATTATTCAAAATTCCGTAAATATCCTGTTCTCTCTGATTAATGTTTGAATACATGCTTCCTGCAAGCTGCTCAAGACTGTTTCTTAAAACAGTTTCATCAGTTATCAGATCAAGTTTGTCATATACTTTTAGAGCCTCTCCTTCTGCATTCAGGTATTTACTTTCTATCTCCTTGGCAAAGCCGTCATACCATGCACCGACAGTAAAATTATCATAGTTTATTTTTTCCATCCAGATGTCTATTTTCCCTTTGTCATTCGTTACAGGAACAGCATCAAATGTCAGAGAGTTGCTTTTTACTGAAACTTCTCCTGTATTAGTTCCTCCATCTGGAGTACTCGGGTCAAATACATTTTCAAATTTATACACTCTTGCATTTGTTCCCTGTGTAAACAGAGGGTCTATCTTTACAGCATTATTACCAAAATTAAAGCTTGGTGCTACTATGCTGACTTTGTTGCTTAGTAAGAATCCAGCATTTGCATCTGATAATTCATAGTTATTTGCCGTTACTTCATCCATAGTAGGTTTTCTAAAGCTTGAAGGATCGGGTTTTATTATTAGATTATAACCGTCTAATTCAAATTTTTCATCTACTTTTATTACACCGGCATTTATGATGCTTGGTGCAGTATAAGATGCTTTTCCTTCTATCACCTGTGTAGAACCTATTGTCCCTGAAGAGACTATTATTGTTCCGTAATTCTCAAGGGTTGAACCGTCTGAAAGCTGTACGCCTGTGCTGTTATTTCCATTTATGTATATTTTTCCGGTACTCTCGTTTATTACTGTAGAATTAGCATTAGCATAAATTCCTATGCTGTTGTCGCCGTTCATAGTTATTATTCCTGCATTGCTCACCTGGCCGTTACGCGGAGATGCGATTCCGATACTGTTATTTCCCAGCAGTGTTATATTTCCGCTGTTTTTGACTGCTCCTTGCTCTATATATATTCCTATGGCACTGTTTGAAGATGATGAAATATTCCCGGTATTTAGCGCTTCATTTATGTTTCCAGTCGAGTAAAAACCTACACTGCTTTCTCCTATTTCTATATTCCCGGCATTTACCATATTTGTTAAATTTTCACCATACACACCTACTGCATATTTATTTGAAAAAGGATTTTCCGGATCTATTATTACTGAATCTCCTATTTTTATATTTCCTGTATTATACATACTTCCTGACTCATTATATATTCCAATATTTGCTGTTCCTGAATTTGCTGTTATGTCCGCATTATTAGTTAAGGTTCCGCCGTTTTCCATATAGAAGCCTATTGATTCCGAGCCGTTCATTGTTATATCTGCACCTGCTTCATTTGTAACAGAGGTATTTCCGTCAGAGTAAAGAAAAACTCCCATATTTCCGACAGTTGAATTATTTCTGTTTATAAGGCTTGAGGTTCCTTCAAGAACTACACCATAAGATTCACTGTCTACATTTATCTCAGAGTTATTATCAATTGCCGATCCGTTAATTCCGTATAAGCCTATTGTATTTTTTCCGTTTACATTTATTATTCCGTTTTTTATATCCATAGTACCGGAATCACTGTATATACCTACACCGTTCTCACCTGTATTCATTATCCCTGAAAGATAGTTTATATATCCGCCGCTGTTATAAATTCCCACGCCGCCTTTTCCGGAAGTGATATCACCGGAATTAATGATTACGGCGTTATTGTTATTATTATATATTCCTATATTTGGAGTTGCTGAATTTGAATCTCCTGTTTCGATTATTCCGGTATTTTCAAATGTTTTGCTGCCGTTTTCAGAGATATATACCCCTACGGATTTTTCACCTGCAAGCTTTATTGTACTGCTGTTAGCTCCGGAAATATTGCTGTTTCCATCCATATAAAGAGCCGTTACGCTGTCAGCAGAACTAATTATGTTTCCGTCATTGATAATTTCTGATCCGTCATTATTATATATTCCTACAGAGTAATTTCCTATTTCTAATGTTCCGTTATTAAGGATTCTTGTTCCTGCACCATTCCCGTATAGAGCCGCAGAATAATCACCCATGGAAATACTGCCTTCATTTTTTATTCCGGCTCCGTCTGCTGTATAAATACCCACAGAATTATTTTTGAAACTGATCTGTCCTTTGTTTACCACATCATAATTCTGAGTTTCTCCGTTAATAGTTACCGGAAGTCCGCCTGCATAGGTGCCTTTCAAAGCTATTCCGGTCATATTATCTGCTGATGAGCTCAAAAATGAATTAGTATCCAAAAGAACTGCAGAATTCGTTCCTGTAAGGAAATTTCCGCCTTCTCCCATATCTGCCGCAGAATTATAATAAAAGACAGTATCTTTTATATTTTGTACTGTATATTGTGATCCTGCTGTAGAATTAACAGTAAAATTCTGGTTGATTCCTCCAGAGCCTGTTATATTAAATACTGTAATTCCTTTTCCATCCACATTTACAGTTCCGGAACCGTTAAATGAGGCTGTTCCGTCGGTATAAACCCCGACAGAATTATCTCCGTACAGATTTAATTCAAGATTATACAGATTTGCTGCTGCATTTTTTACATATACTCCTGTTCCGTTCTCGCCGACGGTAATTGCCGAATTGGTTCCTGAAATTCCAGCTCCGTTAGAATAAACGCCAATTCCGCTTTCGGAAGCACTTACATTTATTTCTCCGTCTGACAGATCCAGTGAAGCTGTTCCTGTGGTACCAGTTAATGCATTTTGATTAACAAATATACCTACTGCTTTTTCTCCTGATAAAGCTGTTATTTTTCCTGAATTACTTATAGAAACAGAAGAACTGTTAGCAGGATTTTCTGCAGGGCTTAGAAGAGTTTCGCCGTATATCCCGGTTCCTTTATTTCCTATAAATATTTCACCTGAGTTTTCTGCCTGTCCTGTTACCGCATATATTCCTGTTCCTGAATTTCCAGAAATATTTATAATTCCCTTATTTTTGCTTACACCCATTTTATTATATATTCCTGCTGATTTATCACCGCTGAGGTTTATAGTTCCGAAGTTATTGCTTTCTATTTTTACATCATCATGAGCAAAGCTTTGTACTATTCCTCCGAGTCCCTCTTCAGTACCGCTTACTGTTATTCCACTGTTGATATCTATTCCTGAATTTCCTATTTCCATATTTGAATAGCTTTTATCTCCAACAGAATTATTTTTGTCAAGATTAGAATCAATATCAATTATTACTTTTGATCTGTAAATTTTCGATCGGTCTGCTCCTGTAAAGTTAATTCCCGAGGTATTTGCACTGTTTAACAGACCGCTTAAATTTACTTTGGCATTGTCAATAGCTATTTTATATGAATCAGAATCCACGTTTACAGTAAGGTTATTGCCGGAAGTATCTACAACAGTGTCAAGAAATGAATAAAAATCCGCTGTATTAGCTGTACCATCTCCTTTATAATAAAAACCTACTGCACCATTTTTCAGATTTGCATTTACATTGCTGGTTAGTGTTACTTTACCTAAATAAGGAACTGCATCGCCCCACCTGTCTACGTATTCTTTAAAATAGAAAGCAAATGTATTGTTCCCGTCAGCAGTTAATTCCATAGCCTGTCCTGATGTGAAAGAACCTATATTTATATGAGCACTGTTTGAATTCAAAACAGTCCCGTTTTCTCCTTTTACCATAAGCTTATCTGCTTTTATATTTGTATTTGAAATTTGATTTAAACTATTTGAACCGGCATATATAGCTGTTGCCATATTTCCGTTTGCCGTTATATGATCACTTTCCGAAACAAAATTATCATCAAAATTATAGACTGCTGTGGAATAATTTCCTCCAATTTCTATATTTCCACGGTTTGATATATATGAATTATAATAAGTATCATAATAGGGAGCAGCCAGTCCTATACCTCCGACAGGGATTTCTTCAATCTCTGTAATAGGATTGCCTTCATCATCAGAAGTATATGTATATTGTTTATAAATACCATCTGTAGAATAATTCACTATATCGGCATAGTTTTCAGTGGATGAATTACTTGATACTATTCCTTTCATTGCTGTGGCACCAGAGCCTATATTGATAGGCATATAGTTTTTTAATGTTCCTGAATTAGTTATGGCTATTGCATTTAATGTTCCTGAATTTATCTGACCTAAAGCATTTGCCAGACTGCTCTCTAAAATTAAGTCTGTAGATCCTACACCTACGTTATATATTATTGCACTTTGATTTGAATTTTCACCAAATTCCATAGAGTTTATTATTGAATCATTTAAAATTACAGGTAAATATATATTACTTGAACTAGACTGACCATAAATTAAAGCGAAAGTAGTATCACCATTTAAAAAGATATTTAAATTACTGACATTTTCTAATGAGCTGGTTCCGCTGCTGCTAAGATCTCCGCCAAGAAACAGGGCAGTATTTCGCAGACCTTCTATTACCAGCTGTCCTCCTGTACCGTCTATTTTTACATTTGTATTATAATAATCCCCTGCTATTTCTAGAGCATTGGCTCCGGCACCTTTTAATGTTATATTTCCCGGCTTTACCAATACCGAGCTGGAAGATGGCAGGGCAGAAACTAACATACCCGCAGTTCCTATATCACCGCCCCAGTAAGTGCCGGGAGAGAAAGGGTCTTCAGTACTGCTTTCCACAATTATATGGCCTGAGTTTATCAGTTCTCCGTTCCGTACATATACAGCACTTGATTTATCAAGCTGCATCCCGATAATAGTTTCTACTGTAGGATTATCTTTTAATGTTATAGTTCCGGTATTTTCCAGTACTGCTTTATGGTTATCAGAAACAGGCGATGACAGATTAAGGCTCATTCCCACTAATCCGGTGTTTGATGAATCATAGTCTGAGACTATGCCTAGATTAAGGTTCCCGGAAAAAGTGATTTTAGAATCACCTGTTATGGAATATGGTCTGTAATTAATAAAGCCGACGGAATTCCACGAAGAGCCGGTGTCATTTACAATCATATCCCAGTTTCCTTTTATTTCAAAATTGCCGCTAAGACCTATGTTATGTACTGCAAAGTTATTAGTATATCCTGTGTGTGTATAAGAAGACTGTGAAATTCCAGAGTATAAACCATTTACATAAGACATTTCACCTGAGATATCTATATTATGTGTAGAGGTATTTAAAGTAAGGGATGTATTGTTTGTATTTACATTTAAGTTTTCAAAAATCATACCTCCGCTGGTATAATAAGCAACATTGGAAGCATTACTGCCTATACTCTCTATAAAATGTTCATTTGCGTTGACATCGGCGACCAAAATTAAATTAGGAGCAGAAGGAATCTCAATACCGCTGAAATTTACCACTTGTCCTGTTACCTGCGGGGCAGTTACCGACTGTGTTGTTACTTTTATATCAGGCTCATCTACGGATGAGACATTTAAAGAAAGAGGGCTTTTTGTCATTCCCGTCACAGGGATAATCATACCAAGATTCACTGATTTTGCTTCCGGAGTTGTTTTATTAGTTACTGTATCCTTTTCTCCCCCTCTGTCTTTATAGCTGTATACTCCGCTCATGAAAACCTGCCACTCAAGGTATTCCGGTTTTATGATATAGTCAGATTGTAGATACAAATCTTTTAGTTCCTTATTTTTTTCTTTAAGTATACTTTCTATAAGTTTATAGTTTGCACTGTTAGATTTTCCTGTTTGAATGTTTTTTGTAATATTTTTGTATAATCTGTCAGTTTTGGTTTCTGCTGCTTTTCCCGAAACTGCGGCTAAAGTGTTTAATGCCAGTAAAGCAAGCATTTTTTTACTTGTTTTCATTTTTACTCCTTCAGATTTTTGGGTCTTTCTAAAATTAGTCATTGAATTTCTCCAATGAATTTTCTTCATATATGATTTTTTATTTTTATATCATTTTTTTCACGAACATTGTTCCGAAAATTTTAAATATAAAACAGCACTGATGCTATTATATGTCTGTATATTATTTTTAAATTTTCGAACAGTTTAATAATGTTTCAAATATTTATAACATAATAAATGATATTGTATTAAATATATATGTTTAATATTATTATATTCCTTTTTTTTATAACTGTCAAATAGTTTAATTATATGTGTAATTTATAAATAAAATTCCGATTTTCTTCTATAAAAAGTAATAATTTTTATATGTTTAAAAATAAAAAAAATTTTATAATTATAATTTTTTTAGAATGATGTTCCTTTTTGTTTTTATTTGTAAAATAATTATAATTCAAAGAAAAGAAGCGTATTAGAAGAGAAAAAACAAAAATATCAAATAAAACTGAAAATTTGAATTAAAAAAATTTAAATTTTTAAATTTAGTTAAAAAGCATTGACAAAAGGGAAAAATCAGAGTATATATTATTATAACTAAAAAGTGTTAATGTAGCACAAAAGTGCAAAAATGTTTTTAGATATTGTTAAAGAGTGTGCTGTCAGTAAGAAAATAACAGATTTAAAATAAATTTCACGTGAAGCAGAGGAGGAAGGTATATGGTAAAATATGAAACTGTTGTAAATAAAGTAGGAGAAATGGTGGGAGAAGGAATGGAAGAGAATCTGATAATTCTCTTTAATGATAATGCACCGGAAATGTATCATGAGTACTGTCTTCTTCATACAATTACCGAGTTAAAGCAAGGGATAGAAGCCGGTGATATATTTTGCATAGATAAGGAAGAATATAAAATAACTGCGGTAGGTTCAGGGGCGAATAAAACTATTGACGAACTGGGACATGCCACTATAAAATTTGACGGAAGTCCTGAAGCTGAAAATCCCGGTACAATACATGTAGAGGCTAAGGAAATATTGTTAAACGGAGAAAATACAGTGTTAAAATTTATAAAATCATAGCAAAAAACAGACAGCTTTCAGATGTCAAATAAAATGTAAGGATAAATCTAAGGCCTGTTTAAGAAGAAAAAGATATAATAAAGAGAAAAGCTGAACAGGAGAAAATTTATGAAAAAACACACTGATTTTATTTTTTTCTTTACTGTGGTTTTCTTTTTAGGTATTTTTGCAGTATTTTTGGAAAAGGCGGAAGCACATAAAAATAACTCTGCAATAGTAAGAGAAATAAAAGAACTGGAAGTAAAAGAAGCTGACGGAAATAAGGTACTATAAAATATGTATAATAAAATTTATTAAAAAAGCAGACTTTATCTTAATTAATTTAGGTATGTCTGTTTTTTATTGTTTTTAAATAAATTACAGTTTGATTCCAACAGGAAAGATATCATTTTAACCCTACTGTCTGTGAAGGAACAACTGCATCAGCACCTGTTTTTTTCTATGAAAAAAGCTAAAATATTCAGTGCCGCTGCACAGGGAAAAAGCTCTGTAAGATTTAGAGAACTCTAATTTTATAAGCTTTTTTTTGTTTATGATTTGTGTTATAATAATTTTAAAAGTTATATTTTTTCAGGAGGACAGATGAGAGAAAAATTAGAGAAGCTGAAAGAGCAGGTAACAGAAAAATTAGATCAGATAAATAGTCTGGAAAATTTAGATGAGCTGAGAATAGCCATACTCGGGAAAAAAGGGGAGCTAACTTCCATTATGAAAGAAATGGGGAATACAGCCGCTGAAAAAAGAGCAGAGTTCGGAAAGGCAGCAAATGAAGTCAAAGAAAAAATAATGGAAAATTTTGACATAAAGCTTGCAGCATTGAAGACCAGAATAAAAGAAGAGAAAATGAAAACAGAAGTATTGGATATTACTCTGCCCGGGAAAAAACAAAATGTAGGAACACTTCATCCTATTACTCAGACAATGGGAATGTTAAGGGGTATTTTTCTGGAAATGGGATTTGATGTAATGGACGGTCCGGAAATAGAGCAGACTTATTATAATTTTGATGCTTTGAATTTTCCGAAAGACCACCCTTCAAGGGATTTGCAGGATTCTTTTTATATAGAGGATGATCTGCTGTTAAGAACTCATACATCACCAATGCAGATAAGATATATGCTTGAAAAAAAGCCGCCTTTCAGAATGGTATCATTGGGAAAGGTTTACAGATCAGATTATGATATAACACATACACCTATGTTTCACCAGATGGAAGGGCTTATGATAGGAGAAGATGTGTCATTTGCCAACTTCAAAGCACTTCTTACAAGCATGGTAAGAAGACTTTTTGGAGAAGACAGAGCAGTAAGATTCAGACCTCACTTTTTTCCGTTTACGGAACCGTCAGCTGAGATGGATGTAGAATGCGGAGTATGTCATGGTAAAGGGTGCAGATCTTGTAAAAATACAGGATGGCTTGAAATTCTCGGAAGCGGAATGGTAGATCCCAATGTTTTGAAAGAAGTGGGAATAGATCCTACAAAGTATCAGGGATTTGCATTCGGAATGGGAATGGAAAGAGTGGCAATGCTGAAATTCGGCATAGATGACATAAGAGCATATTATGAAAATGACGTAAGATTTTTAGATCAATTTAAATAAAAATATAAAAAATAAAAAGCTGATTTACAGACCTTAGAAGGAGGAGAAATGCTGATCTCGTTAAACTGGTTAAAGCAATACATAGATTTAGAAGGAATATCAATAGAAGAATTAGATAATACCCTTACTATGATAGGACAGGAAGTAGAGAAAATAGAAAGACAGGGGGAATCTCTCGGAAATATAGTAACAGCACAGATCGTAGAGAAAGAAATGCACCCTGATTCCGACCATCTTACAATATGTAAGGTAGACGACGGAAATGAAGTTCTGCAGATAGTGTGCGGTGCCTCTAATCATAAACAGGGTGATAAGGTAGTGCTTGCACGTATTGGAGCCGTGCTTGGCGGAGACTTTAAGATAAAAAAGACAAAAATAAGAGGAATGGAATCTTTCGGGATGCTTTGTTCGGAAAAAGAGCTGGGACTAAGTGATAATCATGACGGAATAATGATTCTTCCGGAAGATACAAAGACAGGAATAGAAATAAAAGATTATTTCGGTCTTGATGATACCATATTTGAATTGGAAATAACGCCAAACAGACCAGACTGTCTGTCACATATAGGAATAGCAAGAGAACTGGCGGTATACTATAATAAGGAACTGCATCTGCCTGAGATAAAAATGCATGAAAAGCACTTTGAAAAAACTGAAAATTTTATACATATAGAGATAGCAGATGAAACTATCTCAAAAAGATATACTTCAAAAATAGTAAAAAACGTAACTGTAAAAGAAAGTCCCGAATGGCTTCAAAAGCGTCTTAATTCTATAGGAATCAGAAGCATAAACAATATAGTGGATGTTACGAATTTTGTTCTTATGGAAATGGGACATCCGATTCATGCATTCGACCTTAGTAAAATCGAAGGAAAGAAAATAATAGTCAGAAGAGCAGAAGACGGAGAGAAAGTAGTTACTCTGGATGAAAAAGAGAGAGAGCTGAATCCTGATGATATAGTAATAGCAGACGGAAATAAAGCTGTTGCCCTTGGAGGGGTAATGGGAGGATATAATTCTGAAATAGACAGCAATACTAAAGATGTATTAATAGAAGTTGCACATTTTAATCCTTATAATATAAGAAAAACTTCAAAGAGGCTTACTTTATCAAGTGATGCTTCGTACAGATTCGAACGTGGAATAGATTTGGAAGATGCTGTGAGAGTAATAGACAGAGTAGCCGAGTTAATACAGGAAACAGCCGGCGGAGAGATTCTTCACGGTATATCCGAGGCTTATCCTGTAAAATATGAGGAAACAATAGTCGAATTTAATATGAAAAGATTTGAAAAATTTGTCGGAAAAGAGATAGAAAAAGAAAGAATAATAGAAATTTTTGAAAATCTGGAAATTACTCTTGATGATAAAGGTGAAGTTTTACTGCTGACACCTCCGAGCTTCAGAAATGATCTCGAAAGGGAGCAGGATTTCTACGAAGAAATAATAAGAATTTACGGATTTGATAATATAGAATCTGTTATGCCCAAGCTGGATATAAATCCGATCCGTATAGATACATTAAGAGAAATAGACTTGCTGAGAAGTGCCGCGGTCGCTGTGGGAACAGGTCTGAGAGAGGTAATAAACTACAGCTTTATTCCACGCAATGCATTGGAAAAAATAAGATATAACGATGCATCCGGTGATGAGATAATAGAGGTAAGAAAGCCGATAACAGAAGATTTTGTTATTATGAGACCTACTTTACTGTATAGTCTTATAAAAAATGCAAAAGATAATATTAATAGAAATATAACTGATATAAGATTTTTTGAAACAACAAAAACGTTTAAAAGAGTAGAAGGAAAAATAGAGGAAGAACAGAAATTCGGCATTATACTGGGCGGAGAACCTGAAAAGTATATCTGGAATGTAAAACCGGCGCCTTATGATTTTTATGATCTGAAAGGAATAGTAGAGGAAATTTTTTCAAAAATCAGATTTGAAAAATATACTCTGGTAAGAACAACAAAAGAAAGCTATCATCCGGGAAGAGCGGCAGATATCTATGTCGGTAAGGAATATATAGGAACATTCGGAGAGCTGCATCCTGATGTAATAGAAAACTTTGATCTGAAAAAGAAGCTTCTTACAGCAGAATTAAGGCTTGAAGCATTAATAAAGTACTCTGATAAAAATATATTCTTCAAGGGAATAAATAAATTTCCTGCAGTACCAAGAGATCTTGCACTTGTGATAGAAGAAAATATTCTTGTGGGAGATGTTATCAAAAGTATAGCAAAATTATCGCCTGTTATTGAAAAAGTAGAGCTGTTTGATGTATATCAGGGAGCAGGAGTAGAAGCAGGGAAAAAAAGTATAGCAATAAGTATTGTTTTAAGAGAGAAAAATAAAACACTGGAAGAAAATGAAATAAATTCAGTAATATCAAAAATACTGGAAAAAGTAAAGAAAGATTTTGGTGCAGAATTAAGACAATAAAAAAGAAAAGATGTTTTCACATGAAGCAAAAGCAGTGAAAGCATCTTTTTATTAGAAAAAAAACTGTTGAATCAAATTCAACAGTCTCAAGGGGGTATATGAAGAAAAATATTTTTATATTTTAAGTATAGCTTAGAAATCTTAGAAAAAACTTTTAATACTCTTAATTTTATTTGTGAAATATTTGAGTTTTTTTATAAATCACAGAGTTTATAATATGAAAATATTGTTGTAATATTAAGTTTTATTTTTTGTAAAGTGTGAAATGCACAATGGGTAAAATAGATTTTAACCTTAGGAGGATATAGATATGAAAAAGCTTAAATTTCCGGAAAATTTTGATTGGGGTACAGCGTCAAGCGGACCTCAGAGTGAAGGGTCACAGGATAAACCGCATGAATCTTTATGGGACTACTGGTATAAAAATGATAAAGAACGTTTTTTTCAGAATGTAGGACCGAAGATAACATGCGACAGTTATAACAGATATAAGGAAGATATAAAAATAATGGCGGAATTAGGCTTAAAGTCATTCAGAACATCTATTCAGTGGACAAGACTTATAAAAAATCTTGAGACAGGCGAGCCGGACCCGAAAGCTGTGGAATTTTATAATAATTATATCAATGAAATGCTGGAAAACGGTATTGAACCTGTAATGAATCTTTTTCACTTTGATACTCCCATTGAGCTTGAACAGAAATACGGAGGTTTTAAAAGCAAAAAGGTTACAGAGCTGTATGTAAAGTTTGCTAAGACAGCTTTTGAGCTTTTCGGCGACAGAGTAAAAAGATGGATAACTTTTAATGAGCCTGTTGCACACACAAAAGGAGCATATCTGTATAATTTTATATATCCTGCGGAATTAAGTACAAAATCTTTTGCACAGGCAAGCTATAATATTCTTCTTGCACATGCGGGAGCTTGTAAAGTATATAAAAGTTTACAGTTGGGCGGGGAAATTGGAATAGTGCTGGACCTTCTGCCGCCGATACCAAGAAGTACAAGAAGCGCGGATAAGTATGCTGCAAGGGTAGCAGATCTGTTTTTTAATATGATATTTATGGATCCGTGTGTAAACGGACAATACGATGATGAATATCTGGAAATTCTGGAAAAGCATGACTGCATGTTTGATATTCTTTCTGGGGAAAAGGAATTAATAAAAGAAAATACTGTAGACTTTATAGGGATAAACTATTACCAGCCGCAGCGTGTAAATGCTCCCAAATATGCCCCGAATGTAAATGCACCATTTACACCTAACTGGTATTTTGATGATTATGAAATGCCTAACAGACGTATGAATGTGTACAGAGGCTGGGAAATATATCCGAAATCAATTTATGATATAGCAATGCGTGTAAAAAATGAATTTGGCAATATCAAATGGTTTATATCGGAAAATGGCATGGGAGTACAGAATGAAGAGCGTTTTATAAATAAAGACGGTATGATAGAGGATGATTACAGAATAGAATTCATAAAGGAACATTTGGAATGGCTTCATAAAGCAATGGAAGAAGGGTCGAACTGTCAGGGATATCACCTGTGGACATTTGTGGATAACTGGTCATGGACTAATGCTTATAAAAACAGATACGGTTATGTATCTCTTGATTTGAAAACAAGAAACAGAACAATAAAAAAATCAGGATACTGGATAAAAAAAGTAATTGAAGAAAATGGCTTTGAACCGCTTGAAGATGAATTTGAATAAAGCTTCCAAAAGAAAAACTGATGAGGATTTACTAAGTCCCGTCAGTTTTTTACAAAAAAAAACCAATGGAAATAATTTGTATTAAGATTGAAAATAACGGCTTTTGTCTGAAATATTTACAAAATCTGTAATAAAACCAAAAATAAGCACTTTAAAAATTTTTGATAATACGATATAATTAAGTTATTTAAAGATAAAAATTTTAGGAGATTCAAAACATGAAGGAAATAAAAGTGGAGATAAAAAATGAGGCAGGTCTTCATGCGAGGCCGTCGTCTAAATTTGTAGAGCTGGTAAGTGAGTATGATTCGGAAATAATTGTAAAAACAAACGGAGAAGAAGTAAACGGGAGAAGTATAATGGGACTTATGCTTCTGGCTGCTGAAAAAGGCAGAGTACTGGCAATAACTGCAGACGGTGAAGATGAGGAGGAAGTTTTGGAAGCTCTTAGAATTTTAATCGAAGAGGAGAAATTTAATGAAACTTAATATAGAGATTATCAGAGCCGAGCATATGGGATTTTGCTTTGGTGTAAGGGAAGCAGTGGACGAGGTACACAGATACGTTGATATGAACAGGGGACAGATATATGTTCTGGGTATGCTGGTGCATAACGAATTCGTAATAGAAAAATTACTTAAAAAAGGTGTTATTTTTGTATCTGAGGAAGATGTATTAAATAATAATACACCTCTGAAAAGCGGAGATATTGTAATAATCAGGGCACACGGAACAACACAGAATGTACAGAAAAAGCTTCTGGAAATTGGTGTAAAGCTGATTGACATGGCATGCATCTATGTAAAGAGTGCAAGGGATCAGGTAGTGATCTGGGAGCAAAGAGGATATAAGAGTGTATTTATAGGAGATAAAGATCATCCGGAAGTAAAGGGAATAACCAGCTATGGAATAAAGCCCTTGATTTTTGGAAGCCTTGATGAATTAAAGCAAGCAGAGCTGGACATAAATGAAAAATGGGTATTTTTATTTCAGACAACTTATAACAGATTTATATTTCAGGAGATAAATGACTATATAATAAACAGATTCATTAATTATAAAGTAGTAAAAACTATCTGCGGGGCAACACATCAGAGACAGTCGGCAATTGAAAAGCTGGCACAGGAAGTAGACGCAGTTTTTATAATAGGAAGCGAGCAGAGCTCAAATACAAAAAAGCTTTATCAGATATCAAAAAATCTTAATGAAAAAAGTTATCTGATTGAAAATAACGATGATATAAAGAAACATATGTTAGACGGAGTAAAAAAATTAGGAGTATCTGCGGGAGCATCCACTCCAGAAGAATTAATAGCAATAATAGAAAATAAAATAAAAGAACTGGAAGACTAATACCCTGTCAGTACAGACAAAAATAAGCAGAAACGGGAACAATAGTTTTGATGTTAATAAATATTGGTTTATTTAGTATATAGTTAGACAAAACACTAAGTTTAAAAGGAGTAATAATATGAATGAATTCGAGACGCTGTTAAATGAGTATTTACCGGAGGAAAAGAAGAAAGGGGAACTGATAGAGGGAATAATACTTAGAAAAGAAAAAGACTTTTCTTATCTAGATGTTAATGACAAGCTTGAAGGTAAAATCTATACCAACGAGATTGAAAATCTTAATGTGGGTGAAGTCGTAGAAGTGAAAATCATAAGAAACGATGGTGAAAATATCATAGTTTCTAAGTTTTTGCTGGATAAAGAAAAAGAATTTGCTTCATATGAAACAGGGGATATTATTCAGGGAGAAATAATAGAAAAAGTAAAAGGCGGATATAAAGTAAAATTAGGGAAAAATATTGGCTTCCTTCCGTTTTCGATTTCTAATTTAAGACGTGATGATGAATATAAAAATAAAAAATTTAAGTTTTTGATAATAGATAAAGATACAAAAAATCTAACATTGTCAAGAAGTGATTTAGTAAAAAAAGAAGAGGAAGATTTTTATCAGACAGTCCAAAAGGAAGATGTTCTGGAAGGAACAATAAAGGAAATTCTGGATTTCGGATTAATAGTAGATTTAGGAAAAACAACAGGATTTATACATATTTCCGAAGTAGACTGGTCATCAGTAAAAGATCTGAAACATTTATTTAATGCAAATGATAAAATAAAAGCCAAAATAATAGAATTAGATAAAGAAAACAAGAAAATAAAAATGAGTATAAAGCAAATGAAGGAAGATCCGTGGAATATATTTATAGCAAAGTATAAAACAGGAGATGTGCTTGAGGCGGAAGTGAGTGAAGTAATGCCTTTCGGTATTGTGGTAGAGCATGAGCATAACAGAGGATTTATACATATTTCTGAAATAAGCTGGCATCCGATAGAGGAGTTATCAAAATGTTATTCATTGGGGCAAAAGCTGAAGGCAAGAATAATAGAGATAGATGAAAAGGGAAGAAACTATAAATTAAGTGTAAAGCAGCTGGATGAAAACCCTTGGGATAAGCTTGTCGAAAACTATAAAGTAGGAGATACAGTAGAGGGAGTAATAGAAAAAATACTGGATTTTGCAATACTTCCAAGTGTGGATGATGTACTCGGATTTATACATATTTCTGAAATATCATGGGGAGCACATACTGGAGTAATAGAACAGTTCAAGCTGGGAGATACTGTAAAAGCAAAGATTATAGAGCTGAATAAAGATGCTAAGATATTCAAGCTGAGTATAAAGCGTCTGAGCAGTGATCCATGGGAAACTGTAAAGGAAAAGTATCAAAAAGGACAGATTCTGGAAAGAGAAATAAAAGAAATACTGGATTTTGCACTTTTAGTTGAAATGGAGGAAAATGTGGAAGGAATGGTTCATATTTCTGAAATTTCATATAGACGGGTAAATAATCTAAAAGAGAAATTCACTGTAGGAGAAAAAATTAAATTTAAGATTCTTGAATTTAACGAGGAAAAAAGAAGAGTATCATTAAGCATGAAAGCTATTCTGGATGATATATGGGCAAATATACATGATAAATACACTCTGAATCAGGAAGTAAGCGGAAAAGTGATAAATATTCAGGAATACGGAATATTTGTCGAACTGGAAGACGGTTTGGAGGTATTCATACATCGTAATGATTTTTCATGGGAAAAGGAAGAGCATAAAGAATACAAGCTCGGAGATATAGTTAACTTTAGAATTCTGAAAATTGACGAGAAAGAGAAAAAAATCAGCGGAGGAATAAAACAGCTTACTCTATCACCATGGAAAGAAATGGAAAGCATGTATAAAATAGGAAATAAAGTAAAAGTATCTGTAGAAAATGAGATAGAAAACGGTTATATAGTAAAGCTCACAGACAGATTCAGCGCTTTGATTCCTAAAAAGGAGCTTCCGGAAAATACAACACTGGCTGTAGGAGATACAGTAGAAGGAATTATTACGGAAATGCATGAAAAAAGAAAGTCTGTTATTCTTTCTGTAAAGAAGATTTCTGAAATGGAGGAAGAAAAAGAATTAAAAGAGCTTCTCGAAATTTATGGTGTAAAAAAAGAAGAAGAATAAAATAGTTTATATAGAAGGGCTGTATCATTTTCAAAGTGATACGGCTCTTTGCTTATATTGATGATTTATGAAGGAGTGAAAAATGTCAGCTTTATTTAGAGTTTTGGAAAAGAAAAACGGAGAAATAAAAGAAATATATGATGAACAGAGTATTTCCGGAGATGTGTATATGGCTGTTCTTGATTATATAGATGAATGTGATATTGTTTTTGATTTTTTGGAGAATTTTAGCGGAAATACTGATTCCTATGCTATGGAAATTCTGGCTGAGCAAGCCCGGCAGGCTTTGAAGGTATTGGAGGAAGGGAAATTCGCAGCTGATGAATTATCTGGAGTCTGGGGATATGCTGATGAAGATATCTTATATGGAATAAAAGTTTTATGCATATATTTTGAAAAGTTAATCTCGCAAGCCGAGATATCTGCTTTAATATTTGAAATTTATTAAAGATAAGATTTCTGCCTGTTTTAAACAAAGAACGGTATCTGAGCTGACACCGTTCCTGTGTGTTATTTATTTAGAGATTGTTACAAGCTAAGTTATTAAAAAAATTTATTATTACTTACTTCATTTTACTTAACGCCAAAAAAATCATTTATATCTGAAAAATCCCATTCATTCCATTTTTCATTATTATAAAATAGAAAATGGTCATAGTTTGCATATCCTACAGAACCTGTAATTCTTTCTTTGTCTGTGAAATCAAATAAATCCTCGTTGAAATATAATTTATGCTCCACATCGTCATAAAATATAGCACTTTTTCTTGTTTTTTTATTAAATAATTTTTTATTGGAAGAATTGCTGATAATTATCTTTACTCCGTTGTCGCTCCATTTTGAGGTAAAGCTTTTGCTCAGGGAATTCAGTACATTTTCTTTTTCTTCCGTGGGTAATTCCGATAATTTATTTAATTCCTCTTCAAAAGTCTCGTTTTTAGCAATTTTTTCCAGAAAATAACTGTAAAGCTTCTCTGCGGCATACACTTTTCCAGATACTGTATAACCGGTTAATTTGTATGCTCTTGCCTCAGTATCTCTTCCTTTTTTAGTAAACAGGTGCAATGGAATTCCGTTTAGATTAAAACCCTGATCTGCATTTACTGTCAGATATTCCGGTCCTGCAATATCAATGTAAACTGTCGAACTAAATGTGAATCCTCCTAATAATACCAATAATGTCATAATTTTTTTCATGATTTTTCCTCACCCTTTCATTTAATACTTTACAATATTTATAATTCTGTCTTTTTTAAACTCTGTTACGCTTTTTAAACTTCCGTCTTTGTAATATTCCTTCCATGTGCCTTCTTTTTTATGGTTTTTAAAGTTTCCTTCCTTTAATATCTGACCGTTATCATAATATGAATAAAATTCAATAATATTATCATTATACAGCTTTTTTTGATCCAATATTCCGTTTATATCATATTTTGATATTCTGAGGAAGTTATTTTCCAATATTTCACTTTCAAAAAATAAAATATTCTTTCTGTTATAGCATTTTATATTTTGTGTAGAAATGCCGTTTTTGAATTCCACGTCAATTTTTGATATTTTAGTGATATTTATGTTTTCTGTATCGCATAAACCGGAAATATTATATCCTTCTTTTGATGCTATACTTAATTCTTCGGGGAAATTTATTATGCTTATTGCTTTATCCAAGATTTTCCCGTCTGAGCTGTATACTCTCTCCTTATTTTTCCCTTTTTCGATTTTAATACTAAAAAAATCTATTTCAGTTGAAGATATCAAAGAAATAGAAATAAAAAAATATACCAAAAACTTCATTATTTACCACCCTTTATTATTTTATCTTTTACATATTATTAATTATACATATATTTATATATGTTTGTCAATTATAATTATTTTCTTAATAATGTTTCCTGAGATTTTTATATACTTAATTAATGCTTTGGTTATTTTTTTTCGGTACAGTATTTGTACTTTCGTATAAAATTATAATTAGTTTATCAGATGGTCTTTACTAAACAGAAAATCACGTTATAATTAATTAAGAACAAAAAGTAAACAGCATAATAACTTTAAGCAAGGAGGATAGTGATGACAAAGGAATCATATTGGAAATTAATTGATCTTTTCAGGGAAAAAAGCGGGAATGACTTGAATTTCTTCCATGAGTTCGGACATGAGCATATTTCAAAGCTTGATCAAAAAGAAAGAATAGAGTTTTATCTGTATACCGGAAAATATCTGGAAAGTATCAATGAATGCGTATGGCTGGATATGGCCTGTAAAGCAATAAACGGATATGTCAGTGATGATACTTCTCTTTATTTTAATCTATGGATGATTGCTCAGGGAAAGGAAGTGCTTCTCAATGCTTTGAGAGACCCTGATTCGCTGTCAGAGCTGGAATATATTCCTTTTATGGGACTGCCTGATTTGGATAAATATATTAATATGGAGCTTTTTGACGGGGAAGATGAGGAGTATTTCTCTGAATCTGAAATGCTGGGAGAATTATCACCGGATATTCTGGAAGAACTAAGCAGAGAGACGTATGGTGAGGGTGCCCAGTTTGAAAATCTTGCTTCTATGGGACTTCTGGAGGAGGATTATGATTTGATTGCATACAGCGGGGAATATTTCGATTCGGGAATTTCTCATACAGATGATAATGATGAAAAAGTGAAGCTGTCAAAGGAGCAGATAAAAGAGATAGAAGAAGATATCGTATTTATGGATGATTCCAAATATGGAGATTACGACTCGTTTGAAGATGCAATGGATGATCTGGAAAATGTGGTTCCAAAGCTTTTGAAGAGAAGAAAGGATTTGGGGCTGGAATTGGACTTGTTTTAAAAACGGATTGTGAAATTAAAAATTTCACAGATATTAAAAAGACAGGAAAGGAAATATGAATTCATCTCCTGTTTTTTTATTTCTCTCTATTTGATACGATTATTAATCCTGCTGCTTTTTCAAAAAATTAATATTTTTCAGTGTTCAACAGAAAGATTCAGAATTAAATTAAAATTCTGTTTTTATAGCATAAAACATGGTATAATCATAAAATAAAAAAAGAAAGAGGAAATACAATGATTTTAGACATAATAAAAGTTTTTATTCTGAGCCTTGTGGAAGGTCTTACGGAATTTATTCCGGTAAGCAGTACAGGACATATGATAATCGTGGATCATTTTATAAAGTTATCTTCAAATAAAGAATTTACTGATTCATTTTTGATAATAATACAGCTTGGAGCAATATTATCAGTACTTGTATATTATTTTCCCAGATTATGGCCCTTTTCAAATGACAAGGAAAAAAACAAGGACATATGGAACATGTGGATAAAAATAGCCGTGGCAGTATTGCCGGCAGTAGTCCTCGGACAGTTATTCGATGATATTTTGGAAGAAAAGTTTTTTAATCCTTTTACTGTATCCTTAATGCTTATTATTTACGGTGTTATTCTTATAATTATAGAAAGCAGCAAAAAAGTAAAGGTGAAAACTAAAACTATACAGGAGCTCAGCTTTAAGACAGCTGTAGGAATAGGATTTTTCCAATGTCTGGCGATGATACCGGGAACATCAAGATCAGCAGCTACCATAATAGGAGGAGTTCTTCTGGGACTGGAAAGAGTCTTGGCAACAGAGTTCTCATTTTTTCTTGCAATTCCGACTATGTTTGGGGCAAGCTTCTATAAGATAATGAAATCAGGGTTTAATCTTTCGGGATATGAGGTATTCCTCATAGCTCTTGGATTTGTTTTGTCATTTATTATATCTTATATAGTAATAAAGCTCTTTCTTGATTACATAAAAAAGCATGATTTTAAAGTTTTCGGATATTACAGAATAATACTGGGAATAGTGATGCTGGTATTTATGTTTATGACTAAGTAAACAGCAGTATCTAAATGATAGCGGAATGAGGGCAGACAGAATGTTTAAAATGTTAAGAAAACTGTGGAACTATCTGTTTTCTAAAAGAAAAGAAGTAAAAGACCTGGAGAAAAAAGATATTTTTCTTGCCAAGTTTATGATAGATGCCGGGAGAAACAGGAGAAGCTCTGAGTTTCTTATGGTTCCGCTGAACAAGATTGACAAAATACACATAATTGACAGGGAAAATGCAGTATCCAAGCTTAACGAAAGAATAGCAGTGCTTGAAGAAAATAAAACGGAAATAAAGGAAAAAAAGAATATTGACAGGGAATTTCTCGGGAAATATCTGCCCTCTATTTCATGGATAAAAGCAATAAAGAGAAAAAATGATACATATATAGCTTTTGAAGGAAACGGCAGACTGGAAGCCTTTAAAAGAATTTTTGACAAAAATGATAATATTAATATAGAAGTAGAAGTATATACATTCAGATCATATAAAAAAATGCTTAGGAGAGCTGAAAGGGTCAGAAAGTATAACGGAATAACAGGTGAATAAAAAATGGTAAAATCAAATATAAAAATGAATCCGGGAAAACTTACAGAATTCATAAGGATACTGGTACCTGAAGCTGAAGAGGAAGCAGTAAAGATAGAGGGTATGGAGGATGAAGAAAAATGCACTGTAATAACTTCAAACGGGAAAAAAACTGTGGAGTTTTCATATGAAAAAATAAGTGATTCTTTTGATGACCAGCTGGATGTGATGGCGAGGATTTCATTGCTTAAATTATATGATAAGGATTATAAATGGGGGTCCCTTATAGGAGTGCGTCCTACCAAAATAGTACATAAATTCTTTGATTCAGGTTTTAATCTTCATTATATAGAAAGTATACTGACGGATTTTTATCAGGTGAGCAGGGAAAAAGCAGAACTTCTTATAGAAATCGCCAAGCGTGAACTGAAATATATGGAAAACAGGACAATAGGGATTTATATAGGGATAGCATACTGTCCGAGCAGATGCTCTTACTGCTCGTTTCCTTCATATCTTAAAGAAGGAAAGTATCTGGAAAGATTTGAGGAATATTATAATACACTGTTATACGAAATAAGGGAGATAGGAAAGCTGGTAAAAGAACTGGGTCTCGAGGTAAATACCATCTATGTGGGCGGAGGAACCCCGTCTATACTTTCAAAGGAAGAAATGGAAAAAATGCTGAGAGTAATAAATCAGAATTATGACATAGGCAAACTGAAAGAATTTTCATATGAGCTGGGAAGAATAGATACAATAGATGAAGAAAAGCTTGAGGTTTTGAAAAACTGGAATGTAAACAGAATGAGTATAAATCCTCAGACCTTTAATATGAAAACTCTGAAAGAGGTAAACCGGTACCATGATCAGGAAAAATTTGACCGTATATTTAATGAGGCAAAAAGAATGGGCTTTATAGTAAATATGGATCTGATATTGGGTCTTCCCGGAGAAACTACAGATGATATACTTTACACTTTACAAAAAGCCGGAACCTACAATATGGATAATCTTACAATACATAATCTTGCCATAAAGAAAACAAGCGGACTTAATAAAGATAACTATCTGCTTGCAAAAAATCTGAATTACAAAAAAATTTACGGTGACATATACAAAATAACCAGAGAAAAAGGACTTTATCCTTATTATATGTATAGACAGAAAAACAGCTTTGAATGGGGAGAAAATATAGGCTATTCATTACAGGATAAAGAATCTGTATATAATATAGAGACTATAGAAGAAAATAAAACAATTATCGGAATAGGTGCAGGTGCAGTAACTAAGCTGATAACCGGCGATATAAAAAACAGAACAATAGAAAGACTTATTAATCCTAAAGATCCGCTGATGTGGATAGATGAGCTGGAAGAGAGACTGAAAAAGAAAAAAGAGAGAATAAGGGAGGCAGTTAATGGCAGATAATTGGTATCCTATAATAAAAGGAAATTGTACAAGATGTAAACGATGTATAGAAAAATGTCCTATACAGAATATGACACTGATAAATAATCAGATAACTATAAATAATGGATTTGAGTGTCCTGACGGGTGTGAAGACTGTAAAGATATATGTGAATATAGTGCAGTTTCATACTATGACGGAACTGATGAAAGCATAATGAATGCTTTCGGCGGAGAATGCCATTGTCATAATCATAAATAAAATATAATAAGGAGAGGAAATGAATTCTTTAATTGGAGAAAGTAACTATTGGGTTTTATGGACTGTAATAATAGGATGGGCAGCAGTAAGTATAGTACTTGAACAAAAGTATAAATGGGCTGCTAAAATAACAGGGGCGATTATAGCACTGCTGGGAGCGATGCTTCTGGCAAATTTTAAAATAATACCTACATCAAGTCCGGTATATGATACAGTATGGGATTATGTAATTCCTGTGGCTATTCCGCTGCTGCTGTTCAAGGCAGATATAAGAAAAATTTATAAAGAAAGCGGAAGAATGTTCGGAATGTTTAATATTTCAGCAATGGGGACAGTTCTGGGAGCTTTTATAGCAACATTTGTATTCGGGGCCTTTGTTCCGCATCTTTATAAAATAGCCGGAATGATAACAGGAAGCTATATCGGAGGCGGAGTGAATTTCGTAGCAATGACAGCCGCTTTTAATGCACCTGAAAATATAACAAATGCCACAATTGTTGCTGATAATATGGTAATGGCGCTTTATTTTCTTATAGTAATGAATCTGGCATCGTCAAAATTCCTGATAAAAAAATTCGGACTGGAAAGCGGAGAAAACAGCAGTGAAAATTCAGGAGCAGCAGATTACTGGAAGGGAAAGGAAATTTCCCTTAAAGATATAGCTGTATCACTTGCGGTTGCTTTTTTTATAGCATGTATTTCCAATATGGCTGCCGGATATTTTAAAACAGTTATACCAAAAGATAATACAGTCATGGAAATAATAAATACTATTTTTGGAAATATGTATTTGATAATGACAACACTGACACTTATTCTGGCTACTGTATTTTCAAAATTTTTCAATAAAATAAACGGTTCAGATGAAATAGGGACTTTCTTAATATATTTATTTTTTGTAGTTCTGGGAATACCTGCTTCAATAATGGAAATATTAAAACACGGAGCTGTGTTATTTCCGTTCTGTCTGCTTATTGTAATAGTAAATCTTTTATTTTCACTGTTTGTGGGAAAACTGTTCAAATTCAAACTGGATGAAATATTACTTTCTACCAATGCAGCAATAGGAGGTCCGACCACAGCTGCGGCTATGGCGATAGCCAAAGGATGGAATACACTTATTATACCAGTTATGCTTTCTGGTATATGGGGATATATTCTGGGAAATTATATGGGAGTAATTGTAGGAAACATACTTAAATATACTATAGGGTAAATCAAGTATCATCCGGAAATATACCAAGAGGAGTGGTAATAATGGCTTATGAATATTTGAAAATAGCGTTTAGCACAACTGTAGTATATTTTTTTATTATTCTGGCTTTAAGGCTTTTTGGGAAAAAAGAACTGGCACAGCTGACAACAGTAGATCTGGTTTTTATTCTGCTGATAAGCAATGCTGTTCAAAATGCAATGGTAGGGCCGAACAGCACTTTAAGCGGAGGTATAACAGCAGCAATTACACTTTTTATATGGAATTATCTTTTGAAATTGCTTCTGTACAGATCCAGAAAGCTGGATGATGCAATACAGGGAAAACCAGTTCTTCTTATATATAAAGGTTATGTAAATGAAGAAAATCTGAGAAAAACCAGAATAACATTTGAAGAGTTATATGAAGCAGTGAGAGAGCATGGTGTGAAAGAAGTGAAGGAAGTGGATCTGGCTATGCTTGAAAGAGATGGAAATATAAGTGTACTGTCAGACTCATTCAGTAAAAAAACACTAAAAAAGAGAAAAAGTCATAGAGCAGTAAAGCAAAATACAGAATAAAAGCAGAGCAATAATATTTTGAGGTTCATCGGGGGGTGAATATGAAGCTGAAAATTACAGTTTTTTTAATCGTTCTTGTATTGGCAGGGAATGTACTGAAAATATTCATAAGTGACAATATTAAGACAAAAGTGGAGATAGATGAATCAGGATTGACTATGAAGCAGAAAGAATATAGTCAGGATTATGATAAAATGGATATAAACAGGTCTGAATATGAAGATCTTATTACAGCAGGATTCAGTAAGTCACAGGCAGAAAAAATATCTGTGTATAAAGAGTTCGCTGGTGATGTTTTTTCAATTAACGAGCTGTCGGCAATAAAAGGTTTTGGTAAGGCAGGAATGGAAAAAGCAGAGAGGTTTTTATATGTTTCACGTGAAGAAAAGGTAAGAAACCGACACAATATCAATAAATTGGATGAAGGTACCCTGAAGCTTACAGGTTTTACAAATAAAGAAATAAAAATAATACTGCCTGTAATAAAAAAGAAGAAAATAAGGTCTAATATAGAATTGATAGAATTAATAGGCTCTGACAGATATGCAGAAATAGAAAGCAGACTAAAATATTATGATTAAAAAAATACGGCTGAATGAGCTGCAGCACTGGTATATTTAGCTTATAAAGGACGATTTACTGATAATAAAGGGATTGTAAAATTTTTTACAAATTACAGATAAAATAAAAAACATGAAATATATTATAAATACTGAATTGACAAATTTAAAATTATTTTATATACTATATAGGTATTGCCGAAGTGGTGAAATGGTAGACACATCAGACTCAAAATCTGACGAGCTTAGGCTCTTGCGGGTTCAAGTCCCGCCTTCGGTACCATTTGATAATAAAATGATTATATATAGAACAGCCTTTTGGTCTTATGACAGAGGCTGTTTTTTGATATATTCCGATAAAATTTTTACATTTTTTTTACATTAGATTTATACTCTGTTTACATAAATAATGTAAAATTACCATAGAAAAAAAGTTAGCGGGAGGATATATAATGAAAAAGATTTTTGCTTTAATGTTAATTTCACTGGGTCTTTTAGTTTCTTGCGGAGGCGGAGAAGGTGAATCATCAGGACTCGGCGGTGAAGTAATAATAGACGGATCATCTACAGTAGCACCTATTACAGAGGCTGTAGCGGAAGAGTTTAGAAATGTAGAATCTGGTGTAAATGTTTCTGTAGGAATATCAGGTACCGGCGGAGGATTTAAAAAGTTTACAGTCGGGGAATTGGATATCAGCAATGCTTCAAGAGAAATGAAGCCGGAAGAAAAAGCACTGGCTGAAAAGAATAACATTGAATTCACAGAAATCCAGGTAGGAAAAGACGGAATTACAATGGTTGTAAATAAAGAAAATACTTGGGCACAGGATTTAACAACAGATGAGTTAAAGAAAATCTGGTCTGAAGGAAGCACAATAAAGACATGGAAGGATGTAAGACCTGAATGGCCTGATACACCTATAAAATTATATGCTCCAGATGAAGATTCGGGAACTTATGACTACTTTATAGAAGCGATACTTGGAAAAGATAAAATAAGAAAAGATTATACACCAAGCTCTGATGATAATGTATTGGTACAGGGCGTGGAGGGAGATAAAGGATCACTCGGATTCTTCGGATTTGCTTACTATGAGGAGAATGCAGATAAGTTAACAGCTTTGAAAATAAACGGTATCGAGCCTACCCCTGAGACAGTACAGAATGGTACATATAAGCCGTTATCAAGACCAATATTTATTTTTGTAAATAATAAGTCTTATGCAGAAAAACCACAGGTAAAAGCTTTTGTACAGTTTTATCTTGATAAGGTATCAGATCTTGCCAGAGAAGTAGGATATATACCGCTGGATGATTACTCGGCAGAAAAAGCAAAATTGAAATAAAAAAATAAATAACAGAAGGAAAATCGCTAAAAGAGCGGTTTTCCTTGTTTAGCTGTTACAGATAATTTTAGATTTATTATAACGAAGGAGCCGGAATGGAAAATAAATACTTAAAAGAAAATATAGTAAAGGTGATATTATTTATTTTTGCTTTTATATCCGTAATAACAACAGCTGCCATTGTTGCCAGTTTATTTTTGGAGTCAGTACCGTTTTTTAACGGAGAGAGACTAAAGCAGCTTTTTTCTTATGGTGAATTATGGGATCCGAGAGGAGAAAAATATTATGTACTTCCTCTTGTAGTGGGAACAATGATGATAGTGGTGTTTTCATGCTTGTTTGCCATTCCCCTGGGCTTGGGAAGTGCAATATATCTGAGTGAGTATGCCAATCCAAAAACAAGAAATATACTAAAGCCTGTATTGGAAATACTGGCAGGAATACCATCAGTAGTGTATGGCTTTTTTGCTTTGTTTTATATAACGCCTTTTTTAAAGAAAAATATTTCATGGCTGGCAAAAGCAGCACTTATTTTTCTTGTACTTTTCTCCTTATACATGATGATAAAATGTGTAAAAGGATTTATTGATAAAGATTTTATCAGAACAAAAATAATTTTCGGGATATTATTTTTGATTTTTTTAGTCCTTTTTTTGTATCTTGCATTTAATTTTGTGGGATTCTTTAAAGAAACATCAAATCTGAGAGTGGATACATTTAATGTCTTAAGCTCGAGCTTTGCCGTCGGTATAATGATAACACCTCTGGTAGCGTCAATAAGTGAAGATGCACTAAAAGCAGTGCCCAAAACAATGAGGGAAGGTTCATTGGGATTAGGGGCAACTAAGTTTGAAACGGTATGGAATGTAACGATTCCGGCAGCAATTTCGGGAATAGTTTCTTCTTTTATTCTGGCGATTTCCAGAGCCGTGGGAGAAACAATGGTAGTTGCAATGGCAGCCGGAGCAAAGCCTGTTTTGAATTTCAATCCTCTAGGACAGGTTCAGACAATGACCGGTTATATGGTAAATAAAAGTTTTGGAGAAGTAATGGTAGGCAGCCTGGAATTTCAGACAATATTCGTAGTAGGATTAATTCTGTTTTTCATGACATTTCTGCTTAATGTTATAGCTAAAACGGTAGTTCTGAAATTTAGGGAGGAATATTAATATGATGGAAAAAATGGCTATAGATAATTTAAGAATAAGAAAACTAAAAGATAAGATCTTTAAGTATTTGTTTTTCAGTTGTATTATATTCTGTATAGTTTTTCTGGTACTGCTGCTGTTTGGAATAATAAAGCAGGGAATAAGATGGATGAGCTTTGATTTTTTAACTAATTTTCCTTCAAAAATAAGACCACAGCGTGCAGGTGTTTATCCTGCATTGCTTGGAAGCTTATGGCTGGTAGGTCTTGTAGGATTAATAACAATACCGGTAGGGGTAGGAGCAGCAATATATCTGGAAGAGTATTCCAATAAAAAAAGTAAACTTTATAATTTTCTGGAAGTAAATATATCAAATCTTGCCGGAGTACCTGCTATAGTTTACGGTCTTTTGGGGCTTGCACTTTTTTCAAGGCTGAAAGGATTTCGCGGAAGCATACTTGCCGGAGCAGTAACATTATCTCTCATGGTTCTTCCGGTAGTAATAGTTTCTTCAAGAGAAGCCATAAAAGCAGTACCGGGGATATTAAGAGAGGCAGCATACGGTCTCGGGTTAACAAGATGGCAGATGATAAAAGCAGTTGTTCTCCCTTATGCTTCACCGGGAATATTCACTGGAATAATACTTTCTCTTTCCAGAGCACTGGGAGAAGCAGCACCTTTACTGGTAGTCGGTGCAGCATCATATGTAACAAGAATACCTAACGGCATAATGTCAAGGTATACAGCACTTCCGATACAGATATACCAATGGTCGGGAATGCCGAAAAAAGAATTTCAGGAGCTTGCAGCTACAGGAATAATAGTGCTTCTGGTTATTCTTCTTTCTGCCAATACACTGGCAATAGTTTTGAGAAATAAGTATCAGAAAGAAAGAGGAGAATAATTAATAAAAATCACAGGCTTATCCGAAGACGGGCCTGTGATTTTTTAGTTTTATTGCCGGAGTTATTTCAAAAGAATATACGGAAGCTGATATGAAAATTTTTTAAGCTTTTTATATTTTATTTTCTGCATTTGCTGTAAACTAATTCTGCAAACTGTCCGTATTGATTCACTTCTTCAAGATAAAACCGTTTTAAAACTTCTTTTTGTGTAAATAAAGGTATACCAGCACCTAAAAGGACAGGAGCAATTTGTATTATCATTTTGTCAACCATATCATTATCCAGTAATGGAGCCAATATTTGAGTTCCTCCGATGATCCAGATATTTTTTGTACTGCTGATATTTTTTACAAACTCTGCAATATTACCTGAAACAGGCTTAAATCCATTAACAGCCAGTTCTTTTGCATGTGTAAAAACATAATTTTCAGTTTTATGATAAACCAAATGAGGGTTTTCCATATGTAATATTTCATTGAATGTCTTTCTGCCCATGATGGTAATATCCATTTTCTCATAAAAATTGTCATAGCCTGTTTCTTCAATTGTGCCTGTCTGATAAAGCCAGTCTAAATTATGGTCTTTGTCAGCGAGATATCCGTCCAGTGTAATACAGCCGTAAAAATATACACTCATATAGTTCGCCCCATTTCTTTTTTATTAATTAGTGATTATATTTTATATGCATTATAGCATAATTAAACAACAGAAAAAAAGCAGATAAGTATAATCATAATCATTACAATAAAACAGAAGATACCAATAGTATAAAAAAATATTTATTTTGTCTGTTGACAAAATGAAAAATGAGGGTATAATGTTAATGATAAAATTACTAGAGGAGAGAGAAAAGCAGTTTTTTTAATAAAAAATGACTTTTCTCTCTTTTTATATTATTATAATAAATGAATTTAAAGTTAATTAATGGAACGGATAATGGGAATAATACTGAAAAAACAGTAGTATAGCTGTAAATCGAGAAGTTTGAACAAATAAAGGAATTATGTTAAAGTATAAAAAAACTGTCAGCAGCATGGACAGGGCAAAAAATATATATAATAATCATATAAAGCCGAATGGAGTGGTAAAGGTGTTTACAGGCAGACAGCTGTTAATATTGTCTTATATAATAGGAAAGCACAGAGAAACGACAAGTGCGTTTTTATCTGCTACATTAGGTGTGTCTACAAGAACAATAAAAGCAGAGATAAAAAATATTAATGAAGAGCTGCCGGATGAGGAAAGAGTTGAATATGCTCCTAAAAAGGGATATATTATTAAAAATCTTACGGAAAAAACAAGAAATAAACTTATTTCGATAATCGAAGAAGAGAGAATGAACTCTGATGAGTTCAGACGTATTAACAAAATTTTGACAATTCTTCTGTTCGAAAAAAATTATATAAGTATGGGGAAAATAGCAGATAAACTTTATTTTTCAAAATCTTCCGTGAGAAAAATTCTGGATGATTCATGGAGACTGGGGAAAAATATAGAGGTATCACAGTCAAAGGGTCTGAGGATAAATGCTCCTGAATCAAAAAAGCGCTATTTGCTGTCTAAGACGCTGGAAACAGATAATTCTATCTTTGAGGTTCTGTCACTTAAGGAAAATTACATGTATCTCAGCAGTAATCTTTCTTCAATACTGGAAGAGGCATTTATAAAACATCATTATATAATTTCCGGAGACTCGATGAAGATATTTCAAAACTATATGCTGATTACAATTATCAGGAGTTACTATGATTTTGTTATAGAAGAAGACAGAGAACCGGTTCCGGTCTCTTCATTAATGCAGGAAATTAAGGAAAAAATTTCTGAAAGAATAGGATTCAGACTAAGTGATAAGGAAATAGTGTATTGTCAGAAAAAATTAAATGAATGCAACGTAATCAGTGCATTGCCTAAAAATCGGGGATTAGAAGCCGTTTATGCAGATATAAATGCCAGAGTAGATATTTTTATAAAAATAGTCAGGGAGAATCTGTCTTTGGAGCTGGAAATGAGTGAAAATCTAAGAGAAATATTTCTGCTTCATATGCATAAATTAAAGCTTCGTACTAATTACGGGCATGATAATGTAAATTATTCAAAAAGAGAAATTATTCGTAAATATCCTATGATTACACATATAATTTATGAATATTTTGTACCTTTATTTGATTTTGTGATTGCTGACTCGGAAATAGCATATATAATATCATATTTTGCAGAGTTTGAAAGTAACAGGAAACCAATAAAAGCTGTACTAATAAGCGATCTTCCCATGAGCATGCTATACAGGGCGGTTACGACCGTTGATAAATATTTTCGGAATGAAATTTATTCCCTTGAAATAATACCGCGGTATTTGTATAAAGCAAGGGGAGGAAATGAAGATTATTCTCTTGTCATAACTACTGAAAAAGAAATGCTGCTGCAAAACAAAGAATTAGTGCTGATAAAAGCGGTCATGGACGACAGGGATATTCATGAAATGGCAGAACAGATAGAAGTATCTGTGAGAAGAATAGAGGCCGGCAGATTTGAGAAATTTTATTTTTCATATATCAACGAAACAATGTTTACGAAAATTAATCAAAAGCTGGAAACCACAGATGATTTTTTTAAATTTTCAGGATTAAAGCAGAATAAAAATAACTATGATTTTATTTTAGATTCAGGTATTATATTAATTCCCGGATTTTTATATGATGATGAGAAAAGCTTTATAAAAATCTTTATTCTTAAATATCCTTTGAGATATAAAGGCAGAGATATAAAAATGATAATAGCTTCGGGATATAATATAAAAAGCGGCAATATAAAAGATTTTTATTCGGTTATAAACAGACTTCTTAATCCCGGGGAGATAAAAGAAATACTAAAAAAGTACAGGTATAATAAAAATAAATTGAGCTGTTCATTCTTTTTCACGCTTAAACGGGAAAAAAAGTGAATGGCTTTTTTTATATGTTTTCAATATAATTAATGTGTAAATGTATTTATGAAGGAAGAGAATAAAAACAAACCGGAGTTTTAGATTTTTCCGATAATATAAAAATATTAAGATTGGAGACTTTTTAGGATGTATCATAAGAGAATAGAAAAATTTCCTGATGACTTTCTTTTTGGAGCAGGAACATCGTCTTTTCAGGTAGAGGGCGGAGTAAAAGAAGGCGGGCGCGGAATTGCCGTGCATGATCTGAAAAAACCGAAAAAAGGAATAACTGATTTTTCAGTTGCCAGCGATCATTATCACAGATTTGAAGAAGATATTGAGTTAATGAAGGAGCTGGGACTCAATTCTTATAGATTTTCAATATCATGGGTAAGAATTCTTCCTGACGGGAAAAATATAAATAAAGAGGGGCTGGATTTTTATAACAGACTGATTCAAAAATTAACAGATTCAGGTATAGAGCCTATTGTTACAATTTATCACTTTGAATATCCGAAGGCACTTGTGGATAAATACAAAGGCTGGTTATCCAGAGAAAGTATAGAGGATTATGTTAATTTTGCCGGAATATTGTTTAGCAATTATGGCGACAGGGTTAAATACTGGCTGACGATCAACGAGCAGGATCATCTTTTGAAAATACCTGAGCGTCTAGGGTTTCCTGAGGAAATGACAGGGCTTGAATATGAACGGAATGCACAGACAGCTAATTATAACATGTGTGTCGCAGCTGCCAAAGTAACAGAATTATGCCATAAAATGATTCCCGATGCCAAAATTGCTCCTATTATAAATCCTATGCCGGCAATTCCGGCAAGCAATCTTCCTGATGATCTTATAGCCTCAATGGAATTTAACGAATTATCTACGTATTATATGCTTGATTTAAACTGCCGGGGAAAATATTCGCCTGTTTATCGTAAATATCTGGAAGACAGGAATATTTTTCCGGAGATAAATGATGATGATATGAAGCTGATGAAAGATAATCCTCCGGATTTTATAGCAGTAAATTATTATATGAATCAGACAATAGCCGTGAGCAGTATCAAAGAAATCGCCCTTAGAGGGAAAGAGGTTTTTGTTTCGGAAGAAGTGGGAATCTACAAAATAGCTAAAAATGAATATATTCCGCAGACAGACTGGGGGTGGAATATATGTCCTGAAGGGCTGAAAATAGCAATAATGGAAATATATAACCGTTATCAGCTGCCCATGCTTATCACTGAAAACGGACTCGGAGCCTATGATAAGCCGGAAAACGGAGAGATACACGACAGCTATCGTATAGACTACATAAGCAGACATTTAAGCCAGGTGAAGGATTGTATAAGTCTGGGATTTCCTGTTTTTGGATATTCTGCATGGTCATTTATTGATTTGGTCAGCGGCAGAGAAGGCATGGATAAGCGTTATGGATTTGTTTATGTAAACAGGGATAATGATGATTTAAAAGATTTGAGCCGTATAAAAAAAGACAGTTATTATTGGTATAAAAAAATAATTGCAGAAAGAGGACAAGATCTGTAATTTTTTATCTGTCTGATTAAGGGTAACGGAAGGAGAAGTAAATATGACGAATAAAGAAATAGCAAAGAATATTTTAGAAAATATAGGAGGCAGCGGGAATATCTCAAATGTCACACATTGTGCCACAAGACTGAGGCTGAATTTAGTTGACGATAAAAAGATATCAATGGAAGGACTTGAAAAAACAGAAGGAGTAATAAAAGCTCAGATGAGCAGCGGACAGCTTCAGGTCGTTCTTGGCGGAAAGGTAACCGGAGTATATGCTGAATTTTTAGAGACAGCGGGAATTAGTAATTCAGAAAAAACAGCATCTGTTCATGAAAAAAGAAAATTTGGCTTAAATAAACTGATTGAGACAATTTCAGGTGTTTTTAGTCCTGTTCTTCCAATATTGGTAGGCTGCGGTATGGTTCAGTCTCTTACAGCTGTAATAGCTACTTTTCAGCTTGTACCGGCTGATTCAGGTTTTTTTCTTGTATTGAAAATGACAGGAGATCTGATATTTTACTTTATGCCGTTTTTCCTCGCTGTAAGTGCTGCACAAAAATTTAAGACAAGTATTTATCTTTCAGTTGCACTGGCAGGTGCTTATATGTATCCGACAATTATGAACGGAGCAGCACAGGCAGCGACTACAGGAGTAAAATTTCTTGATTTTCTGGGACTGCCTATATTATTTGTAAATTATAAATCTACAGTAATTCCTATCATAATATCTGTATGGGTTTTAAGTTATGTTCACCGATTTATAGATAAATATGTTCCCGAGATGTTTAAAATTATTCTTACATCTATGCTGACTCTTCTTATAATGGTTCCTTTTGAGCTGATTGTTATCGGGCCTGTAGGATCTTACCTCGGAATGTATATCGCTCAGGGAGTAAAAATATTATATACTTCATTTGGTTTCGTGGGTGCTTTCCTTTTGGGAGCATTTCGGCCTGTGCTGGTTATGTTTGGTATGCACTATGCTATTACGCCGATTATGGTTCAGGAATTATCCGAGACGGGGAAAACAATTATTATTCCAGCTCTTCTTGCAGGAAACCTTGCGCAGTCAGGTGCAGCATTTGCTACATTTGTACTTATTAAAGATAAAAAAGAGAAGTCAGGAGCATTTTCTGCGGTTCTCTCTGCATTTTTCGGGATTACGGAGCCGGCTATGTACGGATATAATCTGAAATATAAAAAACCGTTTTATGCTGCATTATTTTCTGCAGGGGCAGCGGCAGCATATATGAGCGTTTTTCATGCATACAGTACTGCTGCTGCACTTCCCGGGATATTATCGCTGCCTACCTATAATGCAGACAACTTTGTATATATTATCACGGGAGTTCTTATTGCAGTCATAGGTGCCTTTGTTTTGACGCTGATTCTGGGAATAGACGATGGTTCTAATTTGAAACTTTTCAGAAAAAAACAGAATGTTTTCAGCACAAGTGAAAAGAAATAAATAGTTTTATCCGAAAAAAACAAATATAAAAGAAAAACCTGTCTGAATATTATAATTTCAGGCAGGCTTTTTTTATTTCGGAATATTTTATAAAATTTCATAGATACTTTTATCAGAATATATTTTCTCTCCGTTTTCGAGTAATTTCTTTATTTTTAGTTTTTCTTTTACAGGAATAAACTCAAAAAATATATTTTTCTCATTTTCCAGCTTCATTATTTCTTTTGGAGTTTTTAGAACAACATTTTCCGGAATAACAAAGCTGAAGTCAATTTTTTCATAATTTTCATTTTCATAATCATCTGAAATGATGATATTTCTTTCATTAATTTCTGATTCCGGAGCAGAATTAAAGAATACGGTAAAAGGATAACCTTCTTTATATTCTTTATTTATATCAAAGTAATGCTTTAGAAATAAATCAGAAAACTGCATACTTTTACTTGAAGTAACAATCTGTGATTTCAGGTTATTTTTTTTCATAAAATATATACCAAAAGTCAAAAATGCATTTTTAAAATTATAGGTTTTATCATTTGGGATAATAAGATTTTTCTCACCTTTGAAAAAAGATGCAAGCACTGTTTTGGTAAAACTGTCATATTCCATATTTCCCAGAATAAAATTTTTAATATCTATAAAAAGTCTTTTTTCATTATAGGCATATGATAAAAAATCATAGTTTTTTTTGATTAAAATATCAACTGTATAGTGGATATCTGTTTTTTGAATATCTTCTATCTGAATTTTAAAAGTATAATTATAAAACTTCATAAGCTGTGTAAGCAGATTAGAAATATTATAGTCAAGTCTGCCGACGAACTTATTGCCCTGAAAAAGAGAAATCTGTTCAAAATCCATTTTTGGTGTCAGGGGAATATCCGGCTCAAGCTCGATATTAGTATAAAATATAGATTTTAGCGGAAAAACTGTATGATACAGAGAATAAAAATATGAATAACGATCGTCGTTTAATTCTGAATTTTTGATATCGTCAACATAGACTTTAGTATAAGATTTATCCATATAATCTTCTACTTTCAGCTTGAAAGCAAGATCATAGAAAATATTCTGGTTCAAATCCTTAAAATTACTGCCGGCACCAAACCATACAGCATTTCTTGAAGTAAATCCGTTCTTTTTTATATTAAACATAAGATGGTTTTTATTTTGACCGATATGCTTGATATTTTCAAGTATAATATTTTTTACTGCAAAAGTAGGATTGGGATTTCCAAAGCCAAAAGGTTTCAGCAAGTCTATAATCTGATAAAATTCATAAGAAACTTTCTGTATAGGTATTTCTTTATCAATGTTTATTAATTTTACAAAGTCATTTTCATCAAGCTTTTTCTTGGCATAATCATTTATTTTTTTTATAAAGCTTTTGATATTTTTTACCGGAATTGTGAAACCAGCTGCACCGGCATGACCGCCGAATTTCAGGAAAAGCTCCGGCATAGTCTGGAGAGCTTCTATAAGGTTAAAGCCCTCGATGCTTCTTGCAGAAGCTACTGCAATATCCTCATCTTCCTTTACTTCCATGATGACAGTAGGCTTATAGTAGGTATCTATAATCTTGGAAGCCACGATACCAATTACCCCGTGATGGTATTCCGGAGAATAATCGACTATTACATAGTTATCATTAAGTGAATTTTTTTGTATATTTTCTTCTACATCTGCAATAATTTTTTCCTGAAGAACTTTTCTTTCATTATTTTTGGAAATAAGCTCTTTTGAAATAATTTCGATCTCTCTTTTATTATCAGTGGTAAGAAGCTTTACTACCATTTTAGCATCCTTGAGTCTTCCGGCAGCATTAAAAACCGGTGCAAGGATAAAGCCCACGTCATAAGTGGTATATTCTTTTTTACCGGGATCAAAAATAAGTGAACATAAATATTTCAAACCGGGAATCTCTGTATGAAGAAGCTGCTCCAGACCGAATTTCACGAAAATACGGTTTTCCTGAACCAAAGGAACAATATCAGCGACAGTTCCTATCGCTGTGAGATCAAGAAGACTGTATACCTCGTCTTTTTGTCCTGCCTCTTCAAATAAGCCGGCAGCCAAAAGAAAAGCTACTCCAACCCCGGCAAGATACTTAAATGAAAATTCATTGTCTTCTCTTTTGGGATTTATAACAGCACTTGCTTTCGGCAGTTTTTTGTTTATTTCATGGTGATCGGTAATAATAACCGGAAGCTTCAGAGAATTGGCAAAATCAATCTCTTCAAAAGAAGTAATTCCGCAGTCTACAGTAATGATAAGATCTCCGCCTGAATTTTTGATCTGCTCAATTGCATTTTTATTTAGACCGTAACCTTCATCACGGATCGGAATGTAGTAGTTAATATTGTTATATCCTAGTTTTTGGAAAACAAGATAAAGCAGTGAAGTGGATGTAATTCCATCTACGTCATAATCCCCGTAAATCCAGATATTTTTTTTATTTTTCATTGCATCAAAAATAATATCAACGGATTTTTTCAAATCTTTCAGCAAATGGTGATCCTGAATATTTGAGAGACTGGGATTCAAAAATTCGATGATATCTTTTTTGTTTGAGATATTTCTGGAATAGAGAATACTTAAGATATCCTTATCCAGAGGCAGCTCATTGTTTTTGGCAATTTCAGCATTGTTTACTTTTTTAAAATTCCATTTAGTGTTTTTCATGAATTCCCCCTATAAAAAAAGGAGCTGAGAAGCCCCTGAATATATAAAAATTATCTTAAAAGTCCTCTTAAATCAGCTAATTCAAAAGGTAAAAAAACCTGACCATCAGCAAAATCAGTATATCGGTATGGTTCAAAGAAAAATACGATTCCTGTATTTTGTACATAAAATTCCTGTTTTTTTGCAGGTCCGTCAAATGATGCATTTACGGGAACACTCAGCTGAACTACTTTGTCACCGAAAACTGTACCGAGAGATTTTTCATATCCGCTTACCAGAAGGTCGCCGATTTTTAACTCTTTACCTGTTACGGCATCAAAAGTAAGTGCACTGTAGTAATTCTCAACTGTTCTGTCTTTACGGTCTGTTCTCTCTACAGTAAAAAGTATACTTACAAGCTTGCTGTTATTAGTAGTGATATCGTATGTAACGTAATATTTTCCGTTTTTATCACCAGTCATTTTTTTAACGAATTTATCCATTGATTTTTGGATAGACTTTGTTGCTTTAGGATTTTTTGCACTTATTCTGGGAAAATCAATACTGTTTCCATTTAGTTTGCTTATTGAATCTCTAACTCTGACAACAGACGGAGACTTAGGATCATACTCCTGAAATGAAAATTTCTCTGCACCTACAGTCAGCATGAAAACTGAAAGCATCATACCCAAAATCAAAAGTTTCTTCATATATTTATCACCTCATAAATTTTTAAACACAATATTTTAGTACCTGAAGTACCGGTGTTCTGAACTTGTTTCTACACATGATAGCATGAATACAGGAACAAATACAAGTATTTTGACCATAAAAGTTACTTTATGCTAAATATTAGGATTAGTCAATATACTAGTACTATTTTACAATATTTATAAAAAATAATCAATAAAAAATCTTGATTCTATTATTAAAAGAGTAAATAAATGTGTTTTTATATCTACAGACTATATAAAAAACTCAAAATTTATATATTTATTATTTAAAAATTAAAAATAAAAAAGATATCTTTCTGTTATGAAAATAAATTTGAAAAAAATAATTAATGGAAAAAGTATACTTAATCCAGAAAAAATGCATTACTTTGAAAGTAAAAGTATTAAAAATAGTTGACATTCTCGCTTTTGTATTATAAAATTGTAATGAATTCAAAAAGTATTACCTTAAAATACAAAAAAATATAACAGATTTTACAAGGATATCTATACTTATGAAGTAAAAAAACAAGGAGGTGAGATAAATGCATGTAGAAAATATTGCAGAGCATTTAAAAGCCCATGGAATAAAGCCTTCATTACAAAGAATCAAAATATACGAATATCTGTTAGGTACTTATGCGCATCCTACTGTAGATGTTATTTATAAAGACCTGATGAGTCAGATACCTACACTATCGAAAACAACAGTATATAACACATTAAATCTGTTTGTAGACAATGAAGTAGCCAATGTTATAATAATAGAAGACCATGAAGCCAGATATGATGCTGTAGTGGAGCCGCACGGACATTTTAAGTGTAAGGTGTGCGGAAAAATAGAGGACTTTGATATAGATTTATCAAAACTTGAGTTAAAAAATCTTGGAAATATAGAAATAACCGAGACACATTTTTATTTACGCGGAATATGTGAAGAATGCAATAAAAAAATGAAATAGAGGGTGATCAAAATGTTAAACAAAAAATTGGAGAAAGCTCTGAATGAACAGCTAAATATGGAGTTACAGTCAGCATATATATACCAGTCAATGGCAGCATATTTTGAAGGGGCTAACTTCAAGGGATTCGCAAAATGGATGGATCTTCAGGCAACAGAAGAACAGGAACACGCCAGAAAAATATATGATTATATTTTTTCAAAGGGAGGAACTGTTACACTTACAGCCATAGATGCTCCTAAGTCTTCTTGGAAAAATGCAGAGGAAGTATTTAAGGATTCACTTGGACACGAACAGGCAGTAACAAAATCTATAGATAAAATCTATGCATTAGCAAGAAAAGAAAATGATTATGCTACGGAAATATTCCTGCAGTGGTTCATAACAGAGCAGATAGAAGAAGAGGAAAATGTAACTGAAATAATTGATAAAATAAAATTATTAGGTGTTTCAAATACTACATCAATGTATCTTCTTGACAAAGAATTAGGAACAAGAGCTTAAATAAATAAAATACAGGAGGAAATGAGAATATGAAAAAATGGGTTTGTTTAGTATGCGGATATGTTTATGATCCTGAAATCGGAGATCCTGACAGCGGTATAGCTCCAGGGACATCATTTGAAGATTTACCCGAGGATTGGGTATGTCCTTTATGTGCTGTAGGAAAAGATCAATTTGAAGCTTTAGATTAAATAAAATAAGGGCCACGAGAAATCGTGGCTTTTTTTCTTGAAAGAAAGTCAATAAATTGGTATAATTGTAAGAAGTTAATCAAAAATAGGAGGAAAAATGGCACTTAGAAAATTTAAAAAGCTGATGGTACCACTGTCTGTTTTATTCATTGCAGCTATGCTTGTACCCATTTTCTTGAAAATAGGCGAAAGCATCAGAGCAGGAAAAAATATCCAGCAAAATAATGAAGTCATTGCAGAAGTGAACGGGCATAAAATACATAGACTGGATCTGGAACGTGGTGTAGCCGGAGTAAAGAATAAAATAATGCAGATAAAATCAATGAAAGCGCAGCAAGGAATAGAAGATAACAGCGAAGTACCTGATGATATTATTAAAAAGGTCATTTTGGGAGAATTAGTATCGAACGCCTTACTGGTAAGCAGTGCTGAAGATTTGAAAATAAAAGCAAGCGATAAAGAGATTAATGATAAAATAAATGAGATAAAAGCAGGAGTTGCCAAAGGGGAGAGTTTTCTTAACTATCTGCAGTCAATGGGAATTGCCAATGAAAAAGAATTGAAAAGAATGATAAAGGAAAGCATCGAAGTGTCAAGAGTTCTTGAAACACAGCAAAAAGCGCATAAGCTTTCCGAAGAAGATCTGAAAAAATATTATGAAATGTATAGATATACTGATTTTCAGGATCAGACTTTTGAACAGGCAAAACCAACAATAGAGGATTATGTGGGAAAAGAGTATTCTGATCTTATAAGAAATTCATTAATAGAAAAACAGAGAGAAAAAGCAAAAATAGTTTTTAAAGATGATGAAATAAAGAAGCTGTACGAAGAAATGGTAAGACCGATCGCGGAAAAAGAAGGATATTCATTCAAAGAAGCACTGATGGATACAAGAATTCTTATGATGGTAGTTTCTACCGGAACAGAATACAGTGAAGACTTTATTGCAAAAGTTCGTGAAAGCATACAGAAAGATCTTGATAATCTTGTTGCGGTAGGTAAGGCCGCTAAGGAAAAGGGAATTAAGGCATCACCGGATTTCGTGGGCGTAGATGAACTAAGAGATCTTGGAAAGAGATATTTCGTATATCTTGTAGATTCATATAACCCGTCTGATGCAGACTTAAAGAAAATATACGATGCAGATCAGGGAAAATATGATATAAGACATAGTGTAGGCGGATATGTGGTAGGGGATTTCTTTGATCCTACAGAAGCAGATAAAGAAAACACAAAGAAGAGTGCAGAGGAGCTGAAAAAGACGCTTACTCCTGAGAATTTTGCCGAAACAGCCAAGAAGGTAAGTGAGGATCCCGGAAGTAAAGATCAGGGCGGAGAATTGGGATGGGTAGATTCCAATACTAATTTCGTGCCGGAATTTCTTGAAGCAATAAAATCTGCACAAAAAGGACAAATAATAGGTCCTGTTCAGACAGAATTCGGATCACACATTATCTATGTGGAGGATGTAGATTCAGCTAATCCTGACAAAAAGAAAGTAAGTCATATACTGTTACTTCCAAAGCCTTCGGAAGCTTCAAGAAAAGAGCTGGTGGACAGACTTGATACACTGAAAAAAGAGCTGGAGGAAAAGAAAGTAACATGGACAGATGTAATAGATCAGGACAAATATAAATATGAAGTAAAAGAAGTATTTAAGAAAATATATGAAAACTCTGCAGTGCCGGGAATAGGATTCGTAGAAGAAGCCAATAAAAAATTATTTGCCTCAAAAGTAGATGAAGTGTTGTCTTATGAAGTAAACGGCGGTTATTTCCTAATGGTAAAAACTGCTGAAGTTCCATATAAAAAGCGTACCTTTGAAGAGGTAAAGGGTCAGATCAGAAATGAAGAGGCATTGAAATACGCAACACAGGAGCTTGATAAATTATTATAAAATGGGCCTGCTTTTCCATTAACGGGAAAGCAGGTATTTTAAAAAAGTAAATATATTAAATGATACAATACAGTAAAAATAAAAACAAAATTAATGACATGATTGTTTTTGATTAGAAATGACGATATATTAAATAAGTTTTCTGTACAAAAAAGTCTTTGAAAAATGAAGTATAATATGGTAATATTATTATGTAAATAAAATTTATGGAGGTAGTATAATGACTATTATTGAAGATATCCACGCTAGGGAGATATTGGACTCAAGAGGGAACCCTACTGTAGAAGTGGAAGTTTATCTGTCAGGAGGTGCGATGGGAAGAGCTTCTGTACCATCTGGAGCATCTACAGGTGAACATGAGGCTGTGGAATTAAGAGATAAGGATGCAAGCAGATACCTTGGACAAGGAGTTCTAAAAGCAGTAGAAAATGTAAATACAGTTATAGCAGATCATTTAATGGGAATGGATGCTTTAGACCAAGTAGCTGTGGATAAAGCTATGATAGAATTAGACGGGACACCAAATAAAGGAAAATTAGGAGCAAATGCTATTTTAGGTGTATCTTTGGCAGTGGCTAAAGCAGCTGCAAACCAATTAGGATTACCTTTATACAGATATTTAGGTGGAGTAAATTCTAAAGAATTACCAGTACCAATGATGAATATCCTGAATGGAGGATCACATGCTGATTCGGCTGTAGATGTACAGGAATTCATGGTTCAGCCGGTAGGAGCAAAAACATACAAAGAAGGATTAAGAATGGGTGCTGAAATTTTCCATCACTTAGGAAAAATCCTTAAAGAAAACGGAGATTCTACAAATGTTGGTAATGAAGGTGGATATGCACCTGCTAAAATCAATGGAACAGAAGGAGCACTTGACATTATTTCTCAGGCAGTGGAAAGAGCAGGATATAAATTAGGTGAAGAAATCACATTCGCACTGGATGCAGCTTCAAGTGAATTCGCTAAAAAAGACGGAGATAAGTATACTTACCACTTCACAAGAGAAGGCGGAGTAGAAAGAACATCAGAAGAAATGGTAGAATGGTATGCAGGTCTTGTTGCTAAATATCCTATTATTTCAATAGAAGACGGTTTAGCAGAAGATGACTGGGACGGGTTCAAAAAACTTACTGAAAAATTAGGGAAAACTGTACAGTTAGTAGGAGACGATTTATTCGTAACTAATACTGAAAGATTATCAAGAGGAATCAGAGAAGGAATAGCTAACTCTATCCTTATCAAAGTTAACCAAATAGGAACATTAACAGAAACTCTTGATGCTATAGAAATGGCTAAAAAAGCAGGATATACAGCAGTTATCTCTCACAGATCAGGAGAAACTGAAGATGATACTATAGCTGATATAGCAGTAGCTACAAATGCAGGTCAGATCAAAACTGGTTCTGCTTCAAGAACAGACAGAATGGCTAAATACAACCAGTTATTAAGAATCGAAGATGACTTGGCTGAAGAGGCTATCTATGAAGGAATTAACACTTTCTATAACATAAGAAAAAAATAGTTAAATAAATAAATAACAGGATTACATTATTTGATGTAGTCCTGTTTTTTTAGAAAGATTTATTTAAAGATATTACTTTTCTACAATATTTTTTATAATTTCCAAATCACATTTTGGTTCACGCTCATAAGTAAGAAGACCGTTTATTTCCTGTTCTACATCAGTAAACTGTGTATAGCAGAATCCGCTTAATACTTTTGATTTTCGCAGGGCATCGAAGACACGCTCTAAATCATGAATAAATTCTGCTTCACTGGAAGCAACTGTGTATCCCCAGCCGTCAGGACGGATTTTATCATAGCCGATCCCGCCGAATTCTGTGAGCATAACAGGCTCGCCGGTATATTCAAATCCGTCAGCATAAATATTACGTCCTGCCGGTACAGAGTCCAGTATGTCTTCTTTTGTACTCAAATCTTTGATAAATTTCTCATATTTTTCTTTCTCATCTTTTGTACCATGTTGGTAATTATGTACAGCACAAATATCAGTTTTTGTGGCTTCCCATCCGTCATTTGCAATAACCGGTCTGGTATTGTCAAGTGAGTGAAGCATATAATATAAAGAAAGTGAGTGGCTTTGCTGCATTTTATTATAATTAATTTCCGAAACACCCCAGCTTTCATTTAATGCAACCCATGTAACAATACAGGGATGGTTATAATCTCTGTTTACAGATTCTATCCATTCATTTGTAATTCTGGAAACAGAATTCGAATCATATGAGATAGTGCTGGGCATCTCGCTCCATACAAGATAGCCGAGTTTATCAGCCCAGTAAAGAAAACGCCGGTCTTCTATCTTTTGATGTTTTCTGCATCCGTTAAAACCCATCTGTTTTGCCAGTATAATATCTTTTTTAAAATCTTCATCAGAAGGGGCTGTCATAAGGCTGTCGGGCCAGTAGCCCTGATCCAGTACCAGTCTTTGATAATAAGGTCTGTTATTCAGATATACTTTTCCGTTTTCAGTATGTATTTTTCTCATTCCAAAATAACTTTCTATTTTATCTGAGACTTTGTCATCGGTAATAAGAGTAAGTGTAACATCAAATAAATTAGGATTTTCAGGAGTCCATGTCCATCCGGAACCATGCGTGCAGCCTCTGAAAATTTTCTTTTGAAAAATATCATAGATACGTTTAGTTTCAATATTATTGACAGTTATTATATCTTTGGCTATCAGGGTATCTCCAAATGAGATTTGTATCATGATTTTTGTATTTTTTTCGGCAGATTTTGTTTTTATGTTAAATTCTACAGAACCCTGATCAAATAAAGGAGTACATCTAAAGTCTGTGATATAGTTTTTATTAACAGGTTCAATCCAGACAGACTGCCAGATGCCGCTGGATCGCTTATACCAAATACTCTCGGGATTTTCAAGCCAGTATTGCTTTCCCCTTGGGATAGTCTCATCATCAGAAGGATCTTCTACATATACAGTTATTTCCTCTTTATCCCATGTAAGATAATTGGTGATATTCAGATAAAAGGAAGTGTGTCCGCCTTCGTGGCTTCCTGCAAGCTCTCCGTTGATAAAGACATGACATCTGTAATCCACGGCTCCGAAATGCAGTAAAATATCTTTATTTTTCCAGGAATCATCTATTGTAAATTTTCTTTTATACCAGATAAAATCATGAAAATCATTTATATTGATATTACTCAGCTTTGATTGAAAAACAAAAGGAACATTAATTTTTTCAGTAAGCTTATGATCTTTTTTATACCATTTTGATGACATTCCGATATTATTATCATCAAATTCAAAATCCCATATACCATTTAGACAAGCCCAATGTTTCCTTACAAAATCCGGTCTGGGATATTCATTTCTATGCATATTCCGACTCCTTTAAATTTTTTAGATTTTATTATCTGATCAATTTCTATTTAGTATGAATTATAGTACAAAAGTTTAGAAAATCTATAGAAATAGATAAGTTTATGTTTTTCTTATTTCACTTTCAAAGCTGATTACTTTTTGGCGGTATTTACTTTATCGGGATTCATAGCCTGATAACTTATTTAACCGGAATATTATTTCAGCTTATGATATTTTAGAATACAGAAATAGTCAGAATTGGAAGAAGAAGGTCTAAACCGTGCAGTGGCAGTAAATTCTTATAAAATAACCCGGGATCAGATTATTCCCGGGTTATTTTTTAGATGATTTTATTTGAAAAAAATTTTGTCAGGATTGTGCTTCCCGGAATTTATCTAATCCGGTAAGGACTACTTCTTTTGTATGGGCTGCCAGCTCCTTTTCGGAAAATTTTACCGGTAAAAGTTCAAATGTATCGTGTGCCAGAAAAGCTAAGGCAAAAGGTGATACAGCACTGAGTATACAGCTGTATAATTTGAGATCTGTAATAGGTAATTTCGTATATTCACTGAATATTTTTGCTACAATATTTAATTTCAAAAGAGTTTTTTTTGATAATATCTGAGTTATAAAAGGTGACGGGTTGACAATTTCCCTTGCCCATACCTTTAAATACCAGTTTTTTTTATTGGATAATCTTTCTATAAAAATATCAATAAAAACTTCGATTTTTTCTTTTGCGGTTAAGTTGCTTAAATGCAGTTTATTCAGTTCGCTGATGCTGATTAAAAAATCATGTGTCTCCTTGAGGACAGCTCTGTATAATCCGTCCCGGCTTCCAAAATGATAATTGATAGCCGCCATATTCACTTTAGCTTCTTTACAGATACTTTTACTGGTTACATTAGCATAACCGTATTTGGCTATTAGTCTACCAGCACAGTTAATAATTAAGCACTTTGTTTCCTTATTAGCAACTATTTTTTCTTTTTTCATATAATACCTACTTTACAAATTAAGTTAATTTATTTCTAAATAAACGGACTGCCAGTGGAAGAGTCACTGCTGCAACAGCCGTCATAGGAATAAAATTATGGGCAACCTGAGCCAGAGTGCTGCCTTCAAGATAAACTCTCCTTATGGCATCCACTCCAAAACGCAGCGGATTGGCATAAGTAGCAATCTGAAGAATTTCGGGCATGTTACGTATAGGTGTTGCCAGACCGGATAACAAAACCATCGGCATCATAAGAACAAAAGTATACACCATTACCTGCTGCATACTTGTAGAAACTGCCGAAATAGATAATCCGATACCGATACAGCTGAGCATAAAGATAAAAACTGTGAGGTAGAGTGTAAGCAGTGAACCATTCAGAGGTATTTTAAACCAAAATACACATAAAATCATAATAAATGTTACCTGCATCATGCCAATGAGTAACGGCGGAACAGCTTTACCTATTAAAATTTCAGTTGAAGAAAGCGGAGTAACAAGAAGCTGGTCAAAAGTTCCCTGTTCTCTTTCTCTGGCAACAGACAGGCCTGCAAGCATCAAAATCTGTATCAGGCTGAGTGCTGCTATCATTCCCGGCAGAAAACTCCATCTTGTAATAAGGTTAGGATTGTACCATGCTCTTGTTTCAATATTTATCAGCTGCTCATTTCCATTTCTTTCAGCATTGAAATCTCCTATAATATCATTAATATAGCCTAAAGCTACAGCGGCTGTCATGGTATTACGTCCGTCTATAATTACCTGAATTGCAGCAGAACCGCCTTCTGCGAGCTTTCTTTCAAAATCAGAGTCTATGCTGATTACCATCATTGCTTTGTTAGAATCTATACTTTGTGCGATTCCGTCGGCATTCATAAGGGTCTGGACACGCTGAAAAACACCTGTTCCGTCAAGTCTGGAAAGAAATTCGACGGATGTTGCACTTCTGCTGTTATCAATACAGGCATATGGAACACTGTCAAGATTATAAGTTGCCGCATACCCGAATAAAATACCCTGTAAAACAACCGGAAGAAAAAGTACTATTCTTGTGGCAGGATCTTTCAAAGTAGTTAAAAGTTCTTTTCTGCACATATTTCTAAATTTTAATAAAAATGTCATAATATTATTCATCTAAAATCACTCTCTTATTCTACAGTTTTTTTAGTTACTTTAAGTGCGGCAGATACAAAAAATACAGCATAAGCAAATAAAATGAAGCAGTTTTTAAAAATCAGATTCCAGTTGTTTCCTGCAAGAAAAAGTGATTTAAGCAGCTGTAAATAATATGTTGCCGGCAGTATCTGTCCGACGCTGCGGATAAAAAAAGGAACACTCCGCAGATCAAACAAAAATCCTGTCAGCATCATTGCAGGCAGAAAGCTCACTACCAATGCTATCTGGCTTGCCAAAAACTGATTTTTGGTAATGGAGGATATGGTCAGTCCCATTCCCAGAGTGGCGAGCAGATAAAGCATGGAAGACAGTATAATAAGGGTCAGGGAACCGTGTATAGGTACTTTGAATAAAAACCGTGCAGCAATAAGACAAAAAGCAAGCCCGATCATGGCAATGCAGAAATACGGGATCATTTTTGACAATAATATTTCTAAGGGCTTTACCGGTGAAATAAACAGTGATTCCAATGTTCCGCGTTCCCATTCACGTGCCATAACAAGCGAAGTCAGAAACACTCCTACAATAGTTATTATAAGCACTATTAGTCCCGGAATAAAATACCAGATGCTTGAATTCGCATCATTAAACCACATTCTGTTTTCCACGGTTATGATTCCCGCAGTGGAACCGTTTATGAATCTGGCTTTGTTTAATGCTTCCCACTGTTTTACCGAACCTTCCACATATCCTTTTACCGTTGTAGCCGTAGTGGAATCCACACCATATAAAATCAGCTGCATTGAGCTTCCGCGAGTATATAAATTTTTTGAAAAATCAGACGGGATTCTTATAATAGCATCAACATCACGGTTATCCATTAGTTCTTTTGCTTCATGCATAGAAGTCACATAAATAGGGGCAAAATATTCTGATCCATTAAGGAAGCTCAAAACTTCATGAACTGTAGGGGAGGTATCTTCAAGAACCGTTGCTATGGGAACTTTTTTTACATCAAGTGAAACACCATATCCTATAATAAATATGAGAATAATAGGTAAAAATATTCCGATTAAAATACTGCTGTTATCCCGCATTAACTGATGAAATTCTTTATTTGTCATTGCGGTAAGACGTATTAAAAAATCATTCTTAATCATAATTTCCTCCTAGTGTGGTGAACGGCTTTCCCCTATTATTTCGATAAAAGCCTGATTCATTGTTTTTATATCCTTACCGGCTTTTTCTCTTACTTCCTGAGGAGTTCCCAATATCAGCATTTTACCCTGATCCTGTATCATAATACGATCACAGTACTCTGCTTCCTCCATAAAGTGTGTAGTAATAATTATTGTAGTACCTCCAGCAGCAAGAGCTGTTATTTGGCGCCAGAAAGAACGCCGTGCTAAAGGATCAATACCGCTGGTAGGTTCATCAAGAAAGAGAATTTTGGGCTCATGCAGAAGAGCTACAGCCATAGATAAACGCTGCTTAAACCCTCCGGGAAGCTCGCCGCTCGGCTTTGCTTCCAGTCCTCTCAGATCAAACTGTTCCTTTACTTCTTCCATTCTTTTTCTTAGTTTTTCTTTTTTCAAGCCATAGACTCCGCCGAAAAATTTTAGATTTTCATCTACAGTCAAAGTAGAATATAAGGAAAATTTTTGTGCAACATATCCAATATTTTTTCTGGCCTGAGTTCTGGCTTTACGCAGATTAACACCGGCTACAGAAAGAAAACCGCTTGTCGCCGGAAGCAGACCGCAGAGCATTCTGAAAGTTGTTGTTTTACCGGCACCGTTTGGTCCCAGAAGTCCGAAAATTTCTCCTTTATGTACCTGAAAGGAGGTGTTTGCCACAGCTGTAAAATCTCCGAATTTACGTACAAGATTATTAACCTCTATGTCAATCTGGTCTGATATTTCGAAAGTATCAGGAAATTTTACAGGAAGTATCTCTTCTGTATACTCTCTATGATTGTCTTCATATTCATGGAGTAAAAGCATGAATCCGTCTTCCAGACCAGCATTAACCTTCTGAATATACAGATTATTTGTTATATTTTTAATGCTGTTAACAGCATCTTCCGAACGGGCAATAAATCTTACCTCTCCTCCCTCAGGAACAGCATCAATAATGCTTTCCTTATAATCAAGAAGCTTTGTCTGTAAAATACGCGAGGGCATTTCTGCAGGAGGCTGAACTATAAAACATCTGTTTTCAGCTTTCAGACATAATTCTTTTGGTGTTCCTACAGCTAATACCTGGCTTTTATGCATTACTATTACTTTCTGGCACAGCTCTGCTTCATCCATATAAGCAGTACTAACAAGAATGGTAATTTTTTCATCTTTAACAAGTTTTTGTAAAATTTCCCATAATTCTTTTCTTGAAAGAGGATCAACACCCACTGTGGGTTCATCCAGCAGTAAAAGCTCCGGGGAACGGACTAGAGTACAGGCTAATCCCAGTTTTTGCTTCATTCCCCCTGACAGTTTTCCGGCCTGTCTTTCGGTAAAAGGCTCCAAACCTGTCATTTTTAAAAGCTCGCTGAAACGTTTTTTGCGCTCCTCCTGTGATACTCCGTGCAGATCAGCATAAAGATTCAAATTTTCCTGTATGCTCAAATCTTCATAAAGACCAAAACGCTGAGGCATATAGCTTATTTTATTCTGGATTTCCTGGGGATTATCTTTAGTTTCCATGCCAAGTACAGTGAGTTTTCCGTCACTTGGAAACATAAGTCCGCAGACCAGCCGGATGAAAGTTGTTTTACCGGCACCGTCAGGACCAATCAAGGCAGTAAGCTTTCCCCTTGGAATTTCAATATTAATATTTGTGAGAGCATCTGTTGTCTTTTTTGATGATTTAGAAAAAAAGCTTTTATGTAAGTTTTCTGCAATAACTATATTTTCTTCATTCATAAAAACTGCTCCTTAGTATTCAGGCTTTCTGTCACAGGGTCAGTTGGACGCGGAATTTTTATTGTAGCCGGCATTCCCATACGCAGAACATCTTTATTGTCGTCTACATAAACTCTGATTTCGTAGAGCAGAGAAGTTCTTAATTCTTCTGTCTGAACAGTTTTAGGCGTAAATTCAGCTACTGAGGATATATAGCCGACCTGACCTTTTATAGGGCTGTCTGAGTAACCGTCAATATAGATGTCGACTTCCATTCCGGGTTTAACAATTTCCAGCTGTGTTTCCTGAATATATGCACGTATCCATTTTTTTTCATTCAGAGCGAGAAGGTAAGTCGCACGCTGTGGCGATGCCATATCTCCGGGTTCCTGCAGACGGGAACGAACTACTCCGTCGACAGGCGATCGTAATTCAGCCTGGCTCAGCTGATATTCCTGTATTGCTAATTCAGCCATTGCTGCTTTTAATTCGGCCTCTGCTTCAGCTATATCTTCTTTACGGGGTCCGGCTGCAGACAGCTGATAAGCATCATTAGCCTCTTTTACTTGGGCTGAAGTTACTTTGACTCTTGATCTCGCATCATCTATTTCCTGTTTGCTCACTGATAGACCGTCAGAAGCTGCATGAGCACTCTGAACTCTTTGCAGCAGTATTCTTGCATTTTCTGCTTCAGCCTTAGCGGCATTCAGTTTTGACAGCTGTTGGGAAATTTCTTTAGGTCTTGTTCCATTTTTCAGACGTAATACCACATATTTCTGTGCTTCAATTTTAGCCTTGCTTTTTTCTATCTGAAGCTGTAAATTTTCTGTATCCAGACTTGCCAGCAGCTGTCCTTTTTTTACTGTATCCCCTTCTTCTACATACATTATATCTATTCTTTCACTGGCATTAAAAGACAGTGAGACCTGTCTGATATCTACGTTTCCATATAGTACGACTTCCTTGCTTTCGCTCTCTCTGGTATATATATACAGTCCGATGAAAGCTATTATTAAAACAATTAACAGAAGAATTATTTTTTTCTTATTTTTTATTTTTGAGAATATTTCTTTTTTGTCCATTTTCTCCTCCTAAAAAATTCCTAGAAATTATTTTTTATCTGCTGCTGCCGGCTCTTCCTGAGTAAGAGGTTTCCAGCCGCCGCCCAGTGCTTTAAATAAACCGACTAAATTAGAAACTTTCTGTCCTTTGCTTATTGCATACTGATCCTGTAAAGACAATAATGATCTTTGGGCATCAAGGACACTCTGGTAGTCCGTAAGTCCGTT